>Ga0180223_1000032_pt1 | contig 356646 bp, 312 predicted proteins | sample eDN5th30CKraftOP_FD_151337 | JGI IMG/M metagenome (GOLD analysis project Ga0180223, IMG submission 151337) | Enriched Organic Plus compost microbial communities from Emeryville, California, USA - eDNA 5th pass 30_C Kraft OP (version 2) (version 2) ...
AGGACCGCTACAACGGCAGCATCACCATGCTCGGCCAGCGCCCCGGCCCGATCGAGCTGGAGCCCTTCCGCTTCCACCCCGAGCCCCACGAGGTGCACGCGGTGGTGGAAATCGCCCAGGCCCTGCCAGCGCCCACGGCCGAGCCACAGGCGCCGCGGCACAAGGCCGAGGTGGTGCGACTGGACGAGTGGCGGCGCAACCACGCCGACAAGAAGGTCGGCGACTAGCTACTCGTGCCCGAGCAGGAAGCGCGCCACCCGCTCGGCGCTGTCCTGGGGGTATTCCTGCATGAAGCAATGCCCGCCGGCGACGTTCTGCCCGCCGACGTGGGTGTTCTGCGCGCACCAGCGGGCTACCGCCTTGGGCACGAAGGGGTAGGTCCGCTCGCCGAACAGCACCAGGGTCGGCGTGCTCACTTTCGCCAGCGACGGCCACAGGCGCTTGGGAAAGGAACTGAAGATTTCCGCCTCGCGGCTCGGCCGGCATTTCAGCTCGACGCCGCCGTCCACCGCCTTGATGGCGTTCTCCACGTAGGCCCATAGCGCCTCGTCGGTCCAGCCCTTGAAGATGCCGCGGCCGTGCAGGCCGGCGTAGGCGGCGGCGCGGTCCGGCCACTGGCTGCGCCGCGCCCTGGCCTTCTGCGCCATGGCCCGGCGCTCGTGCAGGCCGAGTACCTCGGACAGCGCCATCACGCCGATCATCGCCGGAGTGAACAGCACCGGGTCGAGCAGCGCCGCGCGTTCGAACAGCCGCGGATGGCGCGCCAGGATCAGGCTGCTGAGCACGCCGCCGAAGCTGTGCCCGCAGGCGTAGCGCGGCACTTCGCCGTAGCCCCCGCGGCCGGCCTCGAAGGCCTCCACGGCCATCTCGGCGTTGCGGTTCCAGCCATGGAAGCGCCCGCCGTGGTCGCTGTCGCCGTGGCCCTGGACGTCGCACAGCCAGAGGTCGAAGTCCCGCGCCAGGTGCCTGAGCATCGGCTCGTAGGCGCGCCCGCAGAAACCATTGCCATGCAGGAAGTGCAGCAGCGGCTTGCCGCTGGGTTCGCTGCGCCAGCCGCGCAGGGTGAAGCCGGCGGAGCAGGAATGGGACCAGGCGATCAACTGCATCGGACGTTCTCCTCGAGGGTCGCGCAGTGTAGCGACCCGCGGCCGCGCCGGACCAGTGCCCGGACGTGCTATGGTCGCGCTCCGCCCACCCGCACCGAGCGCCATGAGCCCGACCCGTCCCCTGCGCCTGATCCTCGCCAGCCTGCTGGTGCTGGCCGGCCTGCTGCTGTCGGTGTACTGGGCCGGGGAGAAGGCGCGGCACCGCTCGCTGCTCGGCGAGGCCGAGGCGGCCCACGAGCAGTTGGGGCTGTACGTCAGTTCTCTGCGCACCCTGCTGGAACGCTACCGCAGCCTGCCGGCGGTGCTGGCCCTGGACCCGGAACTGCGCCAGGCCCTGGCCGGCCCGATCACGGGCGAGCTGCAGCAGGCGCTGAACCTCAAGCTGGAGCGGATCAACGCCGCGGCGCGCTCCTCCACCCTGGAGCTGCTCGACCGCGACGGCCTGGCCGTGGCCGCCAGCAACTGGCGCCTGCCGACCAGCTACGTCGGCCACAACTATGCCTTCCGCCCCTACTTCCGCCAGACCATCGCCCAGGGCACCGGGCGCTTCTACGCGGTGGGCGTGACCACCGGCATCCCCGGCTACTTCCTGGCCAACGCGGTGCGCGACGAGGCCGGGCGCTTCCTCGGCGCCATCGTGGTCAAGCTGGAATTCCCCGACCTGGAACAGCAGTGGAGCCAGACCCCCGACCTGGTGCTGGTCAGCGACACCAAGGGCATCGTCTTCCTCGCCAACCACCCCGGCTGGCGCTACCGCGAATTGCAGCCGCTGGACACCTTCGCCCGCCTGGAACTGGCGCAGACCCGCCAGTACGACCGCCAGCCGCTGAGCCCGCTGCGGCACCGCACCCTGCAGCCGCTGGGCGAGGACAGCCGCCTGGTGCGCGTCGGCGCCAAGGACGACGAAACCGACTACCTCTGGCAGTCCCTGAGCCTGCCCGACGACGACTGGACCCTGCACCTGCTGCGCGACGCCCGCGGCGTGCAGAGCGACGTCGCCACCGCGCGCCTGGCCGCCGCCGGGGCCTGGCTGGCGCTGGTGTTCCTGGCCCTGCTGCTGCAACAGCGCTGGCGCATCGCCCGCCTGCGCCAGCGCAGCCGCGAGGAACTGGAGCAGTTGGTGGAACAACGCACCACCGCCCTGAAAACCGCCCAGGACGGCCTGGTGCAGGCCGCCAAGCTGGCCGCCCTGGGGCAGATGTCGGCGGCCCTGGCCCACGAGATCAACCAGCCGCTGACCGCCCAGCGCATGCACCTGGCCAGCGTGCGCCTGCTGCTGGACGCCGGGCGCAGCGACGAGGCCCGCGCCGCCCTGGCGCGCCTGGACGACCTGCTGGAGCGCATGGCCGCGTTGACCGGCCACCTGAAGACCTTCGCCCGCAAGACCCCCGGCGGCCTGCGCGAACGCATCGAACTGGGCCACGTGCTGGACCAGGCCCTGCAATTGCTGGCGCCGCGCATCCGCGCCGAGCAGGTGGAGGTCAGCCAGGTGCTCAGCGTGCCGGCCTGGGTGCTGGGCGACGCCATCCGCCTGGAGCAGGTGCTGGTCAACCTGCTGCGTAACGCCCTGGACGCGGTGGCAGGCATCGAGCGCCCACACATCAAGGTGGCGCTGCGTCGCGAGGACCCGTACTGGATTCTGGAAGTCACCGACAACGGCGCGGGCATCGCCGCCGAGCACCTGGGCAACGTCTTCGATCCCTTCTTCACCACCAAGCCGGTGGGCGAGGGACTCGGCCTGGGACTGGCGGTATCCTACGGCATCGTCCACGAACTCGGCGGCCGCCTGGAGGCCGCCAACCGTCCCGAAGGCGGCGCGCTGTTCCGCCTGGTGCTGCCCGCCGCGAGCGAAGAGACATGACCGAACACGTGATTTTCGTCGATGACGAAGCCGCCATCCGCGAAGCCGTGCAGCAGTGGCTGCAGCTGTCCGGCTTCACGGTGCGCCTGTGCAAGAGCGCCGAGGAGTGCCTGAAGAACCTGGAGCGCGGCTTCGCCGGCGTGGTGATCAGCGACGTGCGCATGCCCGGCACGGACGGCCTGGCCCTGCTCGAACGCCTGCAGCAGCTGGACCGCGACCTGCCGGTGATCATGGTCACCGGCCACGGCGACGTGCCCTTGGCGGTGCAGGCCATGCGCGACGGCGCCTACGACTTCATCGAGAAGCCCTTCACCCCCGAGCGCCTGCTGGACAGCCTGCGCCGCGCCCTGGAAAAGCGCCGCCTGGTGCTGGAGAACCGCCAGCTGCGCGAGCAGGCCACGCTCAAGGACCAGGTGGAGTCGCGCCTGCTCGGCGTGTCGAAGCCGATGGAGGCCCTGCGCCGCCAGGTGCTGGCCCTGGCCGGCGCCCCGGTGAACGTGCTGATCCGCGGCGAGACCGGCGCCGGCAAGGAACTGGTCGCCCGCTGCCTGCACGACTTCGGCCCGCGCGCCGACAAGCCCTTCGTCGCGCTGAACTGCGCGGCCATCCCCGAGCAGCTGTTCGAGAGCGAGCTGTTCGGCCACGAGAGCGGCGCCTTCACCGGCGCCCAGGGCAAGCGCATCGGCAAGCTGGAGCACGCCAACGGCGGCAGCCTGTTCCTCGACGAGATCGAGAGCATGCCGCTGGCCCAGCAGGTCAAGCTGCTGCGCGTGCTGCAGGAGCAGCAGCTGGAGCGCCTGGGCTCGAACCAGAGCATCCGCGTCGATCTGCGGGTGATCGCCGCGACCAAGCCGGACCTGCTGGAAGAGGCCCGCGCCGGGCGTTTTCGCGAGGACCTGGTGTACCGCCTGAACGTCGCCGAACTGCGCCTGCCGCCGCTGCGCGAAAGGCGCGAGGACATCCCGCTGCTGTTCGAACACTTCGCCCAGTTGGCCAGCGAGAAGCTCGGCCGCGAAGCGCCGCCGCTGTCCACCGCCGAACTGGCGCGGCTACTGGCCCACGACTGGCCGGGCAACGTGCGCGAACTGGCCAACGCCGCCGAGCGCCACGTGCTCGGCCTGGACCGCGCCGCGCAACTGGAAGCGCCGGCCGGCAGCGGCCTGTTCGAACGCATGGAAGCCTACGAGGCCGAATGCATCCGCCAGGCCCTGAGCCAGTGCAAGGGCGACATCAAGGCGGTGATGGAACTGCTCGGCCTGCCGCGGCGCACCCTCAACGAGAAGATGCAGCGGCATGGGTTGAGCCGGGGGGATTATCTCGGAGAAGGCTGAGTCGCCTCCTCCAGGCGCTTGGCCAGGTACCCGCGCGAGATGCTCCCTGCCCCCCACCAGAGCAGCAGCAATGCGACGGCGGCTCCGAACAGAGCCAGCAGCGGCCAGCCCAGGCTTGCCCGGACCGGCGCCAGGCTCTGGCTGAACAGCAGCAGGAAGCCTGCGATCACAGCTGAAAACAGATAGAGCAGCCAGGTGAACAGGATGAGCATGGACGCACACAGCACCCGGCCAACCGGGATGTTTGTGACGCGTGGCGGCAGCTTGCTCCTGGCAGCAAGCAGTACGACCAGGCAGCAAAGCACGCAGACACCGAAACCCAGAGGCTGCGCCCACCTACCGACGATATCCGGGATCAGTACGCCGACCAGGAGCTTGACCGGCACATGGAGAATGGCGCCGACCCCCAGTGCCACGCCAAGCGCCAAATGCCAGCTGTCCAGGGATACCGTCCGGGCATCCGCCAAGCGCTCGCAATACGGCCGGGCAAGGCGCAGCGCCAACCAGAGCGGCACCAGGCACATCAGTACCAGCACCCCCATGCTGCCGGCAATCAGGAACGGGAAGTACAGCCAGAAGCGCAGACTGGCCTGTACTACCAACCAGCGCTGGATATCGCTCAGGACGGGCGACGCCAATTCCCCCAGGAGCCACATGCACAAGGTCAACAACGCCACGAAGCCCAGCACTATCCCGGCCAGGGGGCGGAAGCTGGCGATACGCAGACGTTCCCGTTCGCGCTGCATGAACAGCACTATGATTGCCGCGTTGAATAGCAGCCGTCCCAGCCAATCGCTGGCGATGAACGGGGTCGAACGCAGCAGCTGCGCCAGCGTCTGCCCGTTGTGCCAGCTCCAGAGCGAGCTGGCGCCAAGGGAGCACACCCCCAGCGTCAGCAGGGCAACGACGAGCAGATAGGGCTGGTAGACCGCAGGAACCGCCGGAGTTTCGATGGTCTGCAGGCTTGCGCGGGGAGTGGCGAACAGGTTCGGCGTCATGCGTGGCATCCATGTCCAGACAGAAGGGATTCTGCCCTGCGCAACGGCACTTCGCCAATATCGCCTCGAGCGGCCGGCGCTTTTCCACAGGCAAAAAAACGGCCGCTAAGTGCAGCGGCCGGAAAGAAGACGTCGATTGGAGCAATCGGATATCGGCGTCGGGAAGCAAGGCCAGTCGGCGTTGGAGGAACCGGCTGGCGTGAGGGGTGGAAGTTCGCAGTCACCGCCCCTCGGTGACACATCAGGCTGATCGTGTCGGGCCTGCCGGGAGAGCCCGGCAGATAAAGACAAGTCTATTGACCTATCTAGTTTCGATAAAGCGCGGAGACGGCGAAAGACTTTTTCATGAAATGAAAAGATCACCGCCCCCGCCGGGATAAAAAAACGCCGCACTTCGTATGCGGCGCAAGGCATTGGGAATACCGGCTCACGCTCCGGGCTTCCCGGGGGAAAGTAACGCCGATCAGGAATCGGCGTTGGACTGGGCAGCGGCCTTGCCGGCGGTACGCTCGGCGTCGGAGGCCTGCTGGGCAGCGGCGATGGCGGCCTCGTTGGCTTTCACCATCTTGTCGGTCATCAGTCGGGATTCTTCGGCGAAGCTCAGTTGCACGAAGGACAGCGAGCAAACGGACAGCAGGGCAGCAACAACAAGTTTACGGGACATGATTTTCGAACCTTTGATTGGCCCCGCTCAGTGGGGGCGATGCAAAGGTTACGACTCGGTGACAGGCGGAAAAATAGCTGGCTCACCAACAGACCATTGCCTGAAAAGCAACAATCCGTTTTCAGGCCCAGTGCGCGGGGTCGTTCATCACCTGCTCGTCGGCGTCGAAGGCCTTGGGCAGTTCTTCCTTGAGGAACTCCACCCAGGTGCGGATCTTCGCGTCGAGGAAGCGCCGCGACGGGTAGAGCGCGAAGATCTGCCGCACGTGCAGGCTGCGCTCGGGCAACACGCGCACCAGCTCGCCCTGGCGCAGCGCCGGCGCAGCCACGTAGCTGGGCAGCAGGCAGATGCCCATGCCGGCGCGGGCGGCCCCGGCCAGGGCCTCGGCGACGTTGACCATGAAGGTGTCGCGCGGGCGGATCACGCTCGCCTCGTTGTCTTCCTCGAAGGCCCAGCCTTCCGGGAAGGTCGGGTCCTGCAGGCGCAGGCAGCGGTGCTCGCGCAGGTCCTCGATGGCGCGCGGGGTGCCGCGTTCGGCCAGGTAGCCGGGGCTGGCGCAGAGCACGCTGTAGATGGTGCCGAGGGTCTGGGCGACGTACTCGGAATCGGGCAGTTCGCGGTCGCGGGTGATGACCACGTCCTGGCCTTCTTCGAGGATGTCCGGCTGGCGCTGGGCCAGGGTCAGCTCGATGTAGACCTCCGGGTGCTGCTGGCAGTAGCGCGAGATCAGTGGGATGAGATGCTGCTGGCCGAGCCCGGTCAACGAGTGCACGCGCAGCCGCCCGCGCGGGCGCAGGTGCGCGCCGTTGGCCTCGGCCTCGGCTTCCTCGACGTCGAGGAGGATTTCCCGGCAACGCTGCAGGTAGCGTTCGCCGGTCTCGGTCAGGGCCAGGCGCCGCGTGGTGCGGTGCAACAGGCGCGCCTGCAGGTAGGCCTCCAGGTCCGAGACCACGCGGGAGACCTGGGCGGTCGACAGGCCCAGGGCATTGGCGGCGGCGGTGAAGCTGCCGGCATCGACCACGCGGGCGAAGACCCGCATCGCATGTAAAGTGTCCACTGTTGCCCCGTCTGCAAAACTGAATCGCAGTATAGGGTCATTTTCCCGGAACAGTTGCCGGGTATAGTGGCAACCAGGTCGCTGCAGCAGCGATGGGTCCATCAGGCCCATCGTCTGGCACCCGGCACACCAGCCGCTTGCCAACACTCCCCCGCGCATACCCCGCTGCAGCGGCTGCCCTTTTCCTCCAAAGGCGCATGTCTTGATTGATGTGCGCCTTTTTTCGTTTGCAGGCGGCGCCGAGGTGCTTTCGTAGGATGGGTTGAGCTTGCGAAACCCATGCGGTCGCGGTGATGGGTATCGCTTCGCTCAACACCATCCTACGACGGTGCGCCACGGCATCGAGGCGTGCCAGTCAGCGCGGCAGCGGGTAGAGGCGTTCGTCGAACTGCGCCAGGCGCGGGAACTCCAGCGGTTGGTCGTTCTCCAGGTGCTGCAGGCGGTCCTGGTACTGGCGCAGGAAGTCCTGGCGCGCGTCGTTGCCGATGTAGGGCACGTGCCAGGCGACGAAGGGCGGCAGCACCGTCATGCCGGTGTAGGCCAGGGTGCCGCGCAGGATCGGCCGCAGCATGTCTTCCAGCGGGCCGTGGATGGCGCCTTCGCCGAACATGTGCTCGCGCCCGCCGAGGGTCACCGTCACCAGCGCCTTCTTGCCGGCCAGGCCGCCCTGGTCGTAGAAGCGCTTGCCGCCGTAGCAGATGCCCGAGACCAGCACGCGGTCGAACCAGCCCTTGAGGATGGCCGGGGCGGAGAACCAGTAGATCGGGAAGTTGAAGATCACCAGGTCGGCCCAGAGCAGCTTGTCCAGCTCGGCCTGGATGTCGGCGGCGATGGTCTGGTGCTTGGCGCCTTCGCGCTGCTCCAGGGCGTAGACCAGGTAGTCCGGGTTGGCGCGCGCGCCGAAGTCGGCGGCGCTGGCTACCGGGTTCCAGTTCATCGCGTAGAGGTCGGAGACCTGCACTTCGTGGCCCTGGCCCTTGAGGGTTTCCTCGGCCAGCTTGTACAGCGCGGTGCTGAAGGACTGGGGTTCGTTGTGGGCGTGGATGATCAGTACGTTCATGTGGATTCCTGGCTAGAAAAGCGCTACTTGGCGGATTGGCGTACTGGCTCAGCACCCTCTCCCCAGCCCTCGGCTGCGCGCCCCGCCCTGAAGGGAGAGGGGGCGTTCGTGTTCATCCTGCAGCGCCCTCTCCCGCCGGTAGCACCGAAGCGCTCTTGCCCCCTCTCCCGCTTGCGGGAGAGGGCTGGGGAGAGGGTGCTCTTCAGGCGTTCAGAGTTGAATGGCCTTGTGTTCGACGAACTCTGCCAGACCTTCCTCGCCCCACTCGCGGCCGATGGTCTGCTCGGTGGCCGGGTTCTGCACCTCGGCCAGGCCCTGCCCTTGCGGCGCCACCCAGGCGCCGTCGATGTACAGCTGCAGGCGGTCATGCATAGCGCTTCTCCTTGAGCAGTTCGGCGGCGCACAGGGCGATGCGTCGGCAGGCTTCGCGCAGCGGCTCGGCGCCGAGCACCAGGCCCAGGCGGATGTGCCCGGCGGCGCTGGGGCCGAAGGCTTCGCCGGCCAGCACCGAGACACCGTGGCGGTCCAGCAGCAGGTCGGCGAAGTCCTGGGCGGAGAGGCCGGTGGGGCGGATATCGACCATCACGAACATGCCGCCGTCCGGGCGCAGGGCGCGCAGGCCGACGCAATCGGCCAGGCAGTCGAGCACCAGGTCGCGGCGCTGGCGGTAGGCCTCGCGCATGGCTTCCAACTCCGGCAGCTGGGCTTCCAGCGCGGTGCAGGCGGCGTCCTGGACGAAGTCCGGCGAGCCGTAGAGCATGCACAGCGCGAGATTTTCCAGATGGCCGCAGAGGTCCTGCGGGCCGACCACCCAGCCCACCCGCCAACCGGTCATGGCGTGGGACTTGGACAGGCTGTTGAGGGTCGCGGTGCGCTCGGCCATGCCCGGCAGGCTGGCCGGGCTGACGTGCTCGCCGTCGAAGATCAGTTCGCTGTAGACCTCGTCGGAAATCATCCACAGGTCGTGTTCGATGCACAGCTCGGCCAGCGCCTCCCAGGTAGCGCGCGGCAGGCTGGCACCGGAGGGATTGTGCGGGCTGTTGATGGCGATGGCGCGGGTGCGCGGCGTGACCAGCTTCGCCACGTCCTCGGCCTGCACGCGGAAGCCGTGCTCGGAACGCACCGACACCGGCACCACCTTGGCCCCGCAGGCGCCGAAGACCGCCTCGTAGGTGACGTACATGGGCTCGGCGACTATCACCTCGTCGCCCGGGTTCAGCACGCACTGGGCCACGGCATAGAGCGCGCACTGCGCGCCGGCCAGCACCACCACATCGTTCGCGTCCACCGCCTGGCCGCTGCGCTGCGTGTGGCGGCGGGCGATGGCTTCGCGCAGGTTGCGCTTGCCGCGCACGTCGGAGTAGTGGGTGTTGCCGGCCAGCAGGCTGTCGATGGCCGACTGCACGATGGGCGCCGGGGTGTCGAAGTCGGGGTCGCCCACCGACAGCAGCAGGATGTCGTCGCCCTGCTCCAGGCGCGCCAGGGCGCGGTAGTGGATGTCCCAGGCGGCGGCGCCGGGGCCTGCGATGCGTTGGGTGAGGTTCGAGAAGCGCATGACGGGGAGTCCTTCAATGCGCCGGGGCCTGCGCCCCGGCGGGTGCAACGGGGCCTACTTCGCGCAGGCGTGTTTCAGTTCGACCAGGGTCACGCCGGGGTGGGCGAAGCCTTCGCGCAGGTCGCGCTCCAGTTCGTCCAGGCTCTGCGGCTGGCGCATCTCGCAGCCGTAGGCGCGGCCGAGCAGGGCGAAATCCGGGTTGCGCGGCAGCACGCCGACCGGCTCGATGTCCAGGCCGAGCATGTCGTCGCGGATCTGCCCGAGGGCGTCGTTGTTCCACAGCAGCACCACCAGCGGGCTGTCCAGCTCCTCGGTGGCGGTGGCCAGTTCCTGGGCGGTGTAGAGGAAGCCGCCGTCGCCCACCAGCACCAGGCCGGGGCGCTGCGGCGCGCCGAACTTGGCGCCGATGCCGGCCGGCACGCCGTAGCCGAGGGTGCCGTAGCCGGTGGGGTGCAGCCAGCCGCGCGGCGCCTGGCTGGGGTACAGGTAGTTGGCAGTGTAGGCCAGCTGGGTCATGTCGCTGGCGATGAAGGCGTTGGCCGGCAGCACCTTGGCGATGCGTTCGAGGATCGCCTTGTGGATAAGCTGCAGCGGCGCATGGGCGCTGTCGATCGCCTGGCGCAGCTGCGCGACGCGGCCGCTGGCGCTGGCGGCGTCGCGGGCGGCGGCCGGCAGCGCGGCGAGCAGCGCTTCGGCGGTGGCTTTCGAATCGCCCAGCAGGGCCACGGCGCTGGGGTAGAAGTCGTTGAACTTGCGCGAGTCGAGGTCGACGCGGATCAGCTCGCCGCCCAGCGGCAGGCGCTCGCGCCAGTAGTCGGTGTCGGCCATCTCGGTGCCGATGGCCAGCACCACGTCGGCCTCGGCGATCATGTCCCAGCCGGCCTGGGTGCACAGGGTGGCGCCGGCGGCCAGCGGCGCTTCCGGGGCCAGCAGGCCCTTGCCGGCGACGCTGGTGAACAGCGGCGCGGCCAGGCGCTCGCTGAGCGCGGCCAGGGCGTCGGCGGCGTGCAACGCGCCGCCGCCGGCGATGATCATCGGGCGCTTGGCCGCGGCGAGTTTATCCACAGCCTGGCGCAGCGCATCGGCGGCGGGTTGGCCACGGCCGGCGCGGCGCACCACTTCGGTGGTCCAATCGTGGGCGATGGGCGCGGCGAGCACGTCCAGCGGCACCGAGATGTGCACCGGGCGCGGGCGCTCGCTGTCGAACACGGCGTAGGCGCGGGCGATCAGCTCGGGCAGGTCTTCCGGGGTCAAGGCGACCGCCGAGAACGCGGTGATCGGCGCGGTCATGGCGCGCTGGTCCTGGGTCTCGTGCAGGCAGCCCCAGCCCTTGCCGAGGCTGGCGGTGTGGTTGACGCTGGAGATCACCAGCAGCGGCACCGAGTCGGCATAGGCCTGGCCGATGGCGGTGGCGGCGTTGGTCACGCCGGGGCCGGTAATGATGAAGGCCACGCCGGGCTTGCCGCTGACGCGGGCGTAGCCGTCGGCCATGAAGCCGGCGCCCTGCTCGTGGCGGGTGAGCACATGGCGGATGCCGCTGCCGGGCAGGCCGCGGTATAGCTCCAGGGTGTGCACGCCGGGGATGCCGAACACGGTGTCGACGCCGTAGTTGGCCAGCAGGCGGACCAGGGCCTGGCCGCCGGTGAGGGTCTTCTGTTGTTGCATGGGCAAATCCTCGTCTGTCCGGCGACGCGTGTGATCGCCGTTCGCGCCGTAGCGCTCTTGCCCCCTCTCCCGCTTGCGGGAGAGGGCTGGGGAGAGGGGCTCTTCGCCGGCCGCATCGGTGCGTCGGCCCGCCACCCTCTCCCCCAGCCCCTCTCCCTGAAGGGAGAGGGGAGCGTTCGTGTTCCCCTTCAGGTCCTCAGGCGTCGGCCAGCCGTATGAGCGCATCCACCGCCACGGCGCCTTCGGCGTTCACCAGCAGCGGGTTGACGTCCAGTTCCAGCAGGCTGTCGGCGTGCTCGCAGGCGTAGTCGGCCACCGCACGGATGGCGTCCACCAGCTTGTCCATGTCCACCGCCGGGCGGCCGCGGAAGCCGCTGAGCAGCGGCGCGCTGCGCAGGCCCAGCAGGGCGTCGCGGATGGCCGCGTCGGTGGTCGGCAGCAGCAGGCTGCGGCTGTCCTTGAGCAGCTCGACGAGGATGCCGCCGGCGCCCAGCACCAGGGCCAGGCCGAAGCCGACCTCGCGCTTGATGCCGACGATCAGCTCGGCCAGTGGCGGGCTGGCCATGCGTTCCAGCAGCACTTGCTCGAACTTCAGCTGCGGTGCGTGCTTCGCCAGGTTCTCGCGCATGTCGAACAGCGCCGCTTCCAGGGCCGCTTCGTTGCGCAGGTTCAGCGCCACGCCGCCGGCTTCGGTCTTGTGCGGCAGCTCGGCGCTGACCGCCTTGAGCACCAGCGGGTAGCCCAGGTCAGCGGCGGCCTCGCGGGCCTGGCCGGGGGTGCTGAGCACGGCGGCCGGCAGCGGCAGGCCGAAGGGTTTCAGCGCCTGCTTGGACTGCCACTCATCGAGCAGCCGGCCCTGGCCGTCGATGGCCTGCGGGCACAGCGGCACCAGCGCCGCCTCGCCACGGGCCAGCAGCGCGTCGCGGCGCTGGCGGTAGTGGGCGATGCGGCCCCAGGCGGCGAGGCCGTCTTCCACACCCTGCAACGCGGCCACACCGTGGCCGTGCAGCAGTTCGCGGGCGTGGGCCGGCAGCAGTTCGGGCAGCGCCGAGGCGATGAAGCCGACCCTGTCGTGGCGTTTCAGCGCCGCGCAATACAGCTCCAGCAGCAGGTCGCACTGCGGGCGTTCGCCGGTTTCCTCGCCGGGGTAGTCGAGCACCAGCAACGCCGCGTCGGCCGGCGTGCGCAGGGCGCTATCGAGCATCTTCTCCAGCGCCGGGCCGTCGCCCCAGATGGCGGTGGTGAAGTCCAGCGGGTTGGCGATGTTGGCGTAGTCCGGCAGCACCTGGGCCAGCTCGGCGCGCTGCGCATCGACCAGCTTGGGCAACGGCAGGCCGTTGCGTTCGGCGTAGTCGGCGATCAGCCCGGCGTCGCCGCCGGAGCAGGCCAGCGCGGCCAGGCTCGGGCCGGCCGGCAGGTTGCCGCAGGCGGCGGCCTTGAGGGTTTCGATGAAGCTCACCGGGCCGCTCACGCGGATCACCCCGAGGCGGTCGAAGAGCGCGTCGTACAGCGCGTCGGAGCCGGCCAGCGAGCTGGTGTGGCTGAGCGCCAGTTCCGCGCCTATCTGCGATACGCCGGTCTTCAGCGCGATCACCGGGATGCCTTTCTGCAGCGCCTTGTAGGCGGCGCGGGCGAAGCCGGGGACGTTCTTCAGGCCTTCCAGGTGCAGGCCGATGGCGGTGACGCGCGGCTCGTCGAGCAGCACGTCCATCAGCTCGGCCACGCCCAACTGCGCCTGGTTGCCCACCGAGGCCATGTAGGCGATCGGCAGCGAGCGGTCGCTCATCGACAGGTTGTAGGCGAAGTTGCCGCTCTGCGTCAGCACCGCCACGCCCTTCTCGACGATGTGCCCGCCGTGGGCCACCGGCCATAGGGCGGCGCCGTGCAGGTAGTCGAGCAGGCCGTAGCAGTTGGGGCCGAGCAGGGCCATGTCGCCGGCCACATCGAGCAGGCGCTGTTGCAGGGCCTGGCCTTCGGCGCCGGTTTCGGCGAAGCCGGAGGCGTAGCAGATGGCGCCGCCGGCGCCCTTGGCGGCCAGCTCGGCGACCGCGTTCAGGGTCAGCTCGCGGTTGGTGGCGACGAACACCGCGTCCGGGCCTTCGGGCAGTTCGGCGATGCTGCGCACGCAAGGCACGCCTTCCAGCTCGTCGTATTGCGGGTTGACCAGCCACAGCGGCCCGGCGAAGCCGCCCTCGGCGCAGCGCTTGAGCGCGCGGGCCATGCTGCGGCCGCCGATGAAGGCCAGGTGACGGGGCGCCAGCAGGCGCTTGAGGTTTTCGCGTTGCATGGTCCGGACCTCAGCGCAGCAGCGGCCGCAGCAGTTCGCGGGAGATGATGTGGCGCTGGATTTCCGAGGTGCCTTCCCAGATGCGCTCGATGCGCGCGTTGCGCCAGATGCGCTCCACCGGGCCCTCGTCCATCAGGCCCATGCCGCCGAAGATCTGCACGGTCTCGTCGGCGACCTTGCCGAGCACTTCGCTGGCGAACAGCTTGGCCATGCCGGCCTCGCCGTCGGTCATCGTGCCCTGGTCCATCTTCCACGCGGTGTGCAGGGTCATCAGCTCGGCGGCGCGGATCTGCGTGGCCATGTCGGCCAGCTTGAAGGAGATGCCCTGGTAGCTGCCGATGGCCTGGCCGAACTGCTTGCGGTCGGCCGACCACTGCAGGGCCAGGTCCATGGCGCGCTGGGCCTGGCCGACGCAGTTGGCGGCGACCATCACGCGGCCGGCGGTGAGCCAGGCGTTGGCCACTTCCCAGCCCTTGTCGACTTCGCCGAGGACCTTGGAGGCCGGCACGCGGCAGTCGTCGAAGAAGATTTCGTAGGTGTGGTAGCCCTTGTTGCTGACGCATTTCGGGCCGCGGCGCACGGTCATGCCGGTGGTGCCCTTGTCGACCAGGAAGGCGGTCACGGCGTTGCGCTTCTTGCCGTTGCGCTCGTAGCTGTCGGTGACGGCGAAGACGATGGCGAAGTCGGCGTGCCCGGCGTGGCTGATGAAGTGCTTGGCGCCGTTGATCACGAAGTCGTCGCCGTCGCGCACGGCGCGGGTCTTGATCGAGTTGGCGTCGGAGCCGGCGCCCGGCTCGGTGAGGGCGAAGCAGTCGATCTTCTCGCCGTTCACGCAGGGCAGCAGGTAGTCCTGCACCTGCTGGCCCTTGCAGGCCATGAGGATTTTCGAGGGCCGCGCGACGAACACGTGCAGCGCCCAGGAGACCTTGGACAGCTCGCGCTCGACCAGCGCCTGGGACAGGTAGTCGAGGCCGCCGCCGCCGACTTCCTCGGGCATGTTGAAGGCGTAGAAACCGGCGGCCAGCGCCTTGCCGCGAATCTGCGCGGCGAGCTCCGGCGACACCGCGTCGGCGCGGTCGACTTCTTCCTCGTGGGGCAGCAGCTCTTTCTCGACGAAAGCCTTGACCGCCTCGACGAGCATTTCCTGTTCCTGGGTCAGTTTGAAATCCATGGGGAATACCTCGCCGCTCAACGGCCTTGGAAGTGGGGGGAGCGTTTCTCGGCCACGGCGCGCAGGGCTTCGGCGGCGTCCTCGCTGCGGCCGCAGAGCAGCCCGGCGGCCTGTTCGGCCTCCAGTTGCTGGGCCAGCGTGCGGTTGGCGCCGTCGCGGATCAGGCGCTTGGTCTGGGCGAAGGCGAAGGTCGGGCCGGCGGCCAGGCGCGCGGCGAATTCGCCGACCTGGGCCTGCAACTGGTCATCGGCGACCACTTCGCCGACCAGGCCGGCGGCCAGGGCGCGCTCGGCGTTCCACAGCTCGTCGAGGAACAGCAGGCGCTTGGCCGCTTCGCTGCCGATCAGCCGCGGCAGGTGCCAGCTGGCGCCGGCATCCGGGCAGTAGGCCATGCCGGTGTAGCCGGCCTTGAAGCGCGCCGAGGCGCCGGCGATGCGGAAGTCGCAGCACAGGGTGAGGTCCATGCCGGCGCCGACGGCGGTGCCGTTGACCGCGGCGATGGTCGGCTTGTCCAGGCCGTGCAGGCGGGTCATCAGGGCGTGGGCGGTTTCGGTCCAGCCGTAGGTTTCCAGCTCGCCGCGGGCTTCGGCCTCGGCCCATTCGGCGAGGTCGGCGCCGGCGCAGAAGCTGCGGCCCTCGCCGGTCAGCACGATGACGCGCACGGCCGGATCGACGGCGTAGACGTCGAGCAGCGCGTGCAGGTTGTTCAGCGTGGGAACGTCCAGCGCGTTGCGCTGTTCGGGGCGGTTCAGGGTGATCCAGGCGATGCCGTCCTGGACCCGGCTGAGCGGGGATGCGTGAGTCATGCTGGCCTCGTTGTTGTTGTCGCATGAGGGCGGTGTTGCCCACCATACTAAACAAGTGTTCAACAAGACGGCAATGCACCCGTTCGGGGGGCTTGTAACGCCCCGCCGGGCGGCGGGAAGGCCGCGTGGTGCGGGGGCTGTGGGGTTCTTCCAGGGTTTTCCCCAGGACCTTGTTACAACTTCGCACAAACGGCCCTGCGGGCCTTCGCGGACGAAGTCTCCTACGGCTCCAGGAAGCACGGCTTTTCGTAGGATGGGTTGAGCTTGCGAAACCCATGCGGTTGCGGTGATGGGTATCGCTTCGCTCAACGCCATCCTACGAAAGGCCGAAAAGCGAAAAGCCCCGCGGGCCGGGGCTTCGTGGGTTCAGCCGATGCTCGGCACGGCCTCGCTGACTCCCTGCGGGCGCTTGCGCTTGAGTACGTAGTAGGCCAGGTAGCAGGCGGCGATGAAGCCGAAGCCCCAGTACAGCGACGGGCGCTGGGTCGGGTCCAGGGCCAGGAACACGAACAGCGAGCAACAGATGGCGATGCAGGCCAGGGGGATCAGCGGGAACAGCGGCGCGGCGTATTTCAGGTCGGCCACGCTGCCGCCCTTGGCCATGTGTTCGCGGCGGAAGCGGTACTGCGCCAGGGCGATGACGATCCAGGTGACGGTGCCGGACATCCCGCTCACCGCCATCAGCACCATGAACAGGGTGTCGGCGGCGACCACGCTGGTCAGCAACGAGAGCAGGGCGAAGGCCAGGCTGATCAGCAGCGCGTACAGCGGTACACCGCGGGAACTGAGCTTGGACAGGCCCTTGGGCGCCATGCCGGTCTTGGACATGGCCCAGAGGATGCGGGTGGAAGCGTACAGGCCGGAGTTGCCCACCGAGAGGATGGCGGTGAGGATGACGAAGTTCATCAGGTCCGCCGCGTAGGGGATGCCGACCATGTCGAACACCTGCACGAACGGGCTTTCCACCAGCCCGGCCTGCTGCCAGGGGACGATGGCGGCCAGCACGACGATCGCCAGCACGTAGAAGATCAGCACGCGGAACACCACGTTGCGCACGGCGCGGGGGATGCTCTGCTCCGGCTGGTCGGTCTCGCCGGCGGCCACGCCCATGATCTCGCAGCCCTGGAAGGCGTAGACCACCGTCATCATCACCGCGAACACCGCCGACAGGCCGTTGGGGAACAGTTGGTCGCCGACCAGGTTGTTGAGCATGGGGGCGGGCGCGCCGTCGTTGAGGTGGATGCCGCCGAAGATCACCAGCACGCCAACGATGATGAAGGCGAGGATGGCCGCCACCTTGATCCCGGCGAACCAGTATTCGGCCTCGCCGAAGGCGCGGGTGGCCAGGGCGTTGAGGGAGAACAGCACGACCACGAAGAAGCCCGACCAGAGCCAGATCGGCACCTCGGGGAACCAGCGCGTCATCAGCATGCCGGCGGCGGTGAATTCCAGGCCGACGGTGGAGGCCCAGCTCATCCAGTACACCCAGCCGATCATGAACCCGGTGGCCGGGCCGATGAAGCGCGTGGCGTGGGCCTGGAAGGAGCCGGAGACGGGCATCTGCACCGACAGCTCGCCCAGGCAGACCATCACCAGGTACATCAGCAGCCCGGCCACCAGGTAGGCCAGCACGGCGCCGGCCGGGCCGCCCTGGTTGATGGTGACGCCGGCGCCCATGAACAGCCCGGTGCCGATCACCCCGCCGAGGGACAGCATGAAGATGTGGCGGCTCTTGAGCGCGCGGGTGAGCTGGATCTTCGAATCAGACATGGCGCACCCCCGGTAGACGGCGGGCGCGGCGAAGCGGAACTCTACGTTGGATCATTGTTGTTATCTCCAATCAGTCAGAGGCCGTGGCTCGTGGCACGGATACCGCCGGATTATTCGAAGGGGATGTAAGGTCGCGTTGAACGGCGGGATCGAAGATGTAAAAAGCTGTAAGGAATTTGTAGCGGGCTAGTCCCCACGCCCTCGGGATAACGTCCGGCTAACTCCGAAACATCCAAGCCTGCCGAACGGCCCCCTCGCCCTTCAGGGCGGGGCGCGTAGCCGAGGGCTGGGGAGAGGGGACGGAGTCAGCCGAACGCACGGAGTTCATCTGGGAGCCCGCAACCCTCTCCCTAACCCTCTCCCTGAAGGGAGAGGGGACTGTCCGTGCCAGCGGGGAACGCGTGCCTCCCTGCTGGATCTGCGCATTCTGTGCCTTTCGTAGGAGCGAGCTTGCTCGCGAACCGCATGGCACCGCAGCCGCCGGGAAATCCGTTCGCGAGCAAAGGAATTTGTAGCGGGGCCTTTTCGGACGCACCGGCTGACGCCGAAACGTCCAAGCCTGCCGTGCGGCCCCCTCGCCCTTCAGGGCGGGGCGCGCAGCCGAGGGCTGGGGAGAGGGGACGGAGTCAGCCGAACGCACGGAGTTCATCTGGGAGCCCGCAACCCTCTCCCTGAAGGGAGAGGGGACCGTCCGTGCCTGCTGTATGCGCGTGCCTCCCTGCTGGGTCTGCGCATTCTGTGCTTTTCGTAGGAGCGAGCTTGCTCGCGAACCGCATGGCACCGCAGCCGCCGGGGAATCCGTTCGCGAGCAAGCTCGCTCCTACAGGAGGTGCGTCCTGGCGGTGTGGAGTTGCGTGTCGAGTCTTTCGCTCCAGGCTTGCAGCGGTTCGCCGGCCAGGGCCGCTTCTTCCAGGCCGTGCAGGCATTCGCCCAGGCCGCGCAGGCCCATGGAATGGCAACTGCCCGCCAGGCGGTGGGCCAGGCCGGCGGCCTCGCTGGCGTCGCCGGCGCGGATGGCTTCGTGGAGCAGCGGCAGTTGCTGCGCCAGCAGCTCGCGCAGCACGCCGAGCAGTTCCTTCACCCGGTGCTCGCCCAGCAGTTCGCGGTGGGTCGCCAGCACCTGCTCGTCGATCACGCCATCCGCTGGCCGCTCCAGCATGGGCGCATGCAGGTTGGCCAGCGCACGACGCAGGTCGTCGACCCGCAACGGCTTGGCCAGCACGCCTTGCATGCCGGCTTCGAAGTAGGTGCGCACCAGCGCCGGCTGCACGCTGGCGGTGAAGGCGAGGATCGGCGTTTCCCGGTTGCGCCCGCCCTCCTGGCCGCGGATCGCCCGGCACAGTTCGATGCCGCCCAGGCCGGGCAGGTGCATGTCCAGCAGGATCAGGTCGAAGGCCTGCTCGCGACAAGCGACCAGCGCCGGTTCGGCGTCCTCGGCCAGGCATACGGCGTGACCGTCGCGCTCCAGCAGCCCCTGGGCCACTTCGCGATTGAGCGGCACGTCCTCCACCAGCAGCACGCTCAGGGCACGTTCGCTGCGCGGGGCCGCCTGCGGCTCCAGCACGGGAGCCAGCGTGGGCTGCAGCTCGACCTCGAACCAGAAGGTGCTGCCCTGCCCTTCCCGGCTGCGCACGCCGATGCGCCCGCCCATGGCTTCCACCAGGCGCTTGCTGATGGCCAGGCCCAGGCCGCTGCCGCCGTAGCGGCGGGTGACTTCCTCGCTGGCCTGGGTGAAGCGTTCGAAGATGCGCGCCTGCACCGCCTCGGGAATGCCGATGCCGTCGTCGACCACGGCGAAGCGCAGGCGCTGGCTTTCGCCTCGCTGCGCGAGCAGCGCCACTTCCACGCGCACTTCGCCGCCCTCGGTGAACTTCACCGCGTTGGCCACCAGGTTGCTCAGCACCTGGCGGAGGAACTGCTCGGCGCCGCGGCAACGGCGGCGCACGTCGTCGTCCAGGTGCAGCGACAGGCGCGTGGCATTGGCCGCCGCGCGGGGTTCCAGCAGCGTCAGCACCTCGTCGAGCAGCTCGCCGAGGTCGAAGTCCACCGGCTCCGGCAGGCTGGCGCCGTCCTCCAGCTTGGCGAAGTGCAGCACTTCGTTGAGCACTGCCAACAGGCCCTCGCCGGCCTTGTGCAGGGCGTGCAGGCGTTTGCGTTCCAGCTCGCCGAGGGGCGCGTCGCGCAGCAGTTCGGCCATGCCGAGGATGCCGTTGAGCGGGGTGCGGATTTCGTGGCTCATGGTGGCCAGGAAGCGGCTCTTCGCCTCGTTGGCCGCCTCGGCCTCGTCCTTGGCCCGGCGCAGGCTGGCGGTGCGCCGCTCGACCTGGCGCTGCAGTTCGTCGCGCTCTTCGCGCAGGGCCTGGCGCATGTCGTCGAGGGAATGGGCCACGGTGTCGAGTTCGTCGGCCTCGGTGCGGATGCGCTTGTCCAGGCGCAGCGGCTGTTGCAGGTCGCCGCCGGCCATGCGCCCGGCGAACTCGGCCATGCGCTCCAAGTGGCGCGTCACCAGCTTGTGGAACAGCCAGCTCAGGGCCACCGCCAGGCCGCAGAGGAACAGGCCCATCCACAGCAGGTTGCTCAGCCCGCCGTGCCACAGGCGGCGGTACACGGCGCCCTGGTCGATGGCCACGGCCAGCTCGCCGAGGGCGCGCAGTTCGCCGTCCGGCGGCTGGTAGCTGAGCGGGAAGTGCTCGACGCGCAGCGGGCCGGGAGCCTGGATGTCGCCCTGGATCAGGTTGAAGTCGGCGCTGGCCAGGCTCGCCCAGGCGATGTCGGGGAAGTCCACCAGGCCGTGCAGCTGCACGTTGAGCTGGGCCTGGTTGAGGTCCCACAGGCTGCGCTCGAAGCTGGCCAGGTAGCCGCTGCGGATCAGCTCCAGGCGGGTTTCGATGTCGCGCATCTCGCGGCGGTATTCGAGGTACAGCTGCAGCGCGCCGGCCAGCAGGGTGAAGCACAGGCTGAAGCCGAGCACCCGCAGCAGCAGGCGCCGCGCCAGCGGGCCGGGGGCGCGCAGGGCCTTCATGGTTGCGCCCCGGCAGCGAGCATGGCGCGGTAGTCGCGCTCGCTTTCGTCCAGCCAGCGCGCCAGGCTGCCGTCGGCCTGCAGGCGTTGCAGGGCCTTGTCGATCTCGCCCAGGCGCGCCTGCAACGGCGAGTGCCGCGACACCGCCAGGCGCAGGTAGTCGACGGTGATCGGTTGCGGCGCGTCCACTATGTCCGCGCCGCCGGGCAGGCGCTCGACCAGCAGCCGCCCGGTGCGCCGTTCGTAGGGGATGAAGTCGATGCGCTGGCGGATCAGCTTGCCGAAGTTCTGCGTGCTGTCGGAGACGTACTCGATGTTGTCGTGGCTGGCGACGAAGCGGTCGAATTCGGCGCCGTAGCTCTCGCCGAACAGCAGGCCGCCGCGGTAGCGGGAGAGGTCGTCCAGCGTCTGGAAGCGCACCGGCTTGCGGCGGTTGTAGAACAGCGCCACTTCCTCGCGCAGCACCGGCGCCTCGGCGAAGGCCAGGCCCTGGTCGCGCTGCGCCGTGCGGTAGGCCAGCACCACGTCGACGCGCCCGGCGGCGGCATCCATCAGGCAGCGCTTCCAGTTGCCCAGCACCACCACCTGCACGTCGTAGCCGAGCCCGCCGAGCACGCGCTTCACCACCTGCGGCGCCAGCCCGCGCACTCCATGGCCGTCGCTCCAGGACACCGGCGGGTACACCGGATAGTCGCAGTAACGCACGCGCTCGGCGGCCGGCGCCAGGCCGCCCCGGGCCAGGACGAGCAGCGCCAGGGCGAGCAGGGCCAGCCAGCGCACGTTCAGACGTCGCTGGGGGCGGCGGTGAACAGGTAGCCGGCGCCGTGGATGGTGATGATCAGCTCGGGTTCGGCCGGGTCGTCGCGCAGCTTGCGGCGCAGGCGGCCGACCAGCACGTCGATGGAGCGGTCGTTGGGCAGCCACTCGCGGTTGCGGATCTGGTCCATCAACTGGTCGCGGCTGAGGGTGTGGCCACTGTTGCGCAGGAACACGCTGAGCAGCTGGAACTCGCCGTGGGTGAGCAGGGTTTCGCCGCCGTCGCGGTCGACCAGGCGCCGGCGGTCAGGGTCCAGGCGCCACTGGGCGAAGCGCTTGAGCGGCTGGCGCGCCGGCGTCGCCGTGGCCGGGGCGCGGGCATGGCGCACGCGGCGGATCAGGTTCTTCGCGCGCGACACCAGCTCACGCGGGTTCGGCGGCTTGATCACGTAGTCGTCGGCGCCGCATTCCAGGCCGACGATGCGGTCGATATCGTCGTTGCGCCCGGTGATGAGGATGATGCCCACCTCCGAGCGCACGCGCAGTTCGCGGGTGAGGGTCAGGCCGTCCTTGCCGGGCAGGCGGATGTCCAGCAGCACCAGGTCGAAGGGCGGGCCGCCCTGCTCGGCTTCGGCCAGGCTGGCCTCGGCCTGTTCGGCGGTGCTGGCGCAGGCCACCTCGTAGCCCTCCCCGGCGAGGTAGGACTGGAGGAGTTCGCGGATCAGCGGATCGTCGTCGACGATCAGTACACGGGGAGCCATCGCCAATACCCTGCTGCGGCCGCCGGCGAGGTCGCGGCGGATTTCTTATTAGAGGATGGACGCCCGTGGGAAATTTCCCAGGGGCCGGCGCAGAGTAGCGATTGCTGAACGGCCGATCAACAGTCCGCCGGCCGACGGCTGAAGCGCTGCCGCCCGCCGGCCTGCAGGCCGTCGACCCAGGCTTCGCAGACCTGGATGCCCTGCTCGGGGCTGAAGGTGTTGGGGTTCAGCCCGGATTCCAGCCACAGGCCGTCGAGCATGGCGGACAGGGCGATGGCGGCGAGGTCGGCATCGAAGTCGGCCCAGCCTTCCTCTTCGGCCAGTTGGTTCAGCGCCTGGGCCAGCAGGGCGCGGTACTCGCCGTAGGAATGGTCGTGGGCACGGTTGATCGCCTCGGCGGTCTTCACCGCGCCCCAGAACGCCAGCCAGGCATCGAGTAGCTGCGGGTCGAGCAGTTCGGCGCTGAACGAGGCGCGGAAGAACGCCGACAGGCGTGCGCGAGGGTCCGGCGCGGCCTGGTCGATGGCCTCGCGTAGCAATTGCATGACGCGCCCGGTGACCGTCAGGTAGGCCTCGGCCACCAGCTCGTCCTTGCCCGCGTAGTGGTGGTTGATCAGCCCCACCGAAACCCCGGCCTCGGCGCAGATCTTGCGGATCGACGCGCCCTGGAAGCCGTGCTGCTTCAGGCACGCCAGGGTGGCCTCGATCAGCAGCGCCTTGCGCTGTTCGGGTTCCAGCCGGGAAAAGCGCACTGCCTGGTTCATCGCCTGCCGCTCCTGTGTCCGAGGCCGCCAATCTGAACGAATGTGCAACAGCATACCAGCCCCACCCACCCATTCGGGGAATGGCCCGGCGACGGCCGGCGGCGGACAGTGGCCACAGCCGACACGACCCTCGAACAACAACCACAGGTGGGAGTGACATGTACAAATCCTGCGCAGCGATCCTGGGCACGGCCCTGCTGCTGAGCCCCTTGCTCGGCCAGGCTGCGGACGCCGACGGCGGCAAAACGCTGAGGCTGTACAACTGGACCGACTACATCGGCGAGCACACCATCGCCGACTTCGAGAAGGCCACCGGGATCAAGGTGGTCTACGACACCTTCGACTCCTACGAGACGGTGCAGGGCAAGCTGCTGCCCGGCCGCTCCGGCTACGACCTGGTGGTGCTCAACGCCGCGCTGGTGCCGCCGCTGCTCAAGGCCGGGGTGTTCCAGCCGCTGGACAAGAGCAGGCTGCCCAGCTGGAGCAACCTCGACGCCGAGGTGCTCAAGCACCTGGAGCACTACGACCCGGGCGTGCAGTACTCGGCGCCCTACACCTGGGGCAGCAACGGCATCACCTACAACATCGAGAAGATCAGGCAGCGCATGCCCGACGCGCCCATCGGCTCGCTGGCGATGCTGTTCGATCCCAAGGTGGTGTCGAAATTCGCCGACTGCGGGGTGACCATCATCGACTCGCCCACCGACGTCATCCCGCTGGCCCTGGCCTACCTCAAGCGCGACCCGAACAGCGCCAACCCCGAGGACCTCAAGGCCGCCCAGGACCTGCTGCAGTCGATCCGACCGTACATCCGCAAGTTCGACTCCACCAGCTACCTCAACGGCCTGGCCAACGGCGACCAGTGCATGGCCATGACCTGGTCCGGCGACTACGCCACCGCCCAGGCCCGCGCCGACGAGGCCGGGGCCAAGGTCAAGCTGGGCTACTTCGTGCCCAGGGAAGGCTCGCTGATCTGGTTCGACGACTTCTACATCCCGGCCGACGCGCCCCACGTGGCCAACGCCCACAAGTTCATCGAGTACATGCTGCAGCCGAAGGTGGCCGCCGACGTCAGCGACTACATCCGCTACGCCACCAGCAACGGCGCGGCCAAGCCGCTGCTGGCCGCGGGGGTGCGCGACGACCCGGCGATCTACCCGGATGCCGAGACGCGTTCGCGGCTGTTCACCCAGAAGGTCCAGGGGCCCAAGGCCACGCGGCTGATCACCCGGACGTGGAATGCGGTGAAGACGGGGACCTGATGAGCTGACTTTCAAGAGCCCCCTCTCCCCAGCCCTCTCCCTGAAGGGAGAGGGGGCAGTCCGCAGTGCGCGGCTAGCAAGGTGTTGTCCTGATAGCTGGAGATGCTGCCCGACCAACAAGGAGTTTCGCAGTTGCCGAACACTCCGAACGGTCCCCCCCGCCCTTCAGGGAGCGGGTCAGGGAGAGGGAAACGGAATTAACGAGTTGAAACCGCACTATCGAGGTACTGCCATGACCACCCCATCCGCCGCCTTCTTCGCCCAGTTCGATAACGAAAAGCTGGTCGCCGCCGACAAGGCCCACTACGTGCACGGCTACCACGTGTTCGACGACCACCGCGAGAACGGCGCGCTGAACATCGCCGCAGGCCAGGGCGCCTACATCTACGACACCAAGGGCAACCGCTACCTGGACGCCGTGGGCGGCATGTGGTGCACCAACATCGGCCTGGGCCGCGAGGAGATGGCCGAGGCCATCGCCGAGCAGGTGCGCCAGCTGGCCTACTCCAACCCCTTCTGCGACATGGCCAACGTCACCGCCATCCAGCTCTGCGAAAAGCTCGCCGAACTGGCCCCGGGCGACCTCGACCACGTGTTCCTCACCACCGGCGGCTCCACCGCCGTGGACACCGCCTACCGGCTGATCCAGTACTACCAGAACTGCCGCGGCAAGCACGCCAAGAAGCACATCATCAGCCGCGTCAACGCCTACCACGGCTCGACTTTCCTGACCATGTCGCTCGGCGGCAAGGTCGCCGACCACCCGGCCGAGTTCGACTTCCTCAAGGACTTCATCCACCACATCTCCTGCCCCAACCCCTACCGCGCGCCGGCGGGCATGACCGAGGGCGATTTCCTGGAGTTCCTGGTCAAGGAATTCGAGGACAAGATCCTGGAACTGGGCGCCGACAACGTGGCGGCCTTCTTCGCCGAGCCGATCATGGGCTCGGGCGGCGTGATCATCCCGCCCAAGGGCTACCACAAGCGCATGTGGGAGGTGTGCCGGAAGTACGATGTGCTCTACGTCGCCGACGAGGTGGTGACCTCCTTCGGCCGCCTGGGCGCGTTCTTCGCCTCCGAGGACGTGTTCGGCATGCAGCCGGACATCATCACCACCGCCAAGGGCCTGACCTCCGGCTACCTGCCGCTGGGCGCGTGCATCTTCTCGGAGCGCATCTGGAAGGTGATCGCCGAGCCGAACCAGGGCCGCTGCTTCAGCCACGGCTTCACCTACAGCGGGCACCCGGTGAGCTGCATCTCGGCGCTGAAGAACATCGAGATCATCCAGCGCGAGAACCTGCTGGAGCACGTCAAGGACGTCGGCGCCTACCTGGAGCAGCGCCTGCAGGAGCTGGCCGACCTGCCGCTGGTGGGCGACGTGCGCTGCCAGAAGCTGATGGCCTGCGTCGAGTTCGTCGCCGACAAGCGCAGCAAGACGCTGTTCCCCGAGGAGCTGAACATCGGCGAGAAGATCCACCTGCGCGCGCAGAAGCGCGGCCTGCTGGTGCGCCCCATCGTGCACCTGAACGTGATGTCGCCGCCGCTGACCATCACCCGCGAGCAGGTCGACGAGGTGGTCGACACCCTGCGCGAGGCGATTCTCGAAACCGCCGAGGACCTCAAGCGCAGCGGCGACTACGCGGGGCACTGATGCGCGGACGCGGCGCTTTGCACCTGGTCGGCGGCGGCCGTATGCTGCCGACCATGAGCACACCGGCCAACCCACTCGACACCCCACCCAATAGCCCGGCCCTGCATGCCTGGCATGCGGGGCTGGCGCGCGCCATGGCGGCGGTGGCCACGGCGGAATTCCCGGCGCGGCTGGTGGAGGCCCTCGGCGCGCTGGTGCCCATCGAGTCCTCGCTGTTCGGCCTGGAGCGCAAGGGCCAGCCGCCGCGCCACCTGTTCCAGCACGGCATTCCCACGGAGTACCGCGAGCCGCTGACCGAGCGCTACTACGCCCGCGGCTACCTGCTCGACCCCTTCTGCCTGGCCATGGAAGGCGGCCTGGCCGAGGGCTTCTACCCGCTGGCGGAAATCGCCCCGGACGACTTCTTCGCCAGCGAGTACTACAAGACCTACTACCTCAAGTGCGGCTCGGTGGAAGACAGCCACTACATCGTCGACCTCGACGCCCAGCGCAAGCTCTCCCTGTGCGTGTACCAGGGCCGCAGCGGCGCGCGCTTCAGCGAGGAACAGACCGAACTGCTGCGCGCCGCGTTGCCGCTGGTGCGCGAGCTGTGCCGGCAGTTCGAGAGCCGCGGCGGCCTCGACCTGCTGCTGGCCGGCGGCGACGCCGGCGCGCAACCGGCGGCGGCGCTGAACCGGCACATCCGCGAAGCCTTCATGAACTTCGGCGGCGACTGCCTGACCGAGCGCGAACGGGAAATCGCCCACCTGCTGCTGCGCGGCCACTCGGTGAAGTCCAGCGCGCGGGTGCTGGACATCTCGCCGGAGACGGTGCGCATGCACCGCAAGCACCTCTACACCAAGCTGGAGATCAACTCCCAGGCGGAGCTGTTCTCGCTGTTCATCGACTGGCTGACCCGCGACGGGCCGGCCTGAAACGCCGCCATCGCGAACGGAGTCACCTGTAGGAGCGCGCCCTGCGCGCGATTCGCGGGCAGGGCCCGCTCCTACAATACGGATAGGCACGGCTTCTCGTAGGATGGCGTTGAGCGCAGCGATACCCATCGCCGTGACTGCGTGCTCCACTCCGCAGCGTTACGCAACCCCGGTCAAACGGCGGATAACCGCGAACGGTTATCCGCCCTACGCCCTTGTTAGCCTCAAGCCTCCCCAGGCATGCTAGAGCATTCCCCCGCCCTCCCGAGGAAACCCCATGTTCCGACGCTGGCTCCCCGCCCTGCTGCTGGCCGCCGCCCTGCCGCTGCAGGCCGCCGAAACCCGGCCGAACTACGGTCCCGAACTGGAACGCTTCAACTACGCCTACCCGGTGGGACACTTCAGCTTCGCCTCCCAGGGCAAGCACGTGCACATGGCCTACATCGACGTGAAGCCGGCCAAGCCCAACGGCCGCACGGTGGTGCTGCTGCACGGCAAGAACTTCTGCGCCGGCACCTGGGAGGCCAGCATCGCCGCCCTCAGCGCCGCCGGCTACCGGGTGGTGGCGCCGGACCAGATCGGCTTCTGCAAGTCGACCAAGCCGGAGCACTACCAGTACAGCTTCCAGCAACTGGCCAGCAACACCCACGCCCTGCTGGACAAGCTCAGGCTGCACAAGGTGACCATGCTCGGCCACTCCACCGGCGGCATGCTCGCCGCGCGCTACGCGCTGATGTACCCGCAGCAGGTCGAGCAGCTGGTGCTGGTCAACCCCATCGGCCTTGAGGACTGGAAGGCCCTGGGCGTGCCCTACCGCACCCCGGACCAGTGGTACGAGCGCGAGCTGAAGACCAGCGCGGAAAGCATCCGCAAGTACGAGCAGGCCACCTACTACGCCGGCCAGTGGAAGCCGGAGTACGACAAGTGGGTCAACATGCTCGCCGGCCTGTACAACGGCTCCGGCCACGAGCGCGTGGCGTGGAACTCGGCGCTGCAGTACGACATGATCTTCACCCAGCCGGTGGTCTACGAGTTCGGCCAGATCCAGGCGCCCACCCTGCTGATGATCGGCATCCAGGACAACACCGCGATCGGCAAGGACGTGGCCCCCGAGCCGCTGCGCGCCAAGCTGGGCAACTACGCCGAGCTGGGCAAGCGCACCGCCCAGGCCATCCCCCACGCCACCCTGGTGGAGTTCGACAAGCTCGGCCACGCGCCGCAGATCCAGGACCCGCAGGCCTTTCACGCGGCGCTGCTCAAGGGCCTGGCGGACCTCAAGCATTGAGGCGGCAATACTCCACAGCGCGATGCATCTTCTGTTGAGTATTTTGGTGCGTCATCCAACCTAAACTATTTCAACTTCACAATGCCGCCTCTCGGCGGACAATCCTGAAGGATACCGGGACATCCTATTAATGATTATTGAATTCTCCAAGTTCACACCGGACCAGAAGCATCTCCCGAGCGTCTACATCATCGGTTCCGGCCTCGCCGGTCTGGCCGCAGCGCATATACTCGAAGAACGTGGCATCGACTGTATTGTCTTCGAGTCCGGCACCGGCCCGGGCCAACGGACCTGGAATATTTCCTCCGACCCCATGGAAATGGCCGATTACGGCATTCCGGAGAGCTATTCCCAGTTGCACATTCGTCGAGAACCCGGCGGCGGTGCCAATGTATGGGGCGGATGGTGTACCTCCCTGCGCAGTCTCACCATGAGCCGTACAGATCTTGCCGATTACCCCTCTTGGCCGATTACTCGGCAGGATCTACTGCCGTACTATCAGAAGGCTGGCCAGTGGCTGGCCATGGAAGGCGTGGACAAAGCCATGCACGACGAGGTTCTTGTCGACGGGAGCAAAGGACTTTGTGTCAAACAGTTCGGTTTCTCACCACCCATCCGCTACGAGACGGCTCTAAAGCAGCCTATCGAACAATCCTCGAAGATTACGCTAGTAACCGGTGCTACGGTCGATTCCATCATATTCAATGGCAACAAGGCACAAAGCATCGTTTTCGTTGAGCAAGGTAGAACGCGCAAGATCGATATTCCTGGCCAACTGATCCTAGCCGGCGGTGCTGTGGGTAATTCTCGCCTGATCGCCCGCTCGTTGGATCAGTTGGAAACCGGCATGGCTCTCAGGCCATACGTAGGTAATTACTACTTCGAACACCCCCATTGTTATGCAATGGGGAAAGTGGTATTCAGCCCCGATCTGGCTGCCACTATTTCCGATCAGAAATACTGGTCCACCTATTTCATATCCATAACTCCATCCGCTGAGTACCTGAAGAGCCATGGGCTAACGGACTTCAACTTCCAATTGCACAAGGTGGAAGTCGATGCGGCAAGCGCGGAAGAATTAGCAATCGCGAAAAATTACGAAGCGCTTTATGGCATCCAGCCTGTGTTCTATCTTTGCACGCTGGGTATGGAACAAATGCCTCGCCCAAACAATACGGTACTCAATATCGATACGCTGGAAAGGCGCCAAGACGGCCACCTACACTTGGACATGACACAGCAGCATGCTGTTATCGATGCCGCCCGCACTTGGCTGTATAACCTTGGCGTACATGCCTGGAACGGAGCGGACCCAGCACCATCAATCCAGGCTGTCGGCCATCTGCACGGAACAACCCGTATGGGCACTTCGCCGGAAAATGGCGTAGTAGATAGCGACTGCCGCCTATTCGGCGCAGAAAACCTATACCTCGCTGGTAGCTCAATCTTCCCCACAGGCGGATTCACTAACCCAACTATGACTATTGTAGCTCTAGCCATGCGTCTGGCCGAACACCTATCTGGAGCCAGAAAATGAGCACTCGCAGAGAGTTTCTAACCCTGGTTTCTATCGGCCTCGTGCTAACGGCCTGCTCGTTCGGTGAGTCGGCCAACGTGAGGAACTTAAAAAAACTCCATGCCTACATAAAGCAGAACTTCGCTTCAATCCATGCCCCGGCATCCAGTCTCGAAGGTTTCGATGCAACGCCAAGCATCATCCGTTTGGCTGCCAAAATGGCAGAAATACAGGACCCCACAATGGAGCAATTTCGCCAGTTGTTGGCCAACGCCGTGAGCGAAGACTCTCGCCAGGGGCGTTTTTTCAGCCAAGGCAAGATCATGATTACTCAGACCGAGGCGCTGATCTGGGCAGTAACCTCCGGCCACATGAACGAATCGTACTTCAAGGCCAGGAGCTGATTACTAAAGCAAAGCAAGTCCACTTTCCCGTTAAGAGAAAGCGGACTTTTGCTATTTCTAGAGGAACTACTATCAGCCCAGGTTCTTGCCCAGCAGCGCGTGGTACAGCTCGCTGTCGCCGAGCACGCCGACCACACGGCTCTGCTCCTGCAGCACCAGCTTGTGGCCGGTCTGGTAGCGGATCTGCAGGGCGTCGCGCATGCGGATGCTGACGTCCACCAGGGTCGGCTCGTGCTTGAGCTTTTCCACCGGGTCGCCCGGGCGCCATTGCTGCAGGTCGATGATGTTGCTGCCCTGGCGCGCGGTCTTGATCTGGTTGGTCTCGGTGAGGCCGATCCAGCAGTCGCGGCCCTGGTCGAAGCACACCTCGCCGTCCTGCCGGCGGCACTGGTCCAGGCCGCGCATCAGGCTGGAGCCGCACAGCACGTTGAGCGGGTTGGTATGGGCGACGAAGGTGCGCACATAGTCGTCCGCCGGGTTCAGCACGATCTCCTCGGGCTTGCTGTGCTGGATGATGCGGCCGTCCTTCATGATGGCGATGCGCGAGCCGATCTTCAGCGCCTCGTCGAGGTCGTGGCTGACGAAGACGATGGTCTTGTGCAGCTGGCGTTGCAGCACCAGCAGTTCGTCCTGCAGCTGCTGGCGGATCAGCGGGTCCAGCGCCGAGAAGGGCTCGTCCATCAACAGGATGTCGCCGTCCATGGCCAGCGCGCGGGCCAGGCCGACGCGCTGCTGCATGCCGCCGGAGAGTTCGTCCGGGCGCTTGTCGCGCCACTGCGACAGGCCCACCAGTTCGAGCTTCTCGTCGATCACCTTCTTGCGCTCGGCGGCCGGGCGGCCCTGCATCTCCAGGCCGAAGCCGATGTTCTCGGCCACGGTCAGCCAGGGCATCAGGGCGAACTTCTGGAACACCATGGCGATGCGCTTGGTGCGCATGGTCTTGAGCGTCGCCGGCGAGCAGTTGGCGACGTCCACCTGCTGGCCCTCGTGCTCGATCAGCAGCTTGCCGCGGCTGACCGTGTTGAGGCCGTTGATGCAGCGCAGCAGGCTCGACTTGCCCGAGCCGGACAGGCCCATCATCACGCAGATCTCGCCGCGCTCGACGTCCAGGTTGGCGTCCTCCACGCCGAGCACCTGGCCGGTGCGCTTGAGGATTTCCTGGCGGCCCAGGCCTTCGTCGAGCAGGCGCAGGGCTTCCTTGGTGTTCTTGCCGAAGATCACATCGACGTTCTTGAATTCAATCGCAGCCATGGTTGCTTACCTCCCCCGCAGCGAGCGTTGCTTGCACACCCGGTCGAGCAGGATGGCGAGCAGGACGATGGCCAGGCCGGCCTCGAAGCCCAGGGAGATGTCCGCGGTGTTCAGCGCGTTCACCACCGGCTTGCCGAGGCCGTCGGCGCCTACCAGCGCGGAAATCACCACCATCGACAGCGACAGCATGATGCACTGGGTGATGCCGGCGCCGATGCTGGGCATGGCGTGCGGCAGTTCGATTCGGGTCAGCAGCTGCCAACGCGAGCAGCCGAAGGCCTTGCCGGCGTCCATCAGCTCCGCCGGCACGTCCTGGATGCCCAGGCAGGTGAGGCGGATGGGCGCGGCGATGGCGAAGATCACAGTGGAAATCAGGCCCGGCACCACACCCAGGCCGAACAGCGTCAGGGTGGGGATCAGGTAGACGAAGGTGGGCACCGTCTGCATCAGGTCCAGCAGCGGGCGCAGGGCGGTGTAGAACCAGGGCTTGTGCGCCGCGAGGATGCCCAGGGGCACGCCGATGGCGACGCACACCAGGGTGGCGAAGATGACCTGGGCCAGGGTCTCCATGGTTTCCTGCCAGTAGCCCAGGTTGAGGATCAGCAGCAGCGAGGCCAGGGCGAACAGCGTCAGGCCGATGCTGCGCTGGATGAAGTGCACCAGGCCCACCATGATGGCGGTGAGCAGCAGCGGGTGGAACCACAGCAACCCGCCGGTGACACCGTGGATGAGGAACTCGAGGACATCCGAGATCTTGTCGAAGACCGCCGAACCATGGCGGGTGAGCCAGTCGACGAAGGCGGCGATGTGCTCACCGAGGGGGATCTTGTGTTCAGTCAGAAACATAGTGCGGGCCCATCAAGCAAGGTGGAAGCGACCGGCCAGGGTCACTTGGCGAAAGCGACCTTGGCCGCGGCGAGCGCCGGCTTGCCGTCACGCGTGGTGACGCCAGCCAGCCAGGCATCGAGCAGTTCCGGGTGATCCTTCAACCAGGCCTTGGCCGCGTCCTCGGGCTTCTTGCCCTCGTTGAGCACGGCGTCCATCAGTTTGTTTTCCATGTCCAGGGTGAAGGTGAGGTTGGTCAGCAGCTTGCCGACGTTCGGGCATTCCTGGACGTAGCCCTTGCGCACGTTGGTGTAGATGGTCGCGCCGCCGTAGTTGGGGCCGAACACGTCATCGCCACCCTGCAGGTATTGCATCTTGAAGCGGGTGTTCATCGGGTGCGGTTCCCAGCCGAGGAACACGATCCACTGGCTGCGGCGGTCGGCGCGGCCCACCTGCGAGAGCATGCCGGCCTCGCTGGACTCCACCAGCTTGAACTTGCCCAGGTCGAACTGGTTCTTGTCGATCATGCCCTGGACCAGGCGGTTGCCGTCGTTGCCCGGCTCGATGCCGTAGATCTTGCCGCCGAGCTTGTCGGAGAACCTGGCGATGTCGGCGAAGGTCTTCAGCCCGCCGTCGTAGGCCGCCTGGGTGACCGCCAGGGTGTACTTGGCGCCCTCCAGGTTGGCCCGCACGGTTTCCACCGAGCCGTTGTCGGCGTAGGGCTTGATGTCGTTGGCCATGCTCGGCATCCAGTTGCCGAGGAAGACGTCGAGGTCCTTGTTCGCCAGCGAGCGATAGGTCACCGGCACGGAAAGCATGTTCACCTTGGTGGTGTAGCCGAGCGACTCCAGCACCTGGCGAGTGGTCGCGGTGGTGACGGTGATGTCGGTCCAGCCGACGTCGGAGAAGCGAACCGTGCCGCACGACTCAGGTTCAGCGGCCTGAACCACCAGCGGCGTACTCAGGGACACAGCCAGTAGCAAAGACTTGCAACCTTTCATGAGCGTACTCCTCTACGGGATGGGGCGATCTGCGTGGGTTTCTAGGTGGGCCGCGCCGGGACGCGGGCCCTTTCTTCGTCGATTCGGAAACGATCATGGAACAGGAAAAATCCGCCGCATACCGGGTGCGTCGCAACCAGTGCAGGCGAAGTCGCAATCAGCACCAGGGGTGTCGCATCCAGTTCCACGGCCCTGTTCCGGCGTCCCGGCGGCGTCGCTCTCACTGCTGGGCGACGGCCTTGGACTGGGCCTGGGCGCGCGGCTGCACGCCCTTGAGCCAGGCGTCGCGCACCTGCGGGTTGGCCTGCAACCAGTCCTTGGCGGCCTGGCGCGGATTGCTCCGTTCATTGAGCACCGCGTCCATCAGGCGGTTCTCCATGGCCAGGTCGAATTTCAGGTTGCGCAGCAGCTGCGCGACGTTCGGGCATTCATCAAGATAGCCGGCCCTGACGTTGGTGTAGACGGTGGCGCCACCGTAGTTCGGGCCGAAATAGGCATCGCCGCCTTCCAGGTAGCGCATCTGCAGGCGGGTGTTCATCGGGTGCGGTTCCCAGCCGAGGAACACGATCGGCTGCTTGAGGGCGCCGGCGCGGCGCACCGAGGCGAGCATGTCGGCCTCGCTGGACTCCACCACCTGGAAGCCGCCCAGGTCGAAGGCCTTCTCGGCGATCATCTTGCGGATCAATTGGTTGCCGTCGTTGCCCGGCTCGATGCCGTAGATCTTGCCGCCCAGCTGTTCCTTGAACCTGGCGATGTCGGCGAAGCTCTTCAGGCCCGCATCGTAGGCGTACTGGGGAACGGCGAGGGTGTACTTGGCGCCCTCCAGGTTGGCGCGCACCGTCTGCACCTGGCCGTTGTCGGCGTAGGGCTTGATGTCCGCGGCCATGCTCGGCATCCAGTTGCCGAGGAAGACGTCGATGCGCTTCTCGGCCATGGCCTTGTAGGTATCGGGGACGGAGAGACGCTCGACCTTGGTGCGGTAGCCCTGTTCACTGAGCACCAGGCGGGTAACGGCGGTGGTGACGGTGATGTCGGTCCAGCCGACATCGGCGAAACGGACCAGCGAGCAGGACTGTGGTTCGGCGGCCTGGGCCAGGCCTGAGCAAAGAACGGGTAACGCCAACAGCGACAACAGAAAACACTTCATGAGGTCAGCCTCTAGCAATTACGGGGAGGGGTCAAGCGCAGGTCCGAAGGCGAAACCCTAGCCGTTCGTCGACCGTTCATCATGAAACACCCCGAAATATGGGGCTGTCGACTGATTGATGTTGTCTATCGACCAAGTCTCAAATTTGTAATTATTTGTCACATTAGCGACATAGCCTGGCACGATTCTTCCCGTGTCGCACGCCGCGGCGCTTTTGGATAAGGCCAAGTCGGTGCCGGACGCCGGCCCCGCCGGCCGAGGGCCGATGATGCCCCGCATCAGGAGTGCCCGCGGGCGCTCCGCATCACGCCCAGTTCCTGCGGAGGCCGGCATGGCTATCAGTGTGTTCGACCTGTTCAAGATCGGTATCGGCCCTTCCAGCTCGCATACCGTCGGCCCCATGCGCGCCGCCGCCCTGTTCGTCGGCGCCCTGCGCGAGCGCCAGTTGCTGCCCCGCGTCGACCGCGTCGAAGTGAAGCTCTACGGCTCCCTCTCCGCCACCGGCGTCGGCCATGGCACCGACCGCGCCGTGATCATGGGCCTGATGGGCGAATGGCCCGACCGCATCGACCCCAGCCAGATCGCCCCGCGCATGGCCGAGTTGCTCGGCAGCGGCGAACTGCTGCTGGCCGGCGAGCGGCGCATTGCCTTCGACTGGGTACGCGACATGCGCCTGCTCGAGGAGAACCTGCCCTACCACCCCAATGCCATGAGCCTGGTCGCCTACGAGGGCGACGCCGAGCTGTACGCCGACACCTATTACTCCATCGGCGGCGGCTTCGTCGTCGATGCCGAGCAGGCCGCCGCCGGTTCCCTCGACCAGGACGCCACCCGCCTGCCCTACGACTTCAACAGCGCCGCCGAGCTGCTGCAGCTGTGCCGCCGCCACAACCTGCGCGTGTCCCAGCTGATGCTGGCCAACGAGCGCATGTGGCGCAGCGACACCGACACCCGCGACGGTCTGATGCGCATCTGGCGCGCCATGCAGGACTGCGTGAACAACGGCCTCAAGGCCGAGGGCATCCTCCCCGGCGGCCTCAACGTGCAGCGCCGCGCCGCGCGCCTGCACCGCAACCTGCTGGAGATCGGCAAGCCCAACGTCATCGGCTCCACCCTCAGCGCCATGGAGTGGGTCAACCTCTACGCCCTGGCGGTGAACGAGGAGAACGCCGCCGGCGGGCGCATGGTCACCGCGCCCACCAACGGCGCGGCCGGCATCGTTCCGGCGGTGCTGCACTACTACATGCGCTTCAACCCCGACGCCAGCGAGCAGGACGTGGTGGATTTCTTCCTCGCCGCCGCCGCGGTGGGCATCCTGTGCAAGAAGAACGCTTCCATCTCCGGCGCCGAAGTGGGCTGCCAGGGCGAGGTCGGCTCGGCCTGCGCCATGGCCGCCGCCGGCCTGGCCGAAGTCCTCGGCGCCAGCCCCGAGCAGGTGGAGAACGCCGCCGAGATCGGCCTGGAGCACAACCTGGGCCTGACCTGCGACCCGGTCGGCGGCCTGGTCCAGGTGCCCTGCATCGAGCGCAACGCCATCGCCGCGGTGAAGGCCATCAACGCCGCACAGATGGCCCTGCGTGGCGACGGCCAGCACTTCATCAGCCTCGACCAGGCCATCCGCACCATGCGCGACACCGGCGCCGACATGCACGACAAGTACAAGGAAACCTCCCGCGGCGGCCTGGCCGTCAGCATCATCGAGTGCTGACCCTCTTTTGCTCACTCCGCGCGCCCGACGCCACCTTTTGGCGCAGCGTCGCGTCGTTATCGGACAGGTCTGACAAGCGTTACTTTCGGAAAATGCTGGCACTCGGCAGCCACGGGCCGAGTGCTACCAAATGCCCCAGAGGCCACGCCCCATAGGCGTTTGCGACATGTCAAGGGTCGCATCCAAGCTCCCAAAAGCGCCGTTCCCAGGCGCTTTTCTTTTTTTATTGAACGCCCAATCAACATAGGCACGGCATTTGCCTTGCTCTTGGAAGCGGTGGTGACCTGCGGGTCACCCAGGCAGAAAACAAGCATAAGAAAGCCCCTCAGGGGCAACCGTGACTAGCGTGAGGAGATCGAGCATCATGAATGCTTTCAACCCCGGAGTTCCCCCGCAAAACCGAGCTCCGCAGTCCATCGGCTTCCTGCTGCTGGACAACTTCACCCTGATCTCCCTGGCCTCGGCGGTGGAACCGCTGCGCATGGCCAACCAGCTCTCCGGCAGGGAGCTGTACCGCTGGCACACCCTCACCCTCGACGGCCGCCAGGTTTGGGCCAGCGACGGCCTGCAGATCACCCCCGACGCCAGCACCGACGGCGCCCCGCCGATGGATTCGCTGATCGTGGTCGGCGGCGTGGGCATCCAGCGCAGCGTCACCCGCGAGCACGTGAGCTTCCTGCAGACCCAGGCGCGCCTGGGCCGCCGCCTCGGCGCGGTGTGCACCGGCAGCTGGGCGCTGGCCCGCGCCGGCCTGCTCGACGGCTACGACTGCAGCGTGCACTGGGAATGCCTGGCGGCGATGCAGGAGGCCTTCCCGCGGGTGGCCATGAGCACCCGCCTGTTCTCCATCGACCGCAACCGCTACACCTCCTCCGGCGGCACCGCGCCGATGGACATGATGCTGCACCTGATCGGCCGCGAGCACGGCCGCGAGCTGTCGGCGGCGATCTCCGAGATGTTCATCTACGAGCGCATCCGCAACGAGCAGGACCACCAGCGCGTGCCGCTCAAGCACATGCTCGGCACCAACCAGCCGAAGCTGCAGGAAATAGTCGCGCTGATGGAAGCCAACCTGGAAGAGCCGATCGACCTCGACGAACTGGCGGTCTACGTCAACGTCTCGCGGCGCCAGCTGGAGCGGCTGTTCCAGAAGTACCTGCACTGCTCGCCGTCGCGCTACTACCTGAAGCTGCGCCTGATCCGCGCGCGCCAGTTGCTCAAGCAGACCTCGATGTCGATCATCGAGGTGGCCTCGGTGTGCGGCTTCGTCTCCACCCCGCACTTCTCCAAGTGCTACCGCGAATACTTCGGCATCCCGCCACGCGACGAACGCCAGGGCCAGCCGATCGGCCAGCCGGTGATGGTCATGCCGATACCCCAGGACCTGGCGCTGATGCCGCACTCCTCGGCGATCTCGGCGCTGAGCCAGGCGCAGGGGGAGTCGACCTTTGCCAGTGTGAGGGTTTGAGGTTTTTTGCGGTGGGGTGATTGCGATGGGTGTTCGCCTATCGCTTTGGTGCCTCGGATTGGCTCCGCCCCTCTCCCTAACCCTCTCCCTGAAGGGAGAGGGGACCGTTGGGCAGGGCTGGATGTTATGGCGTTAACCGGCTAGCGAGAGGTTTCCGGCGGAAACCATGACCTTTCTCGGCACGGACAAGCCCCCTCTCCCTTCAGGGAGAGGGCTGGGGAGAGGGTGCGGAGGTAACCTGAGACACCCATGCGACCGGCAAGCACCGTTCGCGAGCAAGCTCGCTCCTACAGAAAACCCGTCAGCTCAACCACTCGTCACAGCACTCGCCACGCACTTGTCCCGCCCGCTGCGCTTGGCCTCCAGCAGCGCCGCATCGGCCCGGCTGAGTGTCTGCGAGTAGCTCTCGCCCAGGCGGTATTCGGCCACGCCGAAGCTGGCGGTCACCGACAGCGCCTCGGTGCCCACGCGCACGGCCAGCGAGCGGATGTCCTGGCGCACCCGGTCGATCACCTGGTCGGCGTCGGCCATGGCGGTTTCCGGCAGCAGCAGGAGGAACTCCTCGCCGCCCCAGCGCCCGCACAGGTCGTACTGGCGCAGCGCGGCCTGCATGGTGCAGCCGATCTCCACCAGCACGCGGTCGCCCACCTCGTGGCCCCAGGTGTCGTTGACCTGCTTGAAGTGGTCGATGTCGAGGATCACCAGCACGTAGGGCTTGCCGCTGCGCTGGGCGCGCTCGCTTTCCTCGCGCAGGCGCTCCATCAGCAGGCGGCGGTTGCCGATGCCGGTCAGCGGGTCGTGGGTGGAGGCCTCGCGCAGCGCCACGTTGAGGTCGCGCATCATGTTCTGGTAGCGGTCGGAGATGCGCGCGACCTTCTCCAGCTGGCGCAACTGCTTGTGGTAGCGCTCGGACAGCGTCGAGTTCTGCGCCCGCGCCATCGACTGGAAACCGTCGGAAATCCGCGCGATGCGCTCCAGGCGCGCGAGCTGGTCGAGGGACTGCTGGTGCTTGAGGAACAGCGCCTCGCGCAGCGGATGGTCGAAATACTGCGGGTCGGCCAGCAGCTCCTCGATCAACAGGTCCAGCTCGCGTTCGCTGTTCATGGCATCACTCGTCGTAGGGCTGTATGACGAACGGGAAGCTACAGTCTTCGCGGAATTCCTCGGCCAGTTCGGCGACGCGCTCGTTGCGGCGGTCGTAGTGCCAGCTCACCTGGGTCTGTCGACCGTTGCGGTGGGCTTCCTCGAGCAGGTCGAAGATATCCATCATCGCCTTGATCGAACTGGTATTGAGGTATAGCAGACGCAGGTCCAGTGCCAGCGGGCGCTGCTCCCCGGCGAGGAAGCGTTCCACCCATTCGATCACCTGGCCGAAGAGTTCGTAGGAGTTCTCGGGATAGGAGTCGCCCTGCATGGCCAGGACGCCGGCTTCCCAGTCACCGTGGATCGACGGGGTGGACTGGGTGCCGCTGATGTGAAGGTCACTCATACCTTTGTATTCCTGAAACGCGTGGTCAGATCACGGCGCGCAGACTGAAGAACGCGCGCCCATCGGGTTGTTCGGTAAGGGAGGTCTGCAAGGGCATGCTGGACTTGCGGGCGATGTCCAGCAGGCCCAGGCCGGCGCCGCTGCTGACCCCGGAATCGCGCGGGCGGCGCAGCTGCTCCTTGTAGGCTGCCTTGAGCTGGGCCTTGTCGAGCCCGGCGATGGCCTCGATGTTGCGCACCAGCTCGCGGCCGTCCGCCAGCTCCACCAGGTTGCCGGCGGACACCACGTAGTGGCCGTCGTCGTCGCGGGCGATGGCCACGGTGGCCGAGGCGTCCTGGTCGCCGTAGCCGCGCTGGGTGGCGTAGTGGCGGATGTTCTGGGTCATCTCGATGTAGACCGCGAAGACGTCCATGGCCTCGCTGGGGTGCGCCTGCTCGGCCTGCATGTAGTTGCGCAGGGCGTGGCCGATCTCCTCGATCAGGCTGCGCGAGATCGGGCCGTTGAAGCACAGCAGGATGCGTTGTCGGGTGTAGCTTTCACGCATGGCCAACAGGTCTAGTGTCTCCATGGCGTACTCCTACTCGAATCGGAAGGACAGGATGGTGATGTCGTCGCGTTGCGGCCGTTCGCCCTGATAGTCCGCCAGGGTAGCGGCAAACACCCGCGCCTGCTCGGCCAATGGCAGACGTGAATGACGGCGCAGCAGTTCGGCGAAGCGGCTGTTGCCGAAACCGAAGCCGTGCTCGCCGCCGGCCTGGTCGAGGAAGCCGTCGGTGCACAGGTAGAAGGTCCAGCCCGGCTCCAGCGGCAGCTGGATATTCTCGTACTCTCCCTGGCGCTTGTCGCCGATGGCGCGACGGCCGCCCTTGTATTCGCGAACCTCGTCACCATTGCTGGCGAACAGCGAGATCTTCGCCCCGGAGAAGTGCAGCAGCCGGCGGCCGTGGTCGACGCGCACGAAACCGGCATCCATGTTGGTGGCCAGGGCCTGGGTCACCCGCTCCTGGCCGATCATGCCGCGCATCACCTGGTCGGTCTCGCGCAGGATCGACGCAGGGTCGTGGCTCTGCACGCTGTCGATGGCGTGGTCGATGGCGGCCAGCGCCAGCATGGTCATGAGCGCGCCGGGCACGCCGTGGCCGGCGCAGTCGACCACGCCGATCAGGCTGTCCTCGCTGCCTTCGCGGTAGATGTAGAAGTCGCCGCCGACCACGTCGCGCGGCTTCCACAGCACGAAATGGTGCTGGCCGAGGGACGACTGCAGCTGGCGGTCGGGCAGGATGGCGCGCTGGATCAGGCTGGCGTAGTCGATGGAATCGCCGATCTTCTTCTGCGCCGCGGCCATCTCGCGGTTGGCCTGTTCCAGGGCCTGGGTGCGCTGGCGCACCTTGTCCTCCAGGTCCTCGGTGTGCCGGCGGACCTGGTTGGCCATGCTGGCGAAGGCGTCGGACAGCTCGCCGATCTCGTCGCCGCGGGACTTGGGCAGCGGGTTGTCGTACTGCCCGGCGGCGATCGCCTTGGCCGACTGGCGCAGGCCGCGCAGCGGCTTGAGCAGCAGCAGCTCGACGGTGTAGGCGAAGCCGATCAGCAGCAGCGCCAGCAGGCCCAGCAGGGTGCCCGCCAGCGGCCAGATCCAGCGGCTGTCGAGCACCTGCGCGGCATGCAGGTCGACGGCGCTGAGCACGTGCCAGCGCAGCTCGGGAATGTACGCGGTGGCCAGCAGCTGCCGCTTGCCGTCGAGGGTGGCCCAGAAGGTGCGCACCTCGCCCGGGTGCGCCTGGGCGTCGTCCAGCACCTGGCGCAGGCCCTTGCGTTCCTCGTCGCTGGCCAGCAGGTCGAAGACCCGGTGGCCATCGTTCCCGGCGGTGCCGGCGCCGGAACTCAGGGCGATCAGCTTGCGGTCCGGGTGCGCCTGGATGGCGCCGTCGGCGTCGACGATCATCGGCGTCACCCCGGGCTCGCGGCGCGAGATGAACTGGTCGAGGAAGGCGGTCAGGTCCAGCCCGCCGCCGGCCAGGCCGACCTTGTGGTTGCCGGCGATGACCTGGACGTTGAACCAGACCTTGGTGGCGCGCAGCTTGGCGTCGTAGTTGACGTTGATGTTGTAGGGGCTGTCGCTGGCCATGGTCGCGAAGTACCAGGCGTCCTGCGGGTCGTCGCGGCTGAGGGTGTAGCGCGGGGCGTTGGACAGCGGCGAGGTGGAGTCGTTGAAGTAGTAGTGCAGCGAGGAGTCGACGATGACGAAGTAGGAATACTCGCCCTGGTCGCCGCGGTAACCGTCGGCCTCACGGAAGAAGCGCGTGCGCCGCTCGGAACTGCTCTCGTCCAGCAGCCAGTCCTGGGTCACCACCGACTCGGCCAGGCGCCGCGACAGCGACAGCTCGCGGATCACCGGGGCGAGGATCTTCTGCTGGTTGAGCAGGGTGAAGTTCTTCGCATAGGCCAGGCCAAAGTGCGTACGGATGTCCTCCATCGCCTTCCAGCCGAGCAGCACCGCGGGAACCAACGCCAGAACGCAGGCCAGTAACAGCGCTACCACCGATTTGCCGCGCAATCCCCATCGTGCCGCCATGGCTGTCCCCAGAAATCCCGTTCGCCGAGTCAGTGTCGTTCTTTTGGCGAAAGCGCAATTGTGCAGGCGAGCCTTTCCCCAGGCAATGCAAATTAATGGCTATTTGCCATATTTTTGACGTCATCCGACTGACTCATTCTAGACGCGATTTCCCCCGCCGCCACGGCGCCCCCGTTGCAGCACGGGGAGGCGGTCCTCCCGGGGTCTTGCGCCTCAGCCGGCGGCGAAAGCCGCGTGCAGTTCGCCCAGGTTGGCGAAGTAGTGCGCCGGGCTTTCGGCCAGCAGCTCCTCGCGACTGCCGAAACCGTAGCCGACGCCGGCGGCGCTCAGGCCGTTGCGGTGCGCGCCGATCAGGTCGTGCTTGCGGTCGCCGATCATCAGCGTCTGCGCCGGGTCCAGGCCTTCGAGGCGCAGCAGGTGTTCGATCAGCTCCACCTTGTTGGTGCGGGTGCCGTCCAGCTCGCTGCCGTAGATCACCTTGAAGTGCCGGGCGAAGTCGAAATGCCGGGCGATCTCGGCGGCGAACACGGTGGGCTTGCTGGTGGCGATGAACAGCGTGCGGCCCTGGCCGCCGAGCAGCGCCAGCAACTCGCCGACGCCGTCGAACACCCGGTTCTCGTACAACCCGGTGTCCTTGAAGCGCACCCGGTAATGGTTCACCGCCTCCCAGGCCCGCGCCTCGTCGAAGCCATAGGTGCTCATGAAGCACTGCAGCAGCGGCGGGCCGATGAAGTGCTCGAGCCGGCGCAGGTCCGGCTCATCGATGCCCAGCTGCGCCAGGGCGTACTGGATCGAACGGGTGATGCCCTCGCGCGGGTCGGTGAGGGTGCCGTCCAAGTCGAAAAGGATGTTCTGGTAGTGCATGGGCGAGGCTGCGGCAGGAAGAATCGAACCGGAAGCATACAACTGGCCTCCGTACCGACCAAACGCCCATGCAATGACTTCCTGCCCTTTTTCTGAAGCCTCTTGCGAGTCCCATGAAAATCAATGAGTTGGAGAGGCCCCTGGAAAAAGGGTTATGCGTGTGGATAGGGTGCTTTCTCGTGGGAAGTCAGGGGGTTGAGGAGTAATATCTCTACTTCACTGCCGTGTAGGCAGCTAAAAAGCACCGCCCCCTCGGAAGAGCATTCCTGCGCGCCTCATTGCCGTACAAACAGACCGGCGCACAGTCGCCCCCGCGCCGCCTGTTGCCTCATTCGGCATAGCCCTCGGCAATATGCTGATCCTTCAGCTTCACGTAGTTACCCGCGGTATAGGCGAAGAAGGACCTTTCCTTGTCGCTCAGCGGCCGGGCCTTCTTCGCCGGGCTGCCGACGTAGAGGAAGCCGCTTTCCAGCACCCTGCCCGGCGGCACCAGGCTGCCGGCGCCGAGGATGACTTCGTCCTCTATTACCGCGCCGTCCATGACGATGCAGCCCATGCCCACCAGCACGCGGTTGCCGACGCTGCAGCCGTGCAGCAGGACCTTGTGGCCGACGGTCACTTCGTCGCCGATGGTCAGCGGGAAGCCGTCGGGGTTGTAGGGGCCGGCGTGGGTGATGTGCAGCACGCTGCCGTCCTGGATGCTGGTCCGGCTGCCGATACGGATGCGGTGCATGTCGCCGCGGATGGTCACCTGCGGCCACACCGAGCTGTCGGCGCCGATTTCGATGTCGCCGATGAGCACGGCGCTGGGGTCGACGAAGACGCGTTCGCCGAGTTGCGGCGTTTTACCCTGATACGAACGTATGGCCACGATAGTTTTCCTTCAGGCTGCGGATGCCGTCGATTGTATTTAAGATGGCCGGGTGTTTCCTCAGCCAAGGTTGCCACCGTGAGCGCGAATCCCCTTCTGCAGTCCTACGACCTGCCGCCCTTCTCCGCCATCCGCCCCGAGCATGTGAAGCCGGCCATCGAGCAGATCCTCGCCGACAACCGCGCCGGCATTGCGCGCATCCTCGCCGAACAGGGCGCCAACCCCAGCTGGGACGGCCTGGTGCTGGCCATGGACGAACTGCATGCGCGCCTGGGCGCGGCCTGGAGCCCGGTGAGCCACCTCAACGCCGTGTGCAACAGCGCCGAGCTGCGCGAGGCCTATGAAGGCTGCCTGCCGCTGCTCTCGGCCTACTGGACCGAGCTGGGCCAGAACCGCGAGCTGTTCAAGGCCTACGAGGCCCTGGCCGCCAGCCCCGCCGCGGCGAACTTCGACGTGGCGCAGAAGACCATCCTGGAACATGCCCTGCGCGATTTCCGCCTGTCGGGCATCGACCTGCCGGCCGAGCAGCAGAAGCGCTACGCGGAAATCCAGGCGCGCCTGTCCGAGCTGGGCAGCCGCTTCTCCAACCAGTTGCTGGACGCCACCCAGGCCTGGACCAAGCACGTCACCGACGAGGCGGCGCTGGCCGGGCTGACCGACTCGGCCAAGGCGCAGATGCAGCAGGCCGCGCAGGCCAAGGGCCTGGACGGCTGGCTGATCAGCCTGGAGTTCCCCAGCTATTTCGCGGTGATGACCTACGCCGACGACCGCGCCCTGCGCGAAGAGGTCTACGCCGCCTACTGCACCCGCGCCTCCGACCAGGGCCCCAACGCCGGGCAGAACGACAACGGCCCGGTGATGCAGGAAATCCTCGACCTGCGCCAGGAACTGGCGCGCCTGCTGGGCTACGCCAACTTCTCGGCGCTGTCGCTGGCGACCAAGATGGCCGAATCCCCGGAGCAGGTGCTGCACTTCCTGCGCGACCTGGCGGTGCGCAGCAAGCCCTACGCCCAGCAGGACCTCGACCAGCTCAAGGCCTACGCCGCCGAGCAGGGCTGCGCACAGCTGCAGAGCTGGGACTCCGGCTACTACGGCGAGAAGCTGCGCGAGGCGCGCTACAGCGTGTCGCAGGAAGCGCTGCGTGCGTACTTCCCGGTGGACAAGGTGCTGTCCGGCCTGTTCGCCATCGTGCAGAAGCTCTACGGCATCCAGATCCGCGAGCTGCATGACTTTGAGCGCTGGCACCCGGACGTGCGCCTGTTCGAGATCGAGGAGAACGGCCAGCACGTCGGGCGCTTCTACTTCGACCTCTACGCCCGCGCCAACAAGCGCGGCGGCGCCTGGATGGACGGCGCCCGCGACCGCCGCCGCGACGCCGCCGGCCAGCTGATCGCCCCGGTCGCCTACCTGGTGTGCAACTTCACCCCGGCGGTGAACGGCAAGCCAGCGCTGCTCACCCATGACGAAGTGACCACGCTGTTCCACGAATTCGGCCACGGCCTGCACCACCTGCTGACCCGCGTCGAGCACGCCGGCGCCTCGGGCATCAACGGTGTGGCCTGGGACGCGGTGGAGCTGCCCAGTCAGTTCATGGAGAACTGGTGCTGGGAGCCCGAGGGCCTGGCGCTGATCTCCGGCCACTACGAGACCGGCGCGCCGCTGCCCCAGGACATCCTGGAGAAGATGCTGGCGGCGAAGAACTTCCAGTCCGGCCTGATGATGGTGCGCCAGCTGGAGTTCTCGCTGTTCGACTTCGAACTGCACACCAGCCACGGCGACGGCCGCAGCGTGCTCGACGTGCTCAACGGCGTGCGCGACGAGGTGGCGGTGATGCGCCCGCCGGCGTACAACCGCTTCGCCAACAGCTTCGCGCACATCTTCGCCGGCGGTTACGCGGCCGGTTACTACAGCTACAAGTGGGCGGAAGTGCTGTCGGCCGACGCCTTCTCGCGCTTCGAGGAAGAGGGCGTGTTCAACCCGCAGACCGGCGCGGCCTTCCGCGAGGCCATCCTGGCCAAGGGCGGCTCCCAGGAGCCAATGGCGCTGTTCGTCGCCTTCCGCGGCCGCGAGCCGTCGATCGACGCGCTGCTGCGCCATTCCGGCCTGACCGGGGAGGCTGCGTGATGGCCGAGGTGAAGAAGCGCTTCATCGCCGGCGCGGTATGCCCGGCCTGCAGCGAGCAGGACAAGATCCTGATGTGGGACGAGGACGGCGTGCCGCACCGCGAGTGCGTGGCCTGCGGTTACGCCGACACGCTCAACGCCCAGGGGCAGTCGGTGCCGAAGGAGTTGGCTACGCGGGTCAATGCCAGCGCTTTGAAGAAGCCGGCTGATCCGAAGGTGCAGGGAGTGCAGTTTTTCCCTAATCCGAAGCTGAAGAAGAAGGATTGAGGTTGCTGGGGGCTATCGGTGCTGGGGTTTTAAGAGCGCCCTCTCCCTAACCCTCTCCCTGAAGGGAGAGGGGACCGTTCGGCGTGCTTGGATATTCCTGAGTCAGCCGGCAACTCTGCAGGTTTCAGGTGAAACCAAACTTTCTCTCGGCACGGACTAGCCCCCTCTCCCTTCAGGGAGAGGGCTGGGGAGAGGGATCGGAGTCAACCCGACACGCCAGAGCCACCGGCAAACCCGGTTCGCGAGCAAGCTCGCTCCTACCCCTCTCTCCCCCTCCTCACCAACCACTCCTCCAGCGCCGCCGCCGGCAACGGCCGCGAGAACAGGTAGCCCTGGGCCACCGGGTAGCCCTGCTGGCGCAACAGCTCCAGTTGCGCCTCGTCCTCCACCCCTTCGGCGACCACCATCAGCTCCAGGCTGCGGCCGATGTTCATCACCGCGTCGGTCAGCGCCTGCGCCGCCGCGCCGGCGTTCAGCTCGGCGACGAAGCTGCGGTCGAGCTTCAGTTCGCTGATCGGCAGGCGGTGCAGGTAGCCGAGGCTGGAGTAGCCGGTGCCGAAGTCGTCCATCGACAGGCGCACGCCCAGGCCATGCACGGCGCGGAGGATGTCGAGGGTCGCCGGGTGGTTGTCCAGCAGCATGCCTTCGGTGATTTCCACCACCAGGTCGGTGCCGGCCAGGCCGTTGCGCTGCAGCAGGTCCTGTAGGCGGGCCGGCAGGTCGGGATCGCGGAAGTCGGCGGGGGACAGGTTGACCGCCACCGCCGGGACGTGGATGCCGCGCCGGCGCCAGTCGGCCAGTTGCCGGCAGGCCTCGCGCAGCACCCACTGGCTGAGTTCGCCGATGATGCCGCACTCCTCGGCCAGGGGGATGAAGCGGTTCGGCGCCACCGCGCCGAGTTGCGGGTGGCGCCAGCGGGCCAGGGCTTCCACCGCGTGCACGCGGCCGTCGTCCAGGCGCACCTGGGGCTGGTAGTGCAGGCTCAGTGCCTGGCGCTGCACGGCCTCGCGCAGCGCGCTTTCCAGGGCCAGGCGTTCCTGGGCGCGCTGGTTCATCTCTTCGCTGAAGAAGCGGTAGCTGCCACGCCCGCCGTTCTTCGCCTGGTACATGGCGATGTCGGCGCGGTGCAGCAGCGTCTCCATGTCCCGGCCGTTGCTGGGGAACAGGCTGATGCCGATGCTCGCCAGGGTGATCAGGCTGACGCCGCCCACCCGGTGCGCCAGGGCCAGGCGGGCGAGGATGCGCTCGGCGATCTGCGAGGCGAGCAGGCCGCCGCAGTGCGGCAGCACCACCACGAACTCGTCGCCCGACAGGCGCCCCACCAGGCCCTGCTCGCGCACCACGTCCTGCAGGCGCGCCGCCACCAGGCGCAGCAGCTCGTCGCCGGCCGGGTGGCCGAGGGAATCGTTGATCTGCTTGAAGCGGTCCAGGTCGATGAACAGCACCGCCATTTCCGCCTCGTCGTTCTCGATGCGCATCATCGCCTGCTCGGCCTCGGCCAGCAGCAGGCTGCGGTTGGGCAGGCCGGTGAGGGTGTCGTAGAAGGCCAGTTGGCGAATGTGCGCACGGGCCTCCTCGCGCTCCAGGGCCAGGGCGCACAGGGGCAGGCTGACGTCCACCAGGCGCAGGTGCAACTCGTCCGGGCCGCGGCACTGCTCGTAGTAGAAGGCGAAGGTGCCGATGACGCGGCCCTCGCTGTTCTTGATCGGGCTCGACCAGCAGGCCTTCAGGCCCAGGGGTAGCGCCAACTGGCGATAGTCGTCCCACAACGGGTCGCTGGCGATGTCGCTGACCATCACCGCCTTGCCCCGGTAGGCCGCGGTGCCGCAGCTGCCGGCGTGGGGGCCCATGCGCGCGCCCTCGATGGACTGCGAGAAGGTCTCCGGCAGGCTCGGCGCGGCCAGCGGGTGCATACGCCCCTGGGCGTCCACGCGCAGGATCGAGGCCTTGACCTCCGGGGCGATGCGCTCCACCTCGCGGCACACCAGGTCCATCACGTCCACCAGCGGGCGCTCGCGCACCAGGGCGTCGAGCACCTTGTTCTGCAGCACTTCGTGCAGCTTGGTGTGGGTGATGTCGGTGAGCAGCATCACCGAGTTCACCGGCTGGCCGCGGGCGTCGAGGATGGGGTTGGCCACCACCGAGCACCACAGCGGCCGGCCGATCAGGTCGCGCACCAGCTCTTCGCTGCGGAACAGCCCGGCGCCGGCCTGGCGCCAGCGCCGCACGCTGGCCTGGGGCACCTGCAGCAGCTCCGAGGGGTAGCGCCCCTGGGCCTGCTCGGCGTTCCAGCCGAACATGCGGCTGAAGCCGGCATTGACGTAGAGGATGCGCCCCTCGCGGCCGGTGACGATGACTGCGTTGTCGGTCTCGTTGGCGGCCAGCGACAGCACGTCCATCTGCTCGCGCTGGCGGCGCTGCAGGGTGCAGTCCTTGATGAAGGCGGCGAGCAGGCGCTTGCCGTCGAACTCGATGTGCGAGATCGACATCGAGCCCCACAGCCGGCTGCCGTCGCGGCAGCGCATCGGCACCTCGCTGCGGCTGCCGACGATGCCCTCGGTGTCCAGGCTGGCGTCCAGGCGCGGACGCACCTCCCGGGGCAGCAGCAGGCCGACGTCCTGGCCCAGCACCGCCTCGCGGGAATAGCCCCACAGGCGCTCCGCGGCGGCGTTGAACAGCAGCACGCGGTTGTGCTCGTCCAGCACCACCACGCCATCGATGGCCTGTTCGAGAATCTGCGCGAAGACATCCGGGAGCTGGTCGTAGGGCATTGCTGGCATCCATCTCGGAAACGCACTTGGGCTTTCTTCCTGCATGACAGTGCCCTCGGGTGGCCCACCAGGAAAGCGTAGTGGTTGAAAGACCGGCACGGATAATAGCCATTTGACATATCACCTGGGGCGCCTATCTCGGAAACATTGGAGAACCGCAGCGCCGCCCGGCGGACTAGGCTATTAGGCATTTGCAGGAAGGAGCCGCCAGTGCCCCCTCGCCCCGCCCCCGACACCACAGTCCCCGACAGGGAGCACAACGGACGTGCTTGACCGTTACCACCTGCTCCAGTCCCTGCGCGCCACGCGCGTCTCGCGCATGCCGGTGAACCCGGTGCTGCAGGAAGTGGCCACGCCCACCGGGCAAGTGCTGTTCTTCCTCCTGCTCGGCGGCGGCCTGGTCTACACCTTCGGCAACCTGGCCCTGGACATCCTCGCCCAGGGCGGCCAGCTGCGCCCCAGCGGCACCCTGCTGGTGCTGGCCCTGGCGCTGCTGATCGCCCTGGGCTTCGAGTTCATCAACGGCTTCCACGACACCGCCAACGCGGTGGCCACGGTGATCTACACCAACGCCCTGCCGCCGCAGCTGGCGGTGGGCTGGTCGGGGCTGTGGAACCTGCTCGGCGTGCTCTTCTCCAGTGGCGCGGTGGCCTTCGGCATCGTCACCCTGCTGCCGCTGGACCTGCTGCTGCGGGTGGACAGCGCCGCCGGCCTGGCGATGATCTTCGCCCTGCTCGGCGCCTCCATCCTGTGGAACCTCGGCACCTGGTGGCTGGGCCTGCCGGTGTCGTCGTCGCACACCCTGATCGGCTCCATCGTCGGCGTGAGCCTGGCCCACGGCGTGCTGAGCGGCGAACTGGGCATCGACGGCAGCGCCTGGGAGCAGTTGCAGAAGGTCGGCTACGCCCTGCTGCTGTCGCCGCTGCTGGGCTTCCTCGGCGCCGGCCTGCTACTGCTGGGCATGCGCGCGGTGGCGCGGCGCAAGACGCTGTTCAGCGCGCCCCAGGGGCGCCAGCCGCCGCCGCTGGGCATCCGCGCGCTGCTGGTGCTGACCTGCACCGGGGTGTCCTTCGCCCATGGCTCCAACGACGGGCAGAAGGGCATCGGCCTGATCATGCTGATCCTCGCCGCGCTGATGCCGCTGAGCTTCGCCGTCGACCGCGGCCAGGCACCGGCCCAGGTGCAGCAACTGCGCGAACTGGCGCACCGGGCCGAACTGCAGCTGCGCCGGCTGGCCCCGGAAGACATCCCCACGGCCCCGCGCCGGGTGCTGCTGGACTACCAGAGCGAGCAGCGCCTGACCCCCGAGGTGCTGCCGGCGCTGGCCGCGCAACTGCACAACATAGGCGCGCGCCTGCGCGGCCACGACGACCTGAGCGGGCTGCCCGACGACGAGGTGCTGGCGCTGCACAACGAGCTGTACCTGAGCGTGGAGACCATCCGCCAGCTCGACCGCACCGAGCAGGTCTTCGACGTCGACACCTGGAGCACCCTGCAGGCCCTGCGCGACCGCAGCCTGGACACCGTCCAGTTCATCCCGCCGTGGGTCAAGGTGGCGGTGGCCCTGGCCCTCGGCCTGGGCACCCTGGTGGGCTGGCGGCGCATCGTCACCACCGTCGGCGAGGGCATCGGCAAGCAGCCGCTGACCTACGCCCAGGGCGCCAGCGCGCAGCTCACCGCGATGCTCACCATAGGCGCGGCGGACATCTACGGCCTGCCGGTGTCCACCACTCAGGTGCTGTCCTCCGGCGTCGCCGGGACCATGACCGCCAACGGCAGCGGCCTGCAATGGCAGACCATCCGCAACATGCTGCTGGCCTGGGTGCTGACGCTGCCGGCGGCGATCTGCCTGGCGGCGCTGCTGTACTGGTCGTTGCGGGCGTTGATCTGAGGTCGGCGATGGCATGAGCGCCGGCCCTGCCGGCGGCATCGCGGATGAATCCTACAGGTACGGCCGTCGGATGGGTTGAGCGAAGCGATACCCATCACCATTCGTAGGGCGCACAACCGTTCGCGGTTGTACGCCGTTACCCAACCCGATGTCGGGCTCGGAGCGCCTTGAGGCGGGACTTCGGGTTTGGCTCCGCAGGGGGCCTGGAGTCATGGTCAAACGGCGGATAACCGCGAACGGTTATCCGCCCTACGCCCAGCCATTCATCGGAGGGGGCTGTCATTCGCATGGGAATACTGTATTTATATACAGTAAATTCTGGAGCCCACCCATGTCCTCTCCCCTGCCGCCGCGTGGCCGCGGCACCGCCAGCAATCCGCACAACCGCTTCGCGCCGACCCGCAGCGAGACCGAGGACGACGGCTGGTACCAGGACGAGGCGCCGCCCTGCCGCGCCACCGAGGTGCGGATGGAGCAGGCGAAGACGGTGATCAGCCGCAACCAGTCGCCGGACGTCGGCTTCGACCGCTCGATCAACCCCTACCGCGGCTGCGAGCACGGCTGCATCTACTGCTTCGCGCGGCCCAGCCACGCCTACTGGGACCTGTCGCCGGGCATCGACTTCGAGACGCGGCTGATCGCCAAGACCAACCTCGCCGAGCGTCTGGAGGCGGAGCTGAGCAAGCCCGGCTACGTGCCGCGGCCCATCGCCCTGGGCATCAATACCGACGCCTACCAGCCGCTGGAGCGCGAGCAGCGCCTGACGCGCCAGGCGCTGGAGATCCTGCTGCGCTTCCGCCACCCGCTGCACATCATCACCAAGGGCTCGCTGATCCTGCGCGACCTCGACCTGCTGGGCGAACTGGCCAGCCTCAACCTGGTCAGCGTGGCCTTCAGCCTCACCACCCTGGACAACGAGCTCAAGCGCATCATGGAGCCGCGCACCGCCAGCCCCGGCGCGCGCCTGCGCGCCATGCGCACCCTGCACGAGCACGGCGTGCCGGTCAGCGCGGTGCTGGCGCCGATGATCCCGATGGTCAACGACATGGAGCTGGAGCGCCTGCTGGAAGCCGCCCACGACAACGGCGCGCGCTCGGCCGGCTACATCCTCCTGCGCCTGCCGCTGGAGATTTCCGAGCTGTTCCAGCAATGGCTGCAGGCGCACTTCCCCGACCGCGCCGAGCACGTGATGAGCCTGATCCGCCAGAGCCGCGGCGGCAAGGACTACGACAGCCGCTTCGGCACGCGCATGCGCGGGGAAGGCGTGTTCGCCGAACTGCTGGCCAAGCGCTTCCAATTGGCCGCCCGCCGCCTGGGGCTGGACCGCCGCGACTACGGTGGGCTGGACTGCTCGCTGTTCCAGGTTCCGCGGGCACAGATGAGCCTGTTCTGAGGCGGCGCATTCACATCATCGGGCCATGATAGCTTGTCGGCATCATCGGCGATCTTGCCTTAAAGATGTCTGCAACGTGCGAGATAGAGCGTTTATTTAATTTTTGATTAATCTTCCTTGTCTAGGGTTGCCGACAGGATGACCAAACGGTCACGAACATCATTTCCCAACGTTTGTGTCTTTTCGCCATGTGCGAAACGTCGGCAAGCATGGGAAAAATCCATCGTCACTCTTCGAGGCTCATGCAATGAACGACAAATCGCACGGTGAGGAGCACATCACGGAGAATGCCGACGAGGCCCTGCGGCGCATCGTCGAAGGTTTCCGCCAGTTCCGCCAGGAGGTCTTCCCGCAACAGGAAGCGCTGTTCAAGAAGCTCGCCCATGCGCAGAACCCGCGCGCCATGTTCATCACCTGCGCGGATTCGCGCATCGTCCCCGAACTGATCACCCAGAGCTCGCCGGGCGACCTCTTCGTCACCCGCAACGTCGGCAACGTGGTGCCGCCCTACGGGCAGATGAACGGCGGCGTGTCCACCGCCATCGAGTTTGCGGTGATGGCCCTGGGCGTGCAGCACATCATCGTCTGCGGGCATTCCGATTGCGGCGCCATGAAGGCCGTGCTCGACCCGCAGACGCTGGAGCGCATGCCCACGGTGAAGGCCTGGCTGCGCCACGCCGAAGTGGCCAAGACGGTGGTCGAGCAGAACTGCGGCTGCGCCAGCCACGACACCCTGGACATCCTCACCGAGGAAAACGTGGTGGCCCAGCTCGACCACCTGAAGACCCACCCCTCGGTGGCCGCGCGCCTGGCCAGCGGGCAGTTGTTCATCCACGGCTGGGTCTATGACATCGAGACCAGCCAGATCAAGGCCTACGACGCCGAGGTGGGTCACTTCCGCCCGCTGGACGGCGAAGGCCCGATGCCCATGGCGACGCCGCGCCCGCGCTACTCGCAATCCTGATCCTCACGGGCACGGCGCCCACCTCCACAACGACAGCCGTGCCCGCTTCCTGACCTGACACCTGCCCGAACCCCGCGCCGGCCCGCCGGCGCGGCCTGACAACCTGCGCGTGTCGATGCCGCTGACCCGGCGTCGTGGGCTTTCTCGCGCCCGAAAAAGCCAAGGAGGACAGCGCCATGCCCGTTCCCCAACCCCTTCATGCGCCCCTGCGCGCCCTCAAGGACAACCTGCCCCGCGACCTGCTGGCCTCGGTGGTGGTCTTTCTCGTCGCCCTGCCGTTGTGCATGGGCATCGCCATCGCTTCCGGCATGCCGCCGGCCAAGGGTATGCTCACCGGCATCGTCGGCGGCCTGGTGGTCGGCCTGCTGGCCGGCTCGCCGCTGCAGGTCAGCGGGCCGGCGGCGGGCCTGGCGGTGCTGGTCTTCGAACTGGTGCGCAGCCACGGCATGGCCATGCTCGGGCCGATCCTGCTGCTGGCCGGGCTGATCCAGCTGGTCGCCGGGCGCCTGCGCCTGGGCTGCTGGTTCCGCGTCACCGCGCCGGCGGTGGTGTACGGCATGCTCGCCGGCATCGGCATCCTCATCGTGCTGTCGCAGGTCCACGTGATGCTCGACCTCCAGCCCCAGGCCTCGGGGCTGGACAACCTGCTGGCGTTCCCCGCCGCCCTCGCCACCGCGCTGGGCAACGGCCCGCAGGCCTTGGCCCTGGGCCTCGGCACCATGGCGCTGATGTGGGGCTGGGAACGCTTCCGCCCGGCGCGCCTGCGCTTCCTGCCCGGCGCCCTGCTCGGGGTGAGCGCGGCGACCCTGGCGAGCCTGGCGCTGCCCATGGACGTGCTGCGGGTGGAAGTGCCGGAACAGCTCAGCCAGGCCATCGACTGGGTCCGCCCGGCCGACCTGCTGCGCCTGGCCGAACCCGAGCTGCTGCTGGCGGCCCTGGCGGTGGCCTTCATCGCCAGCGCCGAGACGCTGCTCTCCGCCGCCGCGGTGGACCGCATCCACCAGGGGCCGCGTTCGGACATGGACCGTGAGCTGTCCGCCCAGGGCGTCGGCAACCTGATCTGCGGCCTGCTCGGCGCGCTGCCGATGACCGGGGTGATCGTGCGCAGCTCGGCCAACGTGCAGGCCGGCGCCCGCAGCCGACTGTCCGCCATCCTCCACGGCCTCTGGCTGCTGGCCTTCGTCGCCCTGCTCGGCGGGCTGCTGCGGCAGATCCCCATCGCCAGCCTGGCCGGGGTGCTGGTCTACACCGGGCTCAAGCTGGCCGATCCCAAGGCGCTCACCGGCCTGCTGCGCTATGGGCGGATGCCGGCGCTGGTGTACCTGGCCACGGCTTTGGGCATCGTCCTCACCGACCTGCTCACCGGCGTGCTGGTGGGCTTCGCCCTGACCCTGCTCAAGCTGGCGCTGAAGGCCGCGCGGCTGAAGGCCAGCCTGCACTACAACGGCGCCGGCGACGAAGCCGAGCTGCGCCTGGTGGGCGCCGCCACCTTCCTGCGGGTACCGCAGCTGGCGCGCCTGCTGGACCAGGTGAAGCCGGGCACCACGCTGCACGTGCCGCTGCAGCACCTGCGCTACATCGACCACGCCTGCATGGAGCTGCTGGAGGACTGGGGCCGCGCTGCGGCGGCCAAGGGCTGCCGGCTGAGCCTGGAAAGCCACGGCCTGCGCCGCCGCCTCGAAGGCCGCGCACGGCGCGAGGCGGGAGCGGCAGGTTCGTAGGATGGGTTTCTGCTGTCATGCCGCGACACGCATGACAGCCGGATCGCGGATGAGATCCGCTACACCGCGCTACCCGCGCTCGGGGCCTGCGGTCCCCTCTCCCTCCGGGAGAGGGCAAGCCCGAGCACCATTCCCATGTAGGAGCGCGCCCTGCGCGCGAAATCGCGGGCAGGGCCCGCCTACACCTCCAGGGAAGCACGGCTTTTCGTAGGATGGTGTTGAGCGAAGCGATACCCATCACCACGGCAGCATGGGTATCGCAAGCTCAACCCATCCTACGAAGGGCATATCGGCGCAAGACAGTTGCGCCTACATTCCGTCTCGCTCAGGCTCGGCGGCGTTCGCGCTGGTCGATCAGGTACTGCAGGCGGAACAGGTGACGGTAGCCGGCTTCCCAGGCCCCGTGGCCGGACTTCACATTGATGTGCCCGGCATCCGGCAGGATCAGCGTCTCGGCGCCCCAGGCGCGGCCCAGGTGCAGGGCGCGCTGCGGGCTGCAGGCGGCGTCGTTGTCCGAGCCCACCAGCACGCTGGGGAAAGGCAGGGCGTCCAGGGCGATGGGGGCGAAGTTGCGCAGCGCCGCGTGGCAGGTCTCGCGCTCGACGTCGGCGGGCGCCACCAGCAGGGCTCCGGAGACCTGGGCCAGGGCCTTGGGCCCGGCGCGGCGGGCCCAGGAAGCGACGGTGACGCAGCCCAGGCTGTGGGCGATCAGCACCACGCGGCCGGGCTGGCGGCGGATCTCGCGGTCCAGCTCGGCGACCCAGTCGACATGCCGCGGCGTCACCCAGTCGCGCTGTTCCACCCGCGAGGCGTTGGGCAGCGCGCGCTGCCAGTGGCTCTGCCAGTGCTCGTCCTCCGAGCCGTGCCAGCCGGGCACCAGGACATAGCGGACGCGTTCGCTGCGCATGGGTTCATCCCCCTGAAAGTCGTCATGGGGAGGCAGTGTAGGTGGGCTTCGTCAATAAATTAAGGAATAAAAAATGCTTTGCTTATGCTGCATTTGCTTATTCCCGCACTTCTTGATTCGCGACAAGTACGAAGGGCGCCGGAAGGCGTTGAATCGAAGCTGGGCCCACTCCCTTCAGGCGAACCTCCATGGCCAAGAAATTCCCCCTGCACCCCGCCCACCCCGAACGCATCTGCTGGGGCTGCGACCGCTACTGCCCGGCCTCGGCCATGGGTTGCGGCAACGGCTCCAGCCGCACCCAGCACCCCATCGAGACCTTCGGCGAGGACTGGGCGGATGGGTCAGACTGGGGGCTGGACGAGACGCCGGCGCAACCGATCGAGGTGCGCCAGCCGACGCCCTGACTCAGCCGCTGGCCTTGGCGCAGCAGCGCGCCAGCAGGGCCTCCAGGTTCAGGTCGGGCATGGCGCAGGCGCGCAGCGCGCTGACCGTCTGCTCGACGTATTCGCGGGTGGTGCCGAAGTGCCCCTGGGCGCTGTCGAACACGCGCTGCACGATGCTGTCCGGCAGCGAGCCGGCGTAGCTGGGCAGGTGGCGTTCGAGGACAAAACCCAGGGCGCGCACCCGGCGGCCATCCTCCAGGCGGCAGCTGAGCCATTCCGGGCGGTAGGAGGCGTAGGGCATCTCGCGCTGCCAGAGGGCGAACAGGTTGGCGTCGAGGTCGTCGTCGGGCAGCCGGTAGGCGAAGCCGGCGCAGGAGCCGCCGCGGTCCAGGCCGAGCACCAGGCCGGGCATCTCCGGGGTGCCGCGATGGGTCAGCGACCACAGGTAAAGCCCGCGGTGGTAGCCGTGCACCCGCGCGCGGCTGGCCTCGGCCACCGGGAACTCCGGGCGCCAGATCAGCGAGCCGTAGGCGAACAGCCAGACGGCACCGCCGCCGTGCTCGGCCATGGTGATTTCCAGCGAGGCGCGCAACTGCTCCGCGCTGAGTCGTTCCGGCGCCCCCAGCGCCGGTGGATAGAAGGGGCCGTCCAGGTTCGTAGACGTGCTCATGCGTAACCCCCAAGGTACCTCACGCTCTGAAAACTTAGCGGATGTGACCTTCTGACAGAAGGGGCGGCTGCGCAAGACACCTTTGTGCAGACGAACGGCGATACCGCCGGTCCGGATGGCGAAAACGCGGGAAATAGAGTCGGAAAAAAGAGGGCCGCGCGGGGCGGCCCTATCACCAAGATCTTTGCTGGCGTGGGGCGCCAGTGGGTGTGAGGTACCCGACCAGCAGTAGAACAGCCGCCCATGACAGGCGCGTGACGGTCACTTGCCGGCCTGCCACTGGCCCTTGCTCTGGCTTTCGCAGAACGGCTGGAGGAAGCGCGCGTCGCTGGCTACGCCGTAGTAGTGGATGTCCTGACGGTAGGGGCTGTTGGGCACCTGGGCGTTGTTGCAGACGCCGAAGGCGCCGCTGGGGCAGGCGTCGGCGTAGGTCACCTCGACCTGCTGGTCCTTCAGCTGCGGCTGACAGAAACCCTCGTGGAACAGCTTCGCCGGGATGCTGCGGTTCTGCTGGCAGACCTTCACGTCGAGGTTCTTGCCGCGGCTGTGCACCACGCAGGCTTCGGCGTGGGCAAGGGCTGGCAGGGCGAGGCAGGACGACAGGAGCAGGGCCGGCAGACGCATGAAAACGGGGTCCTTTGAGCGAAGGGCCGACTCTAGCGCTTTTCCCGGCCTGCGTCAGGCGGCAACATGGCGCCATGCTCGAACAGATTCCCACCCATGTGATCGGCGGCCCACTGGGCGCCGGCAAGACCAGCCTGATCCGCGACCTGCTGGCCCAGCGCCCGCCTGGCGAGCGCTGGGCGGTACTGGTCAACGAATTCGGCCAGGTCGGCCTGGACGCCGCGTTGCTGGCCGCCGATGCCGACGGCGTGGCCATAGGCGAGGTGGCTGGCGGCTGCCTGTGCTGCGTCAACGGCGCGCCCTTCCAGGTCGGCCTCGCCCGCCTGCTGCGCAAGGCGCGGCCGCAGCGGCTGTTCATCGAACCCTCCGGCCTCGGCCACCCGCGCACCCTGCTGCGCCAGCTGGGCGAGGCGCCCTGGCACGGCGTGCTGGCGCCGCAGCCGCTGCTGTTGGTGCTGGATGCCACGGCGCTGGCCGGCGGGGCCGCCCTGCCGGAGGCGCAGCAGGACGCCCTGGCCGATGCCGCGCTATTAGTGCTGAACAAGAGCGAAGGTCTGGATGAAGAGGCCCGCGAGCGTCTGCAAGCCAGCCTGCCGGCGTTGCCGCTGGTGTGGACCGAGCAGGGGCGCCTGCCCTTCGCGAGCCTGCCGTTCGTCGCAACGTTCGACCCGGCCGCGGCGGTGGAACTGCCGGCCTCCGCAGCCGAACTGCCGGTGCTGCTCACCCGCGCCGCGCCCCTGCGGCAGGTGCATAGCGATGGCGGGCACCAGGCTGTCGGCTGGCGCCTGCACGCCGACTGGCGCTTCCGCCGCGCGGCGCTGGAGGCCTGGCTGGCCGGCCTGGACGGCTTGCTGCGGGCCAAGGCGGTGCTGCACTGCGAGGACGGCTGGCTGGCCTGCAACCGAGTGACGGGCGCCGAGCCCTGGCAGCCCAGCGCCTGGCGGCGGGACAATCGGCTGGAGCTGATCTTCGCCAAAGAGCAGAATCCGCAGGCGCTGCAGCAGCAAATGTTGACCTGTGCCTGGTTGCCGGATGGCCAATAAGGTTGCCATACCCGGGGCGAATGATAATAATTATCAGATTCTGTCATTTCTCCACAGGCTTCTCCCATGTCGCCATCGCAATCGCGCTCGCCGGCGAGTTCCACTCTCGTCGCGTCCGCCGCGGAACTTCCTTCGTCCTCCGACAGCGACGAAGGACTCTCGCTGCCCTGCGTCAGCGCCCAGCGTGGCAATGAAGCCAACCTGCGTCTGGTGGACTGCTCCGGCGCCCGCCGCGACGAGGAAGTGCCCGTCGCCGAACTGCTGATCCCCTACGCCGCGCCCGTGGAGGGCGTGGAAGACGCGGAGCAGCCGCCCCAGCAGGCGGGCTGGTGGAAGTCTTCCGGGCTGTCCGTGGTGCTGCACCTGGCCGTGGTCGCCGGCCTGGTCTGGGCCGTGCCCAGCCCCGACGAGCTCAACCTGGGCCGTGGCGAAGTGCCGACCATGCAGGTCAGCGTGGTGCAGCTGCCGCCCAAGCCCGAACCGGTGAAGGAGCCGCCGGCCGCCGCGCCCGAGCCGCAGCCGCCGCAACCCACGCCGCCGGAGCCGGTGGTCGAGCCGCCCAAGCCGGAGCCGCCGAAACCCAAGCCCAAGCCGGTGGAAAAGGCGGTGCCGAAGAAGGCGCCCAAGCCCAAGCCGAAACCCAAGCCCGAACCCGAGCCGGCCGAGCAAGCCCAGGCCGAGCCGACGCCGCCCGCCCCGCCGCCGCCTCCGGCCGCGCCGACCGTGGGCCAGAGCACCCCGGGCGCCCAGGCCGCCCCGACCGGCACCCAGGGTCCGGCCGGCCTGCCCACCGGCAGCCTCAACGACAGCGACATCAAGCCGCTGCGCATGGATTCGCCGAAGTACCCGCTGATGGCCCAGCGCCGCGGCATCGAAGGCCACGTGAAAGTGCTGTTCACCATCACCGCCGACGGCCGCATCGACGACATCCAGGTGCTGGACTCCTCGCCGCCGCGGATGTTCGACAACGCCGTGCGCCAGGCCATGGACACCTGGCGCTTCGAGCCGCGCATCAGCGGCGGCCGGATCGTCGCGCGGCAGGCGACCAAGGTCTTCTACTTCAAGCTGGAGGGGCGCCGCTGAGGGGTTCTTCGGTTGATGAGAAACGCGCCTTTGGGCGCGTTTTTTGTTTGTGTTGAGTTCTGCCGGGTGGGGTTGTGTGTCCTGAAGAGCCCCTCTCCCCAGCCCTCTCCCTGAAGGGAGAGGGAGCTAGTCCGTGCCGAGAGGAGGAATGGCTTCAGTCGGAAACCAACGGTGCCGCCGGCTGACTTCAGAACATCCAAGCACACCGAACGGTCCCCTCTCCCTTCAGGGAGAGGGTTAGGGAGAGGGAACAAAGTCAAACCAATGCACCGAACCCGCAAGTGAGCACAGCTCGCTCCTGCGAGAACAACCCATCCTACGAAAAGCGCTTTGGCGCAGTCGCTCCTACAGAAACAGCCCCTCAAGGCAACTCGAACCCACCCGCCGCCTTGTGCAGCGCCCGCAAGTGCGCACCAAGCTGCTTGAGATTGGCCTCCAGCGCCTGCAACTCCTCGCGGCGCTCCGGCTCCAGCAGCGCGCGGACCTCCTGGTCGAGGTTGTCGCTGAGCTGGCGCAGGCGTGCCTGGCGGGCCAGTGTCTGCTGCTCCAGGCGCGTCGACTCGCCCGGCTGCGGCAGGCCGTAGCCGCTGTCCAGCAGTTCCGCCGGCTGGCTGAGGAAGCCGCTGTCGTCGAGGATCTGCTGCAGCGTCTTGCCCGCCGCCACCAGCTTGGGGTCGGCGCGGGCGTCGTCACGGTGGCCTAGGTACAGGCGCTTCAGCTCGTCCTGGGCCAGTTGCAGTTGGCGCCGCAGCGAGGCCTGCTCCAGCAGCAGCATGGCGGCGCTGGCGCGCAGGTCGGCCTTGTCGAACCAGGCGCGGCGCTCGCTGGCGGGCAGGGCCAGCCAGTCCTCGACCTTGCTCTGGGGAATGTCCAGGCGCTGGCGCAGCACCTCGAACATCGCCTGGTAGCGGTCGCGGAAGGAGTCGAAGCGGTAGCCCAGGCGCAGCGCGCGCTTGGGATCGTCGAGCACGCTGGCGTCGGCCAGGCCGCGGTTCTCCAGGATCTGCACCACGCCGTTGGGGGTGATGCTGTCGAGGTCCTGCAGGCGCGGGTCGGGGATGCCGCTGCGCAGCAGCTTGAGGGTTTCCACCGCGCAGTTGTTGGAGATGAAGTAGTAGTTGCCGTCGTAGCCCCAGTGCACCTGCATGGCCCGCTCCACCAGCTCGTCGATCTGCTGGCGATTGAGCTTGAGCGGGATCGAGGCCAGGCTGCGCAGCTCGATCTTGGTGTATTCCTCGATCACCTGGGACAGCGGCAGGACGAACAGCCGCGACGGGTAGGAACCGGTCAGGCCGTCCCAGCTGGACAACTGCAGGTCGCCGACGAAGGCGCGGTAGGACAGCACCAGGTGCTGATCCAGGTCCAGCCGGCAATCCGGGCCGCGCGGCCGGCCCGGGGCGCACACCACCAGGCGCAGCATGGCGTGGCCCCAGCGGCTCACCCACTGGTCGTTGGCCTCGGCCAGCAGGTAGTCGACCTCGTAGACGCGCTCCGGATCCAGCCTGCCCAGCGGCTGGCGGCCGAAGTCGCGGCCGGCGTTGAGGTAGGCGAAGGATTGTTCGCAGGCCTGGCGCTGCGGGCGCTCGCCGAAGCGTTCGGCGTAGTAGCGGTACAGCGCCGGGCGGCGGCAGGCGTAGCTGGGGTCGAGGACGAAGTACTCCATGTTCACCGCGACGAACTCGCGCGGGTTGCTCAGCTCGTAGCGGTCCGGGCTGCGCAGGACGAAGCGGTTGTCGTGCTCGCGCTGGCCGCGCTTGCCGGCCAGTTGCGGCCAGCCGGCGAGGTCGAGCAGGCGCGGGTCGTCGGAGAGGGTGAAGCGACGGTTGCCCTGGCCGCGGCACTCGGCGCCCTCGCCGATGCGCCCGATGCTGCCCTGCTGGCGCGTGCAACGCTGGATCAGCCGGGCCTCGGCGGGCAGCCAGAGGCGGCCGCGGTCGTACAGGTGGGTCAGCTCGTGGACCACCGTGGCCTGCAACTCGCGGCGCAGGGTGCCGTGGCTGCGGCCGGTCTTGAGGGTGGCGGCGCTGCCGTCGGCGAGGGCGGCCAGGTACTTGCGGTTCAGCGCGATGGCGCCGGGGCGCAGGGCCTGGCCCATGCCGTTGCCCGGCAGGTCGTCGCGCCATTGCACCTCGACGCGGCGGTCCAGGGCCTGGACGAAGAGTGGCGGCAACGCCTGGCGGACGTCATCCAGCAGCTGCTGGCTGGCCTGGCGCTGCGCCGGGGCGAGGCCGTCGGGCCGCAGCTCCAGGCGCAGGTCGGCCCGGGCGCCGACGGCGGCGAGCAGGCCCAGTGCCGCCAGAGCGCGGCGGCCGCGGGGGATCACAGAGCGAGGATGGCTTCGGCCAGCTGCTGGTCGGAGGCGTCGCGCGCGTCCGGCACCTTCTCGCGGACCACCTTCAGCGCCGCTTCCAGCTGCGCGCCGCGGATGGCGCCTTCGCTGGCGACGAAACTGGCGGCGTCGTCGCGGGCCTCGCGGACGATCTTCATGTCGCGGATCGAAGTGGTGGTGTCGGAGGTGAAGTCCACGCTGCGACCGATGGCGTTGGTGGTGATGTTGAACAGGCGGATGACCGACTGTGCCTGGGCACTGGAGGCGCAGGCGGCCAGCAGCAGGCCGAGGATCAGGGGGCTCTTGGGGATCGAGCTGAGGCGCATGGGAGTCTCCGAAACGGCAGCGGGCGCTGCTCACGACTGACTATTGGGCAAGAATGGCTTCGGCCAGTTCCCGATCGTTCGCCGCGAGCTCCGGGTGCTGTTTGCGCAGCCAGCGCAACGCCTGTTCCAGGCGCGCTCCACGCACCCGGCCGTCGGTGGCGATGTAGCTGGCGGCATCATCGCGGGCGGCACCGAGCAGTTTGTTCTCGAAAGGCGTACTGGTGACTTTGCTGGTCACGTAGCTGCTGCCGGCGACGAACATGGTGGTCTGTTCGAAGGCCAGCACGGGGGTGGCCAGGCAGAGGCCGGTAAGCAGGAATAGCAGGCTGCGCATGGGCTATGGCGATCGGAAAAGCACAGCCGACAAGGCTAACGGAATGTGCCGGCAAGAGCCAGCCTCGCAGGCCCGGTAGACGCTCTGAAAAGGCGCCTCCGGGCCGAGGGGGAAGTCAGATGACCAGGATCGCCTGGGCCAGCTGCAGGTCGTTGGCGGCCAGGCTCGGCAGCTTGCCGCGGATGTGCCGCAGCGCCGCTTCCAGGTGCGCGCCGCGCACCTGCCCGGCGGTGGCGACGAAGGTGGCGGCGTCGTCGCGGGCGTCCAGGACGATCTTGTCGTCGCGGAAGGAGTTGGTGATGTCGGTGGTACCGTCGGAGGTGGCCTTGGTGGCGCCGACCAGCGCATCGGTAGTGACGATGAAGCTGGTGGCGAAGGCGCCGCTGGCGCAGGTGAGCAGGGCGGCGGCGGTAAGCAGGCGCAGACGATTCATGGATGGACACTCCCAGTCGAGATGAAACCGCGCGGCCAAAGCTGCCGCGCGCTACCGATGCAGACTAGCGGAGCCCGCCCCCGGCGGCCAGCCGCTCAGCGCCAGAAAGGTTTCGAAAGTGCCGAGTCGCATGGCCGCTTGTCTTCTCTAGCAGAGCCGAATCAATGCAGAGCGGAGCGGTAGGCTTCGACAGTCAGCTCGGCGGTTCGCGCCCAAGTGAATGCCTGGGCCCGCTCAAGTCCCATTCGTTGCAGTTGTAGCCAATACTGGCGGTCTTCGTGCAGGCGCCGTATGGCCATGGCGAGGTCGGAGGCGTCGTATGGGTCGATGTAATGTGCCGCGTTTGCACCGACTTCGGGCATGGAGGCGCGATTGGACGTGATCACGGGGGTACCGCTCGCCATCGCCTCGAGAATTGGCAGGCCAAAGCCTTCGTACAATGACGGAAACAGCAGCATCTGGGCTGACCCCATCAGCGTGCATAGCTCCGGGCCAGTCAAGTAGCCGGTGGAAATGACCTGGCCGCATCCGTGCAGAGATCCCATCGTCTCAGGCAACTTGCCCCAGCCATAGGCACCGCAGAGCACCAGGGGACAATGCTCCAACAGGCTGCTGGGTAGCGTGCGGATAGCTTGAAATACCAGCTCGAGGTTCTTGCGGGGTTCGAGCGTGCCCACGCATAGCATGAAGTTGCGATGGCTCAGGCCCAGGCGCTGAAGCAATGGGGACGCCTGTTCGGCCGTGAAGGGCCGGAAGCACGTGGATACGCCCAATGGAGTGATGCTGATGCGCTGGCGAGATAGCCCGTAGTGTCGCATTGCCTGTTGGGCGGTGAACTCGGATACGCAAATGATCCGCCGGGAGTTCTCCAGGGCGTAGGTCATGCTGCGTTCGATGGTTTTCAGGCGATCGGCCGGTAGGGTCTCAGGAAAGTGCACATAGGCCAGGTCGTGCAAGGTCATGGTAGTGGGGCAATCTACCTCGAGCGGCCAGAGCGATGGCTCATGATAGAGCTCGCTGCCCTGATGCCTGATGGCACGTGTCAGTGCGTGCCGTTCTAACCAGCGCTTCAGTCGATAGGGAGAGGGAAGCACGCGCTTGGCAAGGTTGCTGAGTGCCGAATAGTGCTTCAAACCATGCTGGGGTAGCGTGTTGCTGTTCGAGAGGCCATGAATGAACTGTAGTTCCACGTCATGGCGGCTGAGCAGGGCCTGCCCAAGCTCACTGACATAGCGCCCTACCCCGGCTACGGGAGCCAGCAGGACATTGGCATTGAGCGTAACCCTCAGCGGCGCATTCATCCGGCAATCCTTTCCACCTCGGCCCGGGCTCCGAGCCAGGTGCTACCGACAAAGTCTTCTTTGCAGGGGTTGAGGACATGGAAAATCAGGCTGTGGTCGCGCCACTCGTAGTTCTTGTCCAGGTGTGAGTCGTAGGCCGACAGGGCAAGGGCCACGGAGTAATGTCCTTTGCCCAGCCTGGCGTCGAAGGCGAAGCGGAAACGCACACGCTCACCGGGATGCAGATTCTCTTCCGCCAGGTTCAAACGGTGAGTGTTGATGCCATAGATGGGTTGCCCCAATTGGTCCTTTATCATGAAGCCGAGGATCAGGCGGGGTATGGGCCGCTCGACAATGCATTCCACCTCGAGCGTTACCGGCTCGCCTACGGTGATGGCTTCGACGGCTCTTCCACGGGCGTCATGCAAGGTTGTCCTGAGTATTCGGGCCTCCCCGGTTCCCGAGGATGTCTGTACACGCCCGTCGGGCAACGCTTCCTGGCGAATCATGCCTTCCTCCCGGGCTGCCAGCGCTGCGTTGTAATAGTCGAAGACCACTTCGGGCTTGCCCTGCAGGGCCAGACGGCCTTCCTCCAACAATAGCGCGTGGTCGCAGATGGACTGAATGGCATTGCGGTCGTGCGAGACGATGAGCAGTGTGGTGCCTGCCTCACGGAACTGGCGGATGCGCTCGAAACTCTTGTGCTGGAAGTAGGCGTCCCCCACCGAAAGGGCTTCGTCGACGATGAGGATGTCCGGCCTGCGGGCCGTGGCCACGCTGAATGCCAGGCGCATCTGCATACCGCTGGAGTAGGTACGTACTGGCTGCTCAATGGCATCGCCGATTTCGGCGAAGGCCTCTATTTCGGGCATGCACCGCTCGATCTGTTGCACGCTCATGCCCAGCAACTGGCCGGCCATGAACACGTTTTGTCGCCCCGTGAAGTCCTGGTGGAAGCCCATACCCAACTCCAGCAGCGCGGCAACCCGGCCGTCCATCCGGATGTGCCCTTCGCTGGGCTGGGTCGTTCCCGTGATCATTTTCAGCAGGGTGCTCTTGCCGGCACCGTTCACCCCAATGATGCCCACTGCCTCCCCAGGGGAGATCTGGAAACTGACATTCCGAAGCACCCAGTGCAGCTTATGTCGCGGAGCTGACCACGGACTCAGCCATTCGACGAGCCGCGCCCATTTGCTCGGATATTGTTTGTAGGCCTTGCCCAGACCTTCGACGACGATGGAACCCATCAGAGTTCATCCACCATTTCGCCCGCCCGAGAGCGGAACAGATGCATCCCCATTACGCAGAGCAGCATGGCCACCAGCAGTGGCGACAACAGCGAAGGCCAATCCGGCCAACTCTGGTAGACGAGCACCTGCTGGAAGGCGCCTACCAGAGGCGTCATCGGGTTGAACTCGACCAGCGGGCGAATGAAGTGAGGAAGGATGCTTATGGGGTAGACGATGGGGGTCAGCCAGAACCAGAACTGCATCGCTATGCCGAATAGCTGGCCCACGTCGCGGAAGAACACATTCAGCACCCCGAGCAGCATTCCCAGGCCCATGGCGAAGGCCAGCATGATCGCCAGCAGCACCGGCAATGCCAGTAGCGCACGGCCGGGAAAAGCGCCAGCAAGAGTGAGAAGGAGAAGAAAAATGATAAATGTGATGCAGAAGTTGACCAGGGCGCTGCCAATCACCACCGCAGGAAGGCAGATGCGTGGAAAGTTCAGCTTCTTGATCAGGTTGGCGTTGTCCAGAAACATCGACTGGCCACGCCCGGCGATCTCGCCGAACAGTCCCCAGATCAGGAAGCCGGCGCACAGATAGAAGCCATAGGCCAGGTGATTGTCCACGCCGGGCAGGCGGGAGTGCATCAACTGTGAGAACACCACCGTGTACACCAGGATCATCGCCAGTGGATTCAGTACGGTCCACAGGGCGCCCAATAGCGAGTTGCGATAGCGGGCCTGGAATTCCCGGCGAACGCTGCCGGTTATGAAACCGCGATAGGTCCAGAGACTGCCGAACATGCTTATTCGCTCAATTCACGGGTTTGCGGGCAATGATTGCCTGGCTTTTGGGCATATGGCTATCCAGTACTCTTTTGACCTTTTCTCCCTGTGGGGTCTGCAGAAGCAGGGTCCATGTCTTTGCCCAACTCTCCAGCAGTGGATGCCAGGGCGGGGAAAGATCTTGGTTGCAAGTCCAGAAAAAGAACCACCACATCGACCAGTAGAAGCCGTAGTTGGTCTTGCTTTCGACTATAAGGCCGCTATCTGTAACGAGCCGCTCGAAACCTTCAGGTGAAAAAATGCGTATGTGATTAGGTCGTTCGAAATAGCTGGCAGGAGCGAGGGCCTTCTGGATTTCCTCGGAATAGGTACCTGGAACGCTGATCAGGTATTGAGCGCCTGGCTTGCCCACTCGATACAGTTCGCGCATGAACTCTTCAGGGGTGTTTACATGCTCAAGGACTTCCATGGCGATCACTTTGCTGACGCGATTGTCCTCCAGCGGCAGCGGAGCAGCATCTGTCACCAGTGCCGTGATCGCGCTGGCCTTGCTACCCAGCAGGCGCTGCTGTGCCTGCTCGACCTTCGTTGCCTCTATGTCCGCCAAGATAATTTCCGCCCCTTGGTCGGCGCAGAAACGTGCGAATTGGCCTTCACCGCAACCGATATCCAAGACGGTGTCATCCGCTATTATGGGGAAGCCCTGCAACAACTCACCCGTCTCGTGCAGGAACCAGCCTGTCAACTGGCTATCAAGTAACCCTGCATCTGGGCTAGGAGGGGGCTCAGTAGACTTAGCCCCATGTTCTTTACGAATGCTTTCAAGAATTCTGCTGAACATTTCTGACCTCGCTCTCAGAGACGGCAGTCCGTAATTTGCGTTGTTTTATCCATTCCATACCTTTGCGCTGCAATGGAACTTCTATAAAGCGGAAACTGAGTTCGCTAAAAATCAGAATCAATGCGCCGGAAAGAGCTGCATGGACAATCCATCGCTGACTTAAATCGCCGCTACTAATCGAGGTATCGTGGAGAAACTCTCGTACCAAGTAGTAGGCTGGGATATGTGTCAAATAAATTGCGCATGAACGCTCTCCAATCCAAACTAGCAGGCCCCTAATCGCACTTGGGGGGATGAGATAACCTCGATCGTAACTGGCGAGCAGAACCAATAGGGCCGCAGGGAGAGATATGAGATCGTACTTTAACGTTCCTGTAACTACATTTAAGCCACTACCCAAAATAGTCGCCAATATCAGCAATAAAAATGCAAAAATCGACAGCGCCAGCCAACGCATTTTTGCCAGTCCTGTAGGTTCTAACCACTTATAATTGTCATTCTTTGTAAAGATGGCAATCAGAACGCCAAGTGCCAAGCCAGTGAAGCGGAAGCCGGGAAGTACGGATGTTGTTTCTGGTATCTGTGAAATTATTAGGAATATTAAAACAGTGGTAATGTAGCGGCGAGCAAGGAGTGCCAGAATTGGCAGGATGAGATAGAACTGCTCCTCCAGCGAGAGACTCCAGTATACGAAGGTTGGGCCACATTCGAATTTTCCGAAACACTCCATAAAACGAACATTGGCAACATTCAATATGGCTGCCAGTGTACCTTCATATGCTGCACGGAAATGACCGAAAGCACCGCTCTCATTGAAAAACCTTGTGCAGAACAGTGTGAACAATAGCCAGAACCATGCCGATGGGATAAGTCTAAAAAAGCGCTTTATCCAGAATGTCAGCAAGATATTTTTTTGTTCGGCTCTACATGGTGTGCTGTTAAGTGAGGGAATCAACCCTCTGGCAATGACGTAGCCTGAAATGACAAAAAATAGATCGACACCTGCATCTCCCCCAAAATAGGCATAGAACGAGTTCAAGTGTGGATTTATAGTTCCAGTAAGATCAAATTGCGCGTGAAATACTACAACCAACAATACTGCGATGACTCGTAATACTTGTATTTCCTCGATCTTATGGCCAGTATGCAAAACAATGCCCTCTATCAAGGCTTGCGGGCGATGATGATCTGATTCTTTGCCAAAGATTCATCCAGCAAATTTTTTATTTGGGGGCCTTCGGGAGTTTGCAGAATTTTCAGCCACATTTTTGCCCAGTCCTCGAGTATTTCTGGATAGGGTGGCGTGATTTTGTCCAAGGTGGCTCCTTCATAGGGAAGCCCGCTGTGCTTCTGGTAGGCCCAGAATAAATACATCCAAATGACCCAATAGAAGCCCGCATATTGTCTTTGTTCGATGATGAGCCCAGCCTCCTCGACTAGACGGGCGAAGTCCTCTCTCGAGAATATCCGTACATGATTGGGGGCCTCGAAGTGTTCAGGGGCGGCGATCTCCTTTTGTAAATACTCACCCCTGGCGTCCGGCACACTCAGCAGATACAGGGCCCCGGGACGTCCGATCCGCACCAGTTCGTGCATGATCTGCCCAGGGTCGTCGACATGCTCGAGCATTTCCATTGCCACTACACGATTGGCGATACCGTCGGCCAATGGCAACGGATTCGTATCACTGACCAAACCGAAGCACTGATCGTTACCGATTACTTTCAGACGCTCGGCAACTTTTGCGATCTTATGTTCCTCGAGATCGGAGAAGTAGACGGTAGCGCCTTGCCTCGCGCAGAAGAGGCTGGCGCCGCCACTACCGCAGCCTACATCCACCACCACGTCATCACTGGCGATCCTGAAGCCGGATACCAGTTCCCCGGTATGCGTGTTGAACCATCCGCTCATGACGGCATCGTGCAAGCCACAACGATTGGGAAGGTCCATGGGCAGGGATGGCAGCTCTTCAGGTTGCTGCTGCAGGTGGACTTCAGGCGGCTGGCGAAGGCCGAAGAATACTCCGAGCTTTTCCAGTGCGACCCAATGCGAGGCGTTGTCGCGCTGGCGTCGGATCGACTCGTTGGCCATGTGCAGATAGCGTTCAGGGTCTCTGGTAGCTACCTGATAACTAGCTCGCAAGGCGTCACGCAAGGAGGCCCAATCGAGTCGGTGACGGTGGGCGCGATGCACCATGCGGGAATCGTGGGGCCAGCAGCAAGGCTCCTCGGAAGAGGCGACAATGAAGGCTACTTCCTCGTCGATATAGTCCTCCATCGCCGTGTTGCGTGGAGCGATAGCAGGTTTCCCGCATGCCATGAACTCCATCAGGGGGAGGCACTGACCTTCCCCCAGGGAACTGTTGACCGTGTAGGTGGAGGCGGCAATCAGTTGGTCGTAGGCGTCGTTTTCAAGAAAACCATGGATGGCGAGCACTCTGCATTTGAAAGCGGGGGCACGGTGCAGGGCATCCTTGAGCATGGCGAATGCCCAGTCGCTGTTAAGGTGCGTGAACTTCATCGCCAGGGTCGCGTCAGGGCACTCGGAGAACGCTTCGAGGAAGGCGCTCAGCATGTCCAGCCAGTTCTTGCGACCATCGCACGGGTTGAATACGGCCGTGTAGAGAATTCCGTCCAGGGTCAGCGAAATCGGAGCTGTCTCCGGGGATTTCGCCTGGGCACGATTCTTGTTGCGCTGTTGGCGCTTCCAATTGGCCTGGCGCAGGCTGTTCGACAGCAGAGCTGCGAGCCTGCCGGGCAATAGATCGCGGATGACGTCCCGGTACCACTCGATAGCGTGTCGCTTGGTTGCGCCCAGGCGATAGCGTAGAGATTTTCGGTACGGAAGCAGGGCGGGCTGATCACCACCCTGCACTACTGCCTTCTGCATTTCCCGGCTGTCGATGACGGAGCCGCGGATATTCAGTGTCACCGGCCCCCGGCTCAACGAGGGAGGATATTTATCGCGCAAGGGCTGGAAGCGATCCCAGACTGGGGCTGGCACGGAGATCACCGGGAAGTCGTCGCCCAAGGCTCGCCGGATAGTCGCCACGGTATGTCGCGAGTGCGTGATTGCTCGCCCCAGGGTGCGCAGCACCTGCGTCCAGTCGTTGTTTGGCTCGTCGTCCCAGACCTCGTCGGGAAGAGTATCGAACTCCCAGGCAAACACCGGAATGGTCGGGCAGCGCAGGGTTGTCAGTGTCTTGTTCGGGGGCGAGAAAGACAGAAAAACGCAGGGCTCACCACGGGCCAGGCACTCATCGTACAACGCATCCACTTCAGTCTCGGGATGCTTGACGAGCTGTACACGTCCGAGCTTTTCCAGCATTGGCCGGAATTCTTTCAGTACGAAGTAATAGCTGTATTCGGGCAGGCCCAGGCTGTTCTCGATACTGCTCGAGTCGGTCGCCGAATAGATAATGAAAAGCATCTGCGGGGGTCCTGCTTGCTTGTTATTAGGTTGTCAGCAGAAGTCGTCACGATGAGAAGGAAATGATGACCAACCGGTCATGAAAATTCTTGGAAAAGGCAGCTTTTTTCGAATCCCATCGCTAGAAAATTCAACTCTTCTGGGATAGGTTTTTACCCGAAGATGTTGCGAGTTCGCAAAGAAAATCTGCTCCGTTCTCCACCAACAAGAAAATCCGCCGGACAGGACGTCTGGCGAAAACAGGAGACACACCGATGATTTTTCCTGACCGACTGCCCAGGTGCATGAGTCCCCGCCTGCCACTCCAGGTTGCCGTGAAAGGCCTGTGCGTATTCCGGATGAGCAAGGCTCGCTGCGGGAGTCGCGCATGACGCTCTTACCGTCCCATCCGCGGCCTCCGGCCGTGGAGGCGCGGCGCGTTGGAACGAACGAACCGATCACGGGTACGGCCTCCGACAGGCTCAAGGTCCTGCACTTCTTCAAGGTCTACCTGCCCGACTCCATGGGCGGTATAGAGCAGGTGATCTACCAGCTCTGCGAGGGCGGGAGCCGCTTCGGTATCTGCAGCGAAGTGCTGACACTGTCCCGGCAGCCAGCGAAGAAACCGGTACAGGTTGGTTCACATCGCGTGCATCAGGTTCGCCGCGACCTGGAGGTGGCGTCGACCGGCATGTCCTGGGCGGCGATTGGCCGTCTGAGGGAACTGGCCAGGGAGGCGGATCTGATTCATTACCACTTCCCCTGGCCATTCATGGATGTTGCCCATTACCTCGCCGGCACCGGCAAGCCCTATGTGGTCACCTACCACTCGGACATCATCCAGCAGAAACGCCTGCTCAAGCTGTATCGGCCACTGATGCGCGTTTTTCTTGGTGGCGCGGCGGGCATCATCGCCACTTCACCGAACTATTTTGCTACCAGCGCGGTGCTCGACGAGTTCAAGGAGCGGGTGACGGTCATCCCCATCGGCCTGGACAATGCCTCCTATCCACGTGCTTCGCAGGAACGGCTGGAAGCCTGGCGCAAGCGACTGAAGATGGAGCGTTTCTTCCTCTTCGTCGGTGTGATGCGTTACTACAAGGGGCTGCACATCCTCCTGGAGGCTTTGCAAGGAACCGATCTACGGGTCGTCATCGTCGGCGCCGGCCCGCTCCAGCAACAACTGATACGCCAGGCCGCATCCCTGGGCGTGAGCCGTAATCTAGTATTCCTCGGCCACGTCAGCGAAGAGGACAAGATTGCCTTGCTGGAGCTCTGTTACGGAGTGGTCTTCCCTTCCCACCTACGTTCCGAGGCCTTCGGCGTCTCCCTCCTGGAGGGCGCCATGTTCGGCAAGCCGCTGATTTCAAGCGAGATCGGTACTGGCACCAGCTACATAAACATCAACGAAGACACCGGATTAGTGGTGCCGGCTAACGATCCGCCCGCATTGCGCAGGGCCATGCAGCGGTTGTGGTGTGATCCGCTCCATGCATCGACGATGGGGGCCCGCGCCTTGGCGCGTTATTGCGAGTTGTTCACGGCTCAAGAGATGGCTCGCCGATATGCGGAGCTGTATCGCAAGGTGCTTGCTGCGACAGCTTGTCTGCCGAGGCTCGAACCATTGCACGAGCCGCCGGGTTGAACCTGCCCGTCATGCGAGGACAAGGGTGTCGAAGGAAAAACAACAACCAATGCCAATGCCTTTTCGCCCTTGGGTGGCTGGCCACCAATGGCCAGACGGGCACTATAGGAGTGAGCCATGCTGATTCCAGTGATTCTGTCGGGAGGGGCCGGCACACGTCTGTGGCCGGTTTCCCGTGAGGGACAGCCCAAACCGTTCATGCGGTTGCCCGACGGCCAGAGCCTGCTCTACAAAGCATACGTACGCGCCGCGGACCTGCTGGGTAGCGCTGGCGAGATCATCACGGTCACTAATCGGGATTACTATTTCCAGAGCAAGGATCATTTCCTTGCGGCACAGCTCGGTCCGCAAGGCCATTTCATCCTGGAGCCGGTGGGGCGCAATACCGCACCTGCGATCGCCGCTGCAGCACTGTCGATCCGTGCTCGCCATGGTGACGACACGGTGATGCTTGTGATGCCCGCGGATCACCTGATCCGTGATGGCGAGGCCTTCATCCTGGCGGCTGAGCACGCGGTGCGCTTGGCACATCAAGGCTACTTGGTAACTTTTGGTGTGCTCCCGAACACCCCCGAGACCGGCTTCGGCTACATCGAGAAAGGCAAGCCGCTTGATGCCGAAGGTGGCGCATCGGTCCGGCGTTTCGTTGAGAAGCCTGATCTGGAGCGCGCTCGGGAGTTTGTGGAAAGTGGAGACTTCCTCTGGAACTCCGGAATATTCTGCTTCTCCGTTGGGCAGTTTCTCGACGAGTTGGCATTGCACGCCCCGGAACTGTTCCGAGGGGCCGAGCAATGTCTTCAGGGCAGTGCAACGGCCGAAGCCGGTGGCGTTTGCCAGCAAGAACTACGTGTATCGGATTTTGCCAGCCTGCCGGACATTTCCATCGACTATGCGCTCATGGAACGTTCCGAGCGAGTGGCAGTGGTGCCCGCCAGGTTCGACTGGAGCGACATTGGCTCCTGGGGCGCCCTGCGTACTCTGGTCGCCCCGGACGAACAGAACAACCGGGCGGCGGCCGATGCAGTTTTCATTGACTCCCGAGATACCTATGTGCAGAGCGACGGCCGGCTGATAGCCACGGTTGGCGTACAGAACCTGATAGTGATCGACACCGCCGATGCCATCCTGGTCGCGCATGCCGATCATGCCCAGGATGTCCGCAAGGTGGTCAACCAGCTCAAGGCGCGCTCGCACGAAGCCTATAAGCTGCATCGCACGGTAAGCCGGCCGTGGGGAACCTATACGGTGCTGGAAGAGGGCTCCCGCTTCAAAATCAAGCGCATCGTGGTCAAGCCTGGCGCCTCGCTCTCGCTGCAAATGCATCACCATCGCAGTGAACATTGGATAGTGGTACAGGGCATGGCGAAGGTCACCAATGGAGAATCGGTGACGCTGGTGAATTGCAACGAGTCGACCTACATCCCGGCAGGGATTCGCCATCGCCTGGAAAACCCGGGCGTCATCGACCTGGTCATGATCGAGGTGCAGAGTGGCGAGTATCTGGGAGAGGATGACATCGTACGTTTTGAGGATATCTACGGCCGCAGCGTTTAGGCCAACTGTACCGGATCAACTCCCAGAAAGCAGAAAGGCCGCTCAATCTAGCGGCCTTTCACCAGTACAGTTTCGAACTGTCTATCTACCGCCTGACAGTTCAGCGCTTCCGCTTACTTCCAGAACGGCTTGTTCAGCTCGGCGTAGCGCTGGGCTTCGCTGATGCCGGCGTCGGCCAGCAGGCGCGAGTCGAGGCGGGCCAGTTGGCGGCGGCTCTCGATGCGGCGCTGCCACAGGCGGACGGTGCCGACCAGGCTGCGGTGGGCGGTGGAGGAAGAACGGATGTTGCTGACAGTGGCGGAACCGAGGGTACGTTCCATGATTTTCGTCCTTCCCGCTTTTGGCGGGTAGTGGGGTTGCGGAAGTTGTTGAGGAGTATCTTCTGACTTTTTGGTCAGCCACGATAGGTACAGTTGCCTTGAATTAAATAGCGTCAGCGAATTGTTTCAGCGAACTGTAATGGCGATTTTGGGGCGAACTGTACCGCTGCGCTCCATTGTGGTGCACAGGCGGCGGGGGATTGAGGATTTTCAGCAGGCCTGCCGGGGATGGCAGTAGGAGAAGTGGAACAGTCGCTGTGGGATAAAAAACTGTTCGGAAGTGTTTTTACGTGGTTTTTTTCCGACTGTCCAGCCTGGCGGGCCATTCTTTGTGGAATGGCCCGCCAGGGATGCCGGATCAGCTGGCGGCGAGCATGTGGCCGCGTTCTTCCAGGTTGATGTGCCAGTTCATGGCTTCGCGCAGGATGTGCGGGGTGTGCCCGCCGCGCTGGCAGGCGGCCTCGAAGTAGCCGGCCAGGGCATCGCGGTAGGACGGGTGCACGCAGTTCTCGATGATCACCTTGGCGCGCTCGCGCGGCGCCAGGCCGCGCAGGTCGGCCAGGCCCTGCTCGGTGACGAGGATGTCCACGTCGTGCTCGGTGTGGTCGACGTGGCTGACCATGGGCACCACGCTGGAGATGTTGCCGCCCTTGGCGATGGACTTGGTGACGAAGATGGCCAGGTGGGCGTTGCGGGCGAAGTCGCCCGAGCCGCCGATGCCGTTCATCATCCTGGTGCCGCCGACGTGGGTGGAGTTGACGTTGCCATAGATGTCGAACTCCAGCGCCGTGTTGATGCCGATGATGCCCAGGCGCCGCACCACCTCGGGGTGGTTGGAGATTTCCTGCGGGCGCAGCACCAACTTGTCCTTGTAGCGCTCCAGGTTGCCGAAGACGTCGGCGTTGCGGCGGCTCGACAGGGTAATGGAGCTGCCCGAGGCGAAGCGCAGCTTGCCCGAGTCCATCAGGTCGAAGGTGGAGTCCTGCAGCACTTCGGAGTACATGGTCAGGTCTTCGAAGGGCGATTCCATCAGGCCGCACATCACCGCGTTGGCGATGCTGCCGATGCCTGCCTGCAGCGGCGCGAGGTTCTTCGCCAGGCGGCCGGCGTCCACTTCGCGCTTGAAGAAGTCGATCAGGTGGTTGGCGATGGCCTGGGTCTCGCTGTCCGGCGGCAGCACGGTGGAGGGCGAGTCGGGCTGGTCGTTGATGACGATGGCGACGATCTTCTCCGGCGGGATCGGGATGGCGGTGCTGCCGATGCGATCGTCGACCTTGGTCAGCGGGATGGGCGTGCGGGTCGGCCGGTAGGTCGGGATGTAGATGTCGTGCAGGCCTTCCAGGTTGGTGTTGTGCGCCAGGTTGATCTCGACGATCACCTGCTTGGCGAAGATCGCGAAGCTGGCCGAGTTGCCCACGGAGGTGGTCGGCACGATGTGGCCTTGCTCGGTGATGGCCACGGCTTCGATCACCGCGATGTCCGGCAGCTTGAGCTGGTGGTTGCGCAGTTGTTCGACGGTTTCCGACAGGTGCTGGTCGATGAACATCACCGAGCCGTCGTTGATCGCCTTGCGCAGGGTGCTGTCGACCTGGAAGGGCATGCGCCGGGCCAGCACGCCGGCCTCGGTCAGGTGCTTGTCGAGGTCGTTGCCCAGGCTCGCGCCGGTCATCAGGCTGATCTTCAGCGGCTGCTGCTTGGCGCGCTGGGCCAGGGCCTCCGGCACGGCCTTGGCTTCGCCGGCGCGGGTGAAGCCGCTCATGCCGACGGTCATGCCGTCCTGGATCAGGGCTGCGGCCTGGTCAGCAGTCATCACCTTCTCGAGCAGGGAAGGCAGGCGCACGCGATCACGGTACATGGAAAAACCTCAGGCTTTATGGGGAGTGCAAGACGGCCAGTCTAGGGATTCGGCGATTTTTCGCCCTTATACCAAGGTCGAAAAACCGCCCCGCCACCGCCTTCCTTACTACCAAAGTCCAGAGGGTTTTCCTTTGCGGCAAAGCAAGACACCGGCGCGCGGCCGGTGTCTTGTGGATCGACGGCTGTCGTTATTCGACGGCCTTGACCATGTCTTCGATGACTTTCTTGGCGTCGCCGAAGACCATCATGGTCTTGTCCAGGTAGAACAGTTCGTTGTCCAGGCCGGCGTAGCCGCTGGCCATCGAGCGCTTGTTGACGATCACGGTCTTGGCCTTGTAGGCCTCGAGGATCGGCATGCCGGCGATCGGCGACTTCGGATCGTTCTTCGCCGCCGGGTTGACCACGTCGTTGGCGCCGAGCACCAGCACCACGTCGGTCTGGCCGAACTCGGAGTTGATGTCCTCCATCTCGAACACCTGCTCGTAAGGCACCTCGGCCTCGGCCAGCAGCACGTTCATGTGGCCGGGCATACGGCCGGCGACCGGGTGGATGGCGAACTTCACGGTGACGCCGCGGTGGGTCAGCTTCTCCGCCAGTTCCATCAGCGCGTGCTGGGCGCGGGCCACCGCCAGGCCGTAGCCGGGGACGATGATCACGCTGTCGGCGTTGGTCAGCAGGAAGGAAGCGTCGTCGGCCGAACCGGATTTCACCGGGCGGGCTTCCTTGGCGCCAGCCGGGCCGGCGTCGTCGGCGCTGGCGCCGAAACCACCGAGGATGACGTTGAAGAACGAGCGGTTCATCGCCTTGCACATGATGTACGAGAGGATGGCGCCCGAGGAACCCACCAGCGAGCCGGCGATGATCAGCATCGAGTTGTTCAGCGAGAAGCCGATGCCCGCCGCGGCCCAGCCGGAGTAGGAGTTGAGCATCGACACCACCACCGGCATGTCGGCGCCGCCGATGGGGATGATGATCAGCACGCCGAGGATGAAGGCCAGGGCCAGCATCAGGGCGAAGGCGGCGAGGTTGCCGGTGAACATGAACACCAGGCCCAGGCCCAGGGTGGCCAGGCCCAGCACCAGGTTGAGCAGGTGCTGGCCGGCGAACTGTACCGGTGCGCCCTGGAACAGGCGGAACTTGTACTTGCCCGACAGCTTGCCGAAGGCGATCACCGAACCGGAGAAGGTGATGGCGCCGATGGCCGCGCCGAGGAACAGCTCCAGGCGGTTGCCGGTGGGGATGGTGTCGCCCAGGTGCTGGACGATGCCCAGCGACTGCGGCTCGACCACGGCGGCGATGGCGATGAACACCGCGGCCAGGCCGATCATGCTGTGCATGAAGGCGACCAGCTCAGGCATCTTGGTCATTTCGACGCGCTTGGCCATGATCGAACCGGCGCTGCCGCCGATCAGCAGGCCGACCAGGATGTAGCCGATGCCGGCGGCGGCGTTGCCGCCCTCGGCCAGTTGCGCGCCGAGCTTGAACACCAGGCCTACGGTGGTGAGCACGGCGATGGCCATGCCGACCATGCCGAACAGGTTGCCGCGCCGCGAGCTGGTCGGGTGCGACAGGCCCTTCAGGGCCTGGATGAAGCAGACCGAGGCGATCAGGTACAGCAGGGTGACGAGGTTCATGCTCATGGTCAGTGCTTCTCCGCCGGCGCTTTCGGCGCTTTCTTCTTGAACATTTCCAGCATGCGGCGGGTGACCAGGAAGCCACCGAACACGTTGACCGCGGCCAGGGCCACGGCCAGGGTACCCATGATCTTGCCCAGCGGGGTGACGGTCAGGGCGGCGGCCAGCATGGCGCCGACGATAACGATCGCCGAGATGGCGTTGGTCACCGCCATCAGCGGGGTGTGCAGGGCAGGGGTGACGTTCCATACCACGTGGTAGCCGACGTACACGGCCAGCACGAAGATGATCAGGTTGTAGATCCCGTGGGAGATCAGCATTTCTTCCATCGTCTTTCACCGGTCTCTAGGCCGGGCAGGAGCCCGGCGGGTTCTTCTTTATTAAGGAGGGCTCAGCCGTTCTTGCGCACGGCCTGGCCGTCACGGCACATCAGGCAGGCGGCGACGATGTCGTCTTCCAGGTTGACCTTGAAGCCTTCGGCGCAGAGGGTCAGCTTGAGGAAGTCGAGCAGGTTGCGCGCATACAGGGCCGAGGCGTCCGCCGGGACCATGGCCGCCAGGTTGGTGTGGCCGACCAGGGTCACGCCGTGCTTGACCACCACCTGCCCAGCTTCGGTCAGCGGGCAGTTGCCGCCTTGGGCCGCGGCCAGGTCGATGACCACCGAGCCCGGTTTCATCTCCTGCACGGTGGCTTCGTGCAGCAGCGTCGGCGCCTTGCGGCCCGGGATCAGCGCGGTGGTGATGACGATGTCGGCCTGCTTGGCGCGTTCGTGCACCGCCTTGGCCTGGCGCTCCATCCACGAGGCCGGCATGGGGCGGGCGTAACCGCCGACACCTTCGGCGCATTCGCGTTCCTCGTCGGTCTCGTAGGGCACGTCGACGAACTTGGCGCCGAGGGATTCGATCTGCTCCTTCACCGCCGGACGCACGTCCGAGGCCTCGATCACCGCGCCCAGGCGCTTGGCCGTGGCGATGGCCTGCAGGCCGGCGACACCGGCGCCGAGGATCAGCACGCGGGCGGCCTTCACGGTACCGGCGGCGGTCATCAGCATGGGCATGAAGCGCGGGTAGTGGTTGGCCGCGAGCATCACCGCCTTGTAGCCGGCGATGTTGGCCTGGGACGACAGTACGTCGAGGCTCTGCGCCCGCGAGGTGCGCGGGGCGGCTTCCAGGGCGAAGGCGGTGATGCCGCGTTCGGCCATGCGCGCGATGTTGTCGTTGTCGAAGGGGTTGAGCATGCCGATCAGCACGGCGCCCGGCTTCATCTGCGCCAGTTCCTCGGCGCTGGGGGCGACCACCTTGAGCACCAGTTCGGCGCCCAGGGCGTCGGCGGCGGAGCCGATCTTCGCCCCGGCGGCCTCGTAGGCGCTGTCCGGCTGGCAGGCATTGATACCGGCGCCACTCTGAACGATCACCTGGTGGCCTTGGCCAACCAGTTTCTTGATGGTTTCAGCGGTGGCGGCGACCCGTGTTTCACCGGCATGGGTCTCGAGAGGGACACCGATCTGCACTCACAAATCTCCTGCGTGATCCTTGAGTAGTCCGGCGCCGGAAGGCGGCCGGGTTGTCGAACTGGCAACGCATGCCGCGAAAGGGCGGGTCCAGAACCCGCTGGGCGTCGGCATTGTGCAATCGAGCCACTGGGTCGGCAAGAAGTTCTGAAGTAGTACTGAAAAAGGACTACAAGTCACGTTGGGACCCATAGTTCCCCCGTCCCGGCAAGGGGCGCGTGCGCCCTGGCTTTTAGCCTAATTGCCTATTGTGACCGAGGGAAAACGCTATCCCTGGTGTGAATGTTTGCTCATCAGAACCCCCGGCAACCCGGTGAGAGGCCCGTCAATCCTGCCTCAGGCGTATCTATAGGTGTTAATTAATGTTTTTAATCCGAAATATGAGTGATCACTGATGCCTGGAATTCCGTAGCAGATTTTTTACATTGACTACAGAGTCAGGAAATCCCTGGCGACAGCCTCACGGCGCATGTTTCCTGGCTTTCGGGCGGGCGTCGGGGCAGACCTTGAAAAACAGACTAGTCCAAGGCTGTGCAGGCGGGTGATGAAAAAAAAGAACGGCCACCCGAGGGTGGCCGTTGCCTGGCTGCGACAAAGCAGCGCGGTGAATGGGCCGGCTGCGCGCCGGCGAATGGCTCAGCCCTGGTCGGCGAGCACCTTGGGCAGCTGTTCGGCGAGCTTGGCGTTGTTCAGCGGGGCGCGGATGAAGCCGTGCTGGGTGCCGTCCGGGCCGATGATGACCAGGTTGCCGCTGTGGTCGACGGTGTAGTTGGGCTTGCTGGTGTCGGCCGGGATGTAGGGGATGCTCATGGCGTTGGCCAGCTTCTGGATGGCCTCGTCGCTGCCCACCAGGCCCTGGAAGCCGGCGTTGAAGAAGCCCAGGTACTCCTTCAGGCGCGCCGGGGTGTCGCGGTGCGGGTCGACGCTGACGAACACCACCTGCAGCTGCGCGCGCGCTTCCGGGCTCAGCTTGCCCTGCAGTTCCCGCAGCTGCGCCAGGGTGGTGGGGCAGACGTCCGGGCAGAAGGTGTAGCCGAAGAACAGCAGGCTCCAGCGGCCCTTGAGGCTGGCGGTGTCGAACGGCTTGCCGTCCTGGTCCTGGAAGGTCAGCGCCGGCACCTCGCGGCTCTGCGGCAGCAGCACGATACCGGCGTCGAGCAGCGCGGCGGGGTCGAGGCGGTGTTTCTCGGTGAGCACCTTCTGCACGGTGAGGCCGAGGATGACGGCGACTATGGCTACCAGGATGAGGACGGTCTTGTTGACTCGGGACATGGGGTTCTCGTGGTCGGGAGAGGTCGAGGGGCGTTCGCGAGCAAGGGCTAGGCGCCCCCTCGCTCCTGCAGGTCGGTCCTGCGGGGGCTTTCGTAGGATGGGTTGAGCTTGCGATACCCATGCGGTCGTGCTGATGGGTATCGCTTCGCTCAACGCCATCCTACGAAAAGCCGTGCTTCCCGGAAATGCTCGCGAACCCGGTTGTTACAGCGCCATGTGGATGGGCAGGTAATGGTCCACCAGCAGGGCGATGAACAGCAGGAACAGGTAGGCGATAGAGTACTTGAAGGTACCGATGGCCGCATGGGGCTTGCTGTCACGGTACAGCGCCCAGGCCCAGTCGAGGAAGCGAGCGCCCAGGGCCAGCGCGGCGAGCAGGTAGACCAGGCCGCTCATGTGGATGGCGAAGGGCATCAGGCTCACGGCGAACAGCACCAGGCTGTAGAGCAGGATGTGCAGCTTGGTGTAGCGCTCGCCGTGGGTCACCGGCAGCATCGGGATCTCGGCCTTGGCGTACTCGTCCTTGCGGTGCAGGCACAGGGCCCAGAAGTGCGGCGGCGTCCAGGCGAAGATGATCAGCACCAGCAGCAGCGGTTCGGCCGACAGGTGCCCGGTCACCGCCACCCAGCCGAGCATCGGCGGGGCCGCCCCGGCCAGGCCGCCGATCACGATGTTCTGCGGCGTGGCGCGCTTGAGGAAGCCCGTGTAGAGCGCCGCATAGCCCAGCAGCGAGGCCAGCGTCAGCCAGGCGGTGAGGGCGTTGGTGAAGGTCAGCAGCAGGCTCATCCCGGCCAGCGCCAGGAGCAGGGCGAAGCCCAGGGCCACGCTGGGCGAGAGCCGCCCCTCCACCAGCGGGCGGCGGTGGGTGCGCGCCATGATCGAGTCGATGCGCCGGTCCACCACGTGGTTCACCGCCGCCGCCGCGCCGGCGCACAGGCCGATGCCCAGGTTGCCGAACAGCAGCACCGTCCAGGGCACGCCGCTGCGGGTGGCCAGCAGCATGCCGATCAGCGAGGTGATCAGCATCAGCAGGACCACCTTGGGTTTGGTCAGCTCCAGGTAATCGCGCCAGCCGGGTTGGCTGCGGGTGCCGCTCAGTACGCTGGCCATGTTCGACTCTCCTTTCGTTGAAGGGGGTTCAGCCTTGCGAGGGATAGGCCACCGGCCGTTCCAGTGCCGGCAGTGTGCGCGCTCTGCCGGCCGCAGCGACCTTGGCGACGCTGACCGGCGCGCGCAGGCGGTAGTTGACCAGCACCAGGCTCAGCAGCAGGCAGGCGCCGCCGCCGTTGTGCGCCACCGCCACCGGCAGCGGCAGGTGCAGCAGCACGTTGCTGATGCCCAGGCCGACCTGCAGCGACAGCGCCAGCAGCATCAGCGCGGTGGGGTAGATCAGGCCGACGCGCTGCAGGCGCCAGGCCAGCACCAGCAGCACCGCCACCACGCAAAAGGCGCCCATGCGGTGGGTCATGTGGATGGCCGTGCGGGCGTCGCTGTCGAGCTGCCCGCCCAGGTAGTTGGGGCCGATGTGCTGGGTCAGGTGGAAGCCGTTGGCGAAGTCCATCTGCGGCCACCACTGGCCGTGGCACATGGGCAGGTCGATGCAGGCGACCGCCGCGTAGTTGCTGCTCACCCAGCCGCCCAGGGCGATCTGCAGCACCACCAGGGCCAGGGCGAAGGCCGCCAGGCGGCGCGGCGCGCCGGCGCGTTGCAGCGGTTGCACGGCGCCGGACAGGCGCAGGGCGAGGAGGAACAGCAGCGACAGGGTGGTGAAGCCGCCGAGCAGGTGCGCGGTGACCACCTGCGGCCACAGCTTGAGGGTCACCGTCCACATGCCGAAGGCAGCCTGGGCGATAACCACGCCCAGCAGCAGCAACGGCAGGCGCAGCGGCTGGCCGTCGCGGCCGCGGCGCAGCAGGGCGTGTACCGCAAGGCCAGCGATGAGCAGGCCCAGGGTGCCGGCGAAGTAGCGGTGGATCATCTCGTTCCAGCCCTTCTGCGCTTCCACCGGGGCCTCGGGGAAGTGCTGCTCGGCGTGGGCCAGCTGCGCCTCGCTGCTGGGCACGTGGATGAAGCCGTAGCAGCCGGGCCAGTCCGGGCAGCCCAGGCCGGCGTGGGTGAGCCGGGTGTAGGCGCCGAGCAGCACCACCACCAGCGCCAGGGCGGTGGCGAAGGCGGCGACGTAGAAGCCGGGTTTACGCGGTGTGTTCGTCATGCACAGCCCCCGTTCTTGTCGTTGTCGTGGCCTGCGCTCAGCCGATGTGGGAGAGCTTCAGCAGCAGTTGCAGGTCGCCAAGGATCTGCTTGCCGTTGGCGCCGGCGGCGTAGCGCAGCACCAGGTTGCCGTGGGGATCGACTATCCACAGCTGCGGCGCCTGCTCGCCGGCGGCCGGCTGCAGGGCGTAGCGCTTCAGGCGCGGGTAGTCCTTGTCCAGCTGCGCCTGGAAGTCCGCCGGCAGCGCCTGGGCGGCGGCCAGGGCGTGCTCGGCGCGGTTGGCGTCGCGGTTCAGGCCGATGTTGATCTGCCGCGCCAGGTACACCAGTTGCTGGCAGTCGGCGGCGCAGGCGGCGGGGGCGGTGACCAGCAGTTGCCAGCGGTTGCTGGCGGCGTCGGCCTGCACGCCCAGGTCGGCGGGCGTGCTGCCGTTGGCGATCAGCTCGCCGTGGTAGCTGCGGCTTTCCGGCACCCAGAAGCGGAACTTGTACATGCCGGTGGCCAGCAGCATCGGGCCGAATACCACGGCGAGGATCAGCAGCAGTTGCAGACGCCCGCGGTTGCGGCGGCGCAGTTGGGTTTCATCGAGGGTCAGGCTGGTCATGGGCGGGCTTCTCCCGTGCGCGGCGGATGCCGAGGTAGAGGTAGAGGGCGAGCAGGGCGGTGGCCATGGCGAACCACTGCACGGCGTAGCCGGTGTGGCGTTCGGGGGCCATGGCGACCACCGGCCAGTTGGTCTCGAAGGCGGCGTCGCCCGGTTCCAGGCGCAGCTCCAGGGCCAGGCCGTTGCGGTCCAGGGCCTGCCAGGTGGCATCCGGGTCGACGCGGGTGATCAGTTGCGGCCAGGCCTGCTGCCGCGCATCGGCCAGCTGCAGGCCGCCGGGCGGCGGGACGTAGGCCCAGGCGTCGAGCAGCAGGTCGCCGGCGGGCGTGTCGAAGGCCGGCGGCACGCGGCGGTTGGGCCAGGGCAGCCAGCCGCGGTTGACCAGCAGCCACAGGCCGCTGGCCTTGTCGTGGAAGGGCTGCAGCACTTCGACGCCAGCGGCGCCGTCGCGGGTGCGGTTGTCCAGCAGCAGGGTATGTTCGGCGTCCAGGCGGCCCTGCAGGCGCACCCGCACGTAGGCGGGGTTGGCCAGGCGTTCGAGCTGCGCGGCGGGGATGGGCGCGGCTTCGCGGCGCGCTTCGGCGGCGGCCAGCAGCACGCGTTTCTCGGCGGCGCGGGAAAGCTGCCAGCAGCCCAGGGCGACCAGCAGCGGGAGCAGCGCCAGGACCACCAGGGTCGGCGCCAGGCCCGGCCGGAACACCGCCGCCACGCCGTGGCGCGGGCGGGAGTCGATGGCGTGCTGGCTATACTGCAAGTTACCCCCTCAGCAATCGGAGCCAGGTCATGCTCAAGGCCGCGATCGTCGTTCTGCTGCTGGCCACCGTGGCCAGCCTGTTCAGCGGGTTGTTCTTCCTGGTCAAGGACGAGGGCCACGGTTCCCGTGTGGTCAACGCCCTTACCGTGCGGGTCATCCTCGCCGCCCTCACCCTCGCCCTGGTCGCCTGGGGCTTCTACTCCGGGCAACTGGTCACTTCCGCTACTTTCTGAGCTCTTCGTAGGAGCGAGCTTGCTCGCGAACCAGCCCCGCTGCGGAGCCGTTCGCGAGCAAGCTCGCTCCTACAAAGGCGTGCCGCCTCAAAGCACATACACAAAGATGAACAGCCCGATCCACACCACGTCGACGAAGTGCCAGTACCAGCTGGCCGCCTCGAAGCCGAAGTGGTGCTCGGCGTCGAAGTGCCCGCGCAGGATGCGGATCAGCATGATGCTCAGCATCAGCGCGCCTATGGTCACGTGGGCGCCGTGGAAGCCGGTGAGCATGAAGAAGGTGGTGCCGTAGATGCCCGAGCCGAGGGTCAGGCCCAGTTCGCTATAGGCCTCGTGGTATTCGTGGGCCTGCAGGAAGAGGAAGGCCACGCCCAGCGCCACGGTGATCGCCAGCCACAACTTCAGCGGGCCGCGGTGGTTCTTCTTCAGCGCGTGGTGGGCGAAGGTCACGGTGAAGCTGGAGGTGACCAGCAGGATGGTGTTGATCAGCGGCAGCTTCCACGGCTCGATGACTTCCTTGGGCGGCGGGAACAGCTTGTTGTCCGGGTTGCTCAGCAGCGGCCAGGTGTACTGGAACTCCGGCCAGAGCATGTGGGCGATGCCCTTGTGGCCCTCGCCGCCGAGCCAGGGCCCGGCGAAGTGGCGGATGTAGAAGAGCGCGCCGAAGAAGGCGGCGAAGAACATCACCTCGGAGAAGATGAACCAGCTCATGCCCCAGCGGAACGAGCGGTCCATCTGCGGGCTGTAGAGGCCGGAGCGGCTCTCCTTGATCACGTTGCCGAACCAGCCGAACAGCATGTAGGCGACGATCAGCCCGCCGGCGAAGAGGATCCAGGGCCCGTGGGAGGCCTCCTTGCCGGCGCTGTAGTCGTTCATCCAGGTGCCGACGCCGAACAGCGTGGTGAGCAGGCCGATGGTGGCGATGATCGGCCATTTGCTCTGCGCGGGAACGTAGTAGGGATCGTGGGTTGCCATTCTTGTTCTCCTGGGCCGGTCAGCGGTCGTTGCTGGCCACCGGTGGCTTGCGTGCGGTGATGTCGAACAGCGTGTAGGCGAGAGTGATGCGGTGGACCTCCGCCGGCAGGTCGCGGTCGACGATGAAGCGCACCGGCATCTCGATGCGCTCGCCGGGCTGCAGGACCTGCTGGGTGAAGCAGAAGCACTCGGTCTTGTGGAAGTAGCGTGCGGCCGTGGAGGGCGCGATGCTGGGGATGGCCTGGGCGGTCATCGGCTTGTTGGTGGGGTTCTGCGCGACGAACAGCATCTGGTTCACCGCCCCGGGATGCACCACGATCATTTCGCTCTCGGGGCGGAATTCCCAGACCATGTCGATGTTGTTGTTGGCCACGAAGTCCACCTTCACCTGGCGCGCCATGTCCACCTGCTGGAGGCCGCCCTGGTAGGCGCTGCCGGAAGTCTTGCCGTTGATGCCCAGGGCCTTGCACATGACGTTGTAGATCGGCACCAGGGCGAAGCCGAAGGCGAACATGGCCACCACCACCAGCAGCAGGCGGGTGACCAGCTTGCGCGTCTCGATATTGCCGTCGCTCATGTTCTATCCCTCCTGCGGGAACGGCCAGGGCCGTTCCCGCGGGTGCCGGTTCATTTCACTTCCGGCGGGGTGCTGAAGGTGTGGTAGGGCGCCGGCGAGGGCACCGTCCACTCCAGGCCTTCGGCGCCGTCCCAGGGCTTGGCCGGGGCCGGCTTGCCGCCGCGGATGGTCTTGATGACGATGAACAGGAACAGCAGCTGGGTGGTGCCGAACAGGAAGGCGCCGATGGACGAGACCATGTTGAAGTTGGCGAACTGCAGGTTGTAGTCCGGAATCCGCCGCGGCATGCCGGCCAGCCCCAGGAAGTGCATGGGGAAGAAGGCCATGTTCATGCCGATGAAGCTCAGCCAGAAGTGCAGCTTGGCCAGGGTCTCGTCGTACATGTGCCCGGTCCACTTGGGTATCCAGTAGTACACCGAGGCGAAGATGCCGAAGATCGCCCCGGGCACCAGCACGTAGTGGAAGTGCGCCACCACGAAGTAGGTGTCCTGGTACTGGAAGTCCGCCGGGGCGATGGCCAGCATCAGCCCGGAGAAGCCGCCGATGGTGAAGAGGATGACGAAGGCCACGGCGAACAGCATCGGCGCCTCGAAGGTCAGCGAGCCCTGCCACATGGTCGAGGCCCAGTTGAACACCTTCACCCCGGTGGGCACGGCGATCAGCATGGTGGCGTACATGAAGAACAGTTCGCCCACCAGCGGGATGCCGACCACGAACATGTGGTGCGCCCAGACGATGAACGAGAGGAAGGCGATCGAGGCGGTGGCGTAGACCATCGAGGTGTAGCCGAACAGCGGCTTGCGGCTGAACGCCGGGATGATCGCGCTGACCGCGCCGAAGGCCGGCAGGATCATGATGTACACCTCGGGGTGGCCGAAGAACCAGAACACGTGCTGGAACAGCACCGGGTCGCCGCCGCCGGCCGCGCTGAAGAAGCTGGTGCCGAAGTGGATGTCCATCAGCATCATGGTCACGCAGCCGGCCAGCACCGGCATCACCGCGATCAGCAGGAAGGCGGTGATCAGCCAGGTCCAGACGAACAGCGGCATCTTCATCAGCGTCATGCCCGGGGCGCGCAGGTTGAGGATGGTGGCGATCACGTTGATCGCGCCCATGATCGAACTCATCCCCATCATGTGCAGGGCGAAGATGAAGAAGGTCACGCTGTGCGGGGCGAAGGTGGTGGACAGCGGGGCGTAGAAGGTCCAGCCGAAGTTGGGGCCGCCGCCGGGCATGAACAGGGTGCTGACCAGCAGGCCGAAGGCCGCCGGCAGCAGCCAGAAGCTGAAGTTGTTCATGCGCGGCAGGGCCATGTCCGGCGCGCCTATCATCAGCGGCACCATCCAGTTGGCCAGGCCGACGAAGGCCGGCATCACCGCGCCGAACACCATCACCAGGCCGTGCATGGTGGTCATCTGGTTGAAGAAGGCCGGCTCGACGATCTGCAGCCCCGGCTGGAACAGCTCGGCGCGGATCACCATGGCGAAGGAGCCGCCGAGGAGGAAGGCGCAGAAGCTGAACCACAGGTACAGGGTGCCGATGTCCTTGTGGTTGGTGGTCAGGACCCAGCGCATCAGGCCCTTAGCCGGGCCGTGGTGGTGCTCGCCGGCGTGCGAATGCTCGGGATGGTCGATCACAGCGCTCATCGCAGGCTCCTCGTTATTTTTGCTTCTGCTTGTAGGCCACTACGTCTTGCGGAGTGACCATGTCGCCGTCGTTGTTGCCCCAGCTGTTGCGCTCGAAGGTGATCACCGCGGCGATGTCCACTTCCGAGAGCTGCTTGCCGAAGGCCGCCATGGCCGTGCCCGGGACGCCGTTGAACACGGTTTCCAGGTGGTGCTCCTTGGGCCCGGTGACGATCTTCGAGCCCTTGAGCGCCGGGAACATCGGCGGCATGCCCTGGCCCTCGGGCTGGTGACAGGCGGCGCAGATGGTGTGGTAGACCTTGTCGCCGCGGGCGACCAGTTCTTCCTTGGTCCACTCCTTGCTGGTCAGCTCCTTGAGCTTGGCCGCCTCTTCCTTGCGCTCGGCCAGCCACTTGTCGAAGTCCGGCTTGGACTTCACGTCGACCACGATGGGCATGAAGCCGTGGTCCTTGCCGCACAGCTCGGCGCACTGGCCGCGGTAGACGCCGGGCTGGTCGATCTTGGTCCAGGCCTCGTTGACGAAGCCGGGGATGGCGTCGCGCTTGACCGCGAAGGCCGGCACCCACCAGGAGTGGATGACGTCGCTGGAAGTCACCAGGAAGCGCACCTTGACCCCGGCCGGCAGCACCAGCGGGTTGTCCACTTCCAGCAGGTAGTGCTCGTCCTTGGGATCCCTGTTGTGGATCTGCTCCTGGCTGGTGGCCAGGTTGCTGAAGAACTCCACGTCCTGGCCCAGGTACTTGTACTGCCACTTCCACTGGTAGCCGGTGATCTGCACGTCCAGCTCCGGCTCGGAGGTGTCGTACATGTGGATCAGGGTGCGCGTGGCGGGAATGGCCATCACCACCAGAATCAGGAACGGCACCACGGTCCAGAGGATTTCCACTGCGGTACTCTCGTGGAAATGCGCCGGCTGCTGGCCGGTGGAACGGCGGTGGACGATCATCGACCAGAACATGGCACCGAAGACGATGATGCCGATGACCACACAGATCCAGAAAATGGTCATGTGCAGGTCGAACACGTTACGGCTGACCTCGGTCGCCCCCGGGGTCATGTTCACCGTCCAGGCGGCGTGCGCCGGAGTAAACACGAGGAGCGACAGCAAGCCCATCCAGGTACGCGGATGTCGCAGCATTCGGGTTCCCCTTATCGTTGTTCTTATCCCGCCGGCAAACGCCAGCGGCCAAGGGAGCGACCGCCAAGACAGCAAACTTTGACCGCCGAGCCTCGGCACGTGCAAGGCAGGCCGGGTTCATCAGGTTCAGGTGTGTCGAATCGGAGTATAGCCAGGGGTTGCGACATAACAACGCAGCGCAAAAAACTCCTCCGCAATTGCGAAAGGTGCTCTCAAACCCACGCCGCCTGCGGCTTTGCGCTACCATGGTGGCGGCTTGATATGCCCGAACCTCATAAAGGTTGCGTGATTATGACGATCGCGTCTTAGCTCGCCGACCCGCCCGGCTAAGGTCTTTCTTCACTTTCCAAATCGAGTTGTCTTGGAGTTGTCATGAATATCGCAGCACTGCGCGAACTGATTCAGCAGGCCCACCGGCTCGAGGCGCGCAACGGGCACCTGGCGCGGCTCATCCACAGCCAGATGGCGGGCCTGCACCCGAGCATCAACCTGAGCGGCGACGATGCCGTCCAGGTGCTCACCCGCTTCGTCCATGCCTATATCGAGCAGGTCCCCGAGTTCCTCGAAGCCGCCACCAGCGTGGCGCGCAACGCCGGCATAGAGGAAAGGATCAAGCCGGTGCTGAAGGTCGCCGAGCACTTCTTCCTGACCCCGCCGGACCTGCTGGCCGGCCACGACGGCCTGGACGCGCTGCTCGACGAGGCCTACCTGGCGCACCGCCTGGTGGAGGAAGTGAACGACCGCTACATCGCCCACTTCGGCCAGCCGCTGATCCCGCTGGACACCACCGTGGCCAACCTGGTGGCGCACCAGCTGATCGGCGAGCCCTTCGCCAACCAGCTGGACGAGGCTGTGCACCACGCGGTGGACTCGATGCTCGACGACAGCGTCTTCGCCAGCCCGGCGGCGCAAGCCTACCGCGCCCGCCTGAGCGACCCGCAGACGGTCACCGCCTGGAAGCAGTGGCCGTGCCTGTCGCGGCGTTTCGGGGTGGAATTGCATCTGAATTGATGCGCCTGGAGCCCCCGTAGCGGGCCCTGCCCGCGATTCGCGCGCAGGGCCCGCTCCTACGGTTCCAGGAAGCACGGCTTTTCGTAGGATGGCGTTGAGCGAAGCGATACCCATCAGCGCAACCGCATGGGTTTCACAAGCTCAACCCATCCTACGAAAAGCACCTCGACGCAGACAGTTGCTCCTGCCACGCCGGGCGGACACGGCTTCTCGTAAGAGCGCTCCGGCGCAGCCGGCAAGACAGAACCCGGCCTCCTCAGTCCTCTTCCTGCACCGCCTTGTACCCACTGGCCAGGCGCTGCTGCACGTCCTGCGGCACGGGGTTGTAGTGGCTGGCCTCCAGGGTGAAGAAGCCCTGCCCGGCGGTGATCGCCTTCAGCCGGTTGGCGTAGCCCTCCAGCTCCGCCAGCGGCACCTGGCCGCGCACCAGGGTGGCGCGGGCCGACAGCGGCTCGGTGCCCAGCACCTGGCCGCGGCGGCCGGTGAGGTCGGCGGTGATGTCGCCCAGGCGCGCCTCCGGCGCCGTCACCGCGATGTTCACCACCGGCTCCAGCACCAGCCCCCCGGCGTTGCGCAGGGCGTCGAGCATGGCCTTGCGCCCGGCGGCCTGGAAGGCGATGTCCTTGGAGTCCACCGAGTGGCTCTTGCCGTCGAACACCGTGACCTTCACGTCCTCCACCGGGAAGCCGGCCAGGGGCCCGGCGGCCAGCGCCGCGCGCACGCCCTTCTCCACCGAGGGGATGAACTGCCCCGGGATCACCCCACCCTTGATGGCGTCGACGAACTCGAAACCGGCCCCGCGCGGCAGCGGCTCCACACGCAGGAACACCTCGCCGAACTGGCCGGCGCCGCCGGTCTGCTTCTTGTGCCGGCAATGACCCTCGGCCGGGCGTGTCGCCGTCTCGCGGTAGGGCACGCTGGGCGCTCGGGTGTTCACTTCCAGCTTGTAGCTGCCGGTCAGGCGCTCCAGCAGGTAGCGCAGGTGCAGTTCGCCCATGCCGCGCAGCACGGTTTCCTGGGTGGAGGCGTTGTAGTCCAGGCGCACGCACGGGTCCTCGGCCAGCAGGCGCTGCATCACTTCGGCCAGGCGCTGCTCGTCGCCGCGGCGGCCGGCCTCGATGGCCAGGCCCTGCATGGGCGTGGGGAAGTCCAGCGGCGCCAGGCGGATGTGGTCCTCGTCGTGGGAGTCGTGCAGGACCACATCGAACTCCAGTTCCTCGACCTTGCTCAGCGCGCCGAAATCGCCGGGGATCAGTTGCGGCACCTCCTCGTGGCGCTTGCCCTGCAGGCGCAGCAGGTGGCCGACCTTGAACGGCTTGCGGCCGTCCCCGGCGAACAGCTGCATGTCGCGGCGCACAGTGCCCTGGTGCACGCGGAACACCGCCAGGCGGCCGACGAAGGGGTCGATCACCACCTTGAACACATGGGCCAGCACGTGGGCCTCGGGGTCCGGCTGCGAGCGAAAGGGCCTGGCGCCGCCCTGCTCGTCCAGCCGCTCGAACAGCGGCGGGTTGCCTTCGGCGGGGTTGGGCGCCAGCCGCGCCAGCGCCGTCAGCAGCTCGTCGACGCCGGCGCCGGTGCGCGCCGAGACGAAGCACAGGGGAATCAGGTGACCTTCGCGCAGGGCCCGCTCGAAGGGTTCGTGCAGTTCCTCCGGCTGGATCGAGCCCTGCTCCAGGTAGCGCGCCATCAGTTCCTCGTCGACCTCCACGACCTGGTCGACCAGCGCCTGGTGCGCCTCCTCCACCGAGGAGAAGTCCGCCTCGCCGGCGGGCGCGAAGAAGCAGTCGGCCACCCGCGTCGCACCGCCGGCCGGCAGGTTCAGCGGCAGCACCTCCTTGCCGAAGGCCTCGCGCAGGTCGGCCAGCAGCGTCGGCAGGTCGACGCGTTCGGCGTCGATCTTGTTCACCACCAACATCCGGCACAACCCGCGCTCGGCGGCCCAGTCCATCATGCGGTGGGTGTTCAGCTCGATGCCGTTCTGCGCGTTGACCACCACCAGCGCGGTCTCCACCGCCGCCAGGGCCGGCAGCGCGTGGCCGATGAAGTCGGGCAGGCCGGGGGTATCGATGAGCTGGACGTGCGCGCCCTCGTGCTCGAAGTGCGCCAGCGCGGCGGACAGCGAATGGTGGTAGTCGCGCTCCAGCGGGTCGGCGTCGCACAGGGTGTCGCCGCGTTCCAGCGAACCCATCGCGGGAATGGCGCCGCTGCGCTGCAGCAGGGCTTCGGCGAGCAGGGTCTTGCCGCTGTCGCCATGGCCGACCAGGGCGACCGTGCGGATCTGTTCGACCGAGTAGTTCGACATGGGGCACCTCCCAGGCAGGGTAACGGGAAGTATAGGTAGCACCTCGGGACTCTCTGGGCAAAAAACAGCCAGCCGCCGCGAGCCCAGCGGACATGCCTGCCACAGCCGTTTCATCACAGCTTTTCCACAGCTTGCTGAGGCTTGCCTCCACAGCCGTTGTGGACAGTTCGGGAAACTCGTCGGGGATGCCGGAAGGCCTTGCGCCACGGGCCCTTCAGCGCAACGCTGGCGATTTATTGGGCAGTGCTGCGCAAGCCCCGGAACGCCTGTCCAGCGGCAGTTTATCCACAGCTTTGTCACAAGCCGGTCAACAGAAGCCGTGGACAGCCCGCGACGATTGGCCGCCGGTTTTTTCCGCAGCGCCCTCGGACAGGGCCATTGGCGAAAAAACCGGCAATGCCTGGCAGGCCCCGCCGTTTCGCTCGTGCAGCCATTCACCGACAGCTTTTCCACAGCTTTCCCGCGCCTCGCTCCACAGCCATTGTGGGCAACTCGTCGGTCACCGAAAGGTCGCGGCAAGTGCTTGAAAATCAAGGTGCGCAGCGGAAACAAGGTCAAAAAACATACAGCCGCGCGCAGGCCACGCCAGGCCTGGCGCGAAGGTATTCATTCACACTTTATCCACAGCACGGCCAACAGATTCCGGGGGCAGAATCCAGCCCGCCGGACAAACCCCGAGCGCCCTGGCCCGGCCCAGCGGCCATGCGCCCGCCAGCCGCCTGCGCACAGCCCGGCCACAGGCTGCGCACAGGGTTTTCGACAGATTCGGTGGACAACTCAGGCGGCGGCGCCCATGACCTCGCGGATGTGCCGCGCCAGGGCCTCGACACGCTCGACTTCGGTGTCTAGGAACACGCCGCAGGCGCCGATGCAGGTATGGAGGCGCCAAAGGGAGGCACTGCGTCGCCCCGCGGGCTCGTCATTGCTCCGGCAGCATGGGCAGCAGGTCATCTGCAGGCAGCAGGAGGATGTTGGAGAAATAGGCCTTGTAGCCGTAGGCAGTCATCACCACCTTGCACGGGACGCTCCTGCGCCCGGCAAGAATCTCCTTGAAACGCCGCTGGTCAATGAATCGATCCGACCGGCCCTCGTCACTGGTTTCCGCGAAGTGCAGGCTGGAGAGATAGAGATAACGGCCGCCGCCCTGGCCAATGCGTTCGACGGTACCCTCGCCGAACGCCGGGATCACATGGCCCATGCTGAACTGCGGCTCACGCTCGAGGGAGCAGTAAAGCCGCTGCCCGATCTTGCCGCTCCCCTCCAGATGGGAATAGACCTCGTCGAGATCCAGATCGGAGGCGAAGTAAAGATGGAAGCTGATACGACCTTCCACCGGTTGCGAACGAAGGTAGGCCAGGTTGGCGATCGGCTGGTGATGGTCTCTCATGCAGGCCGAACAGAGCGAGACGATAAGCAGCGAAGCGAACACCCGCACCTTGTTCATTTCGCCAGGTACTCCTGGATGGAGCGCCTGAGATAGTCATAGGGCGAGAAGCCCTGCGGCATCATGACCGTGAACATCCGGCCGGCATTGGCGTGGTGGATGTTCGCTACAACACTGATGTTGGCACCCTGGGGAATCCAGCGCTCACCGAATTCGGCAACGCGGTCCGACGCGTCCGGACTCTCGGCATTGGCGCGAACATTGATCCAGAATTCGGCCTGCGGCGTTGGCTTGTTCATGTAGATGTCCGAACCCACCCAGACAATGGAACCCTCCCCGACCGGGTCGAGCGTTATCAGCGCCTTCACCTTGTAGCCCTTGTCGCTGAGGATCTGCGAAAGGTGTGCGCCGTTCCAGCCACCCAGACTATGCCCCACCAGGTAGACGGGCATGGCCTTGGAGACAATCTTGCTCAGCACGTACTTTCTGATGTCCCTGCCGCCTCGCACGTCGCTGTAGCCCACATGATAGGAGGCGTACGCGCCTGCCTGCTTCTGCATTTCAAAATCGACATCCAGTATCTTCTTGGCCTCATCGACGTTGTCGTTCGGCCCCTGGAAGTAATAGGACTCCCTGTCCGCCGCACCACCGATAAAAAACACCACCGCCGTTTTCACGACCACCGGAATCTTTTTCACCGCCTGGTCTGCCGCCGGGGTCAGTTCTCGTGTATCGGCGACCCCGGGCGCTTTAAGAGCGGCATCGGCCTCGCCGCTCATGCGTCACCTCCCGCGAGAATCTGGACCTTCTCCGCTTCGCCCACGCATCTGACTAGGTGGGTGAATCCTTGGTCATCGGATACGCCCTTCTCCATTGCGCCATTGGCACGACGAATGACGTAGGGGTAATGGGGCAGCGGTTCACCGGTCTGCGAACAGACCAGCTGAAACCTGTCCTGAAAGGTATTGGGCATGGGCGCCGGCGGCACGAAAGGCGCCGGCGTGTGCTGGTTACCAATGAGCACATCGACAGATCCGGAAATGATCACGCCGCCATGGGCGGTAGTGCTTCCCTGGAAGGCGAGCGGCCGGCCATTGACCAGGATGCTGGTCATCCCCTCGACAACCAGGTCGCCGCAGGCACTGCTGTCGCCAACGCGCAGCGCCGGCAGGCCATTGATCAGTACGTCGGGTGAGCCCGTGACAGTGGGATTGGAGCCATGCCCTGGTAGCGGGCAGGCATCGATGTCGGTCTGGCGGGCAGCAGGCTTGGACATGGCAGGACTCCATCATTGGGAACCCATGTACCTTGTCAAATAGCTCCCCTCGCCAATGCCAGGTGCATCCGATTCGCAAGTACGCCGTTTCGTCAGCGACAGGCGTGTCGCAAATGTGCGCCGCACGGATACCACGATGTTCAGCCAGCATGGCCAGACCCAGGGCTACGGTGACGAATGCTCCGCCGCCATGGTCCGCACACGATATGCCAGCCTCCTGCGCACAGCCCGGCCACAGGCTGCGCACAGGGTTTTCGACAGATTCGGTGGACAACTCAGGCGGCGGCGCCCATCACCTGGCGAATGTCCTGCGCCAGCGCCTCGACGCGCTCCAGCTCGGTGTCCCAGGAGCACATGAAGCGCGCGCCGCCGGCACCAATGAAGGTGTAGAAGCGCCAGCCGCGCTGGCGCAGGGCCTCCAGGGCCGGCTCGGACATCTGCAGGAACACCCCGTTGGCCTCCACCGGGAACATCAGCTGCACGCCCGGCACGTCGGCCACCCGCTGCGCCAGCAGGCGCGCGCACTGGTTGGCGTGGTTGGCGTAGTGCAGCCAGGCGTCGTCCTGCAGCACGCCGACCCAGGGCGCGGCGAGGAAGCGCATCTTCGAGGCCAGCTGGCCGGCCTGCTTGCAACGGTAGTCGAAGCCTTCGGCCAGTTCGCGCTCGAAGAACAGGATGGCCTCGCCCACCGCCATGCCGTTTTTGGTACCGCCGAAGCACAGCACCTCGACGCCGGCCTTCCAGGTCAGCTCCGCCGGGGTGGCGCCGAGGAAGGCGCAGGCGTTGGAGAAGCGCGCGCCGTCCATGTGCAGGTGCAGGCCCAGCTCGCGGCAGGTGGCGCTCAGCGCGCCCAGCTCGTCCGGGCGGTAGACGGTGCCGACCTCGGTGGCCTGGGTGAGGGTCACCACCCGCGGCTTGGGATAGTGGATGTCCTGGCGCTTCAGGGCGATCTCGCGGATCGCCGCAGGGGTCAGCTTGCCCTGCTCGTCGGTGCGCGCCAGCAGCAGCTTGGAGCCGTTGGAGAAGAACTCCGGGGCGCCGCACTCGTCGGTCTCGACGTGGGCGGTCTCGGCGCAGATCACGCTGTGGTAGCTCTGGCACAGGGCGGCCAGAGCCAGGGAGTTGGCGGCGGTGCCGTTGAAGGCGAAGAACACCTCGCAATCGGTCTCGAACAGCTCGCGGAAGTGGTCGGAAGCGCGCGCCGTCCACTGGTCGTCGCCGTAGGCGCGCTCATGGCCGCGGTTGGCCTCGGCCATGGCGGCCCAGGCTTCCGGGCAGATGCCGGAATAGTTGTCGCTGGCGAATTGCTGGGAAATGTCGAACATCGAAAGCTGCCTCGGGAAGATAGAAAGTCATCCACAGGCAGCGTAGCGAAATCGCAGCTTTTGTAGGAGCAACTGTCTTGCCGGCTGCGCCGGGGTGCTTTTCGTAGGATGGGTTGAGCCTTGGCGAAACCCATGCGGTCGTGGTGATGGGTATCGCTTCGCTCAACGCCATCCTACGGCGGGGGCTGTTCGGCGTGGCTGGGGGAATCCACTCGCGGACAAAGTCCGCTCCTACGCCCGTGCAAGCGACTGTCTTGCCGGCTGCGCCGAGGTGCTTTTCGTAGGATGGGTTGAGCCTTGGCGAAACCCATGCGGTCGCGGTGATGGGTATCGCTTCGCTCAACGCCATCCTACGACGGCTCGCGAATGGGGCCATTCGTGCCACCTGGGCCTCCGGCGTGGCCGGGAGCCCAGGCAGTCGATCAGGGCAACGCCGTCAGCTTCATCTGCTCGACGATAGGCACGAACAACTGCCGCATGGACTGGGTGCTACCGCCATTGGGCTTGTCCGGGCTGCTCAGGGTCAGCACATAGCGCCCCTTGATCAGCCCGGTCAGGCTGGACTCACCAGCCTCGCCCTTGGCCGGCGCGACTATGCCCAGGGGATCCCCCATGCGGGTGGTGTCGATCACCGGCAGATAGTCGTCGCCACCAAACTTGTCGGCGGTGCCATTCTTGATCGCGGTCTCGCGAGTCTTGTTCAGCAGCGTCAGGCTGGAATGCGTCATGTCGCGCAGCTTGTCCTGCGCACCACGGTAGGCGATGGCCTGCTCGCTATTGGCATCCTGGGCCGGCGCCGGCATGCCGGTGTCGATCAGGCTGATCTCCAGGTGGCGGCTGCCGTCGGCGGTGCCGTACACCAGCTTGGCGTCGTTGTAGCCGCATTCGCGGGAGATGAATGGGTAGCCGTACATTTCCTTGCTCGGCGGCAGGGCCTTTTCCAGCGGGTGGCCGGTGCAGCTGTCGGCCGGCACCGCGGCGGCCGCGGCCTTCTCGGCCTTGGCCTTGTCGTCGCCACCGCCGCAGCCGTGGAGGGTCGCGCCGAGCATCAGGGCGCTGAGCAGGATCAGGGAGCGTTTCATGGCGTCCTCGGGTTTGACAGTGGCGGCATTCTAGCCGCGGGCGGCGCGGCGCGCAGCAGTGGCCCGGTGGCAGCCAGGTGCATTTTCAGGTCGGGAGCGGACATCTTTTCCCCGGCCAGGCAGCCGAGAATCGGCGGCAGCGGCATCGCCATTCGAGGAGCCCCGGCATGGCCATCAGTGTGTTCGACCTGTTCAAGATCGGTATCGGCCCTTCCAGCTCGCATACCGTCGGCCCCATGCGCGCCGCCGCCCTGTTCGTCGGCGCCCTGCGCGAGCGCCAGTTGCTGCCCCGCGTCGACCGCGTCGAAGTGAAGCTCTACGGCTCGCTCTCCGCCACCGGCGTCGGCCACGGCACCGACCGCGCCGTGATCATGGGCCTGATGGGCGAGTGGCCCGACCGCATCGACCCCAGCCAGATCGCCCCGCGCATGGCCGAGTTGCTCGGCAGCGGCGAACTGCTGCTGGCCGGCGAGCGGCGCATTGCCTTCGACTGGGTACGCGACATGCGCCTGCTGGAGGAAAACCTGCCCTACCACCCCAACGCCATGAGCCTGGTCGCCTACGAAAACGGCGCCGAGCTGTACGCCGACACCTATTACTCCATCGGCGGCGGCTTCGTCGTCGATGCCGAGCAAGCCGCCACCGGCTCCCTCGACCAGGACGCCACCCGCCTGCCCTACGACTTCAACAGCGCCGCCGAGCTGCTGCAGCTGTGCCGCCGCCACAACCTGCGCGTCTCCCAGCTGATGCTGGCCAACGAGCGCATGTGGCGCAGCGACACCGACACCCGCGAGGGCCTGATGCGCATCTGGCGCGCCATGCAGGACTGCGTGAACAACGGCCTCAAGGCCGAGGGCATCCTCCCCGGCGGCCTCAACGTGCAGCGCCGCGCCGCGCGCCTGCACCGCAACCTGCAGGAGATCGGCAAGCCCAACGTCATCGGCTCCACCCTCAGCGCCATGGAATGGGTGAACCTCTACGCCCTGGCGGTCAACGAGGAGAACGCCGCCGGCGGGCGCATGGTCACCGCGCCCACCAACGGCGCGGCCGGCATCGTCCCGGCGGTGCTGCACTACTACATGCGCTTCAACCCCGATGCCAGCGAGCAGGACGTGGTGGATTTCTTCCTTGCCGCCGCCGCGGTGGGCATCCTGTGCAAGAAGAACGCTTCCATCTCCGGCGCCGAAGTGGGTTGCCAGGGCGAGGTCGGCTCGGCCTGCGCCATGGCCGCCGCTGGCCTGGCCGAAGTCCTCGGCGCCAGCCCCGAGCAGGTCGAGAACGCCGCCGAGATCGGCCTGGAGCACAACCTGGGCCTGACCTGCGACCCGGTCGGCGGCCTGGTCCAGGTGCCCTGCATCGAGCGCAACGCCATCGCCGCGGTGAAGGCCATCAACGCCGCGCAGATGGCCCTGCGCGGCGACGGCCAGCACTTCATCAGCCTCGACCAGGCCATCCGCACCATGCGCGACACCGGCGCCGACATGCACGACAAGTACAAGGAAACCTCCCGCGGCGGCCTGGCCGTCAGCATCATCGAGTGCTGAGGAGAGCGCCATGCACGACACCGCCCCGGCCCACGTGAACTTCCTGCTGCAGGACGGCTTCGACCTGTTCGCCCTGGCGCTGGCCCTGGAGCCGCTGCGCCAGGCCAACCTGCTCGCCGGCGCCAGCTGCGCCGTGTGGGCCCTGCTGAGCCTGGACGGCAGCCCCGCCAGGGCCAGCAGCGGCCTGTGCGTGAACTGCGACGCCAGCCTCGCCCAGCGCCCGCCGGCCGACCTGCTGCTGCTCTGCGGCCCGGAAGGCTGCCGCCCGGCGAGCGGCGAGGGCGACTGCGCCAGCACCCTGCTGCAACTGATCGGCCGCAGCCAGGGCCCGGCGCTGGCCCAGGCCGTGCGCACCATCCTCGACGACGAACGCAGCCTGGGCACCCTCCAGGCCTCCACGCCGCCCCACGCCGGCCTGCAGCGCGCCATCGCGCTGATGCGCGCGCACCTCACGCGGCCCCTGGGCATGCCGCAGCTGGCGGCCACCCTGGGCCTGTCGCGGCGCCAGGTGGAGCGCCTGTTCCAGCGCTACCTGCAATGCACGCCGGCGCGCTACTACCAGCGCCTGCGCCTGGCCCACGCCCGCCAGCTGCTGCGCGGCAGCGCCCGGCCGCTGGCCGAGGTGGCGCGGGCCTGCGGCTTCCCCTGCCAGCAGCATTTCACCCGCTGCTACCGCGAGCACTTCGGCCGCCCGCCGACCCAGGAGCGGCGCCAGGCGGCGCTGCACTAGCCCTTTCCCCGGTTGCACCACAGGCCCGCACGTGTCGGCAGCACGTTGCGGGCCTCTTTTTTTGCGCCCACGACACCGAGAAACACCCCCGTAGGATGGGTTGAGCGAAGCGATACCCATCAGGCCATGGCGATGGGTTTCGCAAGCTCAACCCATCCTACGAAGAGCGCCCCGGCGCGGGCCGAGCGGATACGTCCAAGTTCGGGTCGGATTCGTGCAAAAGAGCGCCCCGGCCTTCTGCTGCAATGCCTTCCAACGACGGGCCAGAAAGGCGCGTCGACCGACAAGAAGCAGCGAGGAAGAACGCCATGCAAATGCCCCAGACGATCCGCATCCGCAACGGCCAGAAGGTCCGCCCGACCTTCTCCGGGCAGGAATACGCCAACCGCCAGGCCAGACTGCGCGCCCACCTGGCCGAGGCGGGCATCGATGCCGCGGTCTTCACCTCCTACCACAACATCAACTACTACTCCGACTTCCTCTACTGCTCCTTCGGCCGCCCCTACGCCCTGGTGGTCACCCAGGACGCCGCGGTCAGCATCAGCGCCAACATCGACGGCGGCCAGCCCTGGCGCCGCACCCAGGGCACCGACAACATCGTCTACACCGACTGGCAGCGCGACAACTACTTCGCCGCCATCCAGCAGGCCCTGCCCAAGGCCCGGCGCATCGGCGTGGAGTTCGACCACCTGAACCTGCAGAACCGCGACAAGCTCGCCGCCCGCTACCCCGACGCCGAGCTGGTGGACGTAGCCGCCGCCTGCATGCGCATGCGCATGATCAAGTCCGCCGAGGAGCACGCCATCATCCGCCACGGCGCCCAGGTGGCCGACATCGGCGGCGCCGCGGTGGTCGAGGCGCTGCACGACCAGGTGCCGGAATACGAAGTGGCCCTGCACGCCACCCAGGCCATGATCCGCGAGATCGCCAAGCGCTTCCCCGACGGCGAGCTGATGGACACCTGGACCTGGTTCCAGTCCGGCATCAACACCGACGGCGCGCACAACCCGGTGACCTCGCGCAAGGTGAACAAGGGCGACATCCTCAGCCTGAACTGCTTCCCGATGATCGCCGGCTACTACACCGCGCTGGAGCGCACCCTGTTCCTCGACCACTGCTCCGACGAGCACCTGCGCCTGTGGGAGGTCAACGTCAAGGTCCACGAGGCCGGCCTGAAGCTGATCAGGCCCGGCGCGCGCTGCTGCGACATCGCCCGCGAGCTGAACGAGATCTACCTGGAACACGACCTGCTGCAATACCGCACCTTCGGCTACGGCCACTCCTTCGGCACCCTCAGCCACTACTACGGGCGCGAGGCCGGCCTTGAGCTGCGCGAGGACATCGACACGGTGCTGGAGCCGGGCATGGTGGTCTCCATGGAGCCGATGATCATGCTCCCCGAGGGCCTGCCGGGCGCCGGCGGCTACCGCGAGCACGACATCCTGATCGTCACCGAGCAGGGCGCCGAGAACATCACCCGGTTCCCCTACGGGCCGCAGCGCAACATCATCCGTAAATGACCCCGGGAGCCGCGTGCGCACAGCACGCGGCTTCTTCGCTTGCAGAACGAGCACCACCGCCCCCGGGGCGGTGCCACGACCGATAAGAACAAGAGGCTGCGCCGGGCGTATCCGCGCCAGCCACGACTTACCCGCTGCCGAACTTCCATTTCGATAACAACAGAGGTATGGGCAATGGTCACCTTCACGCACGGCGCCAGCGGCGCTCCCGACACCCCCGCGCAACACTGCGCCCAACCGGCGGGAGGCGCACAATGAGCCTCTCCCAGCAACCCCTGGCCTACGGCCGAAGCGCCATGAACGCCCCCGTCTCCGAGGAACGCCGCGTCCTGCGCCGGGCCGCCAGCGCGGCCTTCATGGGCAACTTCGTCGAGTGGTTCGACTACGCCGCCTACGGCTACCTGGCGGCGGTCATAGCCGTGGTGTTCTTCCCGCAGACCGACAAGGTCTCCGGCCTGCTGGCCACCTTCGCGGTGTTCGCCCTGTCGTTCATCGTGCGGCCCATCGGCGGCATCGTCTGGGGCCACATCGGCGACCGCTTCGGCCGGCGCAACGCGCTGTCGCTGTCGATCCTGATCATGTCCGGCTCGACCTTCTGCATCGCCCTGCTGCCCGGCTACGCCCAGGCCGGCCTGGCGGCGCCGGGGCTGCTGCTGGCCATCCGCCTGGTGCAGGGTTTCTCCGCCTCGGGCGAATACGCTGGCGCCTCGGCCTTCCTCGCCGAGTACGCCCCGGAAGGCAAGCGCGGCTTCTACACCTGCCTGGTGCCGGCCAGCACCGCCGCCGGGCTGTTGGTGGGCTCGCTGTTCGCCGCCCAGCTGTACGCGCACCTGGACAGCGCCCAGTTGCACGAATGGGGCTGGCGCCTGCCCTTCCTGCTGGCCGCACCCCTGGGCCTGATCGGCCGCTACATCCGCCTGCACCTGGCCGACACCCCGAAGTTCCGCGAGATGGAAGCGGCCATGGAGCAGAAGCAGGGCCAGCACCGCGCGCCGATCCGCGAGCTGTTCGGCACCCACCGCAAGCACCTGCTGGTGGCCGTGGGCGCCACCTGCCTGAACGCGGTGGCCTTCTACCTGATCCTCAGCTACATGCCGACCTACCTGTCCGCCGAGATGGGCATGAGCGAGAGCGATTCCTTCCTCGCCTCCACCGTGTCGCTGGCCACCTACATCGGCTTCATCTTCCTGATGGGCAAACTGTCCGACCGCTTCGGCCGCAAGACCATGCTGGTGGCCGCCTCGCTGCTGTTCCTGGCGCTCACCGTGCCGCTGTTCCGCCTATTGGGCGACCAGAGCTTCGCCTTCATCCTGCTGATCCAGATCGGCTTCGGCCTGATGCTGGCGATGAACGACGGCACCCTGCCCTGCTTCCTCGCGGAAATCTTCCCCACCCGCGTGCGCTACACCGGCTTCGCCTTCAGCTTCAACACCGCCAACGCGCTGTTCGGCGGCACCGCGCCGTTCATCGCCACCTGGCTGATCAGCCTCACCGGCAACAAGCTGGCGCCGGCCTGGATGCTGGTGGCCGCGGCGGCGGTGGCGCTGCTGGCGATGCTCTGCGTGCGGGAGACGGCGCACCGGCCGATGGAGGATTGAGGCGGCCGCGCCATCCGTAACGAAAAGCCGTGCCCCCGGGCACGGCTTTTCGCGTTTCAGGCCCCCAGTGGGCTCTGCTTGCGCTGGCCGCGCGGCGAGCAGCCGAAGAAGCGGCTGTAGCACTTGGAGAAGTGTGCCGGCGAGGTGAAGCCGCAGGACAGGGCGATTTCGCGGATCTGCGCCTCGCTGCGCAACAGCAGGTCGCGGGCGCGGTTCAGGCGCAGTTCCAGGTAGTACTGGCTGGGGGTGCGCTGCAGGTACTTGTGGAACAGGCGTTCCAGCTGGCGCACCGACACCTCGTTGAGCTGCGCCAGTTCGTCCAGCTCCAGCGGCTCCTCCAGGTTGGCCTCCATGATCGCCACGATCTGGCTCAGCTTGGGCTGGGCGCTGCCCAGCTTCTGCCGCAGGGGGATGCGCTGCTGCTCGCGGGAGCCGCGCATGCGGTCGCACAGCAGCAGCTCGGCGGCGCGGGTGGCGATCTCCACGCCGCCCGGCTCGCGGGCGATCAGCTGCAGGGTCATGTCCATGGCCGCGGTGCCGCCGGAGCAGGTGTAGCGGTCGCGGTCCAGTTCGAACAGCTGGTTGGAGATGACGATGCCGGGGAAACGCTCCTTGAGCTGCTCGATGTCTTCCCAGTGGATGGTGCAGCGGTAGTCCTTGAGCAGCCCGGCGCTGGCCAGCAGGTGGCTGCCGGTGCAGATGCCGCCCAGCGGCACGCCCTGGCGGGCCAGCTTGCGCAGCCAGTCGAGCAGGCGCCGGTCGCACTTGGCCGGGATGGGGTTGGAGCCGACCACGAAGAGCGCGTCCAGGCGCGGCACCTCGTCGATGCCGTGGTCCGGCACCACGCGCATGCCATTACTGGCGCGCACCGGCTCCAGGTCCGCGGCGATCTGCAGGGTGCGATACAGCGGCCGGTGCGCCGCCAGGTTGGCCATGCGCAGGGTTTCCACCGCCGAGGCGAAGCCGATGGTGGTGAAGTTGGGCACCAGCAGGAAGCCGAAGGTCCTGGTGGCGGTGGCCGCAACGGCGTCGGGTTGGTGTTCGCGACCGTTGGTCGGGACAGCACTGAGCATCATCGAAACCTCCACTGCGCTGGCTGGCACGGCGTTTTCCGCGGGGCGGGGCGACGGCAGTCAGGGCAGCCTGCTTTTCTTGTTCTTCTGCGACATGCGCCGGGGGCGCTGGCGGCCTCCAGCTTACACCCTTGGCGATGTCGCGCCGACGCCTTCGCGGCCGTCGCGGGCCCGGCGCAGACGAAGCAGGGACGGGCGGTGCAGCGCGCGGGTAGGTTTGGGCATTTTGACGTCGCAAACAGGCAAATGGGGGGGCTGGCTATTGCGCACAATCGATTGCAACTGGCTAATACCGATCCCTTCGCGCCGAGCCCTGCCAGGCTCCCGGCGCGGGCGGTCAGGGCAGCCTCCACCCACAAGCGACGCGCCTGTCGCACGGAGACCGCGATGTTCAGCAAGCATGACCAGATCCAGGGCTACGACGACGAACTCTTCGCCGCCATGGCCGCCGAGGAAGAACGCCAGGAAGACCACCTGGAGCTGATCGCCTCGGAGAACTACACCAGCAAGCGCGTCATGCAGGCCCAGGGTAGCGGGCTGACCAACAAGTACGCCGAAGGCTACCCGGGCAAGCGCTACTACGGCGGCTGCGAGCACGTCGACAAGGTCGAGCAGCTGGCCATCGACCGCGCCAAGCAACTGTTCGGCGCCGACTACGCCAACGTCCAGCCGCACTCCGGCTCCTCGGCCAACTCGGCGGTGTACCTGGCGCTGCTCAACGCCGGCGACACCATCCTGGGCATGAGCCTGGCCCACGGCGGCCACCTGACCCACGGCGCCAAGGTCTCCTCCTCCGGCAAGCTGTACAACGCCGTGCAGTACGGCCTGGACACCGCCACCGGGCTGATCGACTACGACGAGGTCGAGCGCCTGGCCGTGGAGCACAAGCCGAAGATGATCGTCGCCGGCTTCTCCGCCTACTCCAAGACCCTCGACTTCCCGCGCTTCCGCGCCATCGCCGACAAGGTCGGGGCGCTGCTGTTCGTCGACATGGCCCACGTCGCCGGCCTGGTGGCCGCCGGCCTGTACCCGAACCCGCTGCCCTACGCCGATGTGGTCACCACCACCACCCACAAGACCCTGCGCGGCCCGCGCGGCGGCCTGATCCTGGCCCGCAGCAACGAGGAGATCGAGAAGAAGCTCAACTCCGCGGTGTTCCCCGGCGCCCAGGGCGGCCCGCTGATGCACGTGATTGCCGCCAAGGCGGTGTGCTTCAAGGAAGCGCTGGAGCCGGAGTTCAAGGACTACCAGGCCCAGGTGATCAAGAACGCCAAGGCCATGGCCGAAGTCTTCATCGACCGCGGCTACGACGTGGTCTCCGGCGGCACCGACAACCACCTGATGCTGATCAGCCTGGTCAAGCAGGGCCTGACCGGCAAGGAAGCCGACGCCGCCCTCGGCCGCGTGGGCATCACGGTGAACAAGAACGCCGTGCCCAACGACCCGCAGAGCCCGTTCGTCACCTCGGGCATCCGCGTCGGCACCCCGGCCATCACCAGCCGGGGCCTGAAGGAAGAACAGAGCCGCGAGCTGGCCGGCTGGATCTGCGACGTGCTCGACCACCTGGGCGACGCCGACGTCGAGGCCAAGGTGGCCACCCAGGTCGCCGGCCTGTGCGCCGACTTCCCGGTCTATCGTTGAGATTCCCGCGGCCCTTGCTCCGTAGGAGCGGGCCCCGCCCGCGAATGGCCGAAAGCATCGCGGGCAGGGCCCGCTCCTACAGGTAGAACGCCGCGACACGAGATTTTCAGGAGCACCCACATGCAACGCTACTCCGGCTTCGGCCTGTTAAAGCACTCACTGAGCCACCACGAGAACTGGCAGCGCATGTGGCGCACGCCCACGCCCAAGCCGGTGTACGACGTGGTCATCGTCGGCGGCGGCGGCCATGGCCTGGCCACGGCCTACTACCTGGCCAAGGAACACGGCATCCGCAACATCGCGGTGGTGGAGAAGGGCTGGCTGGGCGGCGGCAACACCGCGCGCAACACCACCATCGTCCGCTCCAACTACCTGTGGGACGAGTCGGCGCAGCTCTACGAGCACGCCATGAAGCTGTGGGAAGGCCTGTCCCAGGACCTTAACTACAACGTCATGTTCTCCCAGCGCGGCGTCTACAACCTCTGCCACACCCTGCAGGACATGCGCGACGGCGAGCGCCGCGTCAGCGCCAACCGCCTCAACGGCGTGGACGGCGAGCTGCTGAACGCCCAGCAGGTGGCCGAGGAAATCCCCTACCTGAACTGCACCAAGAGCGCCCGCTACCCGATCATGGGTTCCACCGTGCAGCGCCGCGGCGGCGTGGCCCGCCACGACGCGGTGGCCTGGGGCTTCGCCCGCGCCGCCGACGCCCTGGGCGTGGACCTGATCCAGCAGACCGAGGTCATCGGCTTCCGCAAGCAGGACGGCGCGGTAATCGGCGTCGAGACCAACCGCGGCTTCATCGGCGCCAAGCGCGTCGGCGTGGTCACCGCGGGCAACTCCGGGCACATGGCCAAGCTCGCCGGCTTCCGCCTGCCGATCGAATCGCACCCGCTGCAGGCGCTGGTTTCCGAGCCGCTGAAGCCGATCATCGACAGCGTCATCATGTCCAACGCCGTGCACGGCTACATCAGCCAGTCGGACAAGGGCGACCTGGTCATCGGCGCCGGCATCGACGGCTACAACGGCTACGGCCAGCGCGGCTCTTATCCTGTGATCGAGCACACCCTGCAGGCCATCGTCGAGATGTTCCCGGTGCTCTCCCGCGTGCGCATGAACCGCCAGTGGGGCGGCATCGTCGACACCACCCCGGACGCCTGCCCGATCATCGGCAAGACCCCGGTGAAGAACCTGTTCTTCAACTGCGGCTGGGGCACCGGCGGCTTCAAGGCCACCCCCGGCTCGGGCAACGTCTTCGCCGCCACCCTGGCGACCGGCGAGCCGCATCCGCTGGCCGCACCCTTCTCCATCGAACGTTTCCACAGTGGCGCGCTGATCGACGAACACGGCGCGGCCGCCGTCGCACATTGAACATTCGCCCGCAGGGCGACAACTGATTCCCCTCTCCCGCTTGCGGGAGAGGGTGCCCGAAGGGCGGGAGAGGGTGGTTCGGCGAAGAGCCGGCGCCCCGCCTCCCACGGAAGGCAACCCCGGAGGTTTAGACCATGCTTCACATCTTCTGCCCCCATTGCGGCGAGCTGCGCTCCGAAGAGGAATTCCACGCCAAGGGCCAGGCGCACATCCCGCGCCCGCTGGACCCCGGCGCCTGCACCGACGAGGAGTGGGGCGACTACATGTTCTTCCGCGACAACCCGCGCGGCATCCACCACGAGCTGTGGGTGCACGCCGCCGGCTGCCGGCAGTACTTCAACGCCACCCGCCACACCGTGACCTACGAGATCCTCGAAACCTACAAGATCGGCGAGAAACCCAGCGTGACCAGCGCCGAGAAGAAACCCGCCGCCCAGCCCGCAGTCGCGAAGGCCTGAACATGAGCCAGATCAATCGCCTTTCCCGTGGCGGTCGCATCGACCGCAGCAAGCCGCTGACCTTCACCTTCAACGGCCAGCAATACCAGGGCTTCGCCGGCGACAGCCTGGCCGCCGCCCTGCTGGCCAACGGCGTCGACGTGGTCGGCCGCAGCTTCAAGTACTCCCGCGCCCGCGGCATAGTCGCGGCCGGCGCCGAGGAGCCCAACGCCATCCTGCAGATCGGCTCGCGCGAGGCCACCCAGGTGCCCAACGTGCGCGCCACCCAGCAGGCCCTGTACCCGGGCCTGGTGGCCAGCAGCACCAACGGCTGGCCGAACGTGCAGAACGACCTGATGGGCGTGTTCGGCAAGGTCGGCGGCAAGATGATGCCCCCCGGCTTCTACTACAAGACCTTCATGTACCCGCAGTCCATGTGGCTGACCTACGAGAAGTACATCCGCAAGGCCGCGGGCCTGGGCCGCGCGCCCACCGAGGTCGACCCGGACAGCTACGACTGGATGAACCGCCACTGCGACGTGCTGGTGGTCGGCGCCGGCCCCGCGGGCCTGGCCGCCGCCCTGGCCGCCGCGCGCACCGGCGCCCGGGTGATCCTGGCCGACGAGCAGGAAGAGTTCGGCGGCAGCCTGCTGGACACCCGCGAGACCCTCGACGGCAAGCCCGCCGCCGAATGGGTGGCGCAGGTGCTGGCCGAGCTGAAGTCGCTGCCGGAAGTCGTGCTGCTGCCGCGCGCCACGGTGAACGGCTACCACGACCACAACTTCCTCACCATCCACGAGCGCCTCACCGACCACCTCGGTGAAACCGCGCCGCTGGGCCAGGTGCGCCACCGCGTGCACCGGGTGCGCGCCAAGCGCGTGGTGCTGGCCGCCGGCGCCCACGAGCGGCCGCTGGTGTACGCCAACAACGACCTGCCGGGCAACATGCTGGCCGGCGCGGTCTCCACCTACGTGCGCCGCTACGGCGTGGCGCCGGGCAAGAAGCTGGTGCTCTCCACCAACAACGACTACGCCTACCGCGTGGCCCTGGACTGGCAGGAAGCCGGCCTGGAAGTGGTGGCCATCGCCGACGCCCGCGCCAACCCGCGCGGCGAGTGGGTGGAAGAAGCCCGCAAGCGCGGCATGCGCGTCATCACCGGCAGCGCGGTGATCGAAGCCCGCGGCGGCAAGCGCGTGAGCGGCGCGAAAATCGCCGCCATCGACCCCATCCGCCTGAAGGTCACCGCCCCCGGCGACTGGCTGGACTGCGACCTGATCGCCAGCTCCGGCGGCTACAGCCCGGTGGTGCACCTGGCCTCGCACCTGGGCGGCAAGCCCGAGTGGCGCGAGGACATCCTCGCCTTCGTCCCCGGTGAAGGCCTGCAGAAGCGCATCTGCGCAGGCGCCGTGAACGGCGTGTTCCGCCTCGCCGACAACCTGCAGGACGGCTACAACGCCGGCACCCAGGCCGCCGAGGACGCCGGCTTCAAGGCCGTCGCAGGCGAGCTGCCGAAGGCTTCCGAGCGGGTCGAGGAGCCGACCGTGGCGCTGTTCCAGGTGCCCCACGAGAAGCCCACTTCCCGTGCGCCTAAGCAGTTCGTCGACCCGCAGAACGACGTCACCGCCGCGGCCATCGAACTGGCCTGCCGCGAGGGCTTCGAGTCCATCGAGCACGTCAAGCGCTACACCGCGCTGGGCTTCGGCACCGACCAGGGCAAGCTGGGCAACATCAACGGCCTGGCCATCGCCGCCCGCGCCCAGGGCAAGAGCATCGCCGAGACCGGCACCACCATGTTCCGCCCGAACTACACCCCGGTGACCTTCGGCGCCGTGGCCGGCCGCCACTGCGGCCACCTGTTCGAGCCGGTGCGCTTCACCGCCCTGCACGCCTGGCACGTGAAGAACGGCGCCGAGTTCGAGGACGTCGGCCAGTGGAAGCGCCCCTGGTACTTCCCGAAATCCGGCGAGGACATGCACGCCGCCGTGGCCCGCGAATGCCGCGCGGTGCGCGAATCGGTGGGCCTGCTGGACGCCTCCACCCTGGGCAAGATCGACATCCAGGGCCCGGACGCCCGCGAGTTCCTCAACCGCGTCTACACCAACGCCTGGACCAAGCTGGACGTGGGCAAGGCCCGCTACGGCCTGATGTGCAAGGAAGACGGCATGGTCTTCGACGACGGCGTGACCGCGTGCCTGGCGGACAACCACTTCGTCATGACCACCACCACCGGCGGCGCCGCCCGCGTGCTGGAGTGGCTGGAGCTGTACCACCAGACCGAATGGCCGGAGCTGAAGGTGTACTTCACCTCGGTCACCGACCACTGGGCCACCCTGACCCTGTCCGGCCCCAACAGCCGCAAGCTGCTGGCCGAGGTCACCGACATCGACCTGGACAAGGACGCCTTCCCCTTCATGACCTGGAAGGAAGGCAAGGTGGCCGGCGTGCCGGCGCGGGTGTTCCGCATCTCCTTCACCGGCGAGCTCTCCTACGAGGTGAACATCCAGGCCAACTACGCCATGGGCGTGCTGGAAGCCATAGTCGAGGCCGGCAAGAAGTACGACCTGACCCCGTACGGCACCGAGACCATGCACGTGCTGCGCGCCGAGAAGGGCTTCATCATCGTCGGCCAGGACACCGACGCCTCGGTGACCCCGGACGACCTCAACATGGGGTGGGCCGTGGGCCGCACCAAGCCCTTCTCGTGGATCGGCTGGCGCGGCATGAACCGCGCCGACTGCCTGCGCGAGGACCGCAAGCAGCTGGTCGGGCTGAAACCCACCAACCCCATGGACGTGCTGCCCGAAGGCGCCCAGTTGGTGTTCACCACCCAACAGTCGATCCCGATGAACATGGTCGGCCACGTCACCTCCAGCTACATGAGCAGCACCCTCGGCTACGGCTTCGCCCTGGCGGTGGTCAAGGGTGGCCTCAAGCGCATGGGCGAGAAGGTCTACGCGCCCCTGGTCGACGGCCGGGTGATCGAGGCGGAAATCTGCAGCTCGGTGTTCTACGACCCGAAAGGCGAACGGCAGAATGTGGATTAAGAGCAGCTGCAAGCGGTAAGCGACAAGCCGCAAGCGAAGGCCGAGCCCTCCTCCGCCAGGGGGAGGGCGTCAGGATTCCAGGGCGCACGGCGCCCCAAGGTGAATACGAATGAGCAAGGCAAACCTCTACCAGCAATGCCCCGAAGCCGGGGTGAAAGTCGAGACCCCGCTGCACCACGCCGAGCTGGACAAGCTCGCCGGCCGCAGCGTCGCCAACGCCGGCATCACCCTGCGCGAGAAGAAGCTGCTGGGCCACCTGACCCTGCGCGGCAATCCCCATGAAGCAGCCTTCGCCGAAGGCGTGCACAAGGCCCTGGGCCTGGAGCTGCCGGTGGCCCTGGGCCTGGTGGCCAAGGGCGAGGTTTCGCTGCAGTGGCTGGGCCCGGACGAGTGGCTGCTGATCGTCCCCGGCGGCGAGGAATTCGCTGTTGAGAAGAAGCTGCGCGAAACCCTCGGCGAAGACCTGCACTACTCGGTGGTCAACGTCAGCGGCGGGCAGACCCTGCTGGAACTCACCGGGCCGAAGGTGCGCGAACTGCTGATGAAGTCCACCAGCTACGACGTGCACCCGAGCAACTTCCCGGTGGGCAAGGCGGTGGGCAGCATCTTCGCCAAGTCCCAGTGCGTGATCCGCCACACCGGCGAGGACACCTGGGAACTGGTGGTGCGCCGCAGCTTCGCCGACTACTTCTGGCTGTGGCTGCAGGACGCCAGCGCCGAGTACGGCCTGCAGATCGCCGCCTGATCCCGGCGGGCGGGCCACCCGGCCCGCCCTCCCGCGTCGCCACCGGAGCCACGTCATGAGCCGCACCCCCGATACCTGGATCCTCACCGCCGACAGCCCGAGCCTGCTCGGCACCGTCGACGTGGTGACGCGCCACCTGTTCGAACAGCAGTGCTACGTCACCGAGCACCACTCCTTCGACGACCGCCTGGCCCAGCGCTTCTTCATCCGCGTGGAATTCCGCGCCCCGCCCGGCTTCGACGAGGCGGCCTTCCGCGCCAGCCTGGCCGAGCGCGTCGAGCCCTTCCAGATGAAGACCGAACTGACCCCGCCGGGCTACCGCAGCAAGGTGGTGATCATGGTCTCCAAGGCCGACCACTGCCTGAACGACCTGCTCTACCGCCAGCGCATCGGCCAGCTGCCGATGGACGTGGCGGCGGTGGTCTCCAACCACCCGGACCTGGAGCCCCTGGCGCGCTGGCACGGCATCCCCTACCACCACTTCGCCCTCGACCCGCAGGACAAGGCCGCCCAGGAAGCCAAGGTGTGGCAGGTGATCGAGCAAAGCGGCGCGGAACTGGTGATCCTCGCCCGCTACATGCAGGTGCTCTCCCCCGAGCTGTGCCGTAGGCTGGACGGCTGGGCGATCAACATCCACCACTCGCTGCTGCCCGGCTTCAAGGGCGCCAAGCCTTACCACCAGGCGTACCAGAAGGGCGTCAAACTGGTCGGTGCCACCGCCCACTACATCAACAACGACCTCGACGAGGGCCCGATCATCGCCCAGGGCGTCGAGGCCGTGGACCACGCCCACTACCCCGAGGACCTGATCGCCAAAGGCCGCGACGTCGAGTGCCTGACCCTGGCGCGGGCGGTGGGCTACCACATCGAGCGGAGGGTGTTCCTCAACGCGAATCGGACGGTGGTTCTCTAAAAAGAGCAGTTGGAAGCGGGAAGCCTGAAGCTGGAAGCATGCGGCCTGGCTTCAAGCTTCGCGCTTTGAGCTTCCAGCTCGAATTCCCAGTGCAAAGCCGCGTGGCCGCCGCGCCGCGCATTTGTACCCACAACGACAAAAAAGAGGAATGCGTATGTCTGGCAATCGTGGTGTAGTTTATCTCGGCCCAGGTAAGGTCGAAGTTCAGAACATCCCCTATCCCAAGATGCAGGACCCGCAAGGCCGGCAGATCGACCACGGGGTGATCCTGCGGGTGGTCTCCACCAACATCTGCGGCTCCGACCAGCACATGGTGCGCGGCCGCACCACCGCGCCCACCGGCCTGGTGCTGGGCCACGAGATCACCGGCGAGGTGGTGGAGATCGGCCGCGGCGTGGAAACCATGAAGATCGGCGACCTGGTCTCGGTGCCCTTCAACGTCGCCTGCGGCCACTGCCGCACCTGCAAGGAGCAGCACACCGGCGTCTGCCTGACGGTCAACCCGGCCCGCGCCGGCGGCGCCTACGGCTACGTCGACATGGGCGGCTGGGTCGGCGGCCAGGCCGAATACGTGCTGGTGCCCTACGCCGACTTCAACCTGCTGAAGCTGCCGGACCGCGAGAAGGCCATGGAGAAAATCCGCGACCTGACCTGCCTGTCCGACATCCTGCCCACCGGCTACCACGGCGCGGTCACCGCCGGCGTCGGCCCGGGCAGCAGCGTGTACATCGCCGGCGCAGGTCCCGTCGGCCTGGCGGCTGCGGCTTCTGCCCGCCTGCTGGGCGCCGCGGTGGTGATCATCGGCGACGTCAACCCGACCCGCCTGGCCCATGCCAAGGCCCAGGGCTTCGAGATCGCCGACCTGTCCAAGGACACCCCGCTGCACGAGCAGATCGCCGACCTGCTGGGCGAGCCGGAAGTGGACTGCGCGGTCGACGCGGTAGGCTTCGAGGCCCGCGGCCACGGCCATTCCGGTTCGCAGCACGAGGCCCCGGCCACCGTGCTCAACTCGCTGATGGGCATCACCCGGGTGGCCGGCCAGATCGGCATCCCGGGCCTGTACGTCACCGAGGACCCGGGCGCGGTGGACGACGCCGCCAAGCACGGCAGCCTGAGCATCCGCTTCGGCCTGGGCTGGGCCAAGTCGCACAGCTTCCATACCGGCCAGACCCCGGTGATGAAGTACAACCGCCAGCTGATGCAGGCGATCATGTGGGACCGCATCAAGATCGCCGACATCGTCGGGGTGGAAGTCATCACCCTGGACGAAGCGCCCAAGGGCTACGGCGAGTTCGATGCCGGCGTGCCGAAGAAATTCGTCATCGACCCGCACAACCTGTTCCGCGCCGCCTGAGCCGCGGCCAGCGCTCCAACCGCGGCATCCCCCGCCGCGGTTTCTCTCCAGGGGAGCCTTCGGGCTCCCTCTTTTTTTGCGCCGCATTCCCCTGTAGGAGCGCGCCCTGCGCGCGAATCGCGGGCAGGGCCCGCTACGGTAAACATGACGCCCCGTGCCTCAACGGCCCCTCACCCTAACCCTCTCCCGGAGGGAGAGGGGACCGTTCGGCGTGTGCGGGGAGGCTGGGGTCAGCCGGAGACAAAGGACTCCGCGCCGCATGCTCTTCGTAGGAGCGAGCCGTGCCCCCGTAGGTAGGAGTCCCGTAGGATGGGTTGAGCGAAGCGATACCCATGCTGCCGTGGTGATGGGTATCGCTTCGCTCAGCGCCATCCTACGAAAAGCCGTGCTTCCCTGGAGGGGTAGGAGCGGACTCCGTCCGCGATATCCACAGCAGGCCGAGTACGACAGGGACTTCATGGCGCGGCACGGCCGGCGAGCCCGGACTAAGCTGACGGCTCCCCTTTCCCGGAGCCCGCCATGCCGCTGACCAGCCTGCTCGTTCCCTCGTTCACCCACATGCTCACGAACCTGTCGCAATGGCTCGACAAGGCCGCCGCCCATGAAAGCGCTGCCGGCAACGACGTCGACGAACTGATGGCGCAACGCCTGGCGCCGGACATGTACCCGCTGGCCGCGCAGGTGCGCTTCGCCTGCTTCCAGGCGCTGGAGCCGACCTACCGCCTACGCGGCCTGGCCGTTCCGCAGGCGTGGCTGCAGGTGCGCAACGACGGCTGGGCGTCGAACGAGCGGCCGGGCACCCTGGCCGAGGCCCGGGCCTGCATCGCCGAAGCGCTGGCAGCGCTCGCCGACCTGCCCGGCGACGCGCTCGATGGCCGGCCCGAGGCTCCGATCGCGCTCGACCTGCCCAACGGCATCATCTTCGACATGGACAGCCAGCAGTACGCCCGCGACTGGTCGTTCCCGCAGTTCTATTTCCACTGCATCACCGCCTACGCCATCCTGCGCAGCCTGGGCGTCGAACTGGGCAAGGCCGACTACGTCGCGCACGTGCTGACTTACCTGCGCCCGGGCACGCTGCCACAGGCTTGATCCCGGCCTACAGGCCCAGCTTCTGCGCCATGCGCTCGATGGCCTGGCGCTGGAAGGCGCGGAAGTCCGCGTCCGGCTGCTGGCCTTCGAGCATCGGCAGGAAGGGGTCGACCACCTCGGTGGCCACCCCGGCCAGTTCCTCGATCACCGCGTGGCCGCAGAAGGGCACGTAGGCTTCGGCGTAGCCGCCCTCGTGGACCAGCACCAGGCGCCCGTCGCACAGGCGCTCGGCGGCCTCTCGCACGCTGCGGGTGAGGGCGCGGAAGGTTTCGTTGTGGGCGAGCATGCGCGCCAGCGGGTCCACGCCGTTGGCGTCGAAGCCGCAGGCGACCACGATCAGCTCCGGACGGAAGCGCTCCAGGGCCGGCACTATGATGCGTTCCATGGTGTGGCGATAGGCGTCGTCGCCGCTGCCGGGGTACAGCGGCACGTTGACGTTGGCGCCCAGGCCGGCGCCTTCGCCCTGCTCTTCCACGGCGCCGGAACCCACCGGGAAGCAGTCGGCCTGGTGGATCGACAGGCTCAGCACGTCGTCGCGGCCATAGAAGATCGACTGGGTGCCGTTGCCATGGTGCACGTCCCAGTCCAGCACGGCGACGCGGCGGATGCCGTGGCGCGCCTTGGCCGCTTCCACCGCCACGGCGATGTTGGCCAGGTAGCAGAAGCCCATGCCGCGGTCGGCCAGGCAATGGTGGCCCGGCGGCCGCGACAGCGCGTAGGCGTTGTCCAGCTCGCCGCTGAGCACCGCGTCCACCGCGGCGATGGCCAGCCCGGCGGACTGCCGGGCGATCTCGTAGGTGCCGGGGCCGACCATGGCCTCCTCGCCCAGCTCGCCGTGGCCGGCGTCGCTCATGGCCTTGAAGCGTTGCAGGTAGTCCAGCGGGTGGACGCGCAGCAGGTCCTCCTCGCTGGCCAGCGGCGCGCTGGAAAGCTTGAGCTTCGCGCTCAGGCCCGAGACATCCATCAGGCTCTTCAGCCGCCGCTTGCTCTCCGCCGATTCGGCGTGGCCGCTGCCGGCCGGCGGCTGCAGCCAGCCGCCCACCGGGAGGATCAGCGCGTGCAGCCCGGCAGCGTGCCAGAAGCAGCGCTCGTCGAAGAAGAAACCGCTGCGCCGGCTCATGCGCGGGCCTCCGCCAGGGCGCGCTGGCGCTTGCGGCTGAACGCCCAGTAGACCGGCGAGACCACGCCCAGGCCGACGATCCAGGAAATGTCGGCGCCGTTCATGGCGCGCGCCACCACCCCGGTGTACAGCTCGGTGGACATGAACGGCACCTGCACCAGGATGCCCAGCACGTAGCAGTTCACCGCGGTCCAGTTGAAGGTGCCGTAGATGCCGCCGTCGCGGCGGAAGAACGACAGCACGTCGTACTGGCCGTGGGCGACCAGGTAGTAGTCGACCAGGTTGATCGCGCTCCAGGGCACCAGCACGTAGAGCAGCAGCAGGATGAAGTTGGTGTAGTTGGCCATGAAGTTGTCCTGGCCGAGCAGGGCGATGGCCAGCGAGCCGCCGAACAGGCTCAGGGCGATCAGCGCGCGCCAGCCGGCGCCGGCCGACCAGGCCGGGATCAGCGTCTGGCCGACGGTGATCGCCGAGAGCGTGCCGCAGTACAGGTTCATGGCGTTGGTGGCGGCGATGCCGATGGAGAACACCGCCACCAGCACGGCGCTGAAGCCGCCGGTCATGCCGATCAGCCCGGCGACCACGTCGCCGCCGTCCAGGCACAGGCCGACGATCACGCCCAGGACCATGGGCAGGATCGAACCCAGGCAGCAGCCCCAGTAGCTGGACCAGAACGCGGTGCGCGCGCCGGTGTCCTGCGGCATGTAGCGCGAGTAGTCGGAAACGTAGGGGGCGTAGGCCAGCTGCCAGAGCGCGGCGATCGACAGCGCGCCGAGGAAGCCCGGCAGGTTGAAGCCGTTGCGCTGCAGGAAGTCCGCCGGCAGGCCGTGGATGAACAGCACCCAGGCGAAGCTGACCAGCAGCACCGCGCCGGACAGCCAGGACATCAGCCGGGTGTAGCCGTGGATCAGGCGGTAGCCGAAGACGGTGGCGACCACGCTGACCAGGCCCACCAGCAGGATGCCGGCGTTGGTGGCCACGGCCGGGAAGCGCGCGTGCAGCGTCTGGCCGCCGAGCACCAGGTTGGAGGCGAAGAAGCCCAGGTACATGATCACCACCAGGGCCACCACCAGCAGCGAGCCGAAGGAGCCAAACTGGCCGCGCGTCTGCACCATCTGCGGCACGCCCAGCTGCGGGCCCTGGGCCGAGTGCAGGGCCATGAACACCCCGCCCACCAGGTTGCCCAGCACCAGCGCCAGCAGCGCGGCGACGAAGGACAGCTGGAACACGGTGACGGCCAGCGCCCCCGTGACCACGGTGAGCAGCATGATGTTGCTGCCGAACCAGATGGTGAAGAGGTCGCGGGCGCGGCCGTGGCGTTCGTGCCGGGCGATGGGCTGGATGGTGCTCAGCTCCAGGGTCGCCGCCGGGGTTTGCGTCGTTGTCATTGTGGTTCTCGCAAGGCAAAGCGGTGCCCGGCGCGCCGGGCACTCGGGTTGGCCGGGGGCCTCAGCGGGCCGCCCAGGCGTTGAAGCGCAGTTCCAGTTCCTCGCCGTGGTCGACCCAGAAGGCCGAGTCCACCGAGCGGGCGCCCTGCAGGTTGGCCGGGGCGGTGGGCAGCGCGGCCTGCACGTCGGCCGGCAGCAGTTCCAGGGTGCCCTTGTGCACCGGGCCGTAGGGGATGTTCTCGGAGAACACCTTCTGCGTCTGCGGCTGGCTGGCGAAGGCGATGAACTTCTCGGCCAGGGCCTTGTTCGGCGTGCCCTTGACCACCGCCCAGTATTCCGGGTCGTAGAGGCTGCCCGGCCAGACGATGGCCAGCGGCACGCCTTCCTTCTGCGCAGCGGCGATGCGGCCGTTGTAGGCGGCGCTCATCACCACGTCGCCGGCGGCCAGCCACTGCGGCGGTTGCGCGCCGGCTTCCCACCACTGGATGTAGGGCTTGATCTCGTCGAGCTTCTTGAAGGCGCGGCTGACGCCCTCGGGGGTGCCCAGCACCTTGTACAGGTCCTCGGGCTTCACGCCGTCGGCCAGCAGGGCCACTTCCAGGGTGTACTTGGCGCCCTTGCGCAGGCCGCGCTTGCCCGGGTAGTCCTTGACGTTCCAGAAGTCCGCCCAGGAGGTCGGCGCCTTGGCCAGGCGCTTGCTGTCGTAGGCCATGACCATCGACCAGACGTAGGTGGCCACGCCGCACTCGCTGAAGGTGCCGGGAACGAACTGCGACTCGTCGCCGATGGCGGCCGGGTCGATGCGCTCGAACAGGCCCTCGTCGCAGCCGCGCAGCAGCTCGGGGCTTTCCACCTCGACCACGTCCCAGGTGACCTTGCCGACGTTGACCATGGCCTTCACCTTGGCCATCTCGCCGTTGTACTCGCCGGCGATCACCTTGCCGGCGCCGCTGGCATCGAAGGGTTTGAAGTAGGCCTGGTCCTGGGCGGCCTTGGTGGCGCCGCCGAAGGAGATCACCGTGAGATCCTGCGCCTGGGCGGCGCCGGTGGCGGCGAGGACCGCGCAGGCGAGGATGCGATGCAAGGACGATTTCATGGAACGAACTCCCACAGCCGGTTGGCGTTGTTGGTTTGGATTGCTGGGCAGTTGCCGAACGGGCGGCAAAAAGGTTCCACGGCGCGGGCCTGCGTGGGCCCGCGGCGTTGTTGTTCGGTTGTGGCGAAGGGCGCTACTCGCAGGAGGGGATGTGCGCGGCGATACCCATCGATGGGTATCGCTGCGCTCAACGCCATCCTACGGAAGGCAGCGCCTGCGAGACTGGCGTCAGAGCACGCCGATCTCTTTCGCGGTGCGGTCCACCGCGATGCGCGTCTTGTCCACCAGCTCGTCCAGCTCGGCGCGGCCGGCCACCAGGGCCGGGGCCATGATCATGCGGCCGAGGGTGGAACGGATGATCACGCCCTCCTCGAAGCCGATGGTGCGGCAGCGCCAGGCCAGGTCGTTCTCGTTGTCGAAGCGCTTGCGGGTGGCCTTGTCCTGCACGAACTGCAGCGCCGCCACCAGGCCGGCGCCCTGGATCTCGCCGATCAGCGGGTGGTTGCCGAACACCTCGCGCAGGCACTGCTGCAGGTAGGGGCCGGTGTCGTTCTTGACCTGGGTGACGATGCCCTCGTCGCGCAGCGCCTTGAGGTTGGCCACGGCCACCGCCGCCGCCACCGGGTGGCCGGAGTAGGTCAGGCCGTGGGCGAACACGCCGCCCTGCTCCACCAGCACCTCGGCGATGCGCTTGCTCAGCACCAGGCCGCCCATGGGGATGTAGCCGCTGGTCAGGCCCTTGGCGATGGACAGGGTGTCCGGCTCGAAGCCGAAGTGCTGGTGGGCGAACCATTCGCCGGTGCGGCCGAAGCCGCCGATCACTTCGTCGGCGCACAGCAGCACGTCGTACTTGCGGCAGATGCGCTGGATTTCCGGCCAGTAGCTCTCCGGCGGGAAGATCATGCCGCCGGCGCCCTGGAACGGCTCGGCGATGAAGCCGGCGACGTTCTCGGCGCCCAGCTCGAGGATCTTGTCTTCCAGCTGCTGCGCGCAGCGGCGGCCGAATTCCTCGGGGGTGAGGTCGCCGCCGTTGGCGAACCAGTAGGGTTCGTCGATGTGGGCGATGTCCGGGATCATCCCGCCCATCTCGTGCATGAACTTCATGCCGCCCAGCGCGGTGGCCGCCAGGGTCGAGCCGTGGTAGCCGTTCCAGCGGCCGATCATGATCTTCTTCTGCGGCTTGCCGAGGATCTGCCAGTAGCGGCGCACGGTGCGGATCAGCACCTCGTTGGATTCGGAGCCGGAGTTGGTGTAGATGGCGTGGCTGTAGTGGCCCGGCACCAGGCTGAAGAGCAGCTCGGACAGCTCGATCACCGCCGGGTGGGTGGTGTGGAAGAACATGTTGTAGTACGGCAGCTGGTCCATCTGCGCGCTCGCCGCGGCGGTCAGGTCCTTGCGCCCGTAGCCCAGCTGGGTGCACCACAGGCCGGACATGCCGTCCAGGTAGCGGTTGCCGTCGTTGTCCCACAGGTACAGGCCCTCGCCGCGCACCATCACCCGCGGGCCTTCGGCGTTCAGCGCCTTCTGGTCGAGGAAGGCGTGGATGTGGTGGGCCGCGTCGGCCGCCTGGTAGTCACGGGTTTCGCGTTGCGCTTTGGTGTTGTCGGTCATCGACTTTCTCCTAGTTCCCTCGGCGGTGCTCCGGCAGCCGGCCTGAGGGGTTTGCAGGGGATCGAGGGCGACGGACTTACCTGGGCAGTCTCACCGGCCGTCTCGAGCGGTTCGCCGGGGCAGCACGGGCCGGCGGTGCGCCGGCCCCGGGCCTGCCCTCAGCGCAGCTGGAACCAGGTGGTTTTCAGCTGGGTGTACTTGTCGAACGAATGCAGCGACAGGTCGCGGCCGAAGCCGGACTGCTTGCCGCCGCCGAAGGGGATGGCCGGGTCCAGCGCGTCCACGGTGTTCACCGACACGGTGCCGACGTTCAACCGGCCGGCCACGCGGTGGGCAGGGTTGAGGTCGTCGCTCCACACCGAGGCGGCCAGGCCGAAGGGGCTGTCGTTGGCCAGGCGCAGGGCCTCGTCCTCGCTGTCGAAGGCGGTCACCGCCAGCACCGGGCCGAAGACTTCCTCGCGGGCCAGGCACTGCTGCGGGTCGACGTTGGTGAAGATGGTCGGCTCGATGAAGTTGCCCGAACCGTTGAAGCTCAGCTGGCGGCCGCCGCAGGCAAGGGTAGCGGCGCTGCCGCGGGTTTCCTCGATGAAGCGCAGGATGCCGGCGGTCTGCTTGGCGTCGACGATGGCGCCGGCGCGGCTGGCCGGGTCCAGCGGGTCGCCCGGGGCCCAGTCGCGGGCCTTGGCGATCAGGCGCTCGACGAATTCGTCGTGGATGGAGCGCTCCACCAGCAGCCGCGAGTTGGCCGAGCAGACCTCGCCCTGGTTGAAGAAAATGCCGAATGCCGCTTTTTCAGCCGCAAGATCGAGGTCGCGGCAATCGGCGAACACGAGGTTCGGGCTCTTGCCGCCACACTCCAGCCACACCTGCTTGAGGTTGGACTGGGCGGAATACTGCATGAAGTACTTGCCCACTTCGGTGGAGCCGGTGAACACCAGGCAGTCCACGTCCGGGTGCAGGCCCAGGGCCTTGCCGGCGTGCTCGCCGAGGCCCGGCACCACGTTCAGCACGCCTTCGGGCAGGCCGGCCTCCAGGGCCAGTTCGGCCAGGCGCAGGGCCGAGAACGGCGACTGCTCGGCCGGCTTGAGCACCACCGAGTTGCCGGCGGCCAGGGCCGGGGCCAGTTTCCAGGCGGCCATGTCGAGGGGGAAGTTCCACGGCACCACGGCGCCGATCACGCCCAGGGGCGCGCGGGTGATGGTGGCCAGGGCGTTGGGCGCGGTCGGGGCGACCTGGTCGTAGAGTTTGTCCAGGGCCTCGGCGTACCAGGAAAAGACGCCGGCGGCGCCGGGCACGTCGATGTTCCAGGCGTCCATCACCGGCTTGCCCATGTTCAGCGAGTCCAGCAGGGCCAGCTCGTCGCGGTGGGCCAGCATCAGCTCGGCCAGCTTCAGCAGCACGGCCTTGCGCTCGCGCGGCGCCATGCGCGCCCAGGGGCCCTGCTCGAAGGCACGGCGGGCGCTGCGCACGGCGGCGTCGACTTCAGCCGCGCCACAGGCGGCGACGTTGGCCAGCAGGCGGTTGGTGGCCGGGTCGATGGATGCGAAGGTGGCGCCGTCGGCGGCGGCCACGCGGCGGCCATCGATCAGGGCGGCGTCGATGAAGGTCTGGCGGGCTGCACGCTGCTGCCAGTCGCTGAGTTGATACACCAGGGCACTCCTGCTCACGAGCAATTATTGTTTTGTTCTGTGGTACCCCTGATGGTCGCGCATGCCCCGGCGGAGGAAAAATATTAAATATGTCTTCGGGGTATATGAAAAAGCTGGGCAGGCACGCACCGGCAAAGTGCGCCATGCTGGGTTATGGTGCGGCACTTGGAGGCGCCTCGACGCTCCCCGGCGCAGGCCGGCGGGCCCGATCCTTGCTTTCCGATGAACCGATGACACAACGAGAGCGCGCACGCCACCGGCGAAGCCGCGCCATAGAGGTCTTGCAGTGGCTTCCTATACCTTGCGGCAATTGAAGTATTTCGTGACCACAGTGGAATGCGGCAGCGTGGCCGAGGCCTCGCGCAAGCTCTACATCGCCCAGCCGTCGATCTCCACGGCGATCAAGGGCCTGGAAGAGAGCTTCGGCGTGCAGCTGTTCATCCGCCACCACGCCCAGGGCGTGTCCCTCACCCCCAGCGGCGCGCGCTTCTACCGCAAGGCCCAGGAACTGCTGCGCATGGCCCACGAGTTCGAGCAGAACGCCCTGGCCGACAACGACGTGGTGGCCGGGCAGATCGACCTGGCCTGCTTCGAGACGGTGGCGCCGCTGTACCTGCCGCGGCTGATCGCCGGCTTCCGCGAGCGCTACCCGGGGGTGGAAATCCGCATCCGCGACGGCGAGCAGCAGGAACTGGTGCAGGGCCTGACCTCCGGGCGCTTCGACCTGGCCCTGCTGTACCGCCACGACCTCGACGGCACAATAGAGACCGAGCCGCTGATGCCGGCGCAGCGCCCCTACGCCCTGCTCCCGGCCGACCACCGCTTCGCCCGCCAGGCCCAGGTGTCGCTGCGAGACCTGGCGCTGGAGCCGATGATCCTGCTCGACGTGCAGCCCAGCCGCACCTACTTCGTGAGCATCTTCGAGGAACTGGGGCTGACGCCGAACATCGCCTTCAGCTCGCCCTCCATCGAGATGGTGCGCGGCATGGTCGGCCAGGGCTTCGGCTTCTCGGTGCTGGTCACCCGGCCGCATTCGGAATGCACCTACGACGGCAAGAAGGTGGTGATGGTGAACATCGCCGAAGACGTCAGTGCTTCCGGCCTGGTGGCCGCCTGGCTCAAGCGCGCCCAGCTGACCAAGCCGGCGCGGCTGTTCGTCGACTATGCCCGCGAGGAGTTGAGCGGCGGGGTGGCGTCAGAGCCCGCACACAAGCCTTCGTAGGATGGGTTGAACGGAGCGATACCCATCCTACGGGGCTGAATGCCAACCCTTGTAGCGGGCCCTGCCCGCGATTCGCGCGCAGGGCGCGCTCCTACAGGGGAATGGCGCGGGTGGGGCGGCGTAGCGGATCTCATCCGCGAATCGCGCCGGAGCCTCCGGCTATCGCGGACAAGGTCCGCTACGAAGAGCCGCCGGCCACCCTACCCTCCGTCCAGCGCCGCTGCCCCGCGCCCGGCACAAGCGCTACAATCCCCGCCCTTCCGGTTGTCCGGCTTCGGCCCTTCGTCATGCTTGTGTTGAAATCCCGCGTGCAGCGCCTGATCGCGCTGGCCCTCTCGCTCCTGGAACGCTACCCGCGGCTGGTCGCCCTGTTCGGCTTCTGCTCGGGGCTGTTCAGCTTCATGATGGTCGACCGCCACCGCGCCGGCTTCGCCCGCGCCATGGCCATCGTCATGCTGGTCAGCTGGCTCTGGCTGATGCTGGAGAACCTGCTCACCCAGCGCTTCAAGGAGCGCTTCGGCTGGTCGGTGCCGCCGGGGCTGCTGCGCTACGCGACCCAGCTGATCCACCAGGAAAGCCTGTTCTTCGTCCTGCCGTTCTTCTTCGTCACCACCACCTGGAACAGCGGCCAGGCCCTGTTCACCGGCGTGCTGGGGCTGGCCGGGCTGATCGCCATCACCGACCCGGTCTACTACAAGTGGCTGGCGCCGCGGCGCTGGACCTTCCTCGGCTACCACACCCTGACACTGTTCGCCGTGCTGCTCACCGCGCTGCCGCTGATCCTCCAGCTGAGCACCCCGGAAAGCTACCGCTGGGCCCTGGGCATCGCCGTGGCGCTGTCCTTCCCCAGCCTGGTGGTGTCGGTGGGCATCCACAAGTGGTGGCGCTGGTTCGCCCTGCTCGGCCTGACCCTGTGCATCGGCGTGGTCGGCTGGTTCGGCCGCGCCTGGGTGCCGCCGTCCACCCTGTGGCTGGCGGAAATGGCGGTCACCGAGCAGTTCGACAACAGCCAGCGCACCCCCGGCGACAGCGTCGAGCAGGTCGGCGCCGCGCAGATCCGCGCCCAGGGCCTCTACGCCTACACCGCCATCAGCGCCCCGCGCGGCCTGGACGAGCGCATCTTCCACGTGTGGCTGCACAACGGCCAGGAAGTCGACCGCATCGCCCTGGACATCCACGGCGGCCGCGAGGCCGGCTACCGCGCCTGGACGCACAAGCAGAACTTCCCCGCCGACCCGACCGGGCGCTGGCAGGTGCAGGTGATCACCGAGGTCGGCCAGGTGATCGGCACCCTGCGCTTCGAGGTCACGCCCTGACCGCCCGGTTCGCTTGACCGCGCCCGGGCCGCTCCCCTAAAAGGACCGGATACCCGCGCCGAGAGCACCGAGCATGACCGACTCCGCCCTGCACCCCTTCGACCGCGCCCTGGCCCTGGAAGCCGACGCCCGCGACGCCGACCTGTTCCACGGCCACACCAGCGCCGACTACTGGAACATGGTCGGGCCCTTCGGCGGCATCACCGCCGCCACCCTGCTGCAGGCCGTGCTGCGCCACCCGCGGCTGCTCGGCGCGCCCGTCGCGCTGACGGTGAACTTCGCCGCCGCCATCGAGGCCGGCGCCTTCGCCGTGCGCGCCACGCCGATCCGCACCAACCGCTCCACCCAGCACTGGCTGCTGCAGCTGAGCCAGGTGGACGGCGACGGCGTGGAGCAGGTCTCCACCACCGGCACCGCGGTCACCGCCCTGCGCCGCGAGACCTGGAGCGAACTCGACCTGGCGCGCCCGCAGGCCACGGCGCCGGCGCAGACGCCGCCGCTGAACACCAGCGGCAAGGGCGTGGCCTGGGCGCAGCAGTATGAGATGCGCGCCATCGACGGCGCCTTCCCCAGCACCTGGGACGGCAGCGGCGAGCACAGCCGCACCCGCCTCTGGCTGCGCGACGCCCAGCCGCGGGCGCTGGACTTCCCGGCCCTGGCGGCAATGAGCGACATTTTCTACCCGCGCGTGTGGCTGCGCCGCGCCACCCCGGTGCCGGCCGGCACCGTGTCGATCACCACCTACTTCCACACCGACGCCGCGCAGTTGGCCGAAGTCGGCAGCGGCTACCTGCTCGGCGAAGCACGCGGCCAGGCCTTCCGCAACGGCTACTTCGACCAGGCCGCGGAGCTGTGGAGCGAGGCCGGCGAACTGCTCGCCACCAGCAACCAGATCGTCTACTACAAGCAGTGACGGCAGGGCCGGGCGCCCCGCGCCCGGCCTTGGCAAAAAGCCAGCATGGTTACAAAAACGTAAGATTGCATCGCTATAAACGACGGCCACTTCCAGAAGAAAAAAGGTCGTCGCCATGTCGTTCAAGCCTTCCCCGCTGGCGTTCAGCATCGCCCTCGTCTTCAGCGCCGGCGCCCACGCCGCGCCCGCCGGCCCCATCGTCATCAGCACGCCCAGCACCAGCAAGCAGACGCTCTCCGGCGAGGCCAGCCTGCAGGTCACCGCAAGCGGCAGCATCACCGCCAGCGACAAGACCGTCGCCCTGAAGGACGCCACCAGCGGCGCCGGCGTGGTGGTCGACAACAGCGGGCAGATCACCGCCAGCAACGGCCGCGCCATCGAAAGCTCGGGCAACGCCGCGACCACCCGCAACTACCGGATCTACAACCGCGCCGGCGCCGGCATCAGCGCCAGCGACGACGCGGTGCGGGTGAAGGACGGCTTCGACAGCGGCAGCCTGTTGCTGGACAACGCCGGCAGCATCCGCTCGACCAGCGGCCAGGCGCTGGACTTCGACGACCTGCGCAGCGGCGTGCCGGTGACCATCATCAACCGCGAAACCGGTGTCATCCACGGCGACGGCAACGACGGCATCCGCCCCGGCGCCAACGCCAGCATCACCAACTACGGCGAGATCAGCAGCGGCGACATGGTCGACGCCGACGCCAAGAACGACGGCATCGACTTCCAGGACGCCGAGGGCGGCAGCGTCTACAACCACGGGCTGATCTCCGGCGGCCGCCACGGCATCACCACCGACGTCGGCGCCACCCTGGTCAACTACGCCGACGGCGTGATCATCGGCCGCAACGGCTCGGGCTACGGCTCCGACGGCAACGGCACGGTCACCAACTACGGGCGCATCACCGGCGCCTACAACGGCCTGGTGCCCGATGGCGACGGCGATGGCGTGGACATCGACCTGATCGGCCACATCGAGAACCACGGGATCATCGAAGGCACAGGCGCGGCCGGCGTCGACAAGGGCGGCCAGCCCAACGGCAGCGAGGGCATCGCCATGGGCGGCGGCAGCGTCTACAACGCCGCCGGCGCGCTGATCAGCGGCGCCAGCCGCGGCATCCTGGTGGACGACGGCTCCGCCGGCAGCGGCTACGGCGCCACCACCCTGGAGAACCACGGCACCATCGAGGGCCTGGCCTCCAGCGGCGTGAGCCTGGTCGGCGACTTCGCCGACAGCGTGATCAACGACGGTCTGATCCACGGCGGCAACGGCATCGCCCTGGAACTGAGCGGTGGCGACGACAGCCTGACGCTGCTCGCCGGCAGCCGCTTCGAAGGCCTGGTGGACGGCGGCGACGGCCATGACCGGGTGAGCTTCGACGACGCCCGCGGCGGCAGTTTCGGCCAGAGCCGCAACTTCGAGCGCCTGGAAGTGCGCCAGGGCGCCTGGACCCTCACTGGCAGCGGCGATTTCAGCGAAGGCGGCGAAGTCTTCGCCGGCGCCCAGCTGATCAACCAGGGCGGCATCGCCGGCAGCCTGCTGGTGGACAGCGGCGCCAGCTACTCCGGCAGCGGCAGCGTCGGCGGCCTGGACGTCAGCGGCACCTTGCTGGCCAACCCGCAACAGGGCGCCACCCACGTGACCGGCGACCTGGCCCTGCGCAGCGGCTCGACCCTGGCCTACGGCGTGGAGGCCGACGGCAGCCACGCCACCCTGCAAGTGGATGGCAGCGCGACCCTGGACGGCGCGCGCCTGGCGCTGCAGGCCGGGCCCGGCAACTACCCCTGGCAGAGCAGCTACCAGGTGCTGGACGCCAGCGGCGGCGTCAACGGCCGGTTCGCCGAGGTCAGCAGCAACTTCGCCTTCCTCACCCCGAGCCTCGGCTACGGCGCCAACAGCGTGGACCTGCAACTGACGCGCAACGACGTGCAGTTCGCCGACCTGGCCAGCAGCGGCAACGGCCGCAACGCCGCCAGCGCCCTGCAGGGCCAGGGCATGGGCCAGCTGTACAACGCGCTGATCACCAGCGACGCCGGCAACGCCGGCAACGCCTTGGAACAGCTGGCCGGCGCCGGCAACGCCAACCTGGCCGCCGCCACCCTGGCCGGCAGCCAGGCGGTGGGCGGCGCCATGCTCGGCGCGCTGCGCCAGCTCGGCGGCGGCCTGCTGGTGGCCAGCGACGAGCGCGACACCCCGCAGCTGGCCGCCCTCGGCGTGCCCAGCGAGGCGCGCAACCTGAACGACCCGAACGCCGCCGGCCGCCTCTGGCTGCAAGGCATCGGCAGCCACGGCCAACTGGACGGCGAGCACGGCAGCGGCGACCTCGACCAGAACACCGGCGGCACCCTGCTGGGCGCCGACTGGGCGCTGGACGGCCAATGGCGCCTGGGCGTGCTGGGCGGCTACTCGCACACCGACCTCGACGGCCAGGGCGGCGCCTCCGGCGACATCGACAGCTGGCACCTGGGCACCTACGCCCTGCGCCAGGACGGCCCGCTGGCCCTGCGCCTGGGCGCGGCCTACAGCAGCCACGACGGCGAGAGCAAACGCCGCGTCGAGTTCGACGGCTTCAGCGACCGCCCCAAGGGCGACTACGACGCCCACAGCTGGCAAGCCTTCGCCGAGGCCGGCTACCAGCTCGGCGACGGTCGCCTGAGCGCCGAGCCCTACGCCAACCTCGGCTACCAGTACTACAAGCGCGACGCCTACGACGAAAAAGGCGGCGCCGCGGCCCTGCACGTGGACGAGCAAAGCCAGCACAACGTCAGCAGCACCCTGGGCCTGCGCACGGCCTGGCTCGCCAGCCTGGACAACGGCATGAGCCTGACACCGCGCCTGGGCCTGGGCTGGCGCCACACCTACGGCGACCTGGACAGCAGCACCCGCCAGGCCTTCCTCGCCGGCGGCGGCGCCTTCAGCGTCCAGGGCACGGCGCTGGACCGCAACAGCCTGCTGCTGGACGTAGGCCTGGACCTGGGCCTCTCGGCCCGCCACAGCATCGGCCTGGCCTACAGCGGCGAGAAAGGCAGCCAGGCGCAGAACCATGCGCTGATCGCGCAGTGGCAGATGGCGTTCTGAAATGCCGCGTAGGGCGTATAACCGTTCGCGGTTATACGCCGTTTCACCTTGGCCCAGCCACGAGCCAGGGTCGACCTGGAGTGACTTCGGCCGTCGCCCAGGTCAGCCTCGGAGTTAGAGACAAGTCCGGTGTAGCGGCGTACAACCGCGAACGGTTGTACGCCCTACGACTGGTAAAGGGTTCTACCGGCAGGGGTCGGTGCTTGAGCTGAAGAGCGCCCTCTCCCTAACCCTCTCCCTGAAGGGAGAGGGGACCGTTGGGCAGGCACTGATGTTCTGGAGTTAGCCGGCTAGCACAGAGATTGCCGGCTGAAACCAGGCCTCCGCTCGGCACGGACAAGCCCCCTCTCCCTTCAGGGAGAGGGCTGGGGAGAGGGTACGGAACCGATCCAGCGCACAAGAGCCGCCGGCTAGCTCGCTCCTACAAAACCTCCTCATCCTCCCCCGGCAACTGCTCATCCAGATGCAACCAAGCAACCCGGCTCTTCACCCAGACATGCCGTTGCGGCGGCGCCACCTCCGGATGATCGAAGGTCGCAACAGTCACATCCAGCGTCTCCGGCGTCCGCTCCGTCTCGAACACCACCTGCGCCCCACAGTTGCCACAGAACAACCGACGATTGCCCGGACTCGACACATAGCAGGCCGGCGTCCCCTTCAACCAACGGAAACTACTGCGCGGCACCGTCGCCCAGGTGACCACCATGCCCCCACTACTCCGCCGGCAGATCGAACAATGGCAGTGACCGACATCGTCCAGCTCCGCAGTGAACTCATAACGCAGGGCGCCACAATGGCAGCCCCCTTGGTGGGTCTGGCTCATGGCCGGGCTCCTCAGTCGTATTCCGCCGCCTCGTGGTCGCCCAGCAGGCGGCGCTGGCGGGGCGTGCAGGCGGCCAGCACTTCGGGGTCGAAACGCCAGTCGAGATAGGGCGAGAACTTCTGCGCCACCATGCGCCGGCCGTAGTGCACCTGCAACAGGTAGCGCGTGCGCTGGCTCAGGTTGCGGCTGCCGGAATGCCACAGGTCGCTGCGGAACAACAGGCAGTCGCCGGCGCGGCACAGCACCGGCTCGGCCGCCCTGCCCCGCCAGCTGCGTTCGTCCGGGTGCGGCGCGCGGCCGGCGCGGTGGCTGCCGGGGATCACCCAGGTCGGACAGAGTTCGCGGTCGATGTCGTCGAGGTAGACCTGCGCCGTGCAGATGAACATCGGCAACTCGAAGCCGCCCAGCAGCAAGGCTTCCGGCAAGCGCAGCGGCAGGTAGTCCTGGTGCATGTCGCTGCCGATGAAGCCGGGGTGGCAGCGCCAGGCGGTCTGGCCGATGACGTGGCAGTCCTCGCCCAGCGCCGCCTCGGCCACCTCGATCAGCCCCGGCGGGTCGAGGTACGGCAGCCAGCGCGGCGAGCGGTTGAACACGCACTTGTAGTGGTCCACCAGGCCCTCGTAGTCCCAGTGGATCGGCCGCAGATCGTCGATCAGCCCGCGCACTTCCACGACCTGCGCTGCATCCAGCAGGCCGGGCAGCAGCACGAAGCCGTCCTCGTGCAATGCGTGCAGTGCGTTCATGAGTCCAGCCCTCCCCGGCCCAGTTGCGCCTGGGCCTGTTCCAGGGCGCCGAGGAAGGCGCCCAGGGCTTCGCCCGGCTCGGCGCCCTGGCGCGTCACGCAGTGGAATTCCGAGTGGTAGGCCAGCTGCGCCGGGCGGATCGCCCGCAGCCGCCCCTCGGCGACCCAGGCGGCGGCGTAGGGCGTGGGCAGGTAGCCGATGAAGGTGCCGCTGAACACCAGGTTGGCGATGGCCTCCATGCTGTAGGCGGTGGTCGTGCGGTTGAACACCAGGCCGTGGGGGCGCCGGCTCTCGGCCATGTAGCCGCGGCCGACGTAGTCGGCGGCGCAGATCGCCTCCAGGCCCGGCTCGTCGTCGGCGCGGGCGAAGAACGGGTGGCCGGGGGCGCAGTAGAGGTTCTGTTCCTCGCTGAACAGCAACTGGTAGCGCAGCCCGGACAGGCGGTGGTGGAAGGCGCCGATGGCCAGTTGCAGGCGCTCCTCCAGCACGGCGTTCTCCAGCTCGTCCGGGCGCTGGGTGTGCAGGTTCAGGCGCACGCCGGGGTTGCCCTGGCGGAACAGGCGGAGGGCCAGCGGCAGCGCCCAGCAGTGCTGCCCGACCACGCCGTCGACGCAGCCCAGGTGCAGGGTTTCGCGGTCGCGTCCGCCCAGGCCGGTGACCTGCTCGCGGAAGCGTTCGATGTCGACGAACAGGCCCTGGGCCGCGTCGTACAGCTGCTGCCCCTCCTCGGTGAGCTGGAAGCCGCTGCTGCCGCGCCGGCACAGCGAGTAGCCCAGGCGCAGTTCGAGGTCGCGCACCAGCACGCTCAGGCGTGACAGGCTGGTGTTCAGGCGCACCTGAGCAGCGGTGAAGCCGCCGGCCTCGACTATGGCGCAGAAGGTGCGCAGCAGGCGCAGGTCGATGTCGGAAAGGTTGCCCAGCATGGGGGTTCTCGCGGCGGCGGGGCAGGCCTTCGTTATAGCCCCGCGGGCGCCGCCCCGTGAACCCCCGCGGCGGTCAGCGGCGCCGGGCCCGCGCGTCGGCGAGGATGCACAGCAGCTCGAACATCATGGTCGCGCCGACCAGCGCCGTGGCGCCGCCCAGGTCGAACGGCGGCGATACCTCCACCACGTCCGCGCCTATCAGGTCCAGGCCCTGCAGGCCGCGGACCAGGTGCTGCGCCTGCAGCGTGGTCATGCCGCCGATCTCCGGGGTGCCGGTGCCGGGGGCGAAGGCCGGGTCGAGCACGTCGACGTCGAAGCTGACGTAGGTCGGCCCCTCGCCCACCACCCGCCGCGCCTCGGCGAGGGTCGCCTCGACGCCCAGCGCGGCGAACTCCTCCATGTGGATGACGCGGATGCCGCACTCCTTGGCGAAGGCCTCGTCGTCCGCCGAATACACCGAGCCGCGGATGCCGATCTGCACGGTGCGCCGCGGGTCCAGCAGGCCCTCCTCGATGGCGCGGCGGAACGGCGTGCCGTGGGTGTAGGGGTTGTCGCCGAAGTAGCGGTCGTTGGTGTCCGAATGGGCGTCGAAGTGGACCATGCCGATGGGCCGCTCGGCGGCCAGGGCGCGGAAGATCGGCAGCGTCACCAGGTGGTCGCCGCCCACCGACAGCGGCACCGCGCCGGCGGCGTGGATGCGCCGGTAGAAGCCCTCGATGCGCTTGAGCGAATCGAGCAGGTCGATGGGGTTCACCGGGGCGTCGCCCAGGTCGCCGACGCGCGCCAGGTCGTAGGGTGCGATGCGGCTGACGTGGTGCACCTTGCGCATCAGGCTGGACTGGTTGCGCACCTCGCGCGGGCCGTGGCGGGCGCCGGCGCGGTTGGTGGTGCCGCCGTCCCAGGGCACGCCGACCAGGGCGATATCCACCTGGGCCGGGTCCTCGAAGATCGGCAGGCGCATGAAGCTGGGGATGCCGGCGAAGCGCGGGACCTCGGCGGCGTCCACCGGTTGCGGGAAGTCATGGGGCATGGGCGTCTCCTGGCGGAAAAGGGGCTGCCCCGCCAGCCTGTACCGCCCCGCGGCGGCGGCAAATCCCGAAAGCGGCAAGCCAACTTGCGCCGCCGCGAAAGTGCCCTGCAAGCCGCGCCAGCCGGGCCTTTCCGCCCGCCCAACCAGCTCCGCGCCAGCGCCCGGCCGCATTCGCGCCCTCCCCTTCCGACTGCCCTTCTCGCCAACGCCAAGTGCCTGATTCGTATACTTATGTTATCGTTGTAGACACTGTATACAGCGTAAACGGACTGCTCAGAAATTGACCACCGTAATCTCTTTCCGCGCCGATGACACCCTGGCCAAGGCCCTGGACCAACTGGCCCGGGCCACCCACCGGGACCGCCCCTACCACCTGCGCCAGGCCCTGGCGCAGTACCTGGAGCGCCAGAGCTGGCACGTGGCGGCCATCGACGAGGGCCTGGCCGACGCCAACGCCGGGCACCTGCTGCCGCACGCCGAGATAGAAGCCAAGTGGGGGCTGGCATGAGCCTGCAGTGGACGCACAAGGCGGCCGCCGACCTGGACGGCCTGTACGACCACTACGTGGTGCTGATCGGCCCGGAGAAGGCGCTGAAGGCCATCCAGGACGTGGTCGGCCAGGTGAAGGCGCTGGCCGACCTCAGCCTGAGCAGCGTCGGCCGGCCCAGCGAGGTGCCCGGCGTGCGCGAATTGCCGCTGGAACGCTGGCCCTACCAGGCCGCCTACCGGGTAAAAGGCCGCGATGTACAAATTTTGCGCATCGATTCTGTGGATAACCCGGGGTAAAAGTGGCCACACGGTTACAAAATATTTCAAAGTATTGACTTATTGATTTTGTACAAAAATAGATCAAATGCATCATTCAAGGTAATTTGGTCTATTTGCGACCATAAATTGAAATATCGATCTTGTTACGACCGAATGATGACCAATCGTCTTTTCATGCGGCGACGCGTTTTTCCAAGATCGGAACTTTTCCCAGCATTTCCCTGTCCACTTTCCTGACTTTCCCGGCCATTTCGCCGCCCTGCCCGACGACCCGACCATGCCCAACACCGCCTCCCTCCGCGCCCTTTGCCTGGGCCTGCTGCTGCCCGCCGGCGCAGCCCTCGCCTGGAACGCCAACGACGCCCAGCAACAGCAGCAATGGCAGGAGCAACAGCGCCAGATGGCCGAGCAGCAGCGCCGGCAGAACGAGGAACAGCAGCGCCGCCAGCAGGAGCAGCAACGCCAGCAGCAGGAACAGCAGCGGCAGATGGCCGAGCAACAACGTCGGCAGATGGAGGACCGGCAGCGCCAGCAACAGGAGTTCCAGCGCCAGCGCGACGAACAGCGCCGCCAGGCCGAGCAGCAGCAGCGCCAGGAAGCCCAGCGCCGCCAGCAGGAACAGCAGCGGCGCTGGCAGGAAGAACAGCGCCAGCAGGCCGAGCGCGACCGCCAGTGGCAGGACGAGCAGCGCCGCCAGGCCGATGAGCGCCAGCGCCAGTGGGAAGAGGCGCAACGCCGCCAGCAGGAACAGCGGCAACGCGAATGGGAAGACGCCATGCGCCGCCAGGAGGCCGAGCGCCGGCACTGGCAGACCGGCCAGTACCTGCCGCCGGAATACCGCGCGCGGCGCTACTACGTGGAAGACTGGCGCAGCCGCCAGCTGCCGCCGCCGGCCTACGGCTACCAGTGGCAGGAAGTGGACGGCGACTATCTGCTGATCGAACTGGCCAGCGGCCTGATCCAGCAGATTCTCAGCGGCCAGCGCTGAACCGCGGCGGCCACGGCGGCAAGGGAAAAGGGTAGGGGGCTCAGCTCCAGTTCACCGGCAGCCGGCCTTCCTTCCAGGCGAAGCGGTCGAGGTGGCTGACCACCACCTGTTGCACGCGGGCCAAGCGCTCGGCGTCCTCGGCTTCGGCCTGCAGGTGCAGCGCGACGGCGTCGGCCTTGAGCCGGCAGGTACCGAACTCGAAGTTCAGCACGCCGCTGTCCTCGCTCAGCTCCACCGGCAGCTTGTGGGCGAAGTGGTTGCACAGGCGCTTGAGGTAGCGGGCGCCATCGGGGGTGGGCACGTCGGCACGGGAAGTCGGCATCGTTCATCCTCTTCTTTCAGAGGCTTCGTATGCTAGGCGCAAGAAAGCCCGGGAAAAACCGGCTATCGTGCCTTTCACTCTTAAGCGGAGCTTCACAATGGACAACCTCCGAGGCATGGCCGTGTTCGCCACCGTGGTCGCCCGCGGCTCCATGGCCGCCGCCGCCGAGGCCCTGGGCATGAGCCCCTCGGCGGTCAGCCAGCAAATCCGCAAGCTGGAGGCGCAGGCCCAGGTGAGCCTGCTGCACCGCACCACCCGCCGGCTGACGCTGACCGAGGCCGGCGAGGCCTTCTACCGCAGTTGCGCGCAGATGCTGGCCATCGCCGAGGAGGCCGAGCAGCGCCTGGGCGAGTGGCGCGAAGCGCCGGTGGGCGAACTGCGCCTGGCAGCGCCGGTGGGTTTTTCCGGGCGGCTGATCACCGAGGCGCTGCGTCCGCTGCTGGAGAACCACCGCCAGCTGCGCCTGCAACTGTTCTTCCACGACGAGCAGATCGACCTGATCGAGCAGCGCATCGACCTGGCCATCCGCGTCGGCAACCTGGCCGATTCCAGCCTGGTGGCGCGCCACCTGGGCGACTGGCAGAACCTGGTCTGCGCGGCCCCGGCCTACCTGCGCCGCTGCGGGGCAATCGACCATCCCGAGCAATTGCTGCAGGTCGACTGGCTGGCGCTGAACACCCGCGGCCACGGCCAGGCGCTACAGTTCGACGGGCCGGGCGGGGAGAGCTGCCGCCTGCGCCTGGAACCGCGGGTGGCGGCCAACAGCATGCTCGCCCTGCGCCAGTTCACCCTCGACGGCCTGGGCGTGTCTCTGCAGCCGGAGCCGGAAGTGCGCGAGGCGCTGGAGGAGGGCAGGCTGCTGCGCCTGCTGCCGCAATGGCGCCTGCCCACCTACGGCATCTACGCCGTCACGCCACGGCGCGACGCCCAGCCGGCCAAGGTGCGGGTGGCCATCGAGGCGCTGCGCCGGCACCTCGGCGGGCTGTCGCCGACCGGGCCGCGGGTGGCTGTGTGAAGCGCCCGGGCGTGAGAGGATGGGCGGCCTTTTCCACCTGCCGCCGGAGCCTCACGCCATGGACCTCACCTGGAGCTGCCAACACCACAGCGAACTGAGCAAGGAGACGCTGTACGCCCTCCTGCGCCTGCGCTGCGAGGTCTTCGTGGTGGAGCAGAACTGCCCCTACCAGGACATCGACGACCAGGACCTGTCCGGCGACACCTGCCACCTGATGGCCCACGAGGGCGGCCAGCTGCTGGCCTACCTGCGCCTGCTCGACCCGGCGACGCACGACGGCGAGGTGGTCATCGGCCGCGTCATCACAGCCGCCGCCGGGCGCGGCCGCGGCCTCGGCCACCAGTTGATGCAACGCGCCCTGGACGAGGCCGCGCGGCGCTGGCCGGGCAGCGCGGTGTACCTCTCCGCCCAGGCGCACCTGCAGGGCTACTACGGCCGCTACGGCTTCGTCGCCGAGGGCGAGGTGTACCTGGAAGACGACATCCCGCACATCGACATGCGCCGCCCGGCCTAGAGCCAGTCCAGGGTCAGCAGCAGGCGCCGCGTGCCCGGCGCCGGAACCGGCGAGCGGTGGACGATGCCGGCGCCCTCGTTGCCGATCCATTTCTCGCCCTTGAACAGGCCCACGTCGCCCACTTCCAGGCGCTGGATGCGCGCCGGCTCGGCCTCGCCGAGACGGTCGCGGGGCAGGGCGCCTTCCTCCAGCCATTCGCTGGCGCAGCCGGCGTAGCTGGTGACCAGCCGCAGCGCCACGTTGTCGACGTGGAAGCGCGGGCACATGGCCCGCTCCAGGCTGCGCAGGCGCAGGCCCACTCGGCGCGCGCCGGTCAGGCAGGCGAAGGCCTCCACCAGCCAGGCCAGGTCGTTGGCGAAGAACGTGGCGCCCGGGCTCTCGTCGAACAGGCCGCGCAGCTGGTCGCTGCGCCCGGCCTCGTCCAGTTCCAGGGTCGCGTGGCGGGCGTAAAGCGCCTCGCCCTGCACCAGCGCCTCGGCATAGGCCGCCAGCTCGGGGAACAGGCGGCGCCGCCAGACCGCCAGGTTGACGCCGTCGTGCAGCACCTCGGCGAGCACCTGCGGGTCGTCGCCGAGCACCTGGCGCGGCATGGGCTGCAATGGCCGGGCGAGCATCAGGCGTCCTCCGTCCAGGACTCGAAGGGGTCGGCCAGGCGCGCCCAGGCCTGGGGCCCGGCGGCGAATTCGGCGTCGTCCAGCAGGCAGGCGTCCAGCTCGTCCTCCAGGCGGGCGAAGTCGATGCCCTGGCCGATGAACACCAGTTCCTGGCGGCAATCGCCGGTCTCCGCGCTCCAGTGGCGCATCACCTGACGCAGGCCGTCCTCGTCCTGCGGCCAGCGTTCCTTCGGCACGAAGCGCCACCAGCGCCCGGCCAGGCCATGGCGCATCAGGCCGCCAGCCTGGGACCAGCTGCCGGCCTCGCGGTAGCGGCTGGCCAGCCAGAAGAAGCCCTTGGAGCGCAGCAGGCGGCCGTTGCTCCAGGGCGTGGCAAGGAAGTCGTGGAAGCGCTGCGGGTGGAAGGGCCGGCGCGCGCGATAGGCGCGGGAGGCGATGCCGTACTCCTCGGTCTCCGGCACGTGTTCGCCGCGCAGTTCCTTGAGCCAGCCGGGGGCCTGGGCGGCGCGCTCGAAGTCGAAGCGGCCGGTGTCGAGGATCCATTCCAGCGGCACCTGGCCCATGACCATGGGGCGGATCTCGGCGTCGGGGTTGAGGCCGCGGAGGATCGCCAGCAACTCTTCGCGCTCGGCGCTGGAGATCAGGTCGACCTTGCTGAGCAGGATGACGTCGGCGAACTCCACCTGGTCGATCAGCAGGTCGGCGATGGAGCGCTGGTCTTCCTCGCCCAGGCTCTCGCCGCGGCTGGCCAGGCTGTCGCTGCCCTGGTAGTCGCGCAGGAAGTTCAGGCCGTCGACCACGGTGACCAGGGTGTCCAGCCGCGCCAGGTCGGACAGGCTGCGGCCCTGCTCGTCGCGGAAGGTGAAGGTCTCGGCCACCGGCAGCGGCTCGGAGATGCCGGTGGACTCGATCAGCAGGTAATCGAAGCGGCCTTCGGCGGCCAGCTTCGCCACTTCCTGCAGCAGGTCTTCGCGCAGGGTGCAGCAGATGCAGCCGTTGCTCATCTCCACCAGCTTCTCTTCGGCGCGGTTGAGGCTGACGTCGCGCTGCACCTCGCTGCCGTCGATGTTGATCTCGCTCATGTCGTTGACGATCACTGCGACGCGGCGGTGCTCGCGGTTCTTCAGCACCTGGTTGAGCAGGGTGCTCTTGCCGGCGCCGAGGAAGCCGGAAAGGACGGTGACGGGTAGGCGTTGCTTCACGGTGGTGGCTCTCTGTCATGGATTCTTCAGGCGTCGCGCAGGTGCAGCTCGCGGCGCTCCTGGCGTTCCTTGGCCTCGACGCTGAGGCTGGCGGTGGGGCGCAGCAGCAGGCGGCGCAGGCCGATCGGCTCGCCGGTCTCGGCGCACCAGCCGTAGTCGCCGCGGGCCAGGCGCTCGAGGGACTGGTCGATCTTGTCCAGCAGCTTCTTCTCGCGCTCCAGCAGGCGCAGTTGCCACTGGCGCTGTTCCTCGCGGCTGGCGACGTCGGCCTCGTCGCCGGGCCGTTCCACCTCGCGCAGCGCGTCGAATTCGCCGTCGATGCGCGCCTGCAGCTCGGCGCGCTGGCGCAGCAGCAGGTCGCGGAAGAAAGCCTGCTGGGCCTCGTTCATGTAGGCGCTGGCGGGTTGCGCCAGCAGTTGCCGTTCGCTGAGGACCGGTTCGGATTGCAGGGACATGGCGGTCTCCGGAAGGACTTGATCGAATTGTTATAATATAACATTTCGTATTCGACAATCCGCCGGCGTACCATGGAGGCCCGCCCAGCCCGCCCCGAGGTCCCGATGAAAGCCGCCGCCCTGACGCTCTGCCTGCTGCTCCTGGCGCCCCTGGCGCGGGCCGCGGGCGAGCCGCCGCTGGCCTTCCCCGGCCTGCCGCCGGCGGCCTGCGCCTGGCTGGCCAACGTGCTGGCCTGCATGGACCGCGACGGCAGCCACTACAGCGTCGCCACCCAGGGCCACGACACCTACCTGCGCGGCTTCGACGCCGCCAGCGGCCAGCGCTGGGCGCAGACCGGCACGCGCTACGGGCGCCTCACCTTCTTCAGCGGCGTGAGCAGCGACGGCCAGGTGTGGCTGGGCACCAGCCGCGGCATCGGCTGGACGCACATCAGCCGCTTCAGCAGCTCCAGCGGCGGCCAGGCGAAGCTGACCTGCGGGCGCGTGAGCGGGTGCAGCCAGCAGGTGCGGTAGGCGCACGGCCACGCCACAGCCGGACGCATGGGGAATCGCGGACGGAGTCCGCTCCTACGGTTCGCGGGGCAGCACGGTATTCCACATTCCGGCGCGATTCGCGGATGAGATCCCCTACGCTGCGCCACCCACGCCATTCCCCTGTAGGAGCGCGCCCTGCGCGCGAATCGCGGGCAGGGCCCGCTCCTACAATTGTCGTGAAGCACGGAGTTTCCTCGTAGGAGCGGACTCCGTCCGCGATAGGGCGAGCCCCGCCGCGAAATCGCAGATGAATCCGCTCCTCGCCCTACGCCTTGCCCTGCTCCCGCAACGCCGCCAACAGGCTCCCCACCGGCGGGCGCTGGCGGAAGTAGCCATGCAGGCCGTCGAAGATCGCTCCGGCCAGCTCCTGCTGGTGCCGCGCGTCATGCAGGCGGCGGCAGTCGGCGTCGTTGGAGATGAAGCCGGTCTCCACCAGGATCGAGGGGATGTCCGGTGACTTGAGCACGGCGAAGCCGGCCTGGTCGACGCGTTCCTGGTGCAGCCGGGTGATGCCGCCGAGGCTGCGCAGCACGCTGTGGCCCAGGTCCAGGCTGGAGGCGATGGTGGAACTCAGCGACATGTCGAGGATCACCTTGGCCAGCGCCGGGTCCTTGCCCTGCAGCGGCAGGTTGCCGGCGGCGCCGATCAGGTCGGCGCCGTTCTCGCGCTCGGCCATGAAGCGCGCCAGGGTGGAGGTGGCGCCGTGCTCGGAAAGGGCGAACACCGACGCGCCGGAGGCCGTGCGGCGGGGCGCGGCGTCGGCGTGCACCGAGACGAACATGTCGGCGTTGCAGCGCCGCGCCACTTCCACGCGCTGGCGCAGCGGGATGAACACGTCGACGTTGCGCACCAGGCGCGCCTTGAAGCCATTCTGGCGGTCGATGCGCCGCGCCAGGTTCTGCGCGATCAGCAGCGCCACGTCCTTCTCCCGCTCGCCGCGCGAGCCGAGGGCGCCGGGGTCCTTGCCGCCGTGGCCGGCATCCACCACCACGAGGATGTCGCGGCCCTTGCCGGCAGACTTCGCCGTGGCGACCGGGGCAGGTGCCCCTGCCGGATGCAGGTCGAGCACCAGGCGATGGCCCCTGCCGGCCTGGGGCCCCAGGGCGAAGGCCTGCAATTGCACCGGCTCGGCCAGGTCCAGCACCAGCCGCGTGCCGCCGTCGGCCAGGCGCCCGCTGCGCAGGCCGCGCAGTGGGCCGGACGGGGCAGGGGAGGCCAGGGGCGCGGCAAGGCTCGCGCCGTCCAGGTCGACCACCAGGCGCTCCGGCGCGGAAAGGGTGAAGGTGCGGTAGTGGAAGGGCCCGTCGAGGTCGAGGACCAGGCGCAGGCCCCCGGCTGTGGCTTCGCTGCGCGCGCCGAGCAGGCGCGGGCCGGCGAAAACGTCCAGGGCGGGTAGCCAGGCGGCACTGGCGAGCAGACTTTGCAGCAGGCGGCGTCGATTCATGGCGCTTGCAGGAAGGAGTAGGAAGCAATACGTTATATTATAACATTCACCAGTGCCAGCCATTCCCATGACCGCCTTTCTCCCCGACGTCGCCAGCCAGGCCGCGTCCGACACCCTCGCCCTGGACTGGGTCGGCATGCAGGGCATCGCTCTGCCGCTGCGCCTGCACGGCGAACGCCTGAACGCGCTGGCCGACGCCGGCGTCAGCCTGGACGCAGCCGCCGCCCGCGGCATCCACATGTCGCGCCTGTACCTGGCCCTGGCCCGCCTGGAGCAGGCCGAGCTGGGCCCGCAGCTACTGCGCGAAGTGCTCGACGACTTCCTCGCCAGCCACGCCGGCCTGTCGCGCCGCGCCAGCCTGCGCCTGGCCTTCGACGCCCTGCTCAGCCGCCCGGCGCTGGTCAGCCCGCTCAGCGGCTGGAAGCAGTACCCCTGCGAGGTCCACGCGCGCCTGGACGACCAGGGCCTGCGCCTGGAGCTGCGCCTGCGCCTGGCCTATTCCTCCACCTGCCCCTGCTCGGCGGCCCTGGCGCGCCAGCTGATCCAGCAGCGCTTCGCCGAGGATTTCGCCGACCGCTCGCCCAGCCACCAGGAAGTCCACACCTGGCTCGGCAGCAGCGCCGGCATAGTCGCCACGCCCCACAGCCAGCGCAGCTTCGCCGACCTGCATCTGCACCTGCGCGAGGGCCTGGACGGCCTGCCGCTGCGCGAGCTGCTCGACTGCGCCGAGGCCGCCCTGGGCACCGCCGTACAGACCGCGGTGAAGCGCGCCGACGAGCAGGCCTTTGCCCTGGCCAATGGGCAGAACCTGATGTTCTGCGAAGACGCCGCCCGCCGCCTGCACCGCGCCCTGGCGCAACGCGGGGAACTGGAGGCCTTCGCGCTGAGCGTGGTCCACGCCGAAAGCCTCCACGCCCACGACGCCGTGGCCCGCAGCCAGTGGCGCAGGGAGGCCCCATGATCCATTGCCAGGCCCTGCAGTGGGGGCCGCCGCGCCTGCCGCTGACGCCGCCGCTGAACCTAGACCTGGACACCGGCAGCCTGACCGCCATCGTCGGCGCCAACGGCTGCGGCAAGAGCAGCCTGCTGAAGGTCATCGCCGGGCTGCAGAAGCCCCTGGCCGGGCGCGTGCGCGTCCAGCTGCGGCCGCGGGAGATCGGCTACCTGGTGCAACAGCAGGCCCTCGACCGGCAATTCCCCATCGGCCTCGGCGAGCTGGTCGGCGCCGGCTTCTGGAACAGCCGCCTGCCCGCCGCCGAGCGCCGCGAGAAGCTGCGCCGGGCGCTGGCCGACTGGCAGCTGGAGGGCCTGGAGCAGCGCCCGCTGGCGGCGCTCTCCGGCGGCCAGCTGCAGCGCGCCCTGCTGGCCCGCCTGAGCCTGCTGGATAGCCCGCTGCTGCTGCTCGACGAGCCCGACGCCTGCCTCGACGAAGCCGGCCAGGCGCTGCTCTGGCAGCACATCGACACCTGGCACCGCGAAGGCCGCACCCTGTTGCTGGTCTGCCACGACCTGGGCGCGGTGCGCGAGCGCGTCCCCGACTGCCTGCGCGTGGCCGCCGAGGGTTGCCGCCACGGCAGCAGCCGCGAGCTGCTCGCCAGCCGCTGCCTGGCGCGGGTGGCGTGATGGTCCTGCACGCGCTCTGGCAGCCCTTCGTCGAATTCGCCTTCATGCGCCGCGCGCTGCTGGGCGGCGTGGTCCTGGCGTCGAGCGCGGCGCCCCTGGGGGTGTTCCTGATCCTGCGGCGCATGAGCCTGATCGGCGACGCCATCGCCCACGGCATCCTCCCCGGCGCCGCCATCGGCTTCTGGCTGGCCGGGCTGTCGCTGCCGGCGCTGACCCTCGGCGGCCTCGGCGCCGGCCTGGCGGTGGCCGGCCTGGCGGCCTGGGTAACGCGCCACACCGGGCTGCGCGAGGACGCCAGCCTGGCCGCGGTCTACCCCATCTCCCTGGCCAGCGGCGTGCTCCTGCTGGGCCTGGCCGGCAAGCGCCTGAACCTGCTGGAGCTGCTGTTCGGCTCGGCCCTGGCGGTGGACCGCACGACCCTGCTGGGCATGCTCGGCGTGGCCGTGCTCAGCCTCGGCGTGCTCGCGCTGATCTACCGCAGCCTGCTGCTGGACAGCCTCGACCCGCTGTTCCTGCGCAGCGTCAGCCGCCTCGGGCCCTTCGCCCACGGGCTGTTCCTCGGCCTGGTGGTGCTCAACCTGGTGATCGGCTTCCAGGCCCTGGGCGCGCTGATGATGGTCGGCCTGATGATGCTGCCGGCCGCCGCCGCGCGCTTCTGGAGCCGCCGCCTGCCGGCGCTGCTGGCCCTGGCCGCGGGCATCGGCGCGCTCTCGGTGTGGCTGGGCCTGGCGGCGTCCTACGCCTGGTCGCTGCCCAGCGGGCCGGCCATCGTCCTGCTCGCCGGCCTGTTCTACCTGTTCTCCGTGCTGTTCGGCCCGGTGCACGGCCTGTTGCGCCGCGGCCTGCTGCCCATCCCGCAATGACCACTCACCCAAGGAAACCCGCCATGCGCGCCCTTTTGCTGCTGTTCGCGTTCTGCCTGCCCCTGTCGCTGCCCGCCGCCGAGAAGCCGCGCGTGGTGACCAGCTTCAGCATCCTCGCCGACATGACCCGCGCGGTCGGCGGCGAGCACATCCAGCTGAACAATCTGGTCGGCCCCGACAGCGACGCCCACACCTACGAGACCACCCCGGACGACGCCCGCGCCGTGCGCCAGGCGCAGCTGGTGGTGGAGAACGGCCTGGGCTTCGAACCCTGGCTCGACCGCCTGGTGAAGAGCACCGAGACCCGCGCGCAGGTGATCCAGGCCAGCCACGGCGTGATCCCGCGCAGCCTGGAGGAGGACGGCCAGACCATCCCCGACCCGCACGCCTGGAACAACCTGGCCAACGCCGACATCTACGTCGACAACATCGCCAAGGCGCTGGAGAAGCTCGACCCGGCCAATGCCGCCGACTACCGGCGCAACGCCGAGGCCTACCTGAAGCAGGCCCACGCGTTGCTCGCCTACGCCAAGGACAAGCTCGGCAACCTGCCCGCCGACCGCCGCACCCTGGTCACCTCCCACGACGCTTTCGGCTACCTCGGCCAGGCCTACGGCCTGAAGCTGCTGGCGCCCCAGGGCCTGTCCACCGAGCGCGAGGCCTCGGCCACGGAGGTCGCCGAGCTGATCCGGCAGATCCGCGAGCAGCACATCCGCGCGGTGTTCGTGGAGAACATCAAGGACCCGCGGCTGATGCAGCGGATCGCCGAGGAAAGCGGCGCGAAGATCGGCGGCACCCTGCACTCCGACGCCCTGGCCAGCGAAGGCCCGGCCAGCACCTACCTGGGCCTGTACCGCAGCAACGTCGACACCCTCTACCAGGCGCTGGCCGACTAGAGCACCAGGCTCAGGCGCAGGCGGTCGCGGCAGGGGATGCCGTTCTCGACGATGGGCTCGGGGTAGTTGAGGCTGAAGTAGTCGCTCTCCACGGCGCAGATGCGAAAGCCCATGCGCTGGTAGAGCCCCAGCTGCGCCAGGCTGGAATTGCCGGTGGCGATGTCCAGCCGCAGCGCCCCGGCCGCCCGCGCCGCGTCGATGGCCGCGGCCAGCAGGCGCTTGCCCAGCCCACGCCCCTGCCAGGCCTCGTCCACGGCGAGGTTGGTGACTTCCAGCACACCCCAGCTCACCGGCGTCAGCGCCAGTACGCCGCGAACTGCCTCGCCTTCGACCAGCGCCAGCAGGCGGGATTGCGGGAGGTAGCGTTCGACCTGCTCGCGGCTGGGGTCGGCGAGCAGGAGCAGGGGCCAGGGGGCTTGGGTGAGGGGGAGCTCACGGGGGACAAGGGTGGACAAGCAAAGGCTCCTGGAAACGCTGAAAGGGAATGGCTAGTCTGCGCATTGTGCCAAATCCCTGGACAAGGAATGTCATGCCAAGACCGACCTGGCTGGATGTCTGGAACCAGCTGTCCCCTCGCCAACGCACCCAGACACTGAACCTCGGCCTGGTGCTTGCCGCCGCCGGGGTCATCGCGCTGATGTTCGCCTCGCTGGTATTGATCGCCGGCGTGACCCGGCTGGTGGAAGTGCTGCGCCAGTACGACTCGCCTTATCCAGGCATGAGCGACAGGCAGTTCACCCGTTGCGTGGAGCTCTCCGAGCAGACACTGGAAGCGCGGCTCGCGGTCGAGCGGCTGGGCTCGACACCCGCGTCAGGCGTAGCCAGCGACGCGGCGTTGAACCGAATCGAGGCACTGGCGGCGGACTATCGCCAGGAGTGCTCGGCACAGCGCTGGCGCAAGGCTTTCGAGGCGGCGCAGGCCAGCGGAGTGCCGCCGGCGCAACGCCCGGAGGATTGGCTGGACGTCGCGAAACGTTGAAGCGAGGCCGAGGTGCCTTTCGTAGGATGGCGTTGAGCGCAGCGATACCCATCGCCACGACCGCATGGGTTTCGCAAGCTCAACCCATCCTACGAAGAGCACCTCGGCGCAAGATAGTTGCTCCTACGAGTACCCCCAACACCGTGCCCATGTAGGAGCGCGCCCTGCGCGCGAATCGCGGGCAGGGCCCGCGCCTATTAGGGTGGCCGCGCCTCAGGCGTAGATATCCCCCCGGCTCCACGGCACCTCGTGGCTGCCGTCCGCGTGCGGCTTGCTCGCCAGGATCTGGTGCAGGTTGATCCAGCCCTTCTTGAAGCCATAGGCGCAACCGGCCAGGTACAGGCGCCAGATGCGCAGTGCCTGTTCCGGCACCAGCTTGGCGGCCTCGGCCAGTTTCGCTTCCAGGCTGGCGCTCCAGAAGTCCAGGGTGCGCGCGTAGTGCAGGCGCAGGCCCTCGACGTCGACCACTTCCAGGCCCGCCTCGCTCATGCGCGACACCGCCAGGGACAGGTGCGGCAGCTCGCCGTGGGGGAACACGTAGCGGTCGATGAAGTCGCCGGCGCCGCGGCCCACCGGGCGGCCGTCGGTGTACTTGGCGGTGATGCCGTGGTTCATCACCAGGCCGCCCGGGCGCACCGCGTCGTACAGCTGCTGGAAGTAGAGGCCCAGGTTGGCGTGGCCGACGTGCTCGAACATGCCCACGCTGACCACCTTGTCGAAACGGCCGTCGCGGGGCAGGTCGCGGTAGTCCAGCAGCTCCAGCTTCACCTTGCCTTCCAGGCCCTCGGCCTTGACCCGTTCGCGGCCGAGCTTGAGCTGCTCTTCGCTCAGGGTGATGCCGTAGACCTCGGCGCCGAATTCGCGCGCCGCCAGGCGGGCCAGGCCGCCCCAGCCGCAGCCGACGTCGAGCAGGCGCTCGCCGGGCTTCAGGCGCAGCTTGCGGCACAGGTGGCGCAGCTTGGCCAGCTGGGCGGTGGCCAGGTCTTCCGTGCCGGTCTCGTAGTAGGCGCAGGAATAGACCATCTCCGGGTCCAGCCAGAGCTTGTAGAAGTCGTTGGAGAGGTCGTAGTGGTAGTGGATGGCTTCGGCGTCGGTGCGCTTGTCGTGGCTTTCGCGGACGAAGTCGGCGGGCCCGTCGTCGACGCCCAGGGCCTCGCTCAGGGCATCGCCCATGGCGATGACGTCGCCGATCGGCCCCTCGATATCCATGCGCTTTTCGACGTAGGCGCGGCCGAGGGCGTCCAGGCTGGGCTGGGTGATCTCGGCCAGCAGCGTCGGATCGCGGACGATCAGCGTCACCTGCGGGTCCGGGCCGAGGTCGAAGGCCTGGGCATCGCCGATGCGGATGCGCAACGGCAATTGCAGGGACAGCAACTCAGAGGGCAGGTTGGCTTTCATGCATTCCTCCTGGTCACGAACAGAAAAACTATAGAACAGGACCCTCATAGCCTTCGCCTATGGGTGTTCCCGCCCTTCGTCTATCGGTGGATTCGGCGGCAGGTGCGAACGGAGCGCTGCAAAAGCGTAGCAGGAGATTTCTGACAGTCAGCGTGTCCATATCGAGATAGAGCCTTTACCGGATTGCAAAAGTGCGGCAGCGCGCCGCAGGCACAATCCGTTAGACTGCTAAGCATCCATCCCGTCCCAACAAATTCGCTCGTCCTCAAGGGGGTTGCTTGAATACCCTGAGCCACCCGCGTCCGCCGGTGCGCACCATCCTCATCGGGCTGATGCTGGCGATCTTCCTCGGCGCGCTCGACCAGACCATCGTCGCCGTCTCGCTGCCCGCCATCTCCGCCGGTTTCGCCAACTTCGACCTGCTGGCCTGGGTGATCTCCGGCTACATGGTCGCCATGACCATCTCCATGCCCATCTACGGCAAGCTCGGCGACCTCTACGGGCGGCGCCGGCTGATGCTCTTCGCCACCGCGCTGTTCACCTTCGCCTCGCTGCTCTGCGGCCTGGCCCAGAGCATGGAGCAGCTGGTGCTGGCGCGGGTGCTGCAGGGCGTGGGCGCCGGCGGGCTGATGTCGGTGAGCCAGGCGATCATCGGCGACATAGTCCCGCCGCGCGAACGCGGCCGCTACCAGGGCTACTTCAGCAGCATGTACGCGGTGGCGAGCATCGCCGGCCCCGTGCTGGGCGGGCTGCTCACCGAGTACCTGTCCTGGCGCTGGGTGTTCCTGATCAACCTGCCGGTGGGCCTGGTGGCCTTCGCGGTGTCGCGGCGCACCCTGGTGGGCCTGCCGGTGCCGGGGCGGCGGCCGCGCATCGACTACCTGGGCACGCTGCTGATGATCGCAGGCCTGGGCAGCCTGCTACTGGCCATCACCGACGTCGGCCAGGGCGCCGACTGGCGCGATGCGCAGCTGCTCGGGCTGTTCGCCGCGGCCCTGGTGCTGCTGGTGTTGTTCGTCCTGCAGGAGCGCCGCGCCGCCGAACCGCTGGTGCCCATGCAGCTGTTCGCCATCCGCGCGGCGACGCTGAGCTGGATGGTCGGCTTCTTCGCCAGCTTCCAGATCATCTCGCTGTCGGTGCTGGTGCCGCTGCGCTTCCAGTCGGTGACCGGCGCCGGCGCCGACAGCGCCGCGCTGCACATGCTGCCGCTGGCCATGGGCGTGCCGATCGGCGCCTACTGCTGCGGGCGCCTGACCACCATCCTGGGCCGCTACAAGCCGCAGATAGTCGCCGGCGCGCTGCTGCTGCCCTGCGCGGTGGCCGGCCTGGCCCTGGTCACGCCGTCCAGCTTCTGGCTGTCGGGGCTGTTCATGCTGCTGTGCGGCACCGCCGCCGGCACCCAGTTCCCCACCAGCCTGGTGGCCGCGCAGAGCGCCGTATCGCATAGCCACCTGGGCGTCGCCACCAGCAACACCACGCTGTTCCGCTCCCTCGGCGGGGCGGTGGGCGTCGCCCTGATGTCGGCGATCCTCCTGGCCATGCTGCAGCCGCTGGCGGCCGGGCAGGGCTTCGGCCACGGCATCTCCGCCAACGAACTGCTCGCCAGCCTCGCCGGCCCCGGCCACGAGGACCGCCGCCTGCTGCTGGACGAAGTGTTCCGCCGGCTGTTCCTGGTCAACGCCGGCGTCGGCGTGCTGGCGCTGCTCATCGCCCTGGCGCTGCCCAACAGCCGCCTGCGCGGCAAGGTGGAGGACTGAGCCTCCACCGCCCGCGTACCGTCAGTCCTCGTCGTTGAGGTAGCTGACCTTGCGCAGGTCCGGCAGCAGCAGGCAGACCACCAGCGCCACGCCGCACATCACCGAGACGTAGATGTAGAAGTACGATTCCACGCCGAGGCTCTTCAGGCCCAGGGCCGCGTATTCCGCCGAGCCGCCGAAGATGGCGTTGCCCACCGCGTAGGACAGGCCCACGCCCAGGGCGCGGATCTGCGGCGGGAACATCTCGGCCTTGATCAGCCCGCTGATGGAGGTGTACAGGCTGACGATGGCCATGGCCACGATGATCAGCACGAAGGCCATGTAGGGGCTGGTGGTGGTCTTGAGCGCCGAGAGGATCGGCCAGGTGCAGAGCATGCCCAGCAGGCCGAACCAGAGCATCGAGGTCTTGCGCCCGATGCGGTCGGAGAGGGCGCCGAACAGCGGCTGCATGCACATGTAGACGAACAGCGCGAAGGTCATCACGCCGCTGGCCACCTTGGCGTCCATGCCCACGGTGTTGACCAGGTACTTCTGCATGTAGGTGGTGAAGGTGTAGAAGATCAGCGAGCCGCCGGCGGTGAAGCCGAGCACGGTGAAGAAGGCGCGCTTGTGGTGGGCGAACAGCTCGGTGAGGGTGCCGGACTCGGCGCGGTGCAGGTTCTCGTCCTTGGCCGTCTCGCTCAGCGAACGGCGCAGGTAGAAGGCGATCACCGCGGTGATGGCGCCGACCACGAAGGGAATCCGCCAGCCCCAGGCGCGCAGCTCCTCGTTGCTCAGCAACTGCTGCAGGATCACCACCACCAGCACCGCCAGCAGTTGGCCGCCGATCAGCGTCACGTACTGGAAGGAGGCGAAGAAGCCGCGCTGGCCCTTGAGCGCCACCTCGCTCATGTAGGTGGCGCTGGTGCCGTACTCGCCGCCCACCGACAGGCCCTGGAACAGCCGGGCCAGCAGCAGCGCCGCCGGCGCCAGCACGCCGATGGTCTCGTAGGTGGGCATCACGGCGATGGCCAGGGAGCCGCCGCACATCATCAGCACCGAGATCATCATCGCCGTCTTGCGGCCCTTCTTGTCGGCGATGCGGCCGAACATCCAGCCGCCGATGGGGCGCATCAGGAAGCCGGCGGCGAACACCCCGGCGGTGTTGAGCAGCTGCACCGTGGGGTTGCCCGAGGGGAAGAAGGCGTGGGCGAAGTAGATGGCAGTGAAGGCGTAGACGTAGAAGTCGAACCACTCCACCAGGTTGCCGGAGGAGGCGCCGACAATGGCGAAGATGCGTCGGGCGCGTTCTTCGGCGGAGTAATGCGGTACGGGTGCGTTCATGCGGGTTCTCTCGTCGATGACACTGTTGTTGGCGTTGTACGGCGGCCGTCCCTTTCGCCACCGGACGAGGTGCGGCAGGCCGCACTCGGGCAGCTTGCCGACACAATCTGTTACAGGAGTATAGCCCCCTGCCGATAGCCAGCTAACGATAAATCCTGCCGATCGACGGGGTGCCAACCATCGAAAGGGCGAATATCGAACGTCCGTTCGGCATTTCCGATTGACCGGCACAAGGCCAGCTTCTATCGTTTCGCCACCCACGCGTGCCTGCCGGGACTACTTGTCAGGTACCCCTCGGTGGGCCGCAGGGTCCGACCTTGTCCACAAGACAAGGTCGATTACCTTCCCCTCGCAGGGCGGCTCCTGCCGCAAAGCCTCGGTGCCCCGTCCACACCCCCGGACGCGCAGGCACCGGGGGGATAATGGTCCCCCCGCCTTTCTCATCCTCCGCAGCCGTTGCCGTCTTCGTCCGCCGTTCGCCGGCTGACGGAATTGTCATGTCCGCCTCATCTCCGCGTCATTCCGCCGTCATCAGGATGGAGCCTGCCTGCGCGCGGCTCCCAGCCGCTGCGGGTGCACAACAACGATGCGGCGCCTCTCCGGCAGCCGCCCAAGAGCCCATGGAGCGATCGATGACACAGCGGCACATCCCCCTGGCCCTCTCCCTGCTCGCCGCCGGGCTGGCCAGCCCCCTGGCCGGCGCCGAGGAGAGCGCCGAAGGCTTCCTCGAAGGCCAGCGCCTGGACATCCTCAACCGCAACTTCTACTTCAACCGCGACGACCGCCACGGCCAGTCCAGCCCCAAGGGCAACGGCTATTCCGAGGCCTGGGCCCAGGGCCTCTTCGCCCGCTACCAGTCCGGCTACACCCAGGGCACGGTGGGCTTCGGCGTCGACGCCTTCGCCATGCTCGGCATCCAGCTGGACAGCGGCGACGGCCGCAACGGCGGGCACAGCTCCTTCGACGTGCTGCCGGTGGACGCCCGGGGCCGCACCCAGGACGAATACGCCAAGGCCGGCGGCGCCGCCAGGCTGCGCCTGTTCGACACCGAGGTGAGGATCGGCGACGTGTTCCCGCAGACCCCGGTGGTGCACTACGGCGACTCGCGCCTGCTGCCCGAATCCTTCCGCGGCGTGACCCTGAACAACGCCAGCATCGACGGCCTGGACCTGCAGGCCGGGCGCCTGCATTCGATGAGCCAGCCCAACGAGCGCAAGATGAGCGAAGGCTTCTCGACCTTCTACGCTGGCCCCGTCGATGCCCCCTGGGTCGCCTACCTGGGCGGCGACTACGCGCTCACCGAACAGGTCAGCGTGAGCCTCTACGGCAGCCGCCTGAAGGACGCCTGGAAGCAGTACTACGCGGCCACTTCGGCGACCTATCCACTGGCCGACGGCCTGGACCTGATCGGCGGCTTCACCTACTACAAGTCGGTGGACGACGGCGGCCGCGAGCTGCTCGGCGAGTTCAACACCAACATCTGGAGCGGCAAGCTCGGCGTGCGTTTCGGCGCCCACACCCTGGCCCTGACCCACCAGCGCAACAACGGCAATAACGACTTCGACTACCTGCGCCAGTCGGACTCGATCTACCTGGACAACTCCATCCAGTACACCGACTTCAACTCGCCGAAGGAGCGCTCCTGGATGCTCCGCTACGACCTCGACATGCAGGCCTACGGCATCCCCGGCCTGAGCTTCATGACCCGCTACGCCCGCGGCAGCGACGCCGACTACAGCCACGCCAACGCGGTCTACATGCGCCGCGACGGGAACGGCGATCCATTGACCGACCAGAAGCGCTGGGAGCGCGACGTCGAGGCGAAGTACGTGGTGCAGAACGGCAGCCTGAAGGACCTGTCCTTCCGCCTGCGCCAGGCGACGACCCGGGCCACGGCCTTCGAGTCGGACCTGGACGAGGTGCGGTTGATAGTGGAGTACCCGTTGCGGGTGCTTTGAGGTTCGGCTGTGGAGAAAGGCCCCTGCGGGGGCCTTTTTCGTTTGCGGGGGTGGTTTTGTTTTTTGTAGGAGCGAGCTTGCTCGCGAATCCGGTTTCCCGGTGGCTTCGGTGCCTGGCCTGAAGAGCGCCCTCTCCCTAACCCTCTCCCTGAAGGGAGAGGGGACTGTTCGGTGTGCTCGGGTATTTCGGCGTTAGCCGGCTACTACACGGGTATCAGGATGAAACCACACCGCCTCTCGGCACGAACTAGCCCCCTCTCCCTTCAGGGAGAGGGCTGGGGAGAGGGAACGGAGTCAATCCAAGGCTCCGTTGCAACCGGGGAACTCCGTTCGCGAGCAAGCTCGCTCCTACACAAAAACCCAAACCCCTCCCTATCAAAATCGTCATCCCCACCTCAGCATCCTGTTACCGACGACAGGTTCCAATAACCCCGTCAGCCCCACTCGTGTGAACTGACGGCCGTCCCGGCAGCGAAAGCTCCTTTGGTGAGGGACGGCCCCTGAGGCGCCCCCCGCGGGCGCCTTTTTTTACGTCCCTGCTCAGCCCACCTCATCGCGCCTGTGCGCCCAGCGATACAGCGCCGGCAACACCAGCAGCGTGAGCGCAGTGCTGGAGAGAATGCCCCCGATCACCACCGTAGCCAGCGGCCGTTGCACCTCGGCGCCGGTACCTGTCGCCAAAGCCATGGGCACGAAGCCCAGCGACGCCACCAGCGCCGTCATCAACACCGGGCGCAGGCGCGTCAGGGCGCCCTCGTGGATGGCCGCATCCAGCCCGCGGCCCGCCTCGCGCAGGTTGCGGATGAAGGCGAGCATCACCAGGCCGTTGAGCACCGCCACCCCGGACAGGGCGATGAAGCCCACCCCGGCGGAGATCGACAGCGGGATGTCGCGCAGCCACAGCGCTGCCACCCCGCCGGTGAGGGCGAAGGGGATGCCGGTGAACACCAGCAGGCCGTCGCGGACGTTGCCGAACATCATGAACAGCAGCACGAATACCAGCAGCAGCGCCACCGGCACCACCACCTGCAGGCGCCTGGCCGCCGATTGCAGCTGCTCGAACTGGCCGCCCCAGGCGGTCCAGTAGCCGGCCGGCACCTGCACCTCATTGGCCAGGCGCTGTTCGGCCTCGGCGACGAAGGAGCCGATGTCGCGGCCGCGCACGTTGGCGCTGACCACCACCAGGCGCTTGCCGTTCTCCCGGCTGACCTGGTTCGGCCCCTGCAGCAATTGCAGTTGCGCCACCTGGCCGAGCGGGATGAAGGCGATGCGCCCGTCGGGGCCGGCCGGCAACGGCAGCAGCAGGCGCGACAGGCCGTCGATGTCGCTGCGCTGCGCCTCGGGCAGGCGCACCAGCAGGTCGAAGCGGCGGTCGCCCTCGAACAGCGTGCCGGCCTGGCGCCCGCCCACCGCGATGGCGACGAAGTCCTGCACGTCGCCCACGGCCAGGCCGAAGCGCGCCGCCCGGTCGCGGTCGATGTCGACGGTCAGCACCGGCAGGCCGCCGGTCTGCTCGACCTTCACCTCGGAGGCGCCGGGCACCTGGCGCAGGGCCTCGGCGATCTTCCCGGCGGTCTGTTCCAGCACCGCCATGTCGTCGCCGAAGACCTTCACCGCCACATCGCTGCGCACCCCGGAGATCAGCTCGTTGAAGCGCAGCTGGATCGGCTGCGACAGCTCGTAGTTGCTCCCCGGCACCTCGGCGGCGGCGCGCTGGATTTCCTCCACCAGCTGCGCGCGCGGCTTGCGCGGGTCCGGCCAGTCCTGCTGCGGGCGCAGCATCAGGTAGCTGTCGGAGATGTTCGGCGGCATGGGGTCGGAGGCGATCTCGGCGGTGCCGGTGCGGGCGAACACCCGCTGCACCTCCGGCACCCTGGCGAGGATGTGGCGCTCCAGGCGTTCCTGCAGCTCCACCGACTGCGTCAGGCTGGTGCCCGGCACGCGCAGCGCCTGCAGGGCGAAGTCGCCCTCGCTGAGGCTGGGCACGAACTCGCTGCCCATGCGCGTGGCCAGCAGGCCCGCGCCCAGCACCAGCAGCGCGGCGCCGGCGAACACCCGCGCACGGTGGCCCATCACCCAGCCCAGCACCGGCTCATAGCCGCGCCGCGCGCCGCGCATCAGCCAGTTCTCCTCCTCGCGCACGCGGCCGCTGACGAACAGGGCGATGGCCGCCGGCACGAAGGTCACCGACAGCAGCATCGCGCCGAACAGCGCGATGACCACGGTGAAGGCCATGGGGTGGAACATTTTCCCTTCCACGCCGGTGAGGGCGAAGATCGGCAGGTACACCACCATGATGATCAACTGGCCGAAGATCAGCGCGCGGCGCGCCTCCTTCGACGCGGCGAACACCTCTTGCAGGCGCTCGCTGCGCGTCAGCAGGCGGCCGTGGTGCTGCTGGGCGTGGGCCAGGCGGCGAATGGCGTTCTCGACGATGACTACCGCGCCGTCGACGATGATGCCGAAGTCCAGCGCGCCCAGGCTCATCAGATTGGCGCTGACGCGGTTGGCGAACATGCCGCTGAAGGTGAACAGCATCGCCAGCGGGATGACCATGGCGGTGATCAGCGCCGCGCGCAGGTTGCCGAGGAACAGGAAGAGCACGGCGATGACCAGCACCGCGCCCTCCACCAGGTTCTTCTTCACCGTGGCGATGGCCTTGTCCACCAGCTGCGTGCGGTCGTACACCGGCACCGCGCGCACGCCCGCCGGCAGGCTGCGGTTGACCTGTTCCAGGCGCTCGGCCACGGCGGCGGCGACGCTGCGGCTGTTCTCGCCGATCAGCATGAACACCGTGCCCAGCACCACCTCGCGGCCGTTCTCGGTGGCCGCGCCGCTGCGCAGTTCGCGGCCGATCTGCACCTGCGCCACGTCGCGCACGCGGATCGGCGTGCCTTCCAGGTTGGCCACCAGCACGTTGCCGATGTCTTCCAGGCCGGACAGCTGCCCCGGTGCGCGCACCAGCAGCTGCTCGCCGTTGCGCTCGATGTAGCCGGCGCCGACGTTGCCGTTGTTGCGCTCCAGCGCCGCCAGCAGGTCGGCCAGGGTCAGGCGGTGCGCGGCCAGGCGCTGCAGGTCGGGCGCCACCTGGTACTGCCGGGCCTGGCCGCCGATGGTGTTGATCTCGGCCACGCCGGGCACGTTGCGCAGCTGCGGCTTGACGATCCAGTCCTGGATCACCCGCAGGTCGGTGGGCGTGTAGGGCGTGCCGTCCTCCTTGCGGGCGTCCTCGGCGGCCTCGATGGTCCACAGGAAGATCTCGCCCAGGCCGGTGGAGATCGGCCCCAGCGCCGCCTCGGCGCCCTCGGGCAGTTGCTCGCGGGCCTGCTGCAGGCGCTCGTTGACCAGTTGCCGGGCGAAGTAGATGTCGGTGCCGTCGGCGAAGATCGCCGTCACCTGCGACAGCCCCGAGCGCGAGATCGAACGCGTCTGCTGCAGCCCCGGCAGGCCGGCCATGGCGGTCTCGATGGGGTAGGTGATGCGCTGCTCGGTCTCCAGCGGCGAGTAGCCGGGGGCGGCGGTGTTGATCTGCACCTGGACGTTGGTGATGTCGGGTACCGCGTCGATCGGCAGCTTCTGGTAGCTGGCCACGCCGAGGGCGGCCATGCCCAGCACGGCGAGCAGCACCAGGTAGCGCTGCTCGATGGCGAAACGGATGATGCGTTCGAACATGGGGGCTCTCGCGGTCAGTGGGCGTGCTCGGCGCTGGCCTTGCCCAGCTCCGACTTGAGGACGAAGCTGCCGGCGGCGGCGACCTGCTCGCCGGCGGCCAGGCCCTGCAGCACCTCCACCCGGCCCTGGCCGCGCGCGCCCAGGCGCACCGGCTGGGCGACGAAGGCGCCGTCGCGGCGGACGAACACCACGTCCTGCTCCTCCACCCGCTGGATGGCCGCCTCCGCCACGCTGACCGCCGCCGCGCGCGGCGCGCCGGCCAGCGTCACCTGCACCGGCAGGCCCGGCCGCCAGGCGCCGCCGGGGTTCTCCACCACCACCCGGGCGCTGGCCATGCGCGACTGCTCGCCCAGCAGGTTGCCGACCTGGGCGACGCGGCCCTCGGCGCTTATGCCCAGGTCCACGGCCTCGACCTGCGCCGGCTTGCCCAGCTGTACCCAGGCCAGGTCGCGCGGCGCCACGGCGAAGGTGGCCCAGACCCGCGACAGGTCGGAAAGAGTGAAGGCGGCGGTGTTCTCGTCCACCACCTCGCCGCGCACCAGGTGCTTCTCCACCACCACGCCGTCGAAGGGCGCGCGCAACTCGTAGCGGTCGCCGCCGCCGGCGCCCAGGGCGCCGAGCTTCTGCCGGGCGTTGGCCAGGGCGATCTCGGCTTCCTGCCGGGCCTGGCGCGCCTGCAGGTAGTCCTGCTCGGCGGAGACCTTCTCCTGCCACAGCTGGCGCTCGCGCTCGTAGGTCACCCGCGCCAGTTCGAGGCGCCGCTGCGCAGCCGCCAGTTCGCTGCGCAAGTCGGACAGCTGCGGGCTGGCGATCACCGCCAGCAGCTCGCCGCGCTTCACCGCCTGGCCCAGTTCGGCCGCCACCTGCTGCACCACCCCGGCCACGCGCGGCACCAGGTGCGCGGTGCGGTCGGCGTCGAAGGCGATCTCGCCGGGCAGGCTCAGGCGCGCGGACAGCTCGGCCGGCGCGGCGTGCTCCAGCTCCACGCCGGCGACGCGCAACTGCTCGTCGCTCAGGCGCAGGCCGGCGTCTTCCTCGCCATGCTCGTCGGTCTCGGCGTGGTGCTCGTCGTCGCCATGGCCAGCGGCCTCGCCATGGGCCTTGGCGGCGCTTTCGCCGTGGTGTTCGCCATCCTGGTGCGCGGCCGCCTCGCCATGCCCTTCCGGCGCCTGCGCGGCCCCGCCCGGCAACAGCGTGGCGGCGCCGCCCAGCGCCAGCATGAACAGCACGGCGGCGGCGATCTTCATTTCTCTCGACTTCATGGACTCTCCCGGATGGCCCCGCGCCTCAGGCGCCGATCAGGCTCGACAGCGCGCCCAGGGCGCGGAACAGGTCATGGATGCACCAGTGCCCGGCGGCGGAGCCGTAGGCCTGGTAGGGAAGGTGGCTGCTGGTGGCCAGCAACGCCGCCAGCAGCAGGGCCGACGACAGCCGGGCGCGCAGGGAGCGCCCGGCCATCAGCGCAGCGCCAGGTCGCCGAAGATGCGCTCGGTGCGAGCGCGCGCCTCGGCGAGGCGGGCCAGCGCCTGCAGGTACCGGTCGCGCGCGGCGAGCAGGGTGCGCTGGGCGTCAAGCACCTCGAGGAAGCCGAACTTGCCCATCTCGAAGCCGCGGGTGGCGGCGTCCAGGGCCTGGCGCGCGGCCGGCAGCAAACTGTCGCGCAGGGTTTGCGCCTCATGCTGCGCGGTGCCCCACAGGTCCAGCGCCTGCTGCGTCTCGCGGCGCAGGCGCAGCTCGGTGGCGTTGCGCAGGTCGCGGGCCTGGTCCGCCCTGCGCGCCTCGGCCAGCAGGCGGCCCTGGTTGCGGTCGAACAGCGGCAGCGGCATGGACAGCCCGACCAGGTTCACCCGCTCGCGGGCCTCGTGGTCGTACTGGCTGCCCAGGGTGACGTCGAGGTTGGGCACGCGCTCGGCCCGCGCCAGCTGCACGGCGGCCTCGCGCTGGTCGACCTGGAGCAGCGCCAGTTGCAGCTCGGCGGTCTGCTCCAGGCGCCGCAGCAACTGCGCGGCCTGGGGCGGCGCCGGCAGTTCGGCGTTGCCGGCCACCTCGGCGAAGCCCGGCTCGGCCTCGCCCATGAGCCCGGCCAGGGCGCGGTAGGCCTGGTCACGGTCGATGCGCGCGCGCTGCAGTTCCAGCTCCACCTCGGTCAGCTGCACCTGTGCCCGCGTCGCCTCCAGCGGCGCCGACTTGCCGGCGCGCACCCGTGCCTCGGCGGCGCGCAGTGCCCGCCGGGCCAGGGTTGCCGACTCCTCGCCCAGGCGCAGGCGTTCCTGGGCCTGCAAGGCGGCCTGGAAGGCCTCCAGCACCTCGGCGCGCAGCGTGTTGCGGCGCACTTCCAGCTCCATTTCGGCGATCGCCTCGCCGCGTTCGGCCACGGCCACCCGCGCGCCGCGCTTGCCGCCCAGCTCCAGGGGCTGGGTCAGGGCGAGGGTGGTGGTGGAACGGTCGCGGCGGGTGTCCTCGGTCTCCCAGGACAGGCTCGGGTTCGGCAGCAGCGCCGCCTGGCGCCGCTCGCCCGCGGCGATGCCCCGGCCGCGGGCGACGGCGGCCAGCTCGGGGTTGGCCGCCAGCGCGGTGCGCAGGGCCTCGTCGAAGCCCAGGGCGCGGGCCTCGGCCGGCACGCCCGGCAGGCCGAGCAGAAGCAGGAACAGCGACAACGATGCCGGCCACGGACACAGGCCCGCAGCCGGCCAGCGGAACAGGCCACGAAAGTAGGACACGGCACACCTCAGGAAACGGCCCGGGACGGCGTTTTCGCCCCATGGACAGGCGGCAACTTCCAGGGAAGTTCCACCCACTGCCGCAACGTTAATTTCCTGCTTTTATCGGCAAGGTGACCCGTCAATTACAAATATGTCATTCAACCGAAGTTCATATTTTCCTGCGTTAGCATCGGCTTTATCCGGCTATCCAGGGCGCTCCGAACCAGGCCCTGAAAACCACCGATAAAGCCGCCTTATCAAGGATTTGGAACAACTAATGCGCCGCAATGGCAATATCCGGAAACATCCTTTGGGAGCCAGCGGCATTGACCCTGAAGCGGCTACAGCCCTTAGCCTCGCCGGCCAGTTAAATATCGGAAAGTTCCCTGCTTACATAGCCGGAATTCGCACGTTCGATAAGTACAGAATTTTCAGACTTCATAAGTAAGGTCATTCCCCATATGCGAATCCTAGTTGTAGAGGACGAAGCCAAGACCGCCGACTACCTGCACCAGGGCCTGAGCGAAAGCGGCTTCGTGGTGGACCGCGCCGACAACGGCGTGGACGGCCTGCACCTGGCCCGCCAGGGCACCTACGACCTGGTCATCCTCGACGTGAACATGCCGCAGATGGATGGCTGGGAAGTGCTGCAGCAACTGCGCCGCGAGAGCGACACGCGGGTCATGCTGCTCACCGCCCGCGGCCGCCTGGCCGAGCGCGTGCGCGGCCTGGAGCTGGGCGCCGACGACTACCTGGTGAAACCCTTCGAGTTCCCCGAGCTGCTCGCCCGGGTGCGCACCCTGCTGCGCCGCAGCGAGCGGGTGAGCGCGCCGCCGGTGCTGCGCATCGCCGGCCTGGAGCTGGACCCGGCGCGCCACCGCGCCTACCGCGACGGCCGGCGCATCGACCTGACCACCAAGGAATTCGCCCTGCTGCACCTGTTGATGAGCCGCAGCGGCGAGGTGCTGACGCGCACCCAGATCATCTCCCTGGTGTGGGACATGAACTTCGACTGCGACACCAACGTGGTGGAAGTCACCATCCGCCGCCTGCGGCTGAAGGTCGACGACCCCTTCGACAGCAAGCTGATCCACACCCTGCGCGGCGTCGGCTACGTGCTGGAGGCGCGCGAATGAAGCCGGCCAGCCTGTCCACCCGCCTGGCCCTGGGCATCGGCCTGCTCTGCGCCGGCCTGGTGGTGGTGTTCGCCCTGCTCGCCTACACGGCCCTCGACCACGAGTTGCAGAGCCGCGCGCGCAACGAGCTGGCCGACAAGCTCGGCCAGGTCCGCCACGCCCTGGACGCCGGCCTGGACGACCGCGCCCTGGCGCGCGGGCCGCACGAACTGCTGGACGTGGTGGCCGGACACGACAACCTGGAGCTGACGCTGCTGGCCCCGGACCAGGGCCAGGCACCGCTGCTCGACACCGGCAAGCCGCAGCGGCTGGCCACCCTGGACAGCCTGCAACCGGGAAGCGAAGCGCAGTACCACGCCTGGACCGACAATGCCGGCCGGCGCCTGCTCAGCATCGGCAGCCGGGTGCCGATGGCCAACGGCGCCAGCGTGCGCGCCCTGCTGACCCTCGAACGCGGCAACGACGATGCGCTGCTCGGCGCCTTCCGCCAGTCGGTGCTGGCCGGCGTGCCCTTCCTTCTGCTGCTGGTGGGCCTGGGCGCCTGGTACGCGGTGCACCGCGGGCTGTCGCCGCTGCAGCGCTTCCGCAAGGTGGCCGCGCGCATTTCCACCGAGGACCTCAGCCACCGCATCCCGGTGGAGAAGCTGCCGCTGGAACTGGGCGAGGCGGCCCAGGCGCTGAACGTCATGCTGCATCGCCTGGACCAGGGCGTGCAGCAGCTGACGCAGTTCTCAGACGACCTCGCCCACGAGCTGCGCTCGCCCATCGGCAACCTGCTGGGCAAGGCGCAGGTCACCCTGTCCCGCGAGCGGCCGCTGGAGGAATACCAGGCAGTGCTGGCCTCGGGCGTCGAGGAGCTGGAGCGGCTGTCGCGCATCGTCAGCGACATGCTGTTCCTGGCCCAGGTCAATCAGGCGCAGGTGCCTTTCGAGCGCCTCTCGCTGGGAGCCGAGGCCTGCCGCGTGGCGGAGCTGTTCCTGTATGCCGCCGAGGAGAAGGGGGTGGACATCGAGCTGTCCGGCGATGCCTGGGTCCACGGCAACCGCCTGATGGTGCAGCGGGCGATCTCCAACCTGCTGTCCAACGCCATCCGCCACGCGCCGGCCGGCAGCCAGGTCGACATCGACATCAAGGGCGGCGCGGAGGGCGTGGCGCTCTGCGTCAGCAACCCCGGGCCCGGCATCGAGCCGCAGCACCTGCCGCACCTGTTCGAGCGCTTCTACCGCGCCGATGGCGGCCGCTCGCGCCAGGAGGGCGGCACCGGCCTGGGCCTGGCCATCGTCCGCTCGATCATGAGCCTGCACAACGGCAGCGTCGCGGTGGACAGCGCGGCGGAAGGCCCGACGCGCTTCCACCTGCGCTTTCCCAACGCGGCCGCCTGATCACTTGCCGCGGTTGCAGCTGACGCGCTCGGCGCGGTATTCCAGGCGCTGCTCGGCGCCGTCGGAGTCCAGGTAGCGCATGCGCACCGGCACCACGCCGCAGCCCCGGGCCGGCGTCACTTCCAGCACCTGGGCGATGTCCAGGCGCATGCCGTACTCGTAGCGGCGGAAGTCGTCGGCCTGCGCCGGCGGGTTCGCGGCGGCCATGGCCGCCAGGCGGTTCTGCTCCATGCGCGCGAAGGTACGATCGCCCCCGCTCTCGGCCAGGGCCAGGGACGAAACGCCGAGCAGGCCGGCGAGCAGGAGAGGGCGGAACAGGTTCATGGCAGTCACCTCAGGTGGTGGTGGAAACTGCCTTCACCTTAAGCAGCGGGGCCTAACGGGAGCCTGAGGCGTGCATGACGATTCGGTTATCCGTGGGGGTGACCCGGCCCGAAGGGAAATGACCCAGCTGCCTAGGCTGAAGTGTTCCTGCGTAGGATGGGTTGAGCTTGCGATACCCATGCGGTTGCGCTGATGGGTATCGCTTCGCTCAACACCATCCTACGAAAAGCCATGCTCGCTCATGCGGTAGGAGCGGACTTTGTCCGCGATTGGATTCACCGGGCGCGCGGCTTATTCCACCGTAACCGACTTGGCCAGGTTGCGCGGCTGGTCGACGTCGGTGCCCTTGAGCACGGCCACGTGGTAGGACAGCAGCTGCAGCGGCACGGTGTAGAGGATCGGCGCCAGGCAGTCGTGGATCGGCGGCATGCTCACCACGTGGGTGCCCGGGCCGTTGCCCAGGCCGCTGTTGGCCTCGGCGAAGACGATCAGCTCGCCGCCGCGGGCGCGGACTTCCTGCAGGTTGGACTTGAGCTTCTCCAGCAGCTCGTTGTTCGGCGCCACCGTGACCACCGGCATGTCGGCGTCCACCAGGGCCAGCGGGCCGTGCTTGAGCTCGCCGGCCGGGTAGGCTTCGGCGTGGATGTAGGAGATTTCCTTGAGTTTCAGCGCGCCCTCCATGGCCACCGGGTACTGGGCGCCGCGGCCGAGGAACAGGGTGTGGTGCTTCTCGGCGAACAGCTCGCCGACCTTCTCCACCACCTTGTCCATCGCCAGGGCTTCTTCCAGGCGCGTCGGCAGGCGGCGCAGGGCTTCCACCAGTTCGGCCTCGACGCCCTCGCCCAGGCGGTTCTGCACCCGGCCGATGGCCAGGGTCAGCAGCAGCAGGGCCACTAACTGGGTGGTGAAGGCCTTGGTCGAGGCCACGCCGATCTCCGGGCCGGCCAGGGTCAGCAGGGTCATGTCCGACTCGCGCACCAGCGAGCTGGTGGCGACGTTGCAGATCGCCAGGCTGGAGAGGAAGCCCAGCTGCTTGGCGTTGCGCAGCGCGGCCAGGGTGTCGGCGGTCTCGCCGGACTGCGAGATGGTGACGAACAGGGCGTCGGGCTGCACCGCCACCTTGCGGTAGCGGAACTCGCTGGCCACCTCGACCTGGCAGGGGATGCCGGTCAGCTCTTCCAGCCAGTAACGCGCCACCAGGCCGGCGTGGTAGCTGGTGCCGCAGGCGACGATCTGCACGTTGCGCACCTTGGCGAACAGCTCGGCGGCGTTCGGCCCGAAGCTCTCCACCAGCACCTGGCCGGAGCCCAGGCGGCCTTCCAGGGTGCGCTGCACCACCTTGGGCTGCTCGTGGATTTCCTTGAGCATGAAGTGGCGGTACTCGCCCTTGTCGGCGGCCTCGGCGCCCTCGTGGTACTGCACCGCCTCGCGCTTCACCGGGCGGCCTTCGGCATCCCACAGCTGCACGCTATCGCGGCGCAGCTCGACGATGTCGCCTTCTTCCAGGTAGATGAAGCGGTCGGTGACCTGGCGCAGGGCCAACTGGTCGGAGGCGAGGAAGTTCTCGCCCAGGCCCAGGCCGACCACCAGCGGGCTGCCGCTGCGGGCGGCGACGATGCGGTCCGGCTGGTCCAGGCTGATCGCCGCCAGGCCGTAGGCGCCGTGCAGTTCCCGGACCGTGGCCTTGAGCGCGGTGCTCAGGTCGCCCAGCTCGCGCAGGCGCAGGTGCAGCAGGTGGACGATGACCTCGGTGTCGGTCTGCGAGGTGAACACGTAGCCCTCGCTCTTGAGGTATTCGCGCAGCTCCTCGTGGTTCTCGATGATGCCGTTGTGCACCACCGCCAGGCGGTCGTGGGAGAAGTGCGGGTGGGCGTTGGCCTCGCTGGGCGCGCCGTGGGTGGCCCAGCGGGTGTGGGCGATGCCCAGGTGGCCGGCCAGCGGCTGTTCGGCCAGGGCCTGCTCCAGGCTCGCCACCTTGCCGACGCGGCGGCGGCGCTGCAGTTCGCCGGCGGCGTCCACCAGGGCCAGGCCGGCGCTGTCGTAGCCACGGTATTCGAGGCGCTTGAGGCCCTCGATCAGGATCGGGGTGACGTTACGTTCGGCAATGGCGCCAACGATTCCACACATGGGGCGTTCTCCTTAGTTCGTGCAGCGCGCGCGTATGACTTTCACGCCGCGCGCCTCGATCTGGGCACAGGCCTCGTCGCTGAGGCGCTCGTCGGTGATCAGGGTCTGGATGCTGCTCCACGGCAGTTCCAGGTTGGGCATGCGCCGCCCGAGCTTGTCGGCCTCGGCCATGACGATCACCTCGCGGGCGACCTCGGCCATCACCCGGCTCAGCCCGAGCAGTTCGTTGAAGGTGGTGGTGCCGCGCGCGGGGTCGAGGCCGGCGGCACCGATGAACAGCTGGTCGAAATCGTAGGAGCGCAGCACCTGCTCGGCCACCTGGCCCTGGAACGACTCCGAGTGCGGGTCCCAGGTGCCGCCGGTCATCAGCAGCACCGGCTCGCGCTCCAGCTCGCGCAGGGCGTTGGCGACGTTCAGCGAGTTGGTCATCACCACCAGGCCGGGCTTGTGCCCGAGCTCGGGGATCAGCGCGGCGGTGGTGCTGCCGCTGTCGATGATGATCCGCGCGTGCTCGCGGATGCAGGCCGCCGCGGCGCGGGCGATGGCCTGCTTGTAGGGCGACAGCGGCGGGCTCGGCTCGGCCAGCAGTTCCTGCGGCATGGGCACCGCGCCGCCGTAGCGGCGCAGCAGCAGGCCGTTGCTCTCCAGGGCGGCCAGGTCCTTGCGGATGGTCACCTCGGAAGTGGCGAAACGCCGGGCGAGGTCGTCGACGCTGACCTCGCCCTGCTGGTTGAGCAGGGCGAGGATCTCGTGGCGGCGCTGGGGCGTGTTGCGTTTCGACATGAAGGCTTATGTTTCGATTCGAAAGTTACAGGTGCGAATCAAAACCCAAGAGCTTTCATTCGTCAAGTTCGGGTGATGGGAGGTTGGGGCGACGCAGGAGCGACTGCCCACCGCACCGGGGCGCTTTTCGTAGGATGGGTTGAGCCTGCGAAACCCATGCTGCCGTGGCGATGGGTATCGCTTCGCTCAACGCCATCCTACGGGGGTTGTGTTTGCCGCCGGGTGCAGGAGCGCCCACGGGCAGCGCCTCAGCCCATCTCCAGGCGGTTGCGGCCGCCGCGCTTGGCGCGGTACAGGGCCTGGTCGGCGCGTTCGAAGGCCGCTTCGTTGCGTTCGCCGGCGCGGAACTGGGTGAGGCCCGCGGAGCAGGTGATGACCAGCGGCTCGCCCTTGAAGTGGAAGGGGATGCGTTCCACCGACGTGCGCAGGGCTTCCAGCAATTGCTGCCCGCCGTCCAGGGGCGTGGAGGGCAGCAGCACGACGAATTCCTCGCCGCCGAAGCGGGCGATGAAGTCGGTCTTGCGCAGGCGCTTGGCCAGCTCGCCGGCGATGATCTTCAGCACCTTGTCGCCGGCCAGGTGGCCGTAGTCGTCGTTGATGCGCTTGAAGTGGTCGACGTCCAGCACCGCCAGCAGCAGTTCGCCGCCGAAGCGCTGCACCCGCGCCACTTCCAGTTCCAGGCGCTCGCTCAGGGCGGCGCGGTTGGGCAGGCCGGTGAGGGGGTCGGTCAGGGCCTTCTGCCGCTGGTCCTCGATGCTGGCCTGGAAGCTGCGCGCCTCTTCCTCCATCGAGGAAACCCGCGCCACCAGCGCCTGCAGGCGCTCCCCGGCCTCGCGCTCGCGGGCCTCGCGTTCCTGGCGGTGCCGTTCGATGCTGCCGAGCAGGCCTTCCAGGCGCTCATCCACCGAGCGCTTGAGGCTGTCCAGGTCGGTGGCCTGCTGCACGCTGCTCTGCAGGCCGCTGACCTGGTCGCGCAGTTCGTCGTCCAGGCGCCGCGCGCTGTCGGACACGGCGTCCTGGCCCTGCTGCACGGAGCCGAGGCTGTCGAGGAAGGTGCTCAGGCGGTCGTTGAGCTGGTGCAGGTAGCCTTCGAAGGCGGCCTGGCCGCTGTCGTTGAGGGCCAGCACCAGCACCGCCAGGTCGTCCAGCACCGGCACCAGTTCGTACCAGTTCAGGCTGCCGTTGATGCGCTCGCGCAGAGCCTGGGCCTGTGGGCGGTAGGTGGCCGGCAGCTGCAGCTGGTCGAGCAGGTTCAGCAGGCTGGCCTCGATGTGCGGCGCCACCGCGCTGTAGCCGGGCTCGGGCATCGGCGGCAGGGCGTAGTGCTGCTCGCCCTCGCCATCCAGCAGCACCGGGCGCGGCGCGCTGGGGATGAGGTCGGCGGGCAGCGGCAGGCTGTCCAGCAGGGCGGCGGACGGCGCGGGTGAAGGCAGCGGTTCGGGATCGGCTTGCACCGCCACGGCCGCGGCCTGCTGCGGGATGGCCGGGGGTTCTTCGTCCACGACGGCCACGCCAGCCTCGGCGACCACGGCGGCCTCGGCCCTGGCCGGCGCCGCCGGCGTCTCGCTGGCCGGCGTGCCGCTGCTGGCAAGCGCGGGCTGGGCGGGGCCGTCCTCGCCGTCTTCGCGGCCACCGAACAGGCGCTGCAGCAGGCCGGGGCGCGGCGCCTCGGCGTCGGAAAGCTGTTCCAGCACGCGCCGCTGCAAATTGCCCAGCTCGCCGAGCAGCACCGGCAGCTCGCGGGACTGGCTGGCGCGCGCCTCCAGGTCGCGGGCGAACAGTTTCAGCGGCAGGCGCACGTCCCGCGGCAGGTCGAGGTTCAGCAGCTGCTGGGCGATCTGCTGCAGCGCCGTGATGTTCTGGCGGATGCGCTGCTGGCGGCGCTGTTCGGAGTCCAGCACGGTCTTTTCCAGGCGCGGGATCAGCCGCGCCAGGCCCGCGTCAATATCGTTGCGGCGCAGCAGTTCTCGCAGTTCCTGCATGCACTGGTCGACCGCCTTGTCGCTGCCCTCGGCAGCCAGGCTGCTGCGCACCAGGCCGCGGCGCAGCAGGTCGACGCGCACCTCCCAGCGGCGCTCCAGGCGCTCCTGCTGGTCGATGTTGGCGAGGTACTTTTCCTTCCAGCGCTGGTTGTCGTCGCGGCTCATCGAGCGTCCTTGAGAGAAAGCGCGGAGTCTTGCCGGCAGCCGTCGGGCAGGCGGATCTCCACGGACACCGGCAGGTGGTCGGAGATCGGCTCCGGCAGCACGCTGACCCGCTCCAGGGTCAGCCCGGGGCTGAGCAGGATGTGGTCCAGGCAGCGCTGCGGGCGCCAGCTGGGAAAGGTCGCCTGGACCTGCGGGGCGATCAGCCCGAGATCGCGCAGCGGCGAAGTCTCCAGCAGGTCGCTGGCGTGGGTGTTCATGTCGCCCATCAGCACCTGGTGGCGGTAGTTCTGCAGCAGCTCGCGGATGTAGGCGAGCTGGCGGGTGCGGGTGCGCGGGCCCAGGGCCAGGTGCATCATCACCACGGCCAGGGCGTTGTCGCCCTCGCCGAAGCGCATGAGGATCGCCCCGCGGCCGGGCGGGCCGGGGAGCGGGTGGTCTTCCAGCAGGGTCGGGCGCAGGCGGCTGAGCAGGCCGTTGCTGTGCTGGGCGATGCGCCCGAGGTTGCGGTTGAGCTGCTGGTACCAGTAGGGGAAGGCGCCGAGCTGGGCCAGGTGCTCGACCTGGTTGACGTAGCCGGAGCGCAGGCTGCCGCCGTCGGCCTCCTGCAGGGCCACCAGGTCGTAGCCGGACAGCAGGTCGCCGATGCGCTGCAGGTTGCCGGCGCGCCCGGCGGCGGGCAGCAGGTGCTGCCAGCCGCGGGTCAGGTAGTGGCGGTAGCGTTCGGTGCTGATGCCCACCTGGATGTTGAAGCTGAGCAGGCGCAGGCGGCCATCGGCGGGATAGCCGGATTCCGCGGCCTGCGGGTTGACCTGCGCGGGGCGGGATGCCACCACCCGCTGCTGGCGGAGCCTGCTCAGCATGGCGGGTTACCTCACTGGGCGGCCTTGGCGGCGTCGCGTTCCTTGGCGATCAGGAAGTCGGCCAGTTCCAGGGCCTTCTCCGGGCCACCGGCCGAGCCGATGTCGAAGCGGTACTTGCCGTTGACCACCATGGTCGGTACGCCGCTGATCTGGTAGGCCATGGCCAGTTTCTTGTCCTTCTCGATCTGGCCCTTGATGGCGAACGAGTCGAAGGTGCTGAGGAACTTGTCCTTGTCCACCCCCAGCGGGGCGAGGAAGTCGGCCATCTCTTCCGGGGTGGCCAGTTTCTTGCCTTCCTTGTGGATGGCCTCGAACACGGCGGTGTGCACCTTGTGCTCCACGCCCATGGCTTCCAGGGTCAGGAACAGCTGGCCGTGGACGTTCCAGATGCCGCCGAACATGGCCGGGATGCGGACGAAGTGTACGTCGGCCGGGAGTTTCCCGATCCACGGGTTGATGGTCGGTTCGAAGGCGTAGCAATGCGGGCAGCCGTACCAGAACAGCTCCACCACCTCGATCTTGCCGGGCTGGGACACCGGAACAGGGGTGCTCAGCTCGGTGTACTGCTTGCCGGATTCGAACTCGGCGGCTTGCGCGCTGAGACCGAACAGGCCGGCGAAGGCCAGTACGGCGGTGAAAATCAGGTTACGCATGGTTCACTCCTTGGCTGGATCGGGGGCGCCGCGGCGCGGCGGTGATTGGACTGGGGAGGCCGGCGGCGGTTCCAGGCATTGTAGTGGCGGCGGATACGAAAAAGGGTGGCCGAAGCCACCCTTTTTTTTCAAGCCGTGCCGCGGGGCGAAGGCCTCAGTGCAGGCCTTCGATGTAGCTGGAGACGGCGGCGATGTCCTTGTTGGACAGCTTGGCGGCGATGCTGCGCATGATCATGCTGTCGCCGTCGTTGGTGCGCTCGCCTTCGCGGAAGGCGGTCAGCTGCTTGGCCACGTAGGCCGCGTGCTGGCCACCCAGGTGCGGGAAGGCGGCCGGCTCGTTGCCCACGCCGTCGGGCGAGTGGCAGCCGGTGCAGGCGGGCATGCCCTCGGCGAGCTTGCCGCCGCGGTACAGGGCCTCGCCGGCGGAGACCAGCTTGGGATCGGCGGCGCCGACGCTCATCTTCTGGCTGGAGAAGTAGGCGGCGATGTCGGCCAGGTCCTGGTCGCTGAGGTTGGTCAGCAGACCGGTCATCTCCAGAACGGTGCGCTTGCCGTCCTTGATGTCATGCATCTGCTTGAGCAGGTACTTGTCGCCCTGGCCCGCCAGTTTCGGGAAGTTCGGCGCCATGCTGTTGCCATCGGCACCATGGCAGGCGCCGCACACGGCGGCCTTCGCCTGGCCGGCCTTGGCATCGCCGACTTCGGCGTGGGCCATGGCGGTCAGTCCCAGGGTCAAGAGCAGACTCACGATTATTTTGTTCATCAGCTAATCCATTACGGCTAATAGGTGAAAGAGAAAAGCCCGGGTTACTTGGACATCCACTGGATGATTGCCTTGTAGTCCTCGGTGTTGCAGTCGGTGCACAGGCCACGCGGGGGCATGGCGTTGAAACCGTTGGTGACGTGCTGCACCAGCGTATCCATGCCTTTGTCCAGGCGCGGTTTCCAGGCTGCGGCGTCGCCCTTCTTCGGGGCCATCGGCAACTGGCCGGCATGACAGGCGCCACAGGCCCGGTTGAATACCGCTTCTGGGTCCTGGGCGGCCTGCACGCTGGTAGCCATCGCGGCGGCTACGGCTGCGAACAGCAGTTTCTTCATGATCGTCCTCATCGGGAGGGAACGTCCGCGTTCTATTGCACGGCCGGTTGATTATCGCGTTCCCGTGGCGCCCGACCCTGGGGGATAAAGCGCACACAAAATCCGCGGCATTATATACTTCGCCTGCCTGTTCGAAAACGAGACCGGCCCCCGCGACACCGAGTCGCACCCCGCCGCGGAAGCCCCCATGCCCCCCAAGAGCCCTGCCAAGAACCCCATCCTCAGCCTTTGCCAGCAGGCAACCTTCCTGATCAGCGCGGCCAAGGTCGAGCAGTGCCCGGAAGACAGCGGCCGCGAAGTCGCCTTCGCCGGCCGTTCCAACGCTGGTAAGTCTAGCGCGCTAAATGCACTCACCCATGCCAATCTGGCGCGCACCTCGAAAACCCCCGGGCGCACCCAGTTGCTGAACTTCTTCCGCCTGGACGACGAGCGCCGCCTGGTCGACCTGCCCGGCTACGGCTACGCCAAGGTGCCGATCCCGCTGAAGCTGCACTGGCAGCAGCACCTGGAAGCCTACCTGAGCAGCCGCGAGTCGCTGGCCGGGGTGGTGCTGATGATGGACATCCGCCACCCGCTGACCGAATTCGACCGCCTGATGCTCGACTGGGCCCAGGCCAGCCGGCTGCCGATCCACGTGCTGCTGACCAAGGCCGACAAGCTGGCCTTCGGCGCGGCGAAGAACGCGCTGCTCAAGGTGCGCCGCGAAATCCAGCAGGGTTGGGGCGACATCGCCAGCGTGCAGCTGTTCTCGGCGCCCAAGCGCGAGGGAGTGGAGGAGGCGCAACAGGTCCTGGCGGCCTGGCTGGGCCTGCTGGAAGAGGACGGAGAGGAGGCCGAACAGGCCTGAAGGCCTGGCGCAGAGGGTGCCGGCTGGCCGCCGGCACTTTTTCGCGGGCAAAAAAAACCCCGAGCTTCGTATGGGGAGGGGGAAGTTCGGGGTTTAAGTCCGGACCGCTAGGGCGGGGTCCAGGATTCTGCCAACACTAAACACTGCAAAGGAGCATCGAAGGGCTTCTCCAGCCATTCACGAGTTCTGACCCGGGCTGCGGCGGGAAAGTTCAGTGTTGGCTGAAAAAATTTTCCCGAGGCCCTTTTCAGGGTTTCCTGAGGCGCCCCGCAGAGCCCGTCACCCGGGCCCTGCGACCGTTCGTCAGTGGGCTTCGTCCCAATTCGAACCGCTGCCGGTTTCGACGATGAGCGGTACCGCCAGCTCCGCCGCCTTGCCCATCAGGTCGCGCAGTTTCGCCGCCACCTCCTCGACCAGGTCCTCGCGCACTTCCAGCACCAGTTCGTCGTGTACCTGGAGGATGACCCGGGCATCGATGCCGCTGGCCTGCAGCCAGTCGTCCACGGCGACCATGGCGAGCTTCATGATGTCCGCCGCGGTGCCCTGCATGGGCGCGTTGATCGCGGTGCGCTCGGCGGCCTTGCGCATGGCGGCGTTCTTCGAGCCGATCTCCGGCAGGTACAGGCGGCGGCCGTAGAGCGTCTCGACGTAGCCCTGCTCGGCGGCCTGGGCGCGGGTGCGCTCCATGTAGGCCAGCACCCCGGGGTAGCGGGCGAAGTAGCGGTCGATGTAGGCCTGGGCCTCCTTGCGCTCGACGCCGATCTGCTTGGCCAGGCCGAAGGCGCTCATGCCGTAGATCAGCCCGAAGTTGATGGCCTTGGCGCGGCGGCGCTGCTCGGGCGTGACCTCTTCCAGCGGCAGGCCGAAGACCTCGGCGGCGGTGGCGCGGTGCACGTCGCGGTCGTGGCGGAAGGCGTCCAGCAGGCCTTCGTCCTGGGCCAGGTGGGCCATGATGCGCAGTTCGATCTGCGAATAGTCGGCCGACAGCAGCCGGCAGCCCGCGGGGGCGACGAAGGCCTGGCGGATGCGCCGGCCCTCGGCGGTGCGGATCGGGATGTTCTGCAGGTTCGGGTCGGTGGAGGAGAGCCGCCCGGTGGCCGCCACCGCCTGGTGGTAGCTGGTGTGGATGCGCCCGGTGCGCGGGTTGATCTGCTCCGGCAGCTTGTCGGTGTAGGTGCTCTTGAGCTTGCTCAGGGAGCGGTACTGCATGATCACCTTGGGCAGCTCGTAGTCCTGCTCGGCCAGGTCGGCGAGCACGTTCTCGGCGGTGGACGGCTGGCCGGTGGCGGTCTTGGCCAGCACCGGCAGGCCGAGCTTCTCGTAGAGGATGGCGCCGAGCTGCTTGGGCGAGCCGAGGTTGAACTCCTGGCCGGCCAGTTCGAAGGACTTGCGCTCCAGTTCGACCATTTTCTCTCCCAGTTCGCGGCTCTGCAGCCCCAGGAGGTTGGCGTCGACCAGCGCGCCGTTGCGCTCGATGCGCGCCAGCACCGGCACCAGCGGCATCTCGATGTCGGTCAGCACCTTGGCCAGCGACGGGATGGCCTGCAGCTTCTCCCACAGGGCCTGGTGCAGGCGCAGGGTCACGTCGGCGTCCTCGGCGGCGTAGGGGCCGGCCTGCTCCAGGGCGATCTGGTCGAAGGTCAGCTGCTTGGCGCCCTTGCCGGCGATGTCCTCGAAGCGGATGGTGCTGTGGCCCAGGTACTTCAGCGCCAGGCTGTCCATGTCGTGGCGGGTGGCGGTGGAGTTGAGCACGTAGGATTCGAGCATGGTGTCGAAGGCCACGCCGCGCACCTCGATGGGCGTGCTGGCGTTGGCCAGGACGTTGATGTCGTACTTGGCGTGCTGGCCAACCTTGGCCTTGTTCGGGTCTTCCAGCAGCGGCTTGAGGGCCTTGAGCACGGCGTCGCGGTCCAGCTGCTGGGGCACGCCCATGTAGCTGTGGGCCAGGGGCACGTAGGCGGCCTCGCCCGGCTCGACGGCGAAGGACACGCCCACCACCTGCGCCTGCTGGGCGTCGATGCTGGTGGTCTCGGTGTCGAAGGCGATCAGCTCGGCGGCTGCAAGCTTCTGCAGCCAGGCGTCGAAGGCGGCCTGTTCCAGCACGGTTTCGTAGCGCGAGTCCTGGGCCGGGGCGCTCTCGGCGGGGCTTTCGCCGGCTTCCTTGGCCTCGCGCAGCAGGTCGTCCAGCCAGTTCTTGAACTCCAGCTGGCGGTACAGCTCGATCAGCGCCTCGCGGTCCGGCTCGCCCGGATGCAGGGCGTCCAGCTCGATGTCCAGGGCGACGTCGGTCTTGATGGTGGCCAGCTGGTAGGACAGGTAGGCCTGCTCGCGGTTTTCCTCGAGCTTGGCCGGCAGGCCCTTGGCGCCGCGGATCGGCAGCTCGGGCACCTTGTTCAGGCTGGCGTAGAGCACGTCGAGGCCGCCGCCGACGCCGGTGAGCAGGCCCAGCGCGGTCTTCTCGCCGACCCCGGGCACGCCGGGGATGTTGTCGACCTTGTCGCCCATCAGCGCCAGGTAGTCGATGATCAGCTCAGGACCGACGCCGAATTTCTCCTTAACGCCATCCACGTCCAGCGTGCTACCGGTCATGGTGTTGACCAGCGTAATGTGCCCGTCGACCAATTGGGCCATGTCCTTGTCGCCGGTGGAGATCACCACCGGGCGCTGCGCCGCGGCGCTGCTGCGGGCCAGGGTGCCGATCACGTCGTCGGCCTCCACCCCTTCCACGCACAGCAGCGGCAGGCCCAGCGCGCGCACCGCCGCGTGCAGCGGCTCGATCTGCACCCGCAGCTCGTCCGGCATCGGCGGGCGGTGCGACTTGTATTCGGCGAACAGCTCGTCGCGGAAGGTCGGGCCCTTGGCGTCGAAAACCACCGCGAAGGGGCTGTCCGGGTACTGCTTGCGCAGGCTCTTGAGCATGTTCAGCACCCCCTTCACCGCGCCCGTGGGCATGCCGGTGGAGGTGGTCAGCGGCGGCAGGGCATGGAAGGCGCGGTACAGGTAGGAAGAGCCGTCCACGAGGACGAGGGGTGCTTGACTCATGAGTGGAATCAACCTTTTCCGGAGGCCAGGGGCTAGAATGACCCCAGCCGAATCGACAAAGGAACAAGGTTATCATGCGCAGTCGCAAACGCTGGTTGCTCGCCGCCCTGCTGGCCGTATCCCCCCTGGTCGCCATGGCGGTGGACGAGGAAGCGCCGACGCCCGAACCGGATGTGACCATCCGCCAGGAGGGCGACAAGACCATCCAGGAATACCGGGTCAACGGCTTCCTCTACGCCATCAAGGTCACGCCCAAGCATGGCAAGCCGTACTTCCTGGTGCGCCAGGACGGCAGCGATGGCAATTTCATCCGTTCCGACCAGCCGGACAAGCTGATCCCGCAGTGGCAGATCTTCAGCTGGTAAACCTTCAACCCCATGGCGCTCACGAGGCCTGAGCATGTCGGTATTCACCCCTCTTGAGCGTTCCACCCTGGAAAGCTTCCTCGCACCCTACGGGCTGGGGCGCCTGCATGAGTTCCGCGGCATCCCCGAGGGCTCGGAGAACAGCAACTTCTTCGTCAGCCTGGAGCGCGGCGAATTCGTCCTGACCCTGGTCGAGCGCGGCCCGGTGCAGGACCTGCCGTTCTTCGTCGAACTGCTCGACGTGCTCCATGAGGCCGACCTGCCGGTGCCCTACGCCCTGCGCACCGAATCCGGCGAGGCCCTGCGCCAGCTGGAGGGCAAGCCGGCGCTGCTGCAGCCGCGCCTGCCCGGCCGCCACGAGCGCCAGCCCAACGCCCACCATTGCGGCGAGGTCGGCGCCCTGCTGGCGCGCCTGCACCTGGCCACCCGCGGGCGCATCATCGAACGGCCCAGCGACCGCGGCCTGAGCTGGATGCTGCACCAGGGCGAGAATCTCGCCTCGCACCTGGCCCCGGCGCCGCGCGAACTGCTGGAAAACGCCCTGGAGGAAATCGCCCGGCTGCTCGCCGAACAGCCCGAGCTGCCGCGCGCCAACCTGCACGCCGACCTGTTCCGCGACAACGTGCTGTTCGACGGCCCGCACCTGGCCGGGGTGATCGACTTCTACAACGCCTGCTCGGGCTGGATGCTCTACGACCTGGCGATCACCCTGAACGACTGGTGTTCCCACGAAGACGGCGAACTCGACGGCCCCCGCGCCCGCGCGCTGCTGGCCGCCTACGCCAGCCGCCGGCCGTTCACCGCCCTGGAGGCCGAGCTGTGGCCGGAAATGCTGCGCGTGGCCTGCGTGCGCTTCTGGCTGTCGCGCCTGATCGCCGCCGAGGCCTTCGCCGGGCAGGACGTGCTGATCCACGACCCGGGCGAGTTCGAACGGCGCCTGGCGAAGCGGCAGAAGGTGGACATACACCTGCCGTTTGCGTTGTAGGGTCGCCGCCGGACGGTACGATTTTTTGTAGGAGCGGATTTATCCGCGATTTCCGCCGGCAGGGCCGGCGTATATACGCTATCGCGGACGGAGTCCGCTCCTACGTCCGTGCGTCCCAGGGGCCTCGATGCCCACCTGCGCGCGATCGCGGGATGATGCCCCACGGTTCTGCCGGGTGGCACGGCTTTTCGTAGGAGCGAGCTTGCTCGCGAAGGGCTTCTCTGCAGGGCTTGGTTCGCGAGCAAGCTCGCTCCTACAGGGGTGTACTGGTGCGACCCATGCTCTTATGGAGTGAAGATCCAATCTTGAGCAGACATCCCTGTCGTTGCTCCGCTGCCCAAGTTCAGCCCCGGCCCGACCATCCTTGGCCGGTCGTTCGCCGGCGCGACGCATGCTCGTACGGAGTGAAGATCCGATCTTGAGCAGACATCCCTGTCGATACTCCTCTGCCCAAGTTCAACCCCGGCCTGACCATCCATGGTCAGTCGTTCGCCGGGCGAAGCATGCTTCGCAAAGACTCCGGCTCACCCACATTTCGAATACCCGCAATTCAGGCAGGTCGCGCAGCCGTCCATCTGCACCACCGCCATGGTGTTGCACTTGCCGCACAGCTGGGCGCCGGCGGGGAAGCCTTCGCCGGGTTCGGCCTTGTTGGTGCCCTGGGCCGCTTCGTAGGCCGCGCGTTTTTCCGCCAGGTACAGGCGTTGTTCCTCGTCGATCTGCGGGCCCTGCATCAGGCCGATGGCTACCAGGTGGCGCTCCACCACCGCACCTATCTCGGCGACGATGGAGGGCATGTAGATGCCGCCGCGCTTGAGATAGCCGCCGCGCGGATCGAACACCGCCTTCATTTCCTCCACCAGGAAGGTGCAATCGCCGCCCTTACGGAACACTGCCGACATGATGCGGGTGAGGGCGACTATCCACTGGAAGTGGTCCATGTTCTTCGAGTTGATGAAGATCTCGAAGGGCCGGCGCTGCTCGTAGGGCGTGTCGGGGTTGAGCACCATGTCGTTGATGGTCACGTAGAGCGCGTGCTCGAACAGCGGCGACTTGATCTTGTAGGTGGCGCCCACCAGGATCTCCGGGCGCTGCAGGGTTTCGTCCATCTTCACCACGGCCGCCGCCGCGGCAGCCTCGGCGCGGGCCTTTTCCTCGGCGACGTCGACCACTTCGAAGCTGCGGATCTTCTGGTTGATTTTCACTGGCATGGGATTCCTCCGCGGCTTCAGAACTTGCCGTAGTAGCCTTCTTTCAAGGCATCGAACAGGTTGGCGGCGGTATGCGTCTCGCCGTCGTACTCCACTTCCTCGTTGCCCTTGAGCTCCACCGTGCTGCCGTCTTCCAGCTCGAAGCGGTAGAGGGTCTTCTCCAGGTCCGAGTCCTTGACCAGCACGCCCTGGAAGGCGGCTGGGTTGAAGCGGAAGGTGGTGCAGCCCTTCAGGCCCTGGCGCCAGGCGTAGAGGTAGATGTCCTTGAAGTCCTCGAAGGGGTAGTCGGTAGGCACGTTGGCGGTCTTGGAGATCGACGAGTCGATCCAGCGCTGCGCCGCCGCCTGGATGTCCACGTGCTGCTGCGGGGTGATGTCGTCGGCGGTGACGAAGTACTCCGGCAGGCGGTGCTTGCCGTCCTCGGCGTCGGGCACGGCCTTGGCGTCGACCTTGGCGCGGTAGGCCAGCAGCTCGTAGCTGAACACCGAGATCTTCTCCTTGGTCTTGCGCCCGGCGCGGATCAGGTTGCGCGAGTAGTGGTGGGCGAAGCTCGGCTCGATGCCGTTGGAGGCGTTGTTGGCCAGGCTCAGGCTGATGGTGCCGGTGGGCGCGATGGAGCTGTGGTGGGTGAAGCGCGCGCCGTGGCGGGCCAGGGCCTCGACCAGTTGCGGCGCGTGCTCGGCGATGCGCTGCATGTAGCGCGAATACTTGGCGTGGAGGACGCGCCCGGGCACGCGGTCGCCCACTTTCAGGCCGTCGGCGGCCATTTCCGGGCGCTTGCGCAGCATTTCCGCGGTCACTTCGTAGTCCTGCGCCAGCACCGGCGCCGGGCCTTTCTCCAGGGCCAGGTCGAGGGCCACTTCCCAGCCCACCAGGGCCATTTCGCGCGCCACTTCCTCGGTGAACACGCAGGCCTCGGGGCTGCCGTAGCGCAGCTTGAGCATGGTCAGCGTCGAGCCCAGGCCAAGGAAGCCCATGCCGTGGCGGCGCTTGCCGAGGATTTCCTCGCGCTGCTGCGCAAGCGGCAGGCCGTTGACCTCCACCACGTTGTCGAGCATGCGGGTGAACACCCGCACCACCTCGCGGTAGCGCTCCCAGTCGAAGTGCGGCTCCTCGCCGAAGGGGTCGACGACGAAGCCGGTGAGGTTCACCGAGCCCAGCAGGCAGGAGCCATAGGGCGGCAACGGCTGCTCGCCGCAGGGGTTGGTGGCGCGGATGGCCTCGCACCACCAGTTGTTGTTCAGCTCGTTGACGCGGTCGATGAGGATGAAGCCCGGCTCGGCGTAGTCGTAGGTGGAGACCATGATCATGTCCCACAGGTGCCGCGCCTTGACGCGCCCGTAGACCTTGCAGGCGACGCGGCCGTCCTCGCCGACCAGGTATTCGTCGTGGATCGGCCAGTCGCGCCAGAGCACCTGGGCCGGGTCGTCCAGGTCGACCTCGTCGCGCTCCTTGTGGTGCACCGGGAACAGCAGCGGCCAGTCGGCGTCGGCCTGCACCGCCTGCATGAAGTCGTCGGTGATCAGCAGGCTGAGGTTGAACTGGCGCAGCCGGCCGTCCTCGCGCTTGGCGCGGATGAACTCGCGCACGTCCGGATGGGCGACGTCGAAGGTGCCCATCTGCGCGCCGCGGCGGCCGCCGGCGGAGCTGACGGTGAAGCACATCTTGTCGAAGATATCCATGAACGACAGCGGCCCGCTGGTGTGCGCGCCGGCGCCGGACACGTAGGCGCCGCGCGGGCGCAGGGTGCTGAACTCGTAGCCGATGCCGCAGCCGGCCTTGAGCGTCAGCCCGGCCTCGTGGACCTTCTGCAGGATGTCGTCCATGGAGTCGTGGATGATCCCGGAGACGGTGCAGTTGATGGTCGAGGTGGCCGGCTTGTGCCCCTGGGCGCCGGCGTTGGAGATGATCCGCCCGGCCGGGATGGCGCCATGCCGCAGGGCCCAGAGGAAGCGCTCGTACCAGTGCTCGCGGGTCGCCGCGTCCGGCTCGACGTCGGCCAGGGCGCGGGCCACCCGCTGCCAGGTCTCGTCGACGCTGGCGTCGATGGGCGTGCCGTCCTTCTGCTTGAGCCGGTATTTGCTGTCCCAGATGTCCTGGGACGCCGGCTGCAGTTCGAGTGCCGCCTGGTCTGTGCCCTGCGGGCGAGCATCGGTCTTGGCCATCCGCTGAAGATCCTCCCGTTGGTGCGCGGCCGGCTTGGGGCAGACCGCAATATCTAGTTATCCAGTAAATACACGAAACTACATATTGTGTATTTAGTCCAGCCGGAGACTCTAGTACCCGGAAGAGGTATTTGCCTATGAGGCGATGGGACGCAGGGGGAAAGTGTAGGTGAGCGGGGGCGGGAGGGAGGGGGTTGGGGTGGGGGCAAGAGCCCAGGAGCGCAAGAGCGCCCTCTCCCTAACCCTCTCCCTGAAGGGAGAGGGGACCGTTGGGCAGAGTCGGAGATATAGGAGTTAGCCGGCAACGCCGAAATTTTCAGGCTGATGCCTGTTCTATTCTCGGCACGAACTAGCCCCCTCTCCCTTCAGGGAGAGGGAGCGGTACCCATCCCAGCACCCCCCGGCAGGCACCATTCCCTCTCACCCCACCAAAGACCGTAGGATGGGTTGAGCTTGCGATACCCATCACCATGGCATGGCCCGATGGGTATCGCTTCGCTCAACCCATCCTACGAGAGCGCCGCCTCAGAGCTTCTCCAGGCACCCGGCGAACTCGTCGGCCAGGTTGCCCAGCAGCTTCTCATAGCCATTGGCATCGACCTTGACCGCCACGCCCAGGTCGTCCAGCTCGGCCAGCTGCACCGGCAGGCCGGCGCTGAGGGTATCGGCCAGGCGCGGGCGGAGCGGCGGTTCGCTGAAGATGCACGACGGGCCGGCCTTCTGCAGCTGCGCGCGCATCGCGGCAACGTGCTTCGCCCCCGGCTGCACGTCCGCGGACAGGGCGAAGACCCCCGCATGGCGCAGGCCGTAGGCCTCCTCGAAATAGTCGAAGGCCTCGTGGAAGACGAAGTAGGGCTTGCCGACCAGCGGCGCCAGGCGCTGCTTCAGGCGTGCGTCGAGCTGTTCCATGCGCTCGTCGAAGGCCTTGAGGTTGGCCTGGTAGCGCCCGGCGTTGAGCGGGTCGGCGATGGCCAGGTCCTCGGCCATGCGCGCGGCGATGGCCTGGGCGTTGGCCGGCAGCAGCCAGAGGTGCGCGTCCAGGGTGCCGGGGCGGTGATCGTGGTCGTGGTCCTCGTAGTCGGCGTGGCTCATGGTCTCGAAGTTGACGAACTTGCGCAGGTGCATGCCCGGCAGCTCCTGCACCGCCACGCTGGGCGCCTGGCGGGCCTGCAGCGGTTTGTCGAGGAACACTTCCATGTCCGGGCCGATCCAGTAGAACAGCTGGGCCTCGCGCAGGCGGCGCACGTCCGAGGGGCGCAGAGCGTAGCTGTGCGGCGAGGCGCCGGGCGGCAGCAGCACGTCGGGGCTGCCCTCGCCGTCCTGGACGGCGGCGGCGATCAGTTGCAGCGGCTTGATGCTGGTCAGCACCTTGACCTCGGCGCTGGCGCCAAGGCTCAGGAACAGGGTGCAACAGGCGAGGAGCAGGGCGGATGGGCGCAGGGACACGGCGGACTCACACGGGCAGGGAGGTAAAGGGTAATATAATAACGTCTCCGTACCCGAGCGTCGTCGCCGCAATGTACAAGTTGATGCCCAACACCCCGCTGGCCTGCCGCCCGCACGACCACGCCACCTGCGTGGCCGGCGCCCTGGCCGAGGCCGACGCGCTCTGCGCGCGCCAGGGCTTGCGCCTGACCGAGCTGCGCCGGCGCGTGCTGGAACTGGTCTGGCAGAGCCACAGGCCGCTGGGCGCCTACGACATCCTCGCCGTGCTCAGCGAGGAAGACGGCCGCCGCGCCGCGCCGCCCACCGTCTACCGGGCGCTGGACTTCCTCCTGGAAAACGGCCTGGTGCACCGCATCGCCTCGCTCAACGCCTTCGTCGGCTGCAACAACCCCGAGCACGCCCACGAGGGCCAGTTCCTCATCTGCCGCGCCTGCCACACCGCCATCGAGCTGGAACAGCCGGCCATCAGCCAGGCCATAGTCGCCGGCGCCGAGGGCGTCGGCTTCAGCGTCGAGACGCAGACCGTCGAAGTGGTCGGCCTCTGCGCCGCCTGCGCGCCCAAGCAGCGGGAGGCCTGATGAGCCAGCCCCTGGTCCGCCTCGAAGGGGTGGGCGTGCGCTATGCCGGGCAGGCGGTGCTGCAGAACGTCAGCCTGAGCATCGGCGCCGGCGAGATCGTCACCCTGATCGGCCCCAACGGCGCCGGCAAGACCACCCTGGTGCGCAGCGTGCTCGGCCTGCTCAAGCCCGACAGCGGCACGGTGTGGCGCCAGCCGAAGCTGACCATCGGCTACATGCCGCAGAAGCTCCACGTCGACCCGACCCTGCCGCTCTCGGTGCTGCGCTTCCTGCGCCTGGTGCCGGGCGTGGGCCGCGAGCAGGCCCTGGCCGCGCTCAAGGAAGTGGGCGCCGCGCAGGTGCTGGACAGCCCGCTGCAGACCGTCTCCGGCGGCGAACTGCAGCGCGTGCTGCTGGCCCGCGCGCTGCTGCGCAAGCCGCAGCTGCTGGTGCTGGACGAGCCCGTGCAAGGCGTCGACGTCGCCGGCCAGGCCGAGCTGTACCGCCTGATCACCCGCCTGCGCGACCGCCTGGGCTGCGGCGTGCTGATGGTCTCCCACGACCTGCACCTGGTGATGAGCACCACCGACCAGGTGGTCTGCCTGAACCGCCACGTGTGCTGCCACGGCCACCCCGAGCAGGTCAGCGGCGACCCGGCCTTCGTCGAGCTGTTCGGCCAGGACGCCCGCAGCCTGGCGGTCTACCACCACCACCACGACCATGCCCACGACCTGCACGGCGAAGTGGTGCCGCAGGGCGGCGCCGGCCTGGCGATCCACGGCAAACTGACCCCGGTCCACAAGCACGGCCCCGACTGCAACCATGGCTGATTTCCTTCTCTACGCGCTGCTGGCCGGGCTGTCCCTGGCGCTGGTCGCCGGCCCCCTGGGTTCCTTCGTGGTCTGGCGGCGCATGGCCTATTTCGGCGACACCCTGTCCCACGCCGCGCTGCTCGGCGTGGCCCTGGGCTTCCTGCTGGACGTCAGCCCGACCCTCGCGGTGACCGTCGGCTGCGTACTGCTGGCCGTGCTGCTGGTAACCCTGCAGCAGCGCCAGCCGCTGGCCGCCGACACCCTGCTGGGCATCCTCGCCCACAGCACCCTGTCCCTGGGCCTGGTGACCCTGAGCTTCATGAAGGAAGTGCGGGTGGACCTGATGGCCTACCTGTTCGGCGACCTGCTGGCGGTGAGCCAGACCGACCTCATGTGGATAGTCGCCGGCAGCGCCCTGGTGCTGGGGCTGATCTGCTGGCTGTGGCGGCCGCTGCTGGCGATCACCGTGCACGAGGAGCTGGCGCGGGTCGAGGGCCTGCCGGTCACCGCCATCCGCCTGGCGCTGATGCTGCTGATCGCCATCGTCATCGCCGTGGCCATGAAGATCGTCGGCGTGCTGCTGATCACCTCGCTGCTGATCATTCCCGCCGCCGCCGCCCAGCGCCACGCCCGCAGCCCCGAGCAGATGGCCTTCGGCGCCACCCTGGTGGGCCTGGTGGCGGTGTGCGCCGGGCTCGCGCTGTCGTGGTTCAAGGACACCCCGGCCGGGCCGTCCATCGTGGTCAGTGCCGCAGCGCTGTTCCTGCTGAGTTTTGTCCTGCCGCGGCGGACGGTGTAGAATTTGTCGATTTTTTGATCAATCGAGAATGACTGGCATGAAGTTCCTTGCCCTCCGTCTGCTTTCCGTCCTCTCCCTCGCCCTGCTGCTGGGCGCGTGCCAGAGCCTGTCCGGCCAGGCGCCGAGCGGCTCCGGCTTCGAGGCCCGCCTGGCCGCCGGCCAGCTGGAAGCCGCGCAACTGCAGCTGGGCCAGGAGCACGAGGATGCCGCGCAGCTGGCCGAACGCCGCCAGCGCCTGGCCGACGCCTACCTGCAACGCAGCCGCGAGGCCCTGCAGGCCGGCGACGTCAATGGCGCCAGCAACGCCCTGGCCCGCGCCCGCTCGCTGATGCCACGCGCCCCGGCGCTGGCCGCCGACGTCAAGGACATCGGCCAGCCCAAGGCCGCCGCCCCGGCCAAGTGCGAGCCCTGAAAGCCGCGTCCGCCCGTCTTATTCCATTTCGCTCGGCCCTTATCCGAACAAGGATTAATCGGCTATAGGAAAGCAGGGTAAAATGCGCGGTTTTTGCCGAGCGCCTACGCTCGTTTGCCAGGACACCCCGGCAGAGCGCGCCATTCCCACACTTCGCCGTACCCACAAGGTTCGCCACGTGATCGAATTCCACGACGTCCACAAGACCTACCGCGTCGCCGGCCGCGACATCCCGGCCCTGCAGCCGACGCGCCTGAGCATCGGCGCCGGCCAGGTGTTCGGCCTGATCGGCCACTCCGGCGCCGGCAAGAGCACCCTGCTGCGCCTGATCAACCGCCTGGAAGAGCCCAGCGGCGGGCGCATCGTCATCGACGGCGAGGATGTCACCGCCCTCGACGCCGACGGCCTGCGGCGCTTCCGCCAGCGCGTCGGGATGATCTTCCAGCACTTCAACCTGCTGGCCTCCAAGACCGTGGCCGAGAACATCGCCATGCCGATGAGGCTGGCCGGCAGCTTCAGCGCCGCGCAGATCGCCGCGCGGGTGGACGAACTGCTCGAGCGCGTGGGCCTGCAGGACCACGCCCGCAAGTACCCGGCGCAGCTTTCCGGCGGCCAGAAGCAGCGCGTCGGCATCGCCCGCGCCCTGGCCTGCGGGCCCAAGCTGCTGCTCTGCGACGAGGCCACCAGCGCGCTGGACCCGCAGACCACCGGCCAGGTCCTGCAGCTGCTGGCGGAGATCAACCGCGAGCTGAAGCTGACCATCGTCCTCATCACCCACGAGATGGACGTGATCCGCCGCGTCTGCGACCGCGTGGCGGTGATGGACGCCGGCAGCATCGTCGAGCAGGGCGAGGTGGCCGACGTCTTCCTCCACCCGCAACACGAGACCACCCGGCGCTTCGTCTTCGAGGCCGAGCGCGTCGACGAGAACGAGCAGCACGACGACTTCGCCCACGTGCCCGGGCGCATCCTGCGCCTGACCTTCCGCGGCGAAGCCACCTACGCCCCGCTGCTGGGCACCGTGGCGCGGCAGACCGGGGTGGACTACAGCATCCTCGCCGGGCGCATCGACCGCATCAAGGACCAGCCCTACGGCCAGCTGACCCTGGCCCTGGTGGGCGGCGACATGGAGGCGGCCATGGCCCAGCTGAACGCGGCCGAGGTACATGTGGAGGTGCTGCGCGCATGAACGACTTCTTTATAAATATCGACTGGTCGGAAATCCTCCAGGCCAGCATCGACACCTTCTGGATGCTCGGCGGCTCGCTGCTGTTCACCGTCATCCTCGGCCTGCCGCTGGGCGTGCTGCTGTTCCTCACCGGGCCCAGGCAGCTGTTCCAGAACCGCGCGGTCTACGCCCTGCTGTCCTTCGTGGTCAACGTGCTGCGCTCGCTGCCGTTCATCATCCTGCTGATCGTGATGATCCCCTTCACCGTGCTGATCACCGGCACCTCGCTGGGCGTCGCCGGGGCCATCCCGCCGCTGGTGGTGGGCGCCACGCCGTTCTTCGCGCGCCTGGTGGAAACCGCCCTGCGCGAGGTGGACAAGGGCATCATCGAGGCCACCCAGGCGATGGGCGCCAGCACCCGCCAGATCATCTGCAACGCCCTGCTGCCGGAGGCCCGCCCGGGCATCATCGCCGCCATCACCGTCACCGCCATCACCCTGGTGTCCTACACCGCGATGGCCGGCGTGGTCGGCGCCGGCGGCCTCGGCGACCTGGCCATCCGCTTCGGCTACCAGCGCTTCCAGACCGACGTCATGGTGGTCACCGTGATCATGCTGCTGGTGCTGGTGCAGGTTCTGCAGACCGTCGGCGACAAGCTGGTGGTCCACTTCTCCCGCAAATAACCACAAGGCCCCGCGGGCCACAGGAAAATCCCAAAAGGAGCGCTCCATGAAGAAACTGCTTGCCGCCTTCGCCGCCACCGCGGCGCTGTCGATCACCGGCGCCAACGCGGCCGAAACCCTCAGCGTGGCCGCCACCCCGGTGCCGCACGCGGAAATCCTCAACTTCGTCAAACCCATCCTGGCCAAGGAAGGGGTGGAGCTGAAGGTCAAGGAATTCACCGACTACGTGCAGCCCAACACCCAGGTCGCCGAGAAGCGCCTGGACGCCAACTTCTTCCAGCACCAGCCGTACCTGGACGAGTTCAACAAGTCCAAGGGCACCAGCCTGGTAGCCGTCACCGGCGTGCACATCGAGCCGCTGGGCGCCTACTCCAGCAAGTACAAGAAGCTCGACGAGCTGCCCTCCGGCGCCACCGTGGTGATCCCCAACGACGCCACCAACGGCGGCCGCGCCCTGCTGCTGCTGGCCAAGACCGGCCTGATCAAGCTCAAGGACGAGAAGAGCATCACCGCCACTCCGAAAGACATCACCGACAACCCGAAGAACATCAAGGTGCGTGAACTGGAAGCCGCGACCCTGCCGCGCGTGCTGGGCCAGGTCGACCTGGCGCTGATCAACACCAACTACGCCCTGGAAGCCAAGCTGAACCCGACCAAGGACGCCCTGGCCATCGAGGGTTCGGACTCGCCCTACGTGAACATCCTGGTAGCCCGCCCGGACAACAAGGACAGCGACGCCATGAAGAAACTGGCCGCCGCCCTGCACAGCCCCGAGGTGAAGCAGTTCATCCTGGAGAAATACAAGGGTGCCGTGGTTCCGGCCTTCTGATAGCCGACCGCACCTTTGAAGAAGCCGCGCCCCGCAAGGGCGCGGCTTTTTTTCGCCTGTAAACAAGCTGCAACGGCGGGGGGCTATAACGACCTTTCCACGACTTCTTTTCGCTTAACAGACCGCTTTTCCAGATTCAGGCAGGGGAGAGCGGTCTTTTTTTGTCTGCGTTTCGGCCGCCGCCCTGCGCTCCACGTTCTCGTAGGAGCGAGCTTGCTCGCGAACGGATTTCCGGCCGGGCCTATGGTGTTTGTCCGAAGAGCGCCCTCTCCCCAGCCCTCTCCCTGAAGGGAGAGGGGGCAGTCTGTGCCGAGAGAAGTGATGGTTTCAGCCGGAAACCGCTGGCGCTGCCGGCTAACTCAGGAATGCCCGAACGCGCCGAACGGTCCCCTCTCCCTTCAGGGAGAGGGTTAGGGAGAGGGGCGGAGTCAAACCACGACACCGAAGCAGCCGGGAGGCACCGTTCGCGAGCAAGGGCTAGGCGCCCCCTCGCTCCTACGAAAAGCACAACACCCTCGACAACCCCCAGTGATCTTTATATTCTGCACAGCGAAACATAATTCCGTTAAAAAACCACAATTACAACGGAGACGCTGAGCATGTCCGAGGTAGTGCAGGTCGAACGTCACGCCGACGTGGCCCTGATCAAGGTCGACAATCCCCCGGTCAACGCCCTGGGCCTGGCGGTGCGCGCCGGGTTGCTGCGGGCCTTCCGCGAGGCCGAGGCGGATGCCGCGGTGCGCGCGGTGGTGCTGGTGTGCGCCGGGCGCACCTTCATGGCCGGGGCGGATATCAAGGAATTCGGCAAGCCGCCGCAGGCGCCCTCGCTGCCCGAGGTGGTGGAAGCCATCGAGGCCTCGACCAAGCCCAGCGTGGCGGTCATCCACGGCACCGCCCTGGGCGGCGGGCTGGAAGTGGCGCTGGCCTGCCATTACCGCATCGCCCGGGCCGATGCCCAGGTCGGCCTGCCGGAAGTGAAGATCGGCCTGCTCCCCGGCGCCGGCGGCACCCAGCGCCTGCCGCGCCTGGTCGGCGTGGAACGCGCGCTGGAGATGATCGTTTCCGGCAACCCGGTGAAGGCGCCGCAGGCCGTGGAATACGGCATCCTCGACGAACTCGTCGACGGCGACCTGGCCGAAGCCGGCCTGGCCTACGCCCGCCGTCTGCTGGACGAGGGCCGCGGCCCGCGCCGCACCGGCGAGCGCCAGGTGCAAGGCGACGCCGCGCTGATCGCCGCCAAGCACGCCGAAGTGCAGAAGCGCATGCCCGGCCTGTTCTCCCCGCTGCGCTGCGTGGCCGCGGTGGAAGCCGCCAGCCGCCTGCCCCTGGCCGAGGGCCTGAAGCGCGAGCGCGAACTGTTCCAGGAATGCCTGGAGTCACCGCAGCGCGCCGCCCTCATCCACGCCTTCTTCGCCGAGCGCGAAGCGGCGAAGATCGCCGGCCTGCCCGCCGACACCCCGGTGCGCGAAGTACGCACGGCCGCGGTGATCGGCGGCGGCACCATGGGCGTGGGCATCGCCCTGTGCTTCGCCAACGTCGGCATCCCGGTGAAGCTGCTGGAAGTCGACGGCGCCGCCCTCGACCGCGCCCTGCAACGCGCCCGTGCCACCTACCAGGCCAGCGTCGAGCGTGGCAGCCTCGCCAGCGATGCGATGGAAAAGCGCCTGGGCCTGATCCAGGGCGTGCTCGACTACGCCGCGCTGGCCGACGCGGACCTGGCGATCGAAGCCGTGTTCGAGAGCCTGGAGGTCAAGCGCCAGGTCTTCGAGCGCCTGGACGCGGTGTGCAAGCCCGGCGCCATCCTCGCCAGCAACACCTCGTCGCTGGACCTCGACGCCATCGCCGCCTTCACCCGCCGCCCGCAGGACGTGGTCGGCCTGCACTTCTTCAGCCCGGCCAACGTCATGCGCCTGCTGGAAGTGGTGCGCGGCCGCGAGACTTCCGCCGAAGTGCTGGCCAGCGCCATGCAGCTGGGCAAGCGCCTGAAGAAGGTCGCGGTGGCGGTGGGCGTGTGCGACGGCTTCGTCGGCAACCGCATGATCTTCCAGTACGGCCGCCAGGCCGAGTTCCTCCTGGAGGAGGGCGCAAACCCCGCCCAGGTGGACGCTGCCCTGCGCGACTTCGGCATGGCCATGGGCCCGCTGGCGGTGCGCGACCTCTCCGGGCTGGACATCAGCCACGCCATCCGCGAGCGCCAGCGCCCCGGCCTCAAGCCGGGGCAGACGCTGCCCACGGTGCTCGACCACCTGTACGCCGCCGGCATGCTCGGGCAGAAGAGCGGCGCCGGCTTCTACCTCTACCCGCAAGGCTCACGCACCCCGCAGGACAACCCGGCGCTGCCGGCCATGCTGGAGCAGGCCGCGGCCACCCGCGGCATCGTTCGCCAGCCGGTGACTAACGAGCACATCGTCGAGCGCTGCCTCTTCGCCCTGGTCAACGAGGCCGCGCGCATCCTCGACGAGGGCATCGCCCAGCGCGCCAGCGACGTCGACCTGATCTTCCTCAACGGCTACGGCTTCCCCGCCTGGCGCGGCGGCCCGCTGTTCCACGCCGACCGCCTGGGCCTGGACCACGTACTGCAACGCATCCGCGAATTCCACCAGCGCTTCGGCGCCTGGTGGGAGCCGGCGCCGCTGCTCGAACGCCTGGTGGCCGAAGGCCGCCGTTTCGCCGACCTCTAAGGAACCGCCATGGACATCCACTTCACCCCCGACGAACTGGCCTTCCGCGACCAAGTCCGCGCTTTCCTGCGCGACAAGCTGCCGGCCGACATCGCCAGCAAGGTGCGCCTGGGCAAGCACCTGAACAAACAGGACCACCAGCGCTGGCAACGCGCCCTCAGCGAGCAGGGCTGGTACGCCAGCCACTGGCCGGTGGAATTCGGTGGCACCGGCTGGAACGCCGTGCAGAAGCACATCTTCGAAGAGGAATGCGCCGCCTTCGGCGCGCCGCGCACCATCCCCTTCGGCGTGAACATGGTCGCCCCGGTGATCATCAAGTTCGGCACCCCGGAACAGCAGGCCCACTACCTGCCGCGCATCCTCGACGGCACCGACTGGTGGTGCCAGGGCTACTCCGAGCCGGGCGCCGGCTCCGACCTGGCGTCGCTGAAGACCCGCGCGGTGCGCGAGGGCGACCACTACATCGTCAACGGCCAGAAGACCTGGACGACACTGGGCCAGCACGCCGACTGGATCTTCTGCCTGGTGCGCACCGACCCGGAGGCCCAGCAGCAGCGCGGCATCAGCTTCCTGCTGATCGACATGAAGTCGCCGGGCATCACCGTGCGGCCGATCATCACCCTGGACGGCGAGCACGAGGTCAACGAAGTCTTCTTCGACAACGTGAAAGTGCCGGTGCAGAACCTGGTCGGCCGCGAGAACGAAGGCTGGACCTGCGCCAAGTACCTGCTCACCTACGAGCGCACCGGCCTGGCCGGCATAGGCGCGTCCAAGGCGGTGCTCGCACACCTCAAGCGCGTGGCCAGCCGCGAGCTGTGCGACGGCAGGCCGATGCTGGAAGACCCGCTGTTCCGTGCCCAGGTCGCCGAGGTGGAGATGCAGTTGATGGCCATCGAGATGAGCACCCTGCGCATCCTCGCCGCCGCCCGCGAAGGTGGCGTGCCGGGGGCGGAAAGCTCGATCCTCAAGGTCAAGGGCACCGAGATCCGCCAGGCCATCAGCCACCTGCTGCGCAAGGTCATCGGCCCCTACGCGCTGCCCTTCCTCGAAGAAGAATTCGAGCTGGGCGCCGAGCCGCTGCACGCCGACTACTCCACGGCGCCGGCCAGCCAGTACTTCAACCTGCGCAAGCTGTCGATCTTCGGCGGCTCCAACGAAATCCAGAAGAACATCGTCTCGAAGATGATTCTCGAGTTGTGAGGGCGTGAGCATGGACTTCAAACTCAGCGAAGAGCAGCAGATGCTGCAGGACACCGCGGCGCGCCTGGTGCGCGACGAATACGCCTTCGACAAGCGCGAGGGCTTCGGCAACAGCGAGCTGGGCTATAGCGCCGGCTTCTGGCGTCAGTTGGGCGAGCTGGGGCTGACCTCGGTGTCGCTGCCCGAAGCCTACGGCGGCTTCGGCGGCGGCGTGGACAGCATGCTGGTGCTCACCGAACTGGGCCGCGGCCTGTGCCTGGAGCCCTACCTGCAATCGGTGGTGCACGCCGGCGGGCTGCTCGCCCAACTGGGCAGCCAGGCGCAGAAGGAAAGCTGGCTGCCGCGCATCGCCAGCGCCGAGGCGCAATTGGCGGTGGCCCTGGAAGAGCCGCAGAGCCATTACCAGCTGCACGACGTGCAGACCCGCGCGGAGAAGGCCGGAGACGGCTGGAAGCTCAACGGCCGCAAGGCGGTGGTGATCGGCGGGCAGAGCGCCACGGCGATCCTGGTTTCGGCGCGGGTATCCGGTAATGCGCGAGACGAGGCGGGCATCGGCCTGTTCCTGGTCGATCCGCAACAGCCCGGCGTGCAGCGCCGCGCCTACCCGACCATCGACGGGCAGAAGGCTTGCGAGCTGTTCCTCGACGGCGCCGTGGCCGAGGCCGTCGGCGTTCCCGGCGAAGCATTACCGGCGCTGCGCTATCAGCAGGGCCGCGCCATCGCCGCGCAGTGCGCGGAAGCCCTGGGCAGCATGCAGGAAGCCTGTGCCCTGACCCTCGACTACCTGAAGACGCGCAAGCAGTTCGGCGTACCCATCGGCAAGTTCCAGGTGCTGCAGCACCGCATGGTGGACATGCGCAGCGAGCTGGAGCAGGCGACGTCCATGGCCATCCTCGCCGCGTGCGTGGCGGACCAGCCGGACAGCGCCGAGCGCAGCCGCACCCTGGCGGCGGCCAAGTTCATCGTCACCCGCGCCGGGCGCTACATCGCCGAGCAGGCGATCCAGCTGCACGGCGGCATCGGCATGACCTGGGAATACGTGCTGGCGCACCACGCCAAGCGGCTGGTGATGCTGGGTCACCAGTTGGGCGATGACGATCATCACCTGAAGGCTTATGCAGGGTTGATGGAGGTAGCGTAGGGCATGCCTGCGGCCCCCTCACCCTAATCCTCTCCCGGAGGGAGAGGGGACCGTTCGGTGTGTGCGGGGAGGTTGGAGTCAGCCGAGAGCCCTGGCGTTTCCGGCTGAAACCCCACTCCCAGCCGGCACGGACAGCTCCCTCTCCCTCTGGGAGAGGGCTGGGGTGAGGGAAGCCTGACTCAAAGACCCTTGCGGAATTGATGGAGGTGGCGCAGGGCAGGCCTGCGGCCCCCTCACCCTAACCCTCTCCCGGAGGGAGAGGGGACCGTTCGGTGTATGGGGGAGGTTGGAGTCAGTCGGAAACCCAGGCGCCCCCGGCTGAAACCCCACTCCCAGCCGGCACGGACAGCCCCCTCTCCCTCTGGGAGAGGGCTGGGGTGAGGGAAAAGCCCGAGCACCAACACCACCAGACTCACACCTTGTAGGAGCGAGCTTGCTCGCGAACCCGCCTCAGGCCCCCAGGCTCTCGATATCCCGCGCCAGCATCTCCAGCTCATGGGCCAACGCCCCCTTGAGCGTTTCCTCGCTCAACTGGAACGACGGCGCACCACAAGTCAGCGCCATCAGCCCCCCATCGGCCAGGCGCAACGGCACGCCGGCCGCACGCACGTTGCGGTCCCAGTCACCAAGGGACAGGCAGAAACCATGCTCACGATATTCCTCGAAGGAACGCTCCAGCGACGCACGCATGGCCGCCCAATCGCCTTCATGACGGGCTTCGAGGGCCTGCAGCAAATGCTCCCGCTCCTGCTCCGGAGTCGCCGCCAGGTAGGCACGACCCGCAGCAGTGGTAGCCAACGGCAGGCGCACACCAGCGTCCATTCGCAGCGAGGTAGCCTCCGGCGGCCGGCAGTTCTCCACGTAGATCATCGACAGCCAGTCGCGGCAGGTCAGGCCCACGGTGGTGTTGGTGCGGCGGGCGAAGGCGTCCATGTACGGCTTGGCCAGCTGGCGCACGCGCAGGTTCGACACGTAGGCGTAGCCCAGGGCGAGCACGCCGGAATCCAGCTGGTACTTCTCGTGCTGTTGCGAATAGCTGAGGTAGCCGAGCCTGGTCAGCGTATACGTCATGCGCGACACGGTCGGCTTGGGCAGGCCGGTGATCCGCGCGATCTCCTGGTTGCCCAGCACCACCGAGCCGTGGGTGAAGGCGCGCAGCACGTCCAGGCCGCGGGCCAGGGCCTCGACGAACTTGCGGTCCTTGGGTGCGCTGGAGTCTTCGAAATCGTCGCTCATGCTGCCTCGGCTATGGGGAAATAAGGGCCGGAGCGGCGTCCGGCGCGGGCGAACGATAGCAGATCGGCATGCCGCGGACAGCAGGGCGACGGGCCGTTGCACAGGCAAAGGCTATCGCATACCATCGATTTCGACATCATGTTTCGCAGAGCAGAATAACAATTCACTGATGGAGGGCGCCGATGCCCGTCACTGCCGAAAGCCATGTCGCCGCGCAATTCGCCGCGCGCGGTTACCACAACGTCCACGACCTGCTGCGCGACGCCAGCCGCGAGCACCCCGAGCGCCCCGCCTTCTCCTGCGCCGGCAGCTGCCTGAGCTTCGCCGAGCTGGAGCGCCAGGCCGACGCCTTCGCCCGTTACCTGCGCCACTGCGCCGGGCTGCAACCCGGCGAGCGCCTGGCGCTGATGCTGCCCAACTCCCTGCAGTACCCCATTGCCGCCTTCGGCGCGCTCAAGGCCGGGCTGGTGCTGGTCAACACCAACCCGCAGTACACCGCCGGCGAACTGAGCCACCAGCTGCGCGACTCCGGCGCCGTGGCCATACTGCTGCTCGACCGCCTGCTGCCGCTGCTGCGCAAGGTCCAGGGCAACAGCGCGGTGCGCCAGGTGCTGCTGACCTCGGTCGAGGACATGGAAACGCCGCAGTACGCCTGCGACGAGCCCGACGCCACGCGCTTCATGCAGGCCCTGCGCCTGGGCGCCGAAGCCCCGCCGCTGGACGCCGAGCCGGGCCTGGAGCGCCTGGCGCTGCTGCAGTACACCGGCGGCACCACCGGGGTTTCCAAGGGCGCCATGCTCAGCCACTACAACCTGCTGGCCAACGTCATCCAGACCCTGGAGCTGTTCATGCGCCCGGGCCTGCTCGACCCGGCCAGCGACGTGCGCATCGCGCCGCTGCCGCTGTACCACATCATGGCCTTCTCCACGAACTGCCTCAGTTCCGTGGCCATGGGGCTGCACACCGTGGTGATCCGCGACGGACGCAACCTCGACGAGATCATCGAGGCCATGCGCCGCTACCCCTTCACCCTGCTCAGCGGGCTGAACAGCCTGTTCGTCGGGCTGATGAACCACCCGGCCTTCGCCAGCCTGGATTTCAGCCACCTGAAATGGGTGACCAGCGGCGGCGCGCCGCTCAACCTGGAAGTCGGCCGGCGCTGGCAGGCGCTCACCGGCGCCCCGGTGCTGGAGGGCTTCGGCCTCACCGAGGCATCGCCTGTGGTGTGCACCAACACCCGGCTGACGCCCTACCGCGAGGGCTTCGTCGGCCAGCCGCTGATCGACACCGAAGTGCGCATCCTCGACGACGAAGGCAACCCGTGCCCGCCGGAAGTCCCCGGCGAGCTGTGCCTGCGCGGCCCGCAGGTGATGCTCGGCTACTGGGGCCGCCCGGAGGAAACCGCCCAGGTGCTGGACGCCGACGGCTGGCTGCGCACCGGCGACATCGCCCTGCAGGACGCCAACGGCCTGCTGAAGATCGTCGACCGCAAGAAGGACATGATCCTGGTGTCGGGCTTCAACGTCTTCCCCAACGAGGTGGAGGACGCGGTGATGCGCCACCCGGGCATCCGCGAGTGCATCGCCATCGGCGTGCCGGACCCGCGCAAGGGCGAGTCGGTGAAGCTGTTCGTCAGCCTGCGCGACCCGGCCCTGGACGCCGCCGCGATCATCGCCCACTGCCGCGAGCACCTCACCGGCTACAAGGTGCCGAGCTTCGTCGAGATTCTCGACGAGCTGCCCAAGACCTCGGTGGGCAAGATGCTCCGCCGCCAGCTGCGCGACCTGGAAAAGCGACGGAACCCCACGACGTGACGACAGCGACTAAGGTGAAGACAAGCCAGCCAGACAGGGGCCCCAAGCCCATGCCCGAGAGCAACCTTCCCGCGTTCCGCTGCATCGGCGTGATCGGTGCCGGCGCCATGGGCCGCGGCATCGCCCAGCTGTTCGCCAGCGCCGGGGTGCCGGTGCAGCTCTACGACAGCCGCGCCGAGAGCATCCGGCAGGCCCTGGACTTCAACCGCGAGCTGCTCGAACGCGCCGCCGCCAAGGGCAAGCTCGGCGCCGACGCCCTGGCCGCGACCCTGCAGCGCCTGCAAGCGGCGCACAGCCTCGACGAGTTGGCCGGCTGCGACCTGCTGATCGAGGCCATCGTCGAAGACCTCGGCGCCAAGCAGGCGCTGTTCGCCGAGCTGGAGGCGCGGGTGGCGGACGACGCGGTGCTGGCCAGCAACACCTCGTCGCTGTCGGTCACCCGCATCGCCGCGCGCTGCCGCCGCCCCGAGCGGGTGGCCGGCTTCCACTTCTTCAACCCGGCGCCCTTGATGCGCATCGTCGAAGTGGTGCGCGGCCAGCGCACCGACGAGGCGGTGATAACGCGCCTTTCGCGCCTGGCCGAACAGGCCGGGCATTTCCCGGCGGTGAGCCCGGACAGCCCCGGCTTCATCGTCAACCACGCCGGCCGCGCCTACAGCACCGAGGCCCTGCGCATCCTCGGCGAGGGCATCGCCAGCGCCGCGCAGATCGACCGCATCCTGCGCGACGGCGCCGGTTTCCGCATGGGGCCCTTCGAGCTGTTCGACCTGACCGGGCTGGACGTTTCCCACGCGGTGATGGAGTCGCTGTACCAGCAGTTCTACCAGGACCCGCGCTACCTGCCCTCGCCCCTGGCGGCGCAGCGGGTGGCCGCCGGCCTGCTCGGGCGCAAGAGCGGCGAGGGCTTCTACCGCTACCGCGACGGCCAGCTGCTGCGCGAGCCGGAGCCGCAACCCGAGCCGGTGCTGCTGGACCGGCCCTTCTGGCTGGACAGCCAGGACCCGGAGCTGCGCCACCACATCGGCCAGTTGCTGATCCAGGCCGGGCTGGTGCTGGAGAGCGCCGAGGCGCCTTCGGCCCGCGCCATCTGCCTGGTCACCCCGCTGGGGGAAGACGCCAGCACCCGCATCGACGCCCTCGGCCTGCCGGCGGAGCGCAGCCTGGCCCTGGAAAGCTTCGGCGACCTCGACAAGCGCCGCGTGCTGATGCGCCAGCCGGCCCTCGACCCGCAACTGGAGGCCCAGGCGCGCCAGGCCCTGGGCGCCGACGGCGTGCCGGTGGAGGTGATCAACGACTCCGCCGGCTTCGTCACCCAGCGGGTGATCGCCAGCATCGTCAACCTGGGCTGCGAGATCGCCCAGCGCGGCATCGCCACCCCGGTGACCCTCGACCGCGCGGTGCAACTGGCCCTGGGCTACCCCTTCGGCCCGCTGGCCTTCGGCGAGCACTACGGCGCGGCGCGCATCCTCACCATCCTCCAGGGCCTGCAGGCCTGCTACGGCGAACCGCGCTACCGCCCCAGCCCCTGGCTGCGCCGCCGCGTGCAGCTGGACCTGCCGCTGCACGCCCCGGATGCGGCGGACTGAGAACAACTGCCTTACAGGCCGCACCGAACCGCTCTTCGTAGGAGCGGGCCCTGCCCGCGATTTCGCGCGCAGGGCGCGCTCCTACATGGGAATGGCGCGGGTGGAGCAGTGTAGGAGCGGATCTCATCCGCGAATCGCGCCGGAACCTCCGGCTATCGCGGACAAGGTCCGCTCCTACGGGGGCATGCTTCACAACCACCGGAACCGCCCATCCGCAAGCCGCTCCAACGCCGCCTGCCGCTGCGCCGCGGGCAGCGCGCCGAGCCTTGCGGCCTGGGCATAGAACGCCGACCAGTCGCCGTCGACCTGGCGGTACAGCGCGGCGAAGGCCGGCACCCACTGGTCGTAGAGCGCGAAGGGCAGCAGCGTGGCGTTGTTCAGCGGCCCGTCGATCCAGCCGTCGAACAGGCCCTTGCCACCCCAGCGCCGGGCCACCAGTTGCCGGTAGTCCTCGCGCAGGCGCTGGAACTCGGCGGCCTTGCGCGCCCGCATGGCCTCCGGCGGCAGGCCGCTGGCGTAGAGCGCCTGCAACCGCGCCCGCGTCGCCAGCAGCAGGGCCGTCAGCTCCTCGCGCTGCCGTGGCCCCGTCTCCGTCGGCAACGGCTGCCCGCGCGAGGCCAGCCACTGGCGCAGCCCCTCCCGCTGCACGAAGACCGCCAGGGATTCGTTGAAGGCGCTGTCGCCGGGCAGGTACAGGCGCTGGTGGGCCAGCTCGTGGAAGATCAGCTCGGCCTGGTGCGCCTCGTCGCCGAGCATGGTGCTGAGGATGGGCGCATCCTCGCGCCCGGGAATGGTGAAGGCCGCGGCCGCGCCTATGCAGGTGTCCAGGCCCTGGCGCTGCAGCTCGGCCGCCGCGCGCCGGGCGTCATGCGGATCGTAGAAGCCGAGGTAGCTGACGCAGCCCGCCTTGGGAAAGCAGCGATCGCGCGGCCACAGGGAGAATTCGTCGGTGGCGAACAGGTTCCACACCGCATAGTCCCGGCGCAGATCGGCGTAGCGGCGGTAGCTGGCGTTGTCCGGCAGGTCCAGGTGGCGGCTGGCGAAGTCGCGGGCGGCCAGGGCGGCGGCGAGCAGGCGCCGGGTGCGCGCGTCGGTGCCGGGGTCGGCCAGCACCTCGGCCACCGGCAGGGCATTGGCCAGCACTTGCCGCTGGCCCTCGTGCAACTGCTCCTGGTAGCTCCCGGCGGCGCAGGCCATCAGCAACGGCAGGCCCAGGCAGACCAAGGTGCAATGGACCAGGCCCATGGCGCACCTCCATGCCCGTTGACCCGGGGCAGGGGGGCCATGGCGGCCCGCGCGAAGTCAAGAAATCGACTCTTTACGGGTGAGCCTAGCGCAGGCTGACGAATTCGCCGGTTTTCAGTCGCTCCAGCGCTGCCTGGCGCTCTTCGGCGGGCAGCGCGCCGAGCTTCTCGACCCGCGCATAGAACGCCGGCCAGTTGCCGCCGACCTGGCGCAGCAGGGTGGCGAAGGCCGGCACCCACTGGTCGTAGAGGCCGAAGGGCAGCAGCTTGGCATTGTTCAGCGGGCCGTTCACCCAGGCGTCGTAGGGGCACTTGCCGGCCCATTCGCGCTGGCACAGCGCGCGGTAGTCGCGGCGCAGGCGCTCGAACTCGGCGGCCTTGGCAGCGCGCTTGTCGGCCTCGGGCAGGTCGCGGGCGTAGAGCTCCTTCAGGCGCTCGCGGGTGTCCAGCACCAGGCGGGTGAAGCCTTCGCGCTGGCGCACGCGGCTGGCCTGCTCCGGCGGCAGGCCGCGGAAGGCGCGCCAGCGGCGGCCGCCCTCCTGCTCGACGAAGCTGGCGTAGGACTCGTTGAAGGCGGTGTCGCCCGGCAGGTAGAAGCGCTGGTGGGCCAGCTCGTGGAACAGCGTCTCGGCCAGGCGCTGGTCGTCCCAGCGCAGCATGCTGCTGATGATCGGGTCGTCGAACCAGCCGAGGGTGGAATAGGCCTCCACGCCGCCGACGTAGACGTCCCAGCCCTGCGCCTTCAGGCGCTGCGCCTCGGCCTTGGCGCCGGCCTCGGCGTAGTAGCCGCGGTAGGCCACGCAGCCGGCGATGGGGAAGCAGTGGGTGAGCGGCTGCAGCGACAGCTCCGGCGTGGCGAACACGTTCCACACCACGTAGGGCCGGTGGATGTCGCTGTACAGCCGGTAGCTGCGGTTGTCCGGCAGGGCCAGTTCGGCGCTGGCGAAGGCGCGGGCTTCCTGGGACAGCGCCAGGCGCTGACGCAGCCTGGCGTCGCGGGCGGGGTCGGCGACCACCTCGGCCACCGGCTCGCGGGCCGCCAGCAACTGCAGTTGGCCGTTGCCCAGTTGGCTGTAATAGCCGGCCGTGGAACAACCGCCCAGCAGGAAGAACGCCAGGCAGGGAACCCAGCGGGGCAATCGGCGGTCGAGAAACGCAATACACAGGCGGGCGGGCATGCGCGGCACATTAGCACAGGCCCCGAACCGCCGCTGCCGACACAACGAGACCATCCTGGAGTGTACCCATGCGCCCGCTGCTGCTCGCCACCGGCCTGCTCGTCCTGAGCGGTTGCTCGCTGATCCTGCCGCAACCCGACCCCAACCGTGCCTGGATCGACCTCGACACCAACGGCCAGAGCGACCTCTCGGCCCTGCAGGTGGACGACCAGCCCTGGCACAGCACCCGCTACTTCGAAGTCGACCCCGGCCAGCACGAGCTGCGCGTGCGCTACCAGTTCCAGGTCGAACCGCAGAACATCGGCTCCGAGGCCGCGGTGTCCGAGGCGATGTGGCGCGACTGCCAGTTGACCCTCAAGTACAAGGACTTCGGCGCCGGCCAGCGCTACCGCCTGGAGACCGGCAGCATCGGCTTCTACCCCTGGGCGCGGCTGTACGACCAGCAGGCCAACGAAATCGCCCGTGGCCGCACCGGGCGCTGCGAGAAGGTCTGAGCGAACGCGCCGCGGCGCCGCCCAGGGCGTATGCTGGGAGGATTCCCCGCTTCGAGCGACACCGCCATGGGCAAACTTCCGCTGCTGTTCCTGCCGGCCCTGCTGAGCGCCTGCGCCGGCCCGCTGCCGGCCCACGACCCGCAGCTGGCCTGGGTCGACCTCTACACCCAGCCGGCCAACACCCTGCTCGCCGAGCGCCTGGACAAGCAGGTGCTGCGCGACGGCCGCTTCTTCCAGGTGCCGCCGGGCAAGCACGAGCTGGAAGTGCGCTACCAGTACGAGATTCCCGGAGGTGGCGGCGGCGGCCTGGCGATGAGCGACAACACCACGCAGATCACCTGCCGCGTGTGGCTGACCTACGACAACTTCGCCCCCGGCCAGCGCTACCGCCTGGAAGTGCGCCCGCAGCTGCGCAAGGCCCTGGCCCTGCTCACCGATGCCAATGGCCAGCTGGTGGCCAAAACCGATTTCCAGGGGCGGATGGACTGCGGGCTGTTCTGAGCCGGGCGGTTCAGTCGTCGTTCTTCTGGTAGATGATCTTGCGCGTGCCGCCCTCGCAGCTGCCGACCACCATGCTCGGGTCCTTCACCTCGGCGTTGGTGACTATCTCCAGGGTGTAGGCGGTCACCCCGGCGGACTGGATCTTGGTCTCGATCTCCGCCTTGAGTTCCTCGCACGGCTTGGTCTTCGCCTGGGCGGCGCCCGCGCAGGCCAGGGCCAGCATCAGCACGGCGAACTTGCTCACGGTCATGGCATTCCCTCGTCAGCCCCACCACGGGGCGCCCTATCCTAACGAGAGACAGCGCGGCGGCGACAGAGTGCCCAACGACGAAGGGGCGCCAATGGCGCCCCTTCGCGGTCCCGCGGCGGCTTCAGTGCCGCGAATAGACGATCTCCTTGCTGCCGCCCTCGCAGGTGCCGACCACCTGACGAGCGCCACCCGCGCCCTTGTCGACGATCTCCAGGGTGTAGCCCGAGACGCCCTTGGCCTGGAGTTTCGCGTCGATCTCGGCCTTGAGCTCCTCGCACGGCTTGCCGGCGGCCAGGACGCTGCCCGCCATGGCCAGCAGGCCGGCGGCCAACAACAGGTTCTTCATGGCTGATGCTCTCCGTTGAACGAATGGACGAAGGGCCCCGCTGGGCCCGTGAAACGGCCGCCCCGCGGCGGCCCCCGAAAGCCCCCGGCGCCCCGGCCCGCGGGCGCGCGGCGGCGAATGCCGGTCAGCTGTCGGCGATCTTGAAGCCGACCTTCAGCGTCACCTGGTAATGCCCCACCGCACCGTTCTCGATATGCCCGCGGGTGTCCACCACCTCGAACCATTCCAGGTTCTTCAACGACTTCGAGGCCTCGGCCAGGGCGTTGTTGATGGCGTCCTCGATGCTGGTGCGCGAAGACCCGACCAGCTCGATCTTCTTGTAGGTGTGATGGTTCGACATCGGCTTCTCCTTGGGCGCGCCCGGCGGCGCGCAGTGCTGAATGTCCTCGTAGGACACTAGCCGAGCCCTGGAAGTGCAGCAAATTGCCGCCAGGGGGCAACCCTCAGCGCGCGGCCAGTTCCGCTCGCAACCAGCGGGCCAGGCGTTCGGCGCGGGCGTCGCCGCGCCGGGCCGGCACCCACAGCGCCAGGCGCGCGGCGGTTTCGGCGAAGCCCCAGGGCGCGGCCAGGCGGCCGGCGGCGAGGTCGTCGGCCACCAGCGCCTGGGGGGCGATGGCCACGCCAAGGCCGGCCACCGCCGCTTCCAGCAGGTAGTACAGGTGCTCGAAGCCCTGGCCCATGTGCAACGCGCTGGCATCCAGGCCCTGGGCGAGCGCCCATTGCGGCCAGGCCTGGGGCCGCGAGGTGGTGTGCAGCAATGCCTCGCCCAGCAGCGCCCGGGGCTCGGCCCGCTGCAGTTCGGCGAAGCGCGGGTGGCGCGGGCTGAGCACCGGGCCGATGCGCTCGGCGGCCAGTTCGAACACCTGCATGTCGGCCGGCCACGGCGGCTCGGCGAACAGCAGGGTGGCATCGACGCCGCCGCGGCGTGGGTCCAGTTCGCCCTCGCTGGCCGAGAGTTGCAGGCGCAGTTCCGGCAGCTCGCGGTTGAGGCGGTCCAGGCGCGGGATGAACCAGCGGGCCAATAGGCTGCCCGGGCAACCGAGCACGAAGGGCGCCTCGCCGCCGGCCTGGCGCAGCTCGGCGCAGACGCGGCGCAAACGCTCGAAGGCGTCGCCGCTGGCCTCGCCCAGTCGGCGCCCGGCATCGGTGAGTTTTACGCCGCGCCCGTCCTTGGCCAGCAGGGCCACGCCGAGGTCTTCCTCCAGTTGCCGCAGCTGCCGGCTCACCGCGCCGTGGGTGACGTGCAGCTCGGCCGCCGCCTGGCTCACGCCGCCGAGGCGGGCGACGGCATCGAAGGCGCGCAGGGCGTTGAGCGGGGGAAGGTCGCGGCTCATGGCGTTCAACCTGTGAGTTTTCCTGACATGTCCTGGCGATCTTATCGCTTTTCCCGCCCGGCCGGCAGTCGTATCCTCGGCACATTCCGTAGGAGCAACGGCCTTGCGCCGAGGTGCTCTTCGTAGGATGGGTTGAGCTTGCGAAACCCATGCGGTTGCGCCGATGGGTATCGCTTCGCTCAACGCCATCCTACGAAAAGCCGTGCTTCCCTGGAGGTGTTTCGCACCCAGGGGCGCTCCTGCCTACCGACACCAGAGGAGCCTTCCCATGTCCACATTGCGCACCGGTCCCGACGCCAAGGGCCTGTTCGGCAGCTTCGGCGGCCAGTACGTCGCCGAGACGCTGATGCCGCTGATCCACGACCTGGCCCGCGAGTACGACAAGGCCAAGGACGATCCGGAGTTCCACAAGGAACTGGCCTACTTCCAGCGCGACTACGTCGGCCGCCCGAGCCCGCTGTACTTCGCCGAGCGCCTGACCGAGCACTGCGGCGGCGCGAAGATCTACCTCAAGCGCGAAGAGCTGAACCACACCGGCGCGCACAAGATCAACAACTGCATCGGCCAGATCCTCCTGGCCAGGCGCATGGGCAAGCAGCGCATCATCGCCGAGACCGGCGCCGGCATGCACGGCGTGGCCACCGCCACCGTGGCGGCGCGCTTCGGCATGAAGTGCGTGGTCTACATGGGCACCACCGACATCGACCGCCAGCAGGCCAATGTCTTCCGCATGCGCCTGCTGGGCGCCGAGGTGATCCCGGTCACCGCCGGCACCGGCACTCTCAAGGACGCCATGAACGAAGCCCTGCGCGACTGGGTGACCAACGTCCACGACACCTTCTACCTGATCGGCACCGTGGCCGGCCCGCACCCCTACCCGGCGATGGTCCGCGACTTCCAGGCGGTGATCGGCAAGGAAACCCGCGAGCAGTTGGCCGAGAAGGAAGGGCGCCTGCCCGATTCCCTGGTCGCCTGCATCGGCGGCGGCTCCAACGCCATGGGCCTGTTCCACCCGTTCCTGGATGACGCCAGCGTCAAGATCATCGGCGTGGAAGCCGCCGGCCACGGCATCGAGACCGGCAAGCACGCGGCCAGCCTGAACGGCGGCGTGCCCGGCGTGCTGCACGGCAACCGCACCTTCCTGCTGCAGGACGAGGACGGCCAGATCATCGATGCCCACTCCATCTCCGCCGGCCTGGACTACCCCGGCATCGGCCCGGAACACGCGTGGCTGCACGACATCGGCCGCGTCGAGTACACCTCGATCACCGACCACGAGGCGCTGCAGGCCTTCCACACCTGCTGCCGCCTGGAAGGCATCATCCCGGCGCTGGAGTCCTCCCACGCCCTGGCCGAGGTGTTCAAGCGCGCGCCGAACCTGCCCAAGGACCACATCATGGTGGTGAACCTGTCCGGTCGTGGCGACAAGGACATGCAGACCGTCATGCACCACATGCAACAGGAGCAGCAAGCATGAGCCGCCTGCAGACCCGCTTCGCCGAACTGAAACAGCAGAACCGCGCCGCCCTGGTGACCTTCATCACCGCCGGCGACCCGGGCTACTCCACCTCGCTGGACATCCTCAAGGGCCTGCCCGAGGCCGGCGCCGACGTGATCGAGCTGGGCATGCCGTTCACCGACCCGATGGCCGACGGCCCGGCGATCCAGCTGGCCAACATCCGCGCCCTGGGCAACGGCCAGAACCTGGCCAGGACGCTGAAGATGGTCCGCGAATTCCGCGCCGGCAACGACAGCACCCCGCTGGTGCTGATGGGCTACTTCAACCCCATCCACTACTACGGCGTCGAGCGCTTCATCGCCGATGCCAAGGAAGCCGGCGTCGACGGCCTGATCATCGTCGACCTGCCGCCGGAGCATAACGAGGACCTGTGCCAGCCGGCCCAGGCCGCCGGGCTGGACTTCATCCGCCTGACCACCCCGACCACCGACGACGCGCGCCTGCCCACGGTGCTCGCGGGCAGCTCTGGCTTCGTCTACTACGTCTCGGTGGCCGGCGTGACCGGCGCAGGAGCCGCGACCCTGGAGCACGTCGAGCAGGCCGTGGCGCGCCTGCGCCGCCACACCGACCTGCCGGTGGCCATCGGCTTCGGCATCCGCACCCCGGAACACGCCGCCAGCGTCGCCCGCCTGGCCGATGGCGTGGTGGTGGGCTCGGCGCTGGTGGACAAGATCGCCAACGCGGGAAGCTCCGCCGAAGCCGTGCAGGGCGTGCTGGGCCTGTGCCGCGAGCTGGCCGAGGGCGTGCGCAAGGCGCGCTGAGGGCCCGGCTGCATGAGCGGGGCGATATCCAGCGATGGGTATCGCTTCGCTCAACGCCATCCTACGGGTGACGGTGGGCAGGCTGCATAATGGGTCGGGTGTTTTTCCGCAGCGGCCCCAGTCCATGAATCTGCACAGCCTCCACCACGTTGCCCTGATCTGCTCCGACTATCCGCTTTCGAAACGCTTCTACACCGAGGTGTTGGGGCTGCGGGTGATCGCCGAGACCTACCGCGCCGAACGCGATTCCTGGAAGCTCGACCTGGCCCTGGGCGAGGTGCAGCTGGAGCTGTTCTCCTTCCCCGGCGCGCCGCCGCGGCCGTCCTATCCCGAGGCTCTGGGGCTGCGCCACCTGGCTTTCGCCGTGGAGGACCTGGAAGCGGCGGTGGCCGAGCTGGAGGGGCAGGGAGTGCGTTGCGAGGCTATTCGTTGCGATGGGTTGACCGGCAAGCGCTTTACGTTCTTTGCCGATCCGGATGGGTTGCCGTTGGAGTTGTACGAGCGTTGATGGATAGGCCGCCGGCCTGTTGGCCGGAATCGCGGATGAATCCGCTCCTACCGTACGGGCAGGCACGGCTTAACTCCCGAATGGTGCTTGCCTGGGACTTTGGGGTTGTGCTTTAGAGCACCCTCTCCCTAACCCTCTCCCTGAAGGGAGAGGGGACCGTTCGGAGTGCGCTGACGTTTCGGCGTTAGCCGGCTTGTACCGAGTATCCGGCTGACACCAGATCCCTTCTCGGCACGGACTAGCCCCCTCTCCCTTCAGGGAGAGGGCTGGGGAGAGGGGCTCTTAGACCTACCAGCCAGCAGCCGAGAATCGCCTCCGTACGGGCAGGCACGGCTTCTCGTAGGATGGCGTTGAGCGAAGCGATACCCATCGCCATGGCGGAAAATCGCGGACGGGTCGCCATGGAGCGAGGGGGCGGTCAAGGTCAGGCGGCGTATAACCGCGAACGGTTATACGCCCTACGTCTCCGGGTTCCCCGCGTTCGCGGGAATCCAATGACAATTCAAGCCGGCATCGCCGCATCGCCCAGGGCGTTGCGCAGGCTGGCCAGGTCGCGCAGCGGCGGGGCGCCGAACAGGCGGCTGTATTCGCGGCTGAACTGCGAGGGGCTCTCGTAGCCCACGCGGTGGCCGGCCACCGCCACTTCCAGGCCCTCGGAGAGCATCAGCCGGCGCGCCTCCTGCAGGCGCAGCTGCTTCTGGTACTGCAGCGGGCTGAGCGCGGTGACTTCCTTGAAGCGGTGGTGCAGGGTCGAGGGGCTGAGGTTGACCTCGCGGGCCAGGTCGTCGATGCGCAGGGCCTTGTCGAAGTTGCGGTTGAGCCATTCGATGGCGCGGGTCACCCGGTGCGTCTGGCTGTCGGTCATCGCCAGGTCGTGCAGCAGATGGCCCTGGGGCCCGCGCAGCAGGCGGTAGAGAATCTCGCGGATGTACAGCGGCGCCAGCATGGCGATGTCGCGCGGGCTGTCGAGCAGGCGCATCAGCCGCAGCAGGGCGTCGAGCACCGAGGTGTCCAGGCGCTGCAGGTAGATGCCGCGGCTGGCCGGGCGTGGGGTGCTGCCGGCCAGGCCGGCGTCGGCGATCAGCCGCGTCAGCTCGCCCGGGTCGATGTCCAGGCGCAGCGACAGGTAGGGCTTGTCCGCCGAGGCGTCGACCACCTGGCCGCACACCGGCAGGGTCACCGAGACCACCAGCAGGTTGAGTTCGTCGTAGCGGTAGATTTCCGGGCCGACGCGGATTTCCTTGCTGCCCTGGGCGATGACGCACAGCGCCGGGCGGTACAGGGTGGGCATGCGGCCTTCGCTGGGCTGCTCCAGGCGCGCCAGCGACAGCGATTCGACGGCGGTGTCGTGGACGCCGGAGACGCCATTGCAGTGGCGCTCGATGATGTCGGCCAGTTCCTGGCGGCTGGCGGCGACGGGGTCGTGGGGTTGCGACATACGGGGGCCTCCGAGAGTGGCGGCGTCCAGCTTACGCCCGGGCACACGCGGGAAGTGTGACAGGGCGACGGACGCTGGAGGATCGGGCAAGCAATCGGCAGGATCGTACAAGCCAATCGCCGCGGGAAGCCCCATCATGCCAGCCAGGCCAGGGAATCCGCCGCTTCGGGCAAGGCAGCACAAATGCCGCAGGATCAGGCAAGAAGCCGGCAGCATCCGTCTACCGCCCGCAGGCGCCCGTCTCCTACTCTGGCACAACCGGGCCGAGCCCCCATTCCAGCGCCCGGGACAGGAGGAAATCGCCCATGGCCATTCGACAACCGCTCGAACACCACCTGCTGATCCGCTCACGCCCCGGTCACGAGGCTGAGCTGGCGCAGCTGCTCGACCGCCTGATCAGCGCCGCGCACCAGTTGCCCGGCTGCCAGTCCTACGAGGTGCTGCTGCCGGCCACCAGCAGCGACTTCTGGCGCCTGCGCGGCCGCTGGGCCGATGCGCAAAGCCTGCAGGCCTACCTGGAACTGCCGCTGCAACAGCTGCTGGGGGAAATCCTCCAGCATCACGCCCTCAGCCTGCACACCCACCTGGACGCGCCGCGCGAGGAATCCCGCGCGGCCTGAGCCCCCTCAGTACTCCATGCGCCAGCCCAGGGTGAAGGTGCGCCCGCGGCCCTGGTAGTCGTACAGGTAGGCCGGCCCGTAGGTCGGCGAGTAGAACAGCGTCGCCCGCTGCCCCCACACGGTGCTGTACTCGCGGTCCAGCAGGTTCTGGATGCCCGCGCTGAAGGTGCCGAAACCCGTCTTGCGTTCCCCCATCAGGTCGAAGGTAGTGTAGCCGTCGATCTCGTGGTCGGCGTCGTCCTTCAGGCTCATGGCATGGTTGGCCTGCAGCCGCGCGCTGTTCAGCTCGTCGTTCCAGCCGACGAAGGCGGTGGCCTTGGACAGCGAGGCGTAGCGCGCGTCGCGCTTGATCCAGTCGCCGTCGGCGTCCTCTTCCTCGGAGCGCACCAGGTGCAGGGTGGTGCCGCCCTGCCAGCCGTTCTGGAAGTAGCGCGTCAGCGCGCCCTCGAAGCCGAAGTCGCGGCTCTTCTGGTCGACCACGTCGATGGTCAGGGTGGCCTGGTCGGTGGTGATCACCTTGTCCGACCAGATGTAGTACACCGCCGTCTGCGCCTGCCAGTCCATGTCCGCGTAGCGCCAGCCCAGCTCGACCTGGCGGCTCTTGATGCCGGCCAGCGGGTTGTCGTCCACCGAGAGGCCGGGCTTGCCGTAGTACTTGGCCGGGTCGGGCAGGTCGAAGCCTTCGCTGTAGTTGCCCCACAGCTGGTGGCCGTTGTGGAAGTCGTAGATGGCGCCGAGGTTGAACAGGTTGACCTGGTAGTCGTTGTTGCCGCCGGGCACGCCCTTGAAGTCGTCGACCTCGACGTCCATCTTCTGGTGCCGCGCGCCGCCGGAGAGGGTCAGGGCGTCGGTCAGCTTGTAGTCCAGCTGGCCGTAGAACGACAGGCCGTCGACCACGTAGCTGGGGTAGCGCGGCGCGCTGCTGGCGGTGCTCAGGTCGAGGCCGCCGCTTTCCGAGGAGATCAGCTGGTCGAAGGTCTTCTGCTCGGCGTTGAAGCGCTCGTGGTCCAGGTCCACGCCGTAGGTGAGCTTCAGCTTGTCCCACTGCTTGCTGAACAGGCCCTTGAGGCCGCTGACCTCGAAGTTCTGCTGCGAGGCGGCGAAGTACACGCCGGTGCTGCCGGCCGGCTTGCCGGCGTTGTAGTAGGGGAAGGGGTAGAAGTTGTCGTCTTCCTTGCGGTAGTAGGCTTGCAGGTAGAAGTCCTGGTCCAGCAGGTTGGCGTGGTGGTAGTTGGCGTTGAGCAGCAGGCGGCGCGTCTGCGGCTCCAGGTCGGTGTCCATGCCACTGCGGATCTGCGCATCGTCCAGGTCCGAGGGCGCCTTGTAGTTCAGGTGCGGAAAGTAGATGCCGGTGCTGCCGTCGTTGCCCGAGTCGTAGTACTGGGCCAGCAGGTCCAGGCTCTGCTCGTCGGTGAACTGCGCGCTGAGGTTGCCCATGACGTCGACGGTGCGGTTGTACTGCAGGTCGGTCTGGGTGTTGTCGATGAAGATCTGGTTGCCGGCGCCGTCGTAGAAGGCTTCGTTCTTCTCCGCGGCAACGCCCAGGCGCCCGCTCAGGCGGTCGGTGCCGCCGCTGACCGACTGGGCCAGGCGGGTGGAGAGGTCGTCGCTGTTGTTGAAGCCGCTGCTGGCGCCCAGCTGGCTTTCGAAGCGGGCACTGCCGGGCACGCCCTTCTTGGTGATGATGTTGATGATGCCGCCGGTGGCGCCGCCGCCGTAAATGGCGCTGGCGCCGGAGAGCACTTCGATGCGCTCGACGTTGAACGGCGAGATGCTGTCGAACTGCCGCGACAGGCCGCGGGAGCTGTTCTGGCTGACGCCGTCGATCATCACCAGCACGTTGCGCCCGCGCATGTTCTGGCCATAGTTGGTGCGGCCTTCCGGGGCCAGGTCGAGGCCGGGGACCAGCTTGCCCACCGCTTCCTTGAGGCTGACGCCGGTGTCCAGCTGTTCGCGCAGCTGGGCCTGGTCCACCACCCAGACGGTGCCGGGGATGGAGCTGATGTCGGTGGGCGTGCGCGCGGCCACGCTGATCTGCGTCGGCGCCATGCTCAGCGGCTCGCCGCCGGCGGCCTTCTCGCGCTGCAACACCACGGTGCGCTCGTCGCTGAAGCTCCAGCGCATGCCGCTGCCGGAAAGCAGCTTGTCCAGCGCCTCCTCGCGGCTGTAGCGGCCGTCCAGGCCGGGGCTGTTCAGGCCCTGGACGTCCTCGGAGTTGAACAGCAGGTGCAGCCCGGCCTGGTCGGCGAACTGCGTCAGGGCGCTGTCCAGGCTGCGCGGCGCGATGTGCAGCTCGACGTCCTCGGCAGCCAGGGCCAGGGGGCTGGCGCCGCCGAGCAGGGCGGCGAGGGCCAGGGCGCGGTACAGCGGGGAGGGGCGGTGATGCATGCGGGGGTTTCCGTTCTTGTGGGCAGGGCGCGTTTGTTGGGAATTCTTCGCGTTCATGCCTACGACGAAACGGGGTGGGCGATCTTGCAGTGGGGGAGGGAAAAATTTTTGCGCGGGGTCTGGTTTTGTATTTTGTAGGAGCGAGCTTGCTCGCGAACGGCGCTTGCCGGCAGCTTCGGTGTGTTGGTTTGACGCCGTTCCCTCTCCCCAGCCCTCTCCCTGAAGGGAGAGGGGGTTTGTCCGTGCCGAGAAAGGATCTGGTGTTAGCCGGATGCTCGGTACCAGCCGGCTAACGCCGAAACATCAGCGCATGCCCAACGGTCCCCTCTCCCTTCAGGGAGAGGGTTAGGGAGAGGGCGCTCTCCAGCCCCTACGAAGAAACCGGCCGCACCACCACCAACCAGGGCAACCGCGTCACCCGCACCGGCTGCAACCGCTGCAACGTCTGCAGCAGCGCATCGGGATCGTCCAGATCGAACACCCCGCTCACCCTGTGCCGCCGCAAGCCGGCATCGGTCAGCAGGATGCGCCCCGGCAGGTAGCGCTCCAGTTCCGCCAGCACCTCGCCCAGCGGGCGCTGGTTGAAGATCAGCTTGCCGCGCTGCCAGGCGCTGGCGCTGTCCAGGTCCAGCGGCTGCACCGGGCCGGGGGCGGCTTCCCCGCGATAGGCCAGGCGCTCGCCGGCGGCCAGGCGCACCGCCGGTTTGCCGCCGGCTTCCACCCGCACCACGCCCTCGCTGACCGCCACCTGCACTTCCGGGCCGCGGCTGTCGACGTCGAAGCGGGTGCCCACGGCGGTGACTTCGCCGTCGCCGGCATGCACCACGAAGGGCCGCTGCGCGTCCTTGGCCACTTCGAACAACGCCTCGCCGCCATACAGATGCAGGCTCCGGCGGCTGGCGGAGAAGTCCACCGACAGCGCGCTGGCGCTGTTCAGCCAGACGCGGCTGCCGTCGGCCAGCTCGATCATCCGCCGCTCGCCGGTGCGGGTGGCGTAGTCGGCGTACAGGCCCGCCACCGGCGTGGGCAGCGCCAGCGCCACGGCCAGCGCGGCGACGCAGGCGGCCGCTGCCACCGCGGCCAGGCGGCGCGGGCGCAGCAGGCGGTGGCGGCGCGCCGTGCGGGTGGCCGGCAGGGCGCCCCACAGCGCCTCGGCGCTGCGCGCGGCGCTTTCGTGCTCGGGGCTCTGCGCGCGCCACTGGGCGAACGCGCTGCGGCGGCCGGCTTCGACGCGGCCGGAATGCAGTTCCACCAGCCAGTCGATAGCCTGGTTCTCCAGGTCCTGGCGGCTCATGGCTGCGCCTCCCGCTGTTGCAGGTGGTCGCGGCAATGGCGCATGGCCTGGACGATGTACTTGCCCACCATGCTTTCGGAAACGCCTAGGCGGCGGGCGATCTGCGCGTGGGTCAGGCCGTCCAGGCGGTTCATCAGCAGCGCCTGGCGGGCCTTGGGCGGCAGCTGGTCGAGGGCGGCGTCGAGCTGTTCCAGGGCCTCGCGGGCCAGCAGGTTGCGCTCCAGGCCGGCGCCGGGGTCGCTGACCTCGTTGGCCGCCGTCTCCTCCACGTGCAGCTCGGCCAGCCGGCCCTCGCGGCGCAGGTTGTCGATGGCCAGGTTGCCGGCCACGCGGAACAGGTAGGCGCGCGGGTCCTGCACTTCGGCCTCCGGGGCCTGGTCGGCCAGGCGCAGCCAGGTGTCCTGGGCGACGTCGGCGGCGCGCTGGTTGTCGCCCAGGCGGCGGGCGAGGAAGCGCAGCAGGTCCGCATAGTGCGCCTGGAAGCTCTGCAGGAGGTGGGAGGAGGCGAAACGCCGCATGATGACCGCGATACCCTGGAATACCGGCCCGCCGTGGGCGGGCCGCCGGTAAAGCGGGCAAGCATACAACGAATCGAGAATCATTATCGAATTCAGCCGAACTGCGACAGGTCCAGCGGCCGTACCGCGCCCATCCAGATGGCGTGGTCGCGGTGGTCGCGCAGGTCGTCGCCGGTGTCCGGGTGGATGAACACCACCAGGCCATCGCGGTGCAGCGCCAGCCAGGGCACCACGGCGGCGAAGGCGTCGTTGCCGAAGGCCAGCTGGCAGCTCCAGTCCGGGTGCGGGCCCACCGGGCGCTGGTGCATGCGGCCCATCTTCACGCCGAACAGGCGCACCGCCTCCTCGCACAGCTGGCGGGCCTGTTCCAGGCTGTCGGCATCGTAGTAGACGTGGGCGTGGTAGCCGTGGATCTCGTTCATGGGTCCTGTTCCAGTTCGGCGCGCAGCCAGTCGACGAAGGGCTGCAGCAGGCGGGCGCGGCGCTTGCGCTCGGGCAGCACGGCGTAATAGCCGTAGCGCGAGGCGGCGCTCTCGCGGATGGGCCGGCACAGTAACCCCTGCTCCAGCAGTTCGTCGACCAGGTGGCGCCAGCCGATGGCCACGCCCTGGCCGGCGATGGCCGCCTGCACCAGCAGCGTGTAGTTGTCGAAGCGTAGCCCGGCAGCCTCCGGCGGGCGCGGCAGCTCCAGGGCGCGGAACAGCCCCGGCCAGTCGAACCAGCGGCTGTGGGCCTCGGGCTTCAGGTGCAGCAGCGGCAGGCGCTGCAGCTCCTCCAGCGGCAGCGGCGCCTGGCGTTCGCCCAGCAGGCGCGGGCTGCACACCGGGAAGACTTCCTCGCCGAACAGCAGCAGCGGCTCGCCATGCTTGAAGCGCCCGTCGCCGAAGGCGATGGCCACGTCCACGTCGCTGCGCAGGCTGCTGGGGCTGCGCTCGCTGCTCAGCAGGCTGACGTCCAGTTCCGGGTGCCGCTGGCGGAAGCGCGGCAGGCGCGGCATCAGCCAGTAGGCGGCGAAGGCGAAGTCGGTGGCCACCTGCAGCACTTCCTGGGTGCGCCGGGCGCTGACTGCCTCGACCCCGGCCTCCAGTTCCGCCAGCCCGGCCTGCACGTGGCGCAGCAGCAACTGGCCGCTTTCCGTCAGAACGATCCCGCGGTGCACCCGGTCGAACAGACGTGTGCCGAGCAGCTTCTCCAGGCGCTTGATCTGCTGGCTCACCGCCGGCTGGCTGCTGCCCAGCTCGGCGGCGGCCGCGGTGAAGCCCTGCTCGCGGGCCGCGCACTCGAACACGCGGAGCAGTTCCAGGGGCAGGCTCATGGGTTCGCTACCCATAAGCTGGCGTTATCCGAAGCATGTATGGCCATGCGGTTTACCCCCTGCCAGCGCGGCGTGACACTGCTGCCACGCACTATTCCATAACAACCGTGCATAGGATAAGCCTCGCCATGCCACGCCCGAACATTCTCTTCATCATGGCCGACCAGATGGCCGCGCCCCTGCTGCCGCTGCACGACGCCGCCTCGCCGATCCGCATGCCCAACCTGATGCGCCTGGCCGAACAGGCCGTGGTGTTCGATTCGGCCTACTGCAACAGCCCGCTGTGCGCTCCCTCGCGCTTCACCCTGGTCAGCGGCCAGCTGCCGACCAAGATCGGCGCCTGGGACAACGCCGCCGACTTCGCCGCCGACGTCCCCACCTACGCCCACCACCTGCGCCGCCTGGGCTACCGCACGGCGCTGTCGGGCAAGATGCACTTCTGCGGCCCGGACCAGCTGCACGGCTACGAGGAACGCCTGACCAGCGACATCTACCCCGCCGACTACGGCTGGGCGGTGAACTGGGACGAGCCGGAAGTGCGCCCCAGCTGGTACCACAACATGTCCTCGGTGCTGCAGGCCGGGCCCTGCGTGCGCACCAACCAGCTGGATTTCGACGACGAGGTGGTGTTCAAGGCGCGCCAGTACCTCTACGACCACGTCCGCGAGCACGCCGAGCAGCCGTTCTGCCTGACCGTCTCCATGACCCACCCCCACGACCCCTACACCATCCCCCGCGAGTACTGGGACCTGTACCGCGACGAGGACATCCCCATGCCCTCGGTGGAACTGGCGCAGCACGAGCAGGACCCGCACTCCCAGCGCCTGCTCAAGGTCATCGACCTGTGGGGCAAGCCGCTGCCGCCGGAGAAGATCCGCGACGCCCGCCGCGCCTACTTCGGCGCCTGCAGCTACGTCGACGCGCAGATCGGCGCGCTGCTCAGGACCCTGGAGGAATGCGACCTGGCCGAGAACACCCTGGTGGTGTTCTCCGGCGACCACGGCGACATGCTTGGCGAGCGCGGCCTCTGGTACAAGATGCACTGGTTCGAGATGGCCGCCCGCGTGCCCCTGCTGATCCACGCCCCGGGCCGCTTCGCCGCGCGCCACGTGGCCGAGTCGGTGTCCACCCTCGACCTGCTGCCGACCCTGGTGGAACTGGCCGGCGGCGAACTGCCGGCGGACCTGGAGCTGGACGGCCGCTCGCTGCTGCCGCACCTGCAAGGCCAGGGCGGGCACGACGAGGTGATCGGCGAATATACCGCCGAAGGCACCCTCAGCCCGCTGATGATGATCCGCCGCGGCGACTACAAGTTCGTCTATTCCGAACAGGACCCGTGCCTGCTCTACGATCTGAAGAACGACCCGCGCGAGCTGGAGAACCTGGCCGGCTCGGCGGCGCACCGCGAGCTGTTCGACGCCTTCCTGGCCGAGGCCCGGCAGCGTTGGGACATCCCGGCGATCACCGCCCGCGTGCTGGCCAGCCAGCGCCGCCGGCGCTTCGTCGCCGACGCCTTGCAGCGCGGCAGGCTGACCAGCTGGGACCACCAGCCGTTCGTCGATGCCAGCCAGCAGTACATGCGCAACCACATCGACCTGGACGACCTGGAGCGCCGCGCCCGTTACCCCAGACCCTGACCATAAGCACAACCAGAAAAAGCCGAGGGGAGATAAGCATGACCAAGTTAAGTGCATTGCTGCTGGCCACCACCATGGCGCTGGCCGGCCAGGCCGCGCAGGCCGAGGACGAAGCCTGCGCCACGGTGAAACTGGCCGATCCGGGCTGGACCGACATCGCCGTGACCAACGGCGTCGCCAGCTTCCTGCTCGACAGCCTCGGCTACCAGGCCAAGGTCGACACCCTTTCGGTGCCGATCACCTACGGCGGCCTGCGCGACGGCCAGGTGGACGCCTTCCTCGGCAACTGGATGCCGGCGCAGCAGGGCTTCCACGACCAGTTCATCGCCAGCGGCCAGGTCACGCGATTGGCGAAGAACCTGGAAGGCACCGAGTTCACCCTGGCCGTGCCGACCTACGTCTATAACGCCGGGGTGAAGAACTTCGCCGACCTGCAGAAGCACGCCGACCAGTTCAACCACAAGGTCTACGGCATCGGCTCGGGCGCGCCGGCCAACCAGTCGATCCAGAAGATGATCGGCGGCAACGAGTTCGGCCTGGGCGACTGGAAACTGGTGGAGTCCAGCGAGCAGGCGATGCTCGCCGAGGTCGGCCGGGCGGTTAAGCGCGAGCGCTGGATCGTCTTCCTCGGCTGGACGCCGCACCCGATGAACGTGAAGTACGACATGAAGTACCTGGCCGGCGGCGAGAAGTACTTCGGCAGCACCGGCAGCGTCTACACCGTCACCCGCAACGGCTACGCCCAGCAGTGCCCGAACAGCGCGAAGCTGCTGGCCAACCTGAGCTTCGACCTGAAGATGGAGAACGCCATCATGGCCGAGGTGCTGGAGAAGAACGTGAAGAACGCCGACGCGGTGAAGGCCTGGATCAAGGCCAACCCGCAGGTCCTGGGCAAGTGGCTGGACGGGGTGAAGGCCCGCGACGGCGGCGATGCCCTGGCCGCCGTGCAGGCCAAGCTCTGACCATCGATGGAGCGCCTGTATCGCCTGCTGCCGTTCCTCGCCTGGCTGCCGGGCCTCGGCCCGCGCGGGGTAGCGCGTGAGGCCTGGGTCGGCCTGGCCGGCGCTGTGCTGGCCCTGCCGCAGTCCATCGCCTACGCGCTGATCGCCGGGTTGCCGCCGCAGTATGGCCTGTACGCGGCCATGCTGCCGGTGGTGGTGGCCTGCCTGTGGGGCTCTTCGAAGCACATGGTCGGCGGGCCCACCGCGGCCATCTCGGTGGTGCTCTACGCCACGGTGGCGCCCCTGGCGCCGCCGGGCAGCGAGACGTTCATCCAGTACGTGCTGCTGCTGACCTTCCTCGCCGGCATCCTGCAATGGGCCCTGGGGGCGATGCGCGCCGGGGTGCTGCTGAACTTCGTCTCGCACTCGGTGATGCTCGGCTTCACCCTGGGCGCGGCGCTGGTCATCGCCCTGGGCCAGTTGCCGTACCTGCTCGGCGTGGAAGTGCACAGCCGCGGCAGCGCCCTGGACGGCACGCGCCTGCTGCTGGCGCGGCTGGGCGAGTGCGAGCCGGCGTCCCTGGCCATCGGCCTGCTCAGCCTGGCGGCGAGCCTGCTGTGCCGCTGGCTGCGGCCGCGCTGGCCGGCGTTGATGTTCGGCCTGCTGGTGGCCAGCCTGACGGTCTGGGCGCTGCCTGGGTGGTTCGGCGGCGTGGCGCGGGTGCAGGCCTTCGCCAGCGCCTTGCCGCCGTTCAGCCCATTGCAGGTCGACGCGGCCGGCATCGCCGCGCTGCTGCCCGGGGCCCTGGCCTGCGGCCTGCTCGGCCTGGTCACCAGCCTGTCCATCGCCCGCGCCCTGGCCGCGCGCAGCCAGCAGGTGCTGGAAGCCAACCAGGAAATCCGCGCCCAGGGCCTGTCCAACCTGGTCGGCCCCTGGTTCTCCGGCAGCCTTTCGGCGGGCTCCTTCACCCGCTCCGGGCTCAACCTCGAAGCCGGCGCGCGCACGCCGCTGGCCGGGGTCTTCTCCGCCGCCTGGGTCGCCGTGCTGGCAGTGGCCGGCGCCGGGCTGATCACCCACATCCCGCTACCGGCCATGGCCGGCGGCATCCTGCTGATCGCCTGGGGCCTGGTCGACCGCCCGGCCCTGCGCGCGCTCTGGCGCGGCAGCCGCAGCGAGTTCGCGGTGATGGCCCTGACCGCCGCGGCGACCCTGCTGCTGCCGCTGCAGAACGCCATCTACCTGGGCGTGCTGGCTTCGCTGCTGCTCTACCTGCGGCGCACCTCGCAGCCGCGGGTGGAACGCTGGCAGGCCAGCGAGGAGGAAGTGCTGCGGGTGGAAGGCTCGATCTTCTTCGGCGCCTGCGACTACCTGCAGCGCCTGATCCAGGCCAGCCAGGGCCGGCGCCTGGTGCTGGATGCCAGGCACGTGAATTTCATCGACTTCGCCGGGGCGCACATGTTGCAACAGGAAGCCCGCAGGCTAGCCGGCGAGGGGCGGCATCTGGTGCTGCGCCATGCGCGGCCGAGGGTGCGTGAGGAATTGGCTCGGCAGATGGGCGAAGGCGCGGTATTGCAGGTGGAGTAGGGAAGCGGCGAGGTGCTTTTCGTAGGATGGGTTGAGCTTGCGAAACCCATGCGGTTGCGGTGATGGGTATCGCTTCGCTCAACACCATCCTACGGGGGCATTGTGTTTACCGCCCGCTATAGGCCCGCACCGACTGTCCGGCGCTCAACCCGCCAATTGCCGCCGCAACTCTTCCAGCACCGGCCGCGAATCCGGCCGCACCCCGCGCCACAGCACGAAGGCCTCCGCCGCCTGCTCCACCAGCATGCCCAGGCCGTCGATGCAGCGCGCCGCGCCATGCTCGGCGGCCCAGCGATTGAAGGCGGTCGGCTCCTTGCCGTACATCATGTCGTAGCAGACGGTGTGCCCCGGGCGGATCAGCGCCGCGTCGATGGGCGGCAGTTCGCCGGCCAGGCTGGCCGAGGTGCCGTTGACGATCAGGTCGAAGGGTTCGTCGCGCAGGTCGAAGCCGCCAGCGCGCACCGTGCCCAGGTCGGCGAACTCGCGGGCCAGCTGTTCGGCCTTGGCCGCGGTGCGGTTGAGCACCACCAGCGCCGCCGGGCCCTCGGCCAGGAAGGGTTCGAGGATGCCGCGCACCGCGCCGCCGGCGCCCAGCACCAGCACGCGGCGGCCCTTGAGCGCCACGCCATTGTTCACCACCAGGTCGCGGGTCAGGCCGGCGCCATCGGTGTTGTCGCCCAGCAGGCGGCCGTCGTCGAGCCTCTTCAGGGTGTTCACCGCGCCGGCGCGGCGGGCGCGCTCGGTGAGCTCACCGCACAGGCGGTAGGCGTCTTCCTTGAAGGGCACGGTGACGTTGGCGCCCAGGCCCTCGGCGAAGAACGCGCGGGCGGCCCCGGCGAAGTCGTCCAGCGGCGCCAGCTGGGCGTCGTAGGTGAGCGCCTGGCCGGTCTGCCCGGCGAACAGGCGATGGATCAGCGGCGACTTGCTGTGGCCGATGGGGTTGCCGAAGACGCAATAACGATTCATAGGCTTTTTGAGCTGGAAGCTGGAAGCTGGAAGCTGGAAGCTGGAAGCTGGAAGCTGGAAGCTGGAAGCTTGAGGCTTTTTTCTTCCGGCTTCCAGCTTCAGGCTTCCGGCTTCAACCCCAACCAATCGCGATCCTGGAGGAAATACTCGGTCAGCCGCGCCTCTTCGCTGCCCGGCTCGGGTTTCCAGTCGTAGCCCCAGCGCACCTGCGGCGGCAGCGACATGAGGATCGACTCGGTGCGCCCGCCGGACTGCAGACCGAACAGGGTGCCGCGGTCGTAGACCAGGTTGAACTCCACGTAGCGGCCGCGGCGGAACTCCTGGAACTCGCGCTGCCGCTCGGTCCAGGCCTGGGCCTTGCGCTTGCGCACGATGGGCAGGTAGGCCTCGATGTAGGCGTCGCCTATGGCGCGCAGGAAGGCGAAGCTGGTGTCGAAGTCCCACTGGTTCAGGTCGTCGAAGAACAGGCCGCCGATGCCGCGCGGCTCGTTGCGGTGCTTGAGGTGGAAGTAGCGGTCGCACCACTCCTTGTAGCGCGGGTAGACGTCCTCGCCGAAGGGCGCGCAGGCCTCGCGGGCGACCTTGTGCCAGTGCACGCAGTCTTCCTCGTGGGCGTAGTAGGGCGTCAGGTCGAAGCCGCCGCCGAACCACCACACCGGCTCCTCGCCTTCCTTCTCGGCGATGAAAAAGCGCACGTTGGCGTGGGAGGTCGGCACGTGCGGGTTGCGCGGATGGATCACCAGCGACACGCCCAGGGCCTGGAAGCCGCGCCCGGCCAGTTCCGGGCGGTGCGCGCTGGCCGATGGCGGCAGGCCGGCGCCGAACACGTGGGAGAAGTTCACCCCGCCCTTCTCGATCAGCGCGCCATCGCCGATCACCCGGGTGCGGCCACCGCCGCCGGCCGGACGCTCCCAGGCGTCCTCGATGAAGCGGGCGCCGCCGTCCTCGGCTTCGAGGGCGGAGCAGATGCGGTCTTGCAGGTCGAGCAGGTAGGCCTTCACGGCCTGGATAGGGTCGGTCACGGGATCACCTTGGAGCGGGAAAGCCTTGCGGCGCTTGGGCTGCAGGCCGGGAGAGGAGCGCAAGCATAGCATTCCCGGCCGCCATGCCATGCTTGACGGCGGTCAACAAGGCGGCTTGGATGAAAGACTTTTCCCAACGCGGCGCCGACCCCTCCGGCGCCGCCAGCAGCAGGAGATCGACATGGCCAAGCGCATCCAGTTCGCCCGCACCGGCGGCCCCGAAGTCCTCGAATACCTCGACTACACCCCCGCCGAACCGGGCCCGAAGGAAGTCCGCGTGCGCAACCGCGCCATCGGCCTGAACTTCATCGACAACTACTTCCGCAGCGGCCTCTATCCCGCCCCGGCGCTGCCCTCCGGGCTGGGCACCGAGGGCGCCGGCGAGGTGGAGGCGGTGGGCAGCGAGGTGAGCAACGTCAAGGTCGGCGACCGCGTCGGCTACGCCACCGGCCCGCTGGGCGCCTACAGCGAGCTGCACGTGCTGCCGGCGGCCAACGTGGTGAAACTGCCCGACGCCATCGATTTCGAGACCGCCGCCGCGGTGATGCTCAAGGGCCTGACCGTGCAGTACCTGCTGCGCCAGACCTACAACGCCCAGCCCGGCCAGACCGTGCTCTGGCACGCGGCCGCCGGCGGCGTCGGGCTGATCGCCTGCCAGTGGGCCAAGGCCCTGGGGGTGAAGCTGATCGGTACCGTCGGCTCGGCCGCCAAGGCGGAGCTGGCCAAGGCCCACGGCGCCTGGGCGACCATCGACTACAGCCAGGAGAACGTGGCGGAGCGCGTGCTGCAGCTCACCGACGGCAAGAAGTGCCCGGTGGTCTACGACTCGGTGGGCAAGGACACCTGGCCGATCTCCCTGGACTGCGCCGCCCCGCGCGGGCTGATCGTCAGCTTCGGCAACGCCTCGGGCCCGGTGGACGGCATCAACCTGGGCATCCTGGCGCAGAAGGGCTCGCTGTTCGTCACCCGCCCGACGCTGTTCGGCTACGCCAACACCCCCGAGCGCCTGCAGGCGATGGCCGAGGACCTGTTCGGCATGCTCGTCTCGGGCAAGGTCAAGGTGGAGATCAACCAGCGCTACGCCCTGGCCGACGCGGCCAAAGCGCAGACCGAACTGGCGGCGCGGCGGACCACCGGGTCGACCATTCTGTTGCCTTGAGGGAAAGGGCACGGCCTGCGCGCGAATCGCGGGCAGGGCCCTACATGGACAGGAGGAGCACCACCGTAGGATGGCGTTGAGCGAAGCGATACCCATCACCACGACAGCATGGGTTTCGCAGGCTCAACCCATCCTACGAAGAGCGCCTCGGCGCAGTCGGTAAGACAGTTGCTCAGGGTTGGCGCCGAATCTCCCGGCCACGCCGGACATCCCGCCCTCAGGCCGGACGCACGGTCCGGCCGGTGACCAGGTCGCGGATCACGCTGGGGTTGCGCCGGCCGCCGAGCTTGCCGTCGAGCACGCCGTCCAGCTCGCCGCGGAAGTACTGCTCCACCCGCAGCCGCGAGCGCGCCGCCGGGCGCCCGGCGGGATTGGCCGAGGTGGATACCAGCGGGCCGGTCAGCGCGCAGAGTTCGCGCACCAACGGGTGTTCGCTGACGCGCAGGGCCACGCTGTCGTGCTGGCCGGTGATCCACTCCGGCAGGCGCCCCTGGTGCGGCACCAGCCAGGTGTTCGGGCCCGGCCAGGTGGCGCCCAGGCGGTCCTGCCATTCCTGCGGCAGGTCGGCGAGCAGGAAGTCGAACTGACGGATGTTGTCGGCCACCAGGATCAGGCCCTTCTCCACCGGCCGCGCCTTGATGGCCAGCAGGCGGTAGACGGCATCCTCGTTCCAGGGGTCGCAGCCCAGGCCCCAGACGGCTTCGGTCGGGTAGGCGATGACGCCGCCCTCGCGCACTATCCTGGCCACACGCTGCACACGCCAGCTGCTGATCATCGGCAAACTCCGGGGAAATAACGATTGCGCGGCAGTTTACGTGCTCAGCCGCCGCGATGCACCCAGACGCCGGCCTCGCAGGCCACCTTGCCCTCCAGTTCCAGCTCGGTCAGCGCCGCCAGCACCTGCGGCAGCGCCCAGCCACTGCCGGCGGCCAGCGCCTCGCTGCCCTGCGGGGCGGCGCGCAGCAGGTCCAGCAATGGGTGCGCCTGTGGCAGCGGGGCCGGTTCGCTGGCGGGTGCTTCGGCGGTCCAGCCGCTCAGGCCTTCGAGGATGTCGTCGATGCGCTCCACCAGGGTGGCGCCCTGGCGGATCAGCTCGTGGCAGCCGCGTGCGCCGGGATGGTGGATGGAACCGGGAATGGCATAGACCTCGCGGCCCTGCTCGGCGGCCAGCCGCGCGGTGATCAGCGAGCCGCTGGCCGGGCTGGCCTCCACCACCAGCACACCCAGGGACAGGCCGCTGATGATGCGGTTGCGCCGCGGGAAGTTGTCCGGCCGCGGCGGGCAGTCCAGCGGCAGTTCGGACAGCAGCGCGCCGCCGCCCTCGACGATGCGCCGCGCCAGCCCCAGGTGCCGACGCGGGTACAGGCATTGCAGGCCAGTGCCGAGCACCGCCAGGGTGACGCCACCGGCCTCCAACGCGCCTTCGTGGGCGGCGCCGTCGATGCCCAAAGCCAGCCCGCTGGTGATGGCGAAGCCGCCGCCGGCCAGGCTGCGGGCGAAGGCGCGGGCGGTGTCCAGCCCAGGGCGGCTGGCGCGGCGGCTGCCGACCACCGCCAGTTGCGGCCGGCCCAGGGCCGCGCGGGCGCCCTCGACGAACAGCAGCGGCGGCGCATCGCTCAGCTCCGCCAGCAGCGCGGGGTAGTCCTCGGCGTCCCACATCAGCAGGTGCCGGTCGGGCCCTTCCAGCCAGCGCAGGGCTTCGGCCGCCGCCTGGCGGGTGGCCTCACTGCGCCGCGCCTCGGCGCTGGCCGCCGGCAGGCCAAGGGAACGCCAGGCCGCGGCGGGCGCGCTGAGGGCGGCGGAGGCGCTACCGAAGGCCGCCAGCAGGGCGGCGAAGCGCCGCGGCCCCAGTTCGGGCAGGGCGTGCAGGCGCAGGCGGGCTTCCAGTTCGGCGGGGGAGAGTTGGCGGGGCATGGCGGCAGTCCTTGGCGCGTTGGCGGGAACCCCGACTATGCCGCGTCCGCCGGCTGACGCCTGCCGGACGCTTCGGAAGATACGGCCGGCAGAAGCGAAGAACCCCGCCGTGGCGGGGTTCTTCATACAGGCGCGCCGATCAGGGATTGCGCACCTTGTCCTGCACTTCCAGCGAACGGTTGGCGGTAAGCACCAGGCCGTAGCTGAGACGATTGTAGGTACGGAAGATCATCACCAGCCCGGAACGCTCGTCGGGGATCTTCACCAGATCACCGCTGACGCGGTCGCGCACCGTCTCGCCGAGCTTGTAGATGGCCAGCACGTTGCCTTCCTCCAGGCCATCGCGGCTGCCCTTGTCGATGGTCACCACGTCGTACTTGCCGATCTGGGTGACGCCACGCGGCACGTCGATGATGCTGCCCTTGATCGGCGTCTTCGGCTCGCTGGGCATGAAGATCGAGGTCACCGCGCGTTCCTCGGTGGGGAACAGGCGGTCGCCCGGCCGCACTTCCTGGGTGGTGCGCGTCAGGTTGAGGGTGGCGATGTCGTCTTCCTTGGCGATCACCCGGGCGCTGCCGACGTCCATGGCGTCGACGCCGAGGACTTCCTTGGTGTCCGGGTCGGAGTAGATCTTGCCCTGGCGGAAGATGCCGTAGCTGCCTTCCTCGGCCAGGGAGTCGCCGCGGGCGTAGGCGCGGTCGCCGGCGCCGCTGACCACGCGCTCGGCATCGCCGGCGACCATGTAGGGGGCGTTGCTGAAGTCACCCTCGCTGTCGACGATGCGGTTGGACAGCAGGAAGGCGTTGATCTTGTCCAGCGGGATGGTCGGCACCGCCTCGGCCATGGGCGTGCTGCGCACCTTGGGCGACAGCTTGATGGTGCCGTGGGAGGCGCCGCGGTTGAGCACCAGGCGCGGCTGGCCGTCGATGTACACCAGGCTGAGGACGTCGCCGGGGTAGATCAGGTGCGGGTTGCGAATCTGCGGATTCACCTGCCAGATCTCCGGCCACTTCCAGGGCTTGCTCAGGAACTTGCCGGAGATGTCCCAGAGGGTGTCGCCCTTGACCACCGTATAGCGGTCCGGGTGGCCGTCCCTGAGTTCCACGGCACCCTGCGCCATGCTTCCTGCCGCCAGCAGCAGCACGGCGAGTAGTGTTTTCCTCATGCGGTGAATCCCTTTATTATGTATACACATGAAACGCTGGAAAGCCGCCCCTACCGGGCCTTCCAGGGTTTTTCGATGCTGCTCGGCATATTAGCAGCCGATTTTTACTTTATTCCACAAGTGCATCACAAACGCATATGGCCATTCTGAACATCCTCGAATTCCCCGATCCGCGCCTGCGCACGATCGCCAAGCCTGTCGAGGTGGTCGACGATAGCGTGCGCCAACTGGTCGACGACATGTTCGAAACCATGTACGAGGCGCCCGGCATCGGCCTGGCCGCCACCCAGGTGAACGTACACAAGCGCGTGGTGGTGATGGACCTGTCCGAGGACAAGTCCGAGCCGCGCGTGTTCATCAACCCGGAACTGGAGCCGCTCACGCAAGAGATGGGCGAATACCAGGAGGGTTGCCTGTCGGTGCCCGGCTTCTACGAGAACGTCGACCGCCCGCTGCGGGTGCGTGTCAAGGCGCTGGACCGCGACGGCAAGGCCTTCGAGGAAATCGCCGAAGGCCTGCTGGCGGTGTGCATCCAGCATGAGTGCGACCACCTGAACGGCAAGCTGTTCGTCGACTACCTGTCCAACCTCAAGCGCGACCGGATCAAGAAGAAGCTGGAAAAGCAGCACCGCCAGCGCGCCTGACACCCTCCTCCTCAAAGGCTTGCCCCGGCAAGCCTTTTTTCTTTAAGCGAGCCTACGCATGAGCCAAGCATTGCGCATCGTCTTCGCCGGGACCCCGGAATTCGCCGCCGAGCACCTCAAGGCCCTGCTCGATTCCCCGCATGAGATCGTCGCCGTCTACACCCAGCCGGACCGCCCCGCCGGCCGCGGCCAGAAGCTGATGCCCAGCCCGGTCAAGCAGCTCGCCGCACAGCATGGCCTGCCGGTGCTGCAGCCGCCGACTCTGCGCGCACCCGAAGCCCAGGCCGAACTGGCGGCGCTGCAGCCGGACCTGATGGTGGTGGTCGCCTACGGCCTGATCCTGCCCCAGGCGGTGCTGGACATCCCGCGCCTGGGCTGCATCAACAGCCACGCCTCGCTGCTGCCGCGCTGGCGCGGCGCCGCGCCCATCCAGCGCGCGGTGCAGGCCGGCGATGCGGAAAGCGGCGTAACCGTGATGCAGATGGAAGCGGGCCTGGACACCGGGCCGATGCTGCTCAAGGTGAGCACGTCGATTTCCGCCGAGGACACCGGCGGCAGCCTGCACGACCGCCTGGCGCGCCTGGGCCCGCCGGCGGTGGTCGAGGCCATCGCGGGCCTGGCCGCCGGCACGCTCAAGGGAGAAGTGCAGGACGACGCCCTGGCCACCTACGCGCACAAGCTCAGCAAGGACGAGGCGAAGCTCGACTGGAGCCGCCCGGCCGTGGAGCTGGAGCGCGCCGTGCGCGCCTTCGACCCCTGGCCGGTGTGCCACACCACCCTGAACGGCGAGCCGCTGAAGGTCTGGGCCGCGCGCCTGGGCGAGGGCAGGGGCGAGCCGGGGAAAATCCTCGGTGCCAGCCGTGACGGCCTGCTGGTCGGCTGCGGCGAAGGCAGCCTGCTGCTGACCCGCGTGCAGCTGCCCGGCGGCAAGCCGCTGGCCTTCGCCGACCTGTTCAACAGCCGCCGCGAGCAGTTCGCCAGCGGCCTGGTGCTCGGCCAATGAGCCTCAGCCCGCGCCTCGCCGCGGCCCGCGCCCTGGCCGCCGTGCTCGCCGGCCGCGCCTCGCTGGGCAGCTCGCTGCCGCCGCAGCTGGAGCTGGTGGCCCCGCGCGACCGCGGCCTGACCCAGGAACTGGCCTTCGGCGCCGCGCGCTGGCAGCCGCGCCTGGCGGCCCTGGCCGCGCGCCTGCTGCAGAAGCCGTTCAAGGCCGGCGACCGCGACGTCGAGGCGCTGCTGCTGGTCGGCCTGTACCAGTTGCTCTACACCCGCATTCCGCCCCACGCGGCCATCGGCGAGACCGTCGGTTGCGCCGACAAGCTGAAGAAATCCTGGGCCAAGGGCCTGCTCAACGCCGTATTGCGCCGCGCCCAGCGCGAGGGCGAGGTGCTGCTGGCCGACGTCGACCGCGACCCGGCCGCGCGCCTGGCCCACCCGCGCTGGCTGCAGAAGGCGCTGAAACAGGCCTGGCCGGAGCAGTTCGAAGCCGTGTGCGCGGCGAACAACGCCCACCCGCCGATGACCCTGCGGGTGAACCGCCGCCAGGGCAGCCGGGACGATTACCTGGCCGAGCTGCAGGCCGCCGGCATCGAGGCCGCGCCCTGCGCCTACAGCCGCGACGGCATCCAGCTCGCTCAGCCCTGCGACGTGCGCGAGCTGCCGGGCTTCGCCGAAGGCCGCGTGAGCGTGCAGGACGAGGCCGCGCAACTGGCCGCCGACCTGCTGGAACTCGCCCCCGGCCAGCGCGTGCTCGACGCCTGCTGCGCCCCCGGCGGCAAGACCTGCCACCTGCTGGAAGCCGAACCGGGCCTGGCCGGCGTGCTGGGCGTGGACCTGGAAGAAAGTCGCCTGGTGCGCGTACGGGAAAATCTGCAGCGCCTGCGGCTAGATGCCACGCTGGTCGCCGCTGATGGACGCGATACCGTCGCCTGGTGGGACGGCAAGCCGTTCCAGCGCATCCTGCTGGACGCGCCCTGCTCGGCCACCGGGGTGATCCGCCGGCATCCGGACATCAAGCTGACCCGCGCCGCCGAGGACATCCCGGCCCTGGCGCAGTTGCAGGGCGAGCTGCTCGACGCGCTGTGGCCAACCCTGGAAGTGGGCGGCATCCTGCTCTACGCCACCTGCTCGGTGATGCCCCAGGAGAACCGCGAATCCATCGCCGCCTTCCTCGCACGCACCCCCGGTGCCCGCGAGCTGGACCTGGCCGGGCCCTGGGGCCTGAAGCAGGCCCACGGGCGCCAGCTGCTGCCGCAAGAGGGCGGGCACGACGGTTTCTACTATGCCAAGCTCATCAAGATCTCAGCCCGCTAGCACTGCACGGACGAGCGCGACCCCATGAAGATCATCATCCTCGGCGCCGGCCAGGTCGGCGGCACCCTGGCCGAGCACCTGGCCAGCGAAGCCAACGACATCACCGTGGTCGACACCGACGCCCAGCGCCTGCGCGACCTCAACGACCGCCTGGACATCCGCACCGTGCACGGCAAGGCCTCGTTCCCCACGGTGCTGCGCCAGGCCGGCGCCGACGACGCCGACATGCTGGTGGCGGTGACCAACAGCGACGAGGTGAACATGGTCGCCTGCCAGGTGGCCTACACCCTGTTCAACACGCCGACGCGCATCGCCCGGGTGCGCGAGGCGGCCTACCTGACGCGCACCGGCCTGTTCGACAACGAGGCCATCCCGGTGGACGTGCTGATCAGCCCCGAGCAGGTGGTGACCAACTACATCAAGCGCCTGGTCGAGTACCCCGGCTCCCTGCAGGTGATCGACTTCGCCGAGGGCAAGGCCCAGTTGGTGGGCATCAAGGCCCACTACGGCGGCCCGCTGGTGGGCCAGGAGCTGCGCCAGCTGCGCGAGCACATGCCCAACGCGGACACCCGCGTCGCCGCCATCTACCGGCGCAACCGGCCGATCATCCCCCAGGGCGACACCGTGATCGAGGCCGACGACGAGGTGTTCTTCATCGCCGCCAAGGCCCACATCCGCGCGGTGATGGGCGAGATGCGCCGGCTGGAGGAGAACTACAAGCGGATCATCATCGCCGGCGGCGGCAACATCGGCGAGCGCCTGGCCGAGGCCATCGAGAACCGCTACCAGGTGAAGATCATCGAGATGAACCCGGCGCGCTGCCGGCACCTGTCGGACAACCTCGACAGCACCATCGTCCTGCAGGGCAGCGCCTCGGACCGCGACCTGCTGCTGGAAGAGAACATCAACGAGACCGACCTGTTCCTGGCCCTGACCAACGACGACGAGGCCAACATCATGTCCTCGCTGCTGGCCAAGCGCCTGGGCGCGCGCAAGGTGATGACGCTGATCAACAACCCGGCCTACGTCGACCTGGTGCAGGGCGGCGAGATCGACATCGCCATCAGCCCGCAGCTGGCCACCATCGGCACCCTGCTGACCCACGTGCGCCGCGGCGACATCGAGAGCGTGCACTCGCTGCGCCGCGGCGCGGCCGAGGCCATCGAGGTGGTGGCCCACGGCGACGCCAAGTCGAGCAAGGTGATCGGCAAGCGCATCGGCGAGGTGCACCTGCCGCCGGGCACCACCATAGGCGCGGTGATCCGCGACGAGGAAGTGCTGATCGCCCACGGCGACACCGTGGTGGAATCCGGCGACCACGTGATCCTCTTCGTGGTCGACAAGAAGCGAATCCGTGACGTCGAGCGGCTGTTCCAGGCCGGGTTGACGTTCTTCTAGGCTGTAGGCTGTAGGCTGTAGGCTGTAGGCTGTAGGCTGTAGGCTGTAGGCAAGAGCTTGACATACCACGACGGCACCGCATTCTGTTCGCTTCCAGCTTCCAGCTTCCAGCTTCCAGCTTCCAGCCCCCAGCCCCCAGCCCCCAGCCCTATGACCGACCCTCAATCCCTAGAAAAACTCCTCGCCAAAGGCATGGACAACCCGCTGCTGCGCTTCGGCCTGGGCAAGGGCTACCTGGACGCCGGCGATGCGGCGAAGGGCGCCGAACACCTGCGCCGCTGCGTGGAGCAGGACCCGAAGTATTCCGCCGCCTGGAAGCTACTGGGCAAGGCCCTGCAGGCCCAGGGCGACCTGGACGGCGCCCGCGCCGCCTGGACCGACGGCCTGGCCGCGGCCCAGGCCCATGGCGACAAGCAGGCGGAGAAGGAAATGACCGTGTTCCTGCGCAAGCTGGACAAGGCCAAGGGCGGCTGAATCCGCGACACCTTGTAGGAGCGGGCCCTGCCCGCGATTCGCGCGCAGGGCGCGCTCCTACAGGTGCAGACGAAACGCCATCGTAGGATGGGTTGAGCGAAGCGATACCCATCACCCCGGCCCGATGGGTTTCGCAAGCTCAACCCATCCTACGAAGAGCGCCTGGGCGTAGGGCGTACAACCGTTCGCGGTTGTACGCCATTGCCATGGCCTCAGAGCACCTCCGCCGCCACCGCGTCCACCGCGGCCTTGGCGATGCCCACCACCTCGTCCGCCTCGGCGCGGCTCAGCACCAGCGGCGGGGCGAAGCCGAGGATGTCGCCGTGGGGCATGGCGCGGGCGATCATGCCGCGCTCCAGGCACGCCGCCGAGACCTTCGGGCCCACCTTCAGCGCCGCGTCGAAGGGCGTGCGCGCCTCGCGGTCGGCCATGAACTCCAGCGCCGCCAGCATGCCGTCGCCGCGCACCTCGCCCACCAGCGGGTGGCCTTCGAAGGCCTGGCGCAGCTGCTGGTTGAGGTAGCCGCCGACGTCCGCCGCGTTGGCGGTGATGTTCTCGCGCTCGAGGATGTCCAGGTTGGCCAGCGCCGCCGCCGCGCAGATCGGGTGGCCGGAGTAGGTCCAGCCGTGGCCCATGGCGCCTTCGCGGGTGGAGGCGCTGTCGATCACATCCCAGACCTTTTCGCCGACGATCACCGCGGACAGCGGCGCGTAGGCGCTGGTCAGGCCCTTGGCGGTGGTGATCAGGTCCGGGCGCATGGCATGGCGCTGGCTGCCCATCTTGTCGCCGAGGCGGCCGAAGGCGCAGACCACCTCGTCGGCGATCAGCAGCACGTCGTACTTCGCCAGCACCGCCTGGATCGCCTCCCAGTAGCCCTTGGGCGGGACGATGATGCCGCCGGTGCCCATCACCGGTTCGCCGATGAAGGCCGCCACGGTGTCCGGGCCCTCGGCGAGGATCAGGTTCTCCAGCTCCTGGGCGCAGTGGCGCACGAAGGCCGCCTCGTCCATGCCCGCCGGGGCCTTGTAGAAGTGCGGGCAGAGGGTGTGCCTGACGCCTTCCACCGGCAGGTCGAAGTGCTGGTGGAAGCTGGCCAGGCCGGTGAGGCTGCCGGTGACGATGCCCGAGCCGTGGTAGCCGCGCTGGCGCGAGATGATCTTCTTCTTCTGCGGCCGCCCCAGCACGTTGTTGTAGTAGCGCACCAGCTTGACCTGGGTTTCGTTGGCGTCGGAGCCGGAGAGGCCGTAGTAGACCTTCTTCATGCCCGCCGGCGCCCAGTCGCGGATGATCCGCGCGGACAGCTCGATGATCGCCTCGGACGCGTGGCCAACGTAGGTGTGGTAGTAGGCCAGCTGCTTGGCCTGCTCATGGATGGCGTCGGCCACCTCAAGGCGGCCGTAGCCGATGTTCACGCAGTACAGCCCGGCGAAGGCGTCCAGCAGTTCGCGGCCCTGGTGGTCGCGGATGCGCACGCCCGAGGCGCCGGTGATGATGCGCCCGGGCAGGGCGCCGCTGGCGTGGTCGTGGGCGTGGGTGGAGGGGTGCATGAAGTGCGCACGGTCTTCTTCGAACAGCTTGGCGTAGTCGGTCATGGCGGTGTTCTCCTCAGATGGCGCCGTGGTGCAGGCAGAAGTACTTGGTCTCGACGAAGGGCTCGAAGCCTTCGCTGCCGCCCTCGCGGCCCAGGCCCGAGGCCTTCATGCCGCCGAAGGGGATGGGGTGGCCGGTGAACCTGGCGCCGTTCACCGCGACCATGGCGAATTCCAGGCGGCGCATCAGCGGCCACACCTGGTCGAGGCGCTGCCCACAAATGTAGGCGGCCAGGCCGTATTCGCTATCGTTGGCCAGTTCGACGGCCTGCTCCAGGTCGTCGTAGGCCATCACCCCGGCGATGGGCGCGAAGTTCTCCTCGCGCCAGATGCGCATGGCCGGGGTGACGTCGGCCAGCAGCGTCGGCTGGTGGAACCAGCCGCCCAGGGCATGGGGTTCGCCACCGGCCAGCAGGCGCGCGCCTTGGTCGATGGCATCGCGCACGCGCTCGCAGGTGGCGTCGAAGGCCGCCTGGTGCATCAGCGGGCCGATGTCGCTGCGCGGGTCGCTGGCCGGGCCCACGCGCAGTTCGCGCACGGCGGCGGCGAAGCGCTTGAGGAAGGGCTCGTAGAGTTCGCGGGCGACCAGCAGGCGGTTGGCTGCGCAGCAGTCCTGGCCGGAGGTCTGGAACTTGGCGTCGATGGCGAATTTCACCGCCTGCTCCAGGTCGGCGTCGGGCAGCACGATGAAGGGCGCGTTGCCGCCCAGCTCCAGCGCCACCTTCTTCACGTCCTGGGCGGCGGCCTGCAGCACCAGCTTGCCGACGCGGGTCGAGCCGGTGAAGCTCACCGCGCGCACGCGGCTGTCCTGCACCAGGGTTTCCATGGCCATCTGCGGCTCGCCCAGCACCACGTTGAAGGCGCCGGCGGGCAGCCCGGCCTCCTCGGCCAGCTGGGCCAGGGCGAAGGCCGAGTAGGGCGTCTCGTGGGCCGGCTTGACCACCACCGTGCAGCCGGCGGCCAGGGCGGCGGCGGCCTTGCGGGTGATCATCGCCGAGGGGAAGTTCCAGGGCGTCAGCAGCACGGCCACGCCCACCGGCTCCATCACCGTGCCCAGGTGGGCGCCGGGAATATGGCTGGGGATGTTGCGGCCGTCCAGGCGCCGGGCCTGTTCGGCGAACCAGGGGATGAAGCTGGCGGCGTAGTCGATCTCGCCGCGGGCCTCGGCCAGGGGCTTGCCCTGTTCCAGGGAAAGGATCTGCGCCAGGTCCTCGCGGTGCTGGCGGATCAGCTCGGCCCAGCGCAGCAGGGGCGCGGCGCGCTGGTCCAGGGACAGCTTGCGCCAGGCCGGGAAGGCCGCGGCGGCGGCGTCCACCGCGGCGACTATCTGCTCGCGTTCGAGCAGCGGCACGTGGCCGATGATTTCGCGGTTGGCCGGGTTCTCCACGGCGATGCTGGCGCCGCTGGCGCTGTGCAGCCACTGGCCGTTGACGTAGCACAGCGACTTGAAGAGCAGGGGATGGGCGTAGGACATGACGGCGTCTCCTCGCAGGTGGCATGGGGACCATCCTAGGGGGAGCGCCGTGGCGGTTTTTTCCTAAGGGCGGGGCGGCGGCGGCAATTCTTTCCGCAGATGCGCCGCCGGCTTCGGGTTTTTCGCCCGCCTCAGCAGGCGCTGGCGGAGCGCCGGCCCAGGCCCTGGAGGATGGCGCGCAGCAGCACGCCATAGAGCGGCACGAAGAGGATCAGCATGACCGCCAGCTTGACGCCGTAGTCCACCGTGGCGATCTCCACCCAGTGCTGCGCCATGAAGGGGTTGTCGCTGCGCCAGAAGGCGATGGAGAAGAAGGCGAAGGTGTCCAGCAGGTTGCCGAACAGCGTCGACACCACCGGGGCGATCCACCACTGGCGCAGCCGGCGCAGGCGGTCGAACACCTGGATGTCGAGGAACTGGCCGAGCACGTAGGCCAGGAAGCTGGCCAGGGCGATGCGCGCGACGAAGGTGTTGAACTCGCCCAGCGCGGCGAAGCCGCGGTAGCCGCCGTCCTGGAACAGCACCGAGACCCCGTAGGAAGCCAGCAGCGCCGGCAGCATCACCCGGGCGATGACGCGCCGCGCCGGGCCCTTGCCGAGCAGGCGCACGGTGAGGTCGGTGGCCAGGAAGATGAACGGGAAGCTGAACGCGCCCCAGGTGGTCTGCCAGCCGAACAGGGTCATGGGCAGTTGCACCAGGTAGTTGCTGGCGATGATGACGAGGAGGTGGAAGACGACCAGGCCGGCCAATGCGCCGCGCCGAGCCGCCGGGGAAAGCGCCGACATGCTGGATCCTTTTTCGTCGATGGGGTGAGGGAACCCATGCCCGGCCCTGTGCCGAGCGGGGCGCATTCTATAGGAGATTGAACTTGGAGTCAGGTTTTTTTGGGTGTTTTTTGTGCAGTTGGGTAGGGGGTGTTGTAGGGGCGGGCTTGCTTGCGAATGGTGTTCTGCCGGGAGGAATTGGCTGGGGGGCCAAGAACGCCCTCTCCCTAACCCTCTCCCTGAAGGGAGAGGTGACCGTTGGGCAGACGCTGATGTTCTGGAGTCAGCCGGCGACGCCGAAGGTTTCCGGCTGAAACCACTCCTTCTCTCGGCACGGACAAGCCCCCTCTCCCTTCAGGGAGAGGGCTGGGGAGAGGGGGCGGAGCCAAGCCATTACACCGAAGCCACCGGTAGGCACCTGTTCGCGAGCAAGCTCGCTCCTACGAAAAGAAAGACAGCGCAGCATCAGGCGCCCTCCAGCGCCTCCGCCGGCACCGCCGCATCCAGCGTCTTGATCACCTTGGTAACGATGTAGGTGAAATACCGCTCGATCCCCAGGTCCTCCAGCAGCAACTGGTCGATGAAGCGCTGGTAATGGTCGATGTCCCGGGCCTGGATCATCGCGATGTAGTCCACCCCGCCGCCGGTGGCGTAGCAGAAGCCCACTTCCGGCGCCTGGTGCAGGCGCTGTTCGAAGCGGCGCATGTCCTGGGCCGTGTGCCGGCCCAGGGTGATTTCCACCAGCACCTGCTGCTGGCGGAACAGCGCCGGCCAGTCGATCTGCGCGCGGTAGCCCTTGATCAGGCCGGCCTCCTCCAGCTTGCGCACGCGCTCCCAGGCCGGGCTGACCGAGAGGTTGATGGCCTCGGCCAGGCTGGACTTGGTGATGCGCCCGTCGCCGGCGAGGATGCGCAGGATCTTCAGGTCGTAGCGGTCGAGCTTGGTCATCGCCACCTCCGGCGCCGTGGCGCGCGCATCAGTCCAGCACCTCGGCGACCACCGCCAGGGTGTCGCCGCTCTGCACCAGGCCGGGGAAGTGCCGCGCGGCGAGGATGCCGCTGCGCCTGGCGCGGTACTCCACCGGCGCGGCGCCGGTGCGCAGCAGGTCGTGCACCCGCGCCAGCACCTCGCCGCGCTCCACGCGCTCGCCCAGGTCGCGGCACATCTCCAGCAGGCCGTTGTGCTCGCTGGCGACGAAGCAGTCGCCGTCGGGCATGTCGAGCATCACCGAAGGCGCGTGCTCGACCTCGCCGCGCAGGATGCCGGCCTGCACCAGCACGTTGCGCACACCGCGGCGGGCGATGGCCACGCTGCGCGCGGTGCTGCTGCCGCCGCCACCCAGTTCGGTGGTGACGAACAGCTTGCCCTGCTCCTCGGCGGCGCTGTCGTACATGCCCACCGCATCCAGCTCCAGCATGCGCATGGCGTAGGGCGCGGAGAACGCCCGCATCAGCGCCTCGCAGCCTTCCTGCTGGGCCTTGTCCGGCAGCACGTGGCAGGCGGCGAAGGGCAGGAAGTCGAGGGTGCGGCCGCCGGAGTGGATGTCCAGCACCACGTCGGCCAGCGGCAGCAGGGTGCGCTGGAAGTAGTCGGCGATCTTCTGCGTCACCGTGCCGTCCGGGCGGCCGGGGAAGCTGCGGTTGAGGTTGCCGGCGTCGATCGGCGAGGTGCGCTTGCCGGCGAGGAAGGCCGGGGTGTTCATGAAGGGCACGATGATCACCCGGCCGCGGATGTCCTCGGCGCGCAGTTCCTGGGCCAGGCGGCTGAGCGCCACCGGGCCTTCGTACTCGTCGCCGTGGTTGCCGCCGGTGAGCAGCGCGGTGGGGCCCGCGCCGTTCTTCACCACGCAGACGGGGATCATCACCGCGCCCCAGGCCGAGTCGTCGCGGGAGTAGGGCAGCTTGAGGTGGCCGTGCTGCACGCCGTCGCGCTCGAAGTCGACGCTGGCGGCGATGGGGTTGTCGCGCAGCCCTTTATCCAGTGGCAGTGTCATCGCCTCACTCCTTGACGAACAGTTGGCGCGGGTAGTCGCAGAAGGTCTGCACGCCGCCGTCGGTGATCAGGATGCTTTCGGTGATCTCCAGGCCCCAGTCGTCCATCCACAGGCCGGGCATGAAGTGGAAGGTCATGCCCGGCTGCAGCACGCTCTCGTCGCTGGGGCGCAGGCTCATGGTGCGTTCGCCCCAGTCCGGCGGGTAGCTGATGCCGATGGGGTAGCCGCAGCGGCTGTCCTTGTGGATGCCGAACTTCTGCAGCACGCCGAAGAAGGCGCGGGCGATGTCGCCGGTGGTGTTGCCCGGCTTGGCCGCCTCCAGCCCCGCGGCTATGCCTTCGACCACGGCCTTTTCCGCGTCGAGGAAGTGCTGCGGCGGCTTGCCCAGGTAGACGGTGCGCGACAGCGGGCAGTGGTAGCGCTTGTAGCAGCCGGCGATCTCGAAGAAGGTGCCGGCGCCGCGCTGGAAGGGCGTGTCGTCCCAGGTCAGGTGCGGCGCGCTGGCGTCGGCGCCGGTGGGCAGCAGCGGGACGATGGCCGGGTAGTCGCCGCCGTGGCCGTCGGCGCCGCGGATGCCGGTGCTGTAGATCTCCGCCACCAGCTCGTTCTTGCGCATGCCCGGCTCGATGCGCTCGAGGATGTGCGCGTGCATCTTCTCGACGATGCGCGCGGCAATGCGCATGTATTCGATCTCGCGCGGGGATTTCACCGCGCGCTGCCAGTTGACCAGCGCGGTGGCGTCGACGAAGCGCGCCTGCGGCAGGTGGGCCTGCAGCGAGCGGAAGGCGGCGGCGCTGAAGTAGTAGTTGTCCATCTCCACGCCGATGGCCAGCGCGTCCCAGCCCCGCGCGGCGATGACCTCGCGGGCCAGGTAGTCCATGGGGTGGCGCTCGGTGGACTGCACGTAGTGGTCGGGGTAGCCGACGATGTTCTCGGCCTGCATGAACACGGTGCGCCGCGCGCCGTTGGCGTCCTGGCCGCGGCCGAACCACACCGGCTCGCCGTCCAGCGCCAGCAGCACGCACTGGTGCACGTAGAAGGACCAGCCATCGTAGCCGGTGAGCCAGGCCATGTTCGACGGGTCGCTGACCAGCAGCAGCTCGATGCCGCGCTGCTGCATGCTGGCGCGGACCTTGGCCAGGCGCTGGGCGTATTCCTCCCGCGCGAAGGGGAGGTTGACGACGATTTCGGGCATGCGGAAATCCTCTGGGTGAAGTCATTGTCGGGCCCTCTCCGGAGAGCCCGTGCCTGTGTTTCCCCCTCACCCCAGCCCTCTCCCGCTTGCGGGAGAGGGTTAGGGTGAGGGTGCTCTTCAACTGCTGAAGCGGAACCCCTTGCCCATGCGCTGCGCGCGCTGGAAGGCCAGGCCGGCGATGGCGGTGTCCTGGGCGCCGGTGCCGGTGAGGTCGCAGAGGGTCACGTCCCGGGCGCTGCGCCGGCCCGGGCGCTGGCCGGCGATGACCTGGCCGAGTTCGGCGAAGTCGGCGCCCGCCTCCACCAGGCCGGCTTCGATGGCGTGGTGCAGCTCGCCGAGTACGCGGGTCTGGCTCAGGCGGTCGGCGACGTAGCAGTCCAGCGCCGCCAGCGCGTCGGCGGCGATCTCGTTCTTGTGCTCGGCGTCCGAGCCCATGGCGGTGATGTGCAGGCCCGGGCGCAGGTGGCGCTTCCGGATCAGCGGCTCGCGGCTGGGCGTGGTGGTGATGGCGATGTCCGCGCCTTCCAGGGCTTCGTCGACGCTGGAACAGGCGACCACCGGGATGCCCAGGGCGGTGCTCAGTTCGGCGGCGCACTGGCGCGCCTTGGCCGCGTCGCGGGCCCAGAGGCTGGCGCCCTCGATCGGCCGCACCAGGCACAGCGCCTTGAGCTGCAGGCGCGCCTGCTCGCCGGCGCCGAGGAGGGCCACCCGGCGGGCGTCCTCGCGGGCCAGCCACTTGGCGGCCACGGCGCCGGCGCAGGCGGTGCGCACGGCGGTGAGGTAGCCGTTGTCCAGCAGCAGGGCGTCGAGCAGGCCGGTGTGCGCGGAGAGCAGCATCATCATGCCGTTGAGGCTGGGCAGGCCGAGCCTCGGGTTGTCGAAGAAGCCCGGGCTGACCTTGATGGCGAAGCGCGGCAGGCCCGGCAGGTAGGCGGTCTTCACGTCCACTTCGCCGTTGTGCTCGGGGATGTCCAGGCGCAGGATCGGCGGCATCGCCACCGCCGCCGTGGCCAGCAGGCGGAAGGCCTGCTCGACGGCGTCGAGGCTTTCAGTGTCCAGCGCCACGCAGGCGCGCAAGTCGGCTTCGCTGAGCAGGGTGACGTCAGCCATGCAGGTCTTCCTCGATGATGCGTTGGTGTTGTTCGATGGCGATGTTGCGGCCGCTGACCACCACCACCACCGGCCCTTCGGCGGCGATGCGGCCTTCCAGCAGCGCGGCGATGCCCACCGCCGCGGCGCCTTCCACCACCTGGCGCTCCTCGCGGTAGGCATGGCGGATGCCGGCGGCGATGGCGGGCTCGTCGAGCAGGTGCAACTCGTCGCAGTGGGCGCGGGCGAGGGCGAAGGTGTAGCGGTTGTCCAGGCCGATGCCGCCGCCGAGGGAATCGGCGAGGCTCGGCAGCTCTTCCACTTCCACGGGCTGGCCGGCTTCCAGGCTGGCGGCCATGGCCGCACCGCGGCGCATACTGATGCCGTGCAGGCGGATCGACGGGTCGGCCGCCTTCAGCGCCACGGCCACGCCGCCGAACAGCCCGCCGCCGGACAGCGGCACCAGCACCTGGCGCACCTGCGGCAGCTGTTCGAGGATTTCCAGGCCCAGGGTGCCCTGGCCGGCGACGATCTGCGGGTGGTCGAAGGGCGGCAGCAGCGCCGCGCCCTGCTCGCGGGCGATGCGCTCGGCCTCGGCCTGGGCGTCGTCCTGGCTGTTGCCGACGATGCATACCTCGGCGCCAAGAGCGCGGATCGCCTCGACCTTGTTCGCTGGCACCAGGCGCGACAGGCAGATGGTGGCCGGCACGCCCAGCACGCGGGCGGCATGGGCGAGGGCGCGGCCGTGGTTGCCGGTGGAGGCGGCGACCACCCCGCGGGCCTTCTGCGCGTCGTCCAGCTGGGCGATGGCGTTGCTGGCGCCGCGCAACTTGAAGCTGCCGGTGATCTGCTGCGATTCCAGCTTCAGGTACACCGGCGCGCCCAGCAGCGCGGAGAGGCTGGGCGAATGCTCCAGCGGCGTCTGCCGCACCAGGCCGCGGATGCGCTGGCGGGCGCGGTACAGCTCGATCAGGGGAATCTCGTTGGCCATGGCGGCCTCCCGACAATGCAGTCGGGCCGAGTGTATGAGCGGGAAATTGTCGCGATGAATGTACTAGGACGATGTCGTGGAGATTGTCATTCGTCGTGGTAATGGGCGATGGGTATCGCTTCGCTCGACCCATCCTACGGGGAGAAATACCGTGCTCCCCGGCAACCTGTAGGAGCGGGCCCTGCCCGCGATTCGCGCGCAGGGCGCGCTCCTACAAGGGGACGGGGCGGCGGCCCGTTCAGAAATCGTGGATCTTCGGGTACTGCTCGAACAGCTCGCGCATGTCGTCCAGGGCCTGGGCCATGCGTTCGTCGCTGCATTCGGCGCCCATGCACAGGCGCACCGCGCGCGGCCGCGGCGTGCCGCGGACCATGAAGGGGTCCGGCGAGGTCACGGCGATGTGCCGGTGGCGCAGCTCGCGCACCAGGCTGTCCAGCTCCCAGTGCTCGGGAATGCCCATCCAGCAGCTCAGGGCCTGCGGCGCATGGCCCAGCAGGTGTTCGGCGAAGCGCTCGGCCACCAGCGCCTGGCGCGCCGCCAGCAGGCGCCGCTGGCGCTCCACCAGGGCCTGGGCGTTGCCGTTGTGGATCCAGCGGGTGGCCACTTCGGCCAGCAGCGGCGCGGCCATCCAGCTGTTCACCCGCAGGATGCTCTCGGTGCGCAGGGCCAGGCGCCGCGGCACCACCAGGTAGCCGATGCGCAGGCCGGTGAGCACGCTCTTGGTGAAGCTGGTGCAGTAGAACGACAGCTCCGGCAGGTAGTGGCTCAGCGGCGGCGCGCGGTCCTCGCCCAGCAGCGGGCCGTAGACGTCGTCCTCGATGACGTAGACGCCGAAGCGCTGGGCGATGGCGGCGATCTCCCGGCGCCGGGTGTCGCTCATCAGGCTGGAGGTGGGGTTGTTCAGGTTGGGCGTGCACACCAGCGCGGTGATGCGCTCGTTGGCGCAGAGGTCCTCGAAGTGCTCGGGGTCGATGCCCTCGCGGTCGACCTCCACGCCCTTCAGGGTGAAGCCGAGCACCTGGGAATTGCCGATCACCCCGTGGTCGGTGAGCTGCTCGCAGAGCACCACGTCGTCCGGCCCGGCCAGGGAGGCGAGGGCGATGAAGATGGCGTGGGCGGCGCCGTTGGTGATCAGCAGGTCGTCGCGCTCGCAGCGTAGGCCCTGCTGCGCCAGCCACTGCGCCGCCGCCTCGCGGTGGCCGTCGAAGCCGGCGATCGGCCGGCAGGCGCGCATCCACGGCTGGTCCGTCTCCTGCGCCAGCTGGCGGCAGGTGTCCTGCCACAGGCGGTCGTGCTCGTCGGTGTGGACGATGCTGGCCATGGAGAAGTCCACCAGCGCGCGCTCGGGGTGGTCGAGCATGTAGCGCGACACGCCCTCGGTCATGCGCCGCGAGACGAAGCTGCCGCGGCCCACCTCGCAGCGCACCAGGCCCTGGCGCTCCAGTTCCTTGTAGGCGTTGGTCACCGTCTGCACGCTGATGCCCAGGCCGTCGGCCACCTGGCGCTGCGGCGGCAGGCGCTGGCCGTCGTGCAGGCGGCCCTGTTCGATTTCCGTGGCGATGGCCTGGACCAGCGTCTTGTACTTGGATTCGCCGACCCGCAGGCCGGCCAGCGCGTGGCGCCAGCTTTGCATGATGGGCATTCCCCTTCGACCTCGGCACAGGGTGATGGATCAGGGCATTTCCATGGATTGTCCTAGTGCAATTCCGGCGCCGGAAAGCCTTTTGTATGCTCGGGCCGACCAGCCGCCCATGCCGCCGCCCACGCGGCACAGGGCCGGCGCAGAAAAAAGCCATGGATGGGCGCGTCGCGACAGGCGGTTTTTTCCGCCGCGACGGCGCCGATCGGGAACAGCCGCAAGGCCGGACGGCTTAGTCTGCAACGCAACCAATGCCCTCTGTCGGGGCAGTACTTCGGAAGGCCCGCCCGGCGGGTCCCAACATAAGAACAACAGTCGCACGACATCGCTACCTGCCATCCACCGCCGCGTCCCAACACCACAACAAGGCCGGCACGAGAAGATCAGGAGATCCGAAGATGAGTACCGCCCCCCGTTCCCTCCATCGCCTGGGCCTGGCCTGTACCCTGCTGGCGGGCCTTGCGGCCAGCTTCGCCAGCCAGGCCGAGACCACCCTGGAACGCATCCAGAGCACCGGCACGGTGCGCATCGGCTACGCCAACGAGGCGCCCTTCGCCTACACCGAGACCTCCGGCAAGGTCACCGGCGAGTCGCCGGAGATCGCCACCAAGGTGTTCACCGCCATGGGCGTGAAGAAGGTCGAACCGGTGCTCACCGAGTGGGGCGCGCTGATCCCCGGGCTGCGCGCCGGGCGCTTCGACGTGATCGCCGCCGGCATGTACATCACCCCGCCGCGCTGCCGGCAGGTGATCTTCACCGACCCGCACTATCAGATCCCCGACACCCTGCTGGTGAAGCGGGGCAACCCAAAGAACCTGCATAGCTACGCCGACGTGGCGAAGAACCCGGACGTGCGCCTGGCGATCATGTCCGGCACCGCCGAGCTGGGCTACGCCCGCGCCGAGGGGGTGAGCGACGAGCAGATCGTCCAGGTCCCGGACACCACCGCGCAGCTGCAGGCGGTGCGCGCCGGCCGCGCCGACGCCAGCGTCGGCACCGCGCTGACCATGAAGGGCCTGGCGGCCAAGGGCGGCGACAGCGTCGAGGCCATCGCCGACTTCAAGGACGACCCGGCGCACATCGGCTACGGCGCCCTGGCCTTCCGCCCGGAGGACAAGGACCTGCGCGACGCGGTGAACCAGCAGTTGAAGAAGTGGCTGGGCAGCGACGAGCACCTGCAGACGGTCAAGCCGTTCGGCTTCGACAAGTCCAATCTGACCGACAAGAGCGCCGCCGAGCTCTGCAAACAGTGACCGCAGGGGGCCCCGCCCCCTCGGCCGTTCCGTCGAACCTGTCGATACGGGATGCGCAACATGGGTGAATTGCTTCCACTGCTGCTGGAGGGCGCCTGGGTCACCGTCCAGGTCACCTTCTTCGGCTCGCTGCTGGCGGTGGCGCTGGCCATAGTCGCCGCCCTCGGCCGCCTGGCGCCGTGGCCGGCGGTGCGCTGGCTGGCCATCGGCTACATCGAGCTGTTCCGCGGCACCTCGCTGCTGGTGCAGCTGTTCTGGCTGTTCTTCGTACTGCCGCTGCCGCCGTTCAACCTGGAGCTGGGCGCCTACACGGTGGCCATCCTCGGCCTGGGCCTGCACATCGGCGCCTATGGCGCGGAGGTGATGCGCGGCGCCATAGGCTCGGTGCCCAAGGGCCAGTACGAGGCCGCGCTGGCGCTGAACATGACGCCGTTCACGCGCTTCCGCCGGATCATCCTGCCGCAGGCGCTGCTGTGCGCCATACCGCCGGGCACCAACCTGCTGATCGAGCTGCTGAAGAACACCTCGCTGGTGTCGCTGATCACCCTCTCGGACCTGACCTTCCGCGCCCGCCAGCTGGACCAGGCGACCTTCGAGACGCTGAAGATCTTCACCCTGACCCTGGTGCTGTACTTCGCCATGGCCCAGGCCATCGTCTTCCTCATGCGCCGCCTGGAACGCCGGCTGGGGCATGGGCGCATCCGGGGAGGCCTGTGATGAAGTTGTTCGACTGGCAATTCGCCTGGCAGATCCTGCCGCAGCTGCTGCACGCCTCGCTCAAGACCATCGGCATCACCCTGGTCGGCTTCGCCCTGGCGGTGGTCTTCGGCCTGCTCTTCGCCCTGGCCCGGCGCAGCCGGCACTTCTGGCTGTCGTGGCCGGCGGCCTGGCTGATCGAGTTCATCCGCAGCACGCCGCTGCTGATCCAGGTGTACTTCCTGTTCTACGTGCTGCCCAGCTACGGGCTGAACATGACCTCGCTGGTGGCCGGCACCCTGGGCATCGCCCTGCACTACGCCTGCTACACCGCCGAGGTCTACCGCGCCGGCCTGGAGTCGGTGCCGCGCGGGCAGTGGGAGGCGGTCACGGCGCTGAACTTCTCGCCGTGGCGGGCCTACCGCCAGGTGATCCTGCCCCAGGCCATCCGCCCGGTGCTGCCGGCCCTGGGCAACTACCTGATCGCCATGTTCAAGGACACCCCGGTGCTCTCGGCGATCACCGTGGTGGAAATCATGCAGCAGGCCAAGAACATCGGTTCCGACAGCTTCCGCTACCTGGAGCCGATCACCCTGGTCGGGGTGTTCTTCCTGCTCATCAGCATCAGCCTGGCCGGCGTGGTCCGCCAGGTGGAAAAACGCACGGCACTGCCATGAAAGCGCCCACCGGAGGAAACCCCATGACCGTCCTGTCCATGACCACCCGGCCGCTGGCCGACGAGGCCCCGCGGGCACAGACCGCCCAGCCGATGGTGCGCTTCCGCGACGTGTGCAAGAGCTACGGCAGCTTCAGCGTGCTGAACCACCTGAACCTGGAGGTGGGCGCCAACGAGAAGGTCGCCATCATCGGCCCCAGCGGCTCGGGCAAGTCGACCCTGCTGCGCGCCCTGATGACCCTGGAGAGCATCGACAGCGGGGCGATCGAGGTGGACGGCGAGCCGCTCACCCACCAGCTGCGCAACGGCGAGCCGGTGCGCGCCTCGGAAGCCCACGTGCGCCGCGTGCGCGGCAAGATCGGCATGGTGTTCCAGAGCTTCAACCTATTCCCCCACATGAGCGCGCTGAAGAACGTGATGGAAGCGCCGGTGCAGGTGCTGGGCATGCGCCGCGACGAGGCCCGCGAGCGCGCCGTGGAATTGCTGGAGATGGTCGGCCTGGGCAACAAGCTGGAGCACTATCCCTCGCAGCTCTCCGGCGGCCAGCAGCAACGCGTGGCCATCGCCCGCGCCCTGGCCATGCGGCCGAAGGTGATGCTGTTCGACGAGGTGACCTCGGCGCTGGACCCGGAACTGTGCGGCGAAGTGCTCAACGTGGTGCGCCGGCTCGGCACCGAGCACAACCTGACCATGCTGATGGTCACCCACCAGATGGGCTTCGCCCGCGAATTCGCCGACCGCGTGTGCTTCTTCCACCAGGGCAGCATCCTGGAACAGGGGACGCCGGAGCAGCTGTTCGGGCATCCGCAGCATGAGCGGACGCGGTGTTTCCTGAGCGCGGTGAACGAGGCGAGTTGAGGGGGGGCCTGGTTTTTTGTAGGAGCGAGCTTGCTCGCGAACAGTGCTCAACTGTGATTTCGGTGTGTTGGCTCAGCTCAGCTCCCTCTCCCCAGCCCTCTCCCTGAAGGGAGAGGGGGCTTGTCCGTGCCGAGAGAAGATTTGGTGTCAGCCGGCAGTCCCTGTGCTAGCCGGCTGACTCCATAACATCAGCGTCTGCCCAACGGTCCCCTCTCCCTTCAGGGAGAGGGTTAGGGAGAGGGCGTTCTTTGGACCCCTGCCAATTCCTGCCGGCGGAACACCCTTCGCGAGCAAGCTCGCTCCTACGAAAAGCCATGCCCATCCACACCGTAGGAGCGGACCTTGTCCGCGATAGCCGGCCGGCCCGGCGCGATTCGCGGATGAGATTCGCTCCTACGCTGCCCCGCCCATGTCATTCCAATGTAGGAGCGCGCCCTGCGCGCGATTTCGCGGGCAAAGCCCGCTCCTATGGTGTCAGAGAGCAGGTTCCCCAGCCCACCACAGTAGCCACTATCAGTCGGAATCGACGAAACGCAGGCCGGCGCCTTCAGCGTCGGTGCGCATGACTTCCATCTCCAGCACCGGCGCTTCCATGGGCAGGTCCTGCACCTGGCCGTGCACGCGGGTGCCGGGAGCAAGCCCGGCCAGGGCCGCGTGGCGCACGTAGACGCCGCCGTCGGAAAGGTCACGGGTGTGGCCGATGACCTCGCCGAAGCTGGGGTGGACGATCTTGATCCTGCACTTCATCGGGGTACGCGGGTACTGCCTCTGATTCGCCATGCTCGGCATCCGTCCGGAATGTCAGCGGCATAGTCGGCCCGATCCGCCGCCGCCGGTCAAGCGGCCAGTTGCCCCAGCAGCCAGAGGTTGGCGCCGCTGATGACCACGAACAGCAGCCAGGCCAGCGCGCGGGTCGGCCAGCGGTTGGCGAATTCGCCCATCAGCGCGCGGTCGCTGGTGAAGCGGATCAGCGGCCAGAGCGCGAAGGGCAGCTGCAGGCTGAGCACCACCTGGCTGAACACCAGCAGCTTGCCCACCGCCCTGTCGCCCATCAGCATCACCCCCAGCAGCGCCGGGATCAGCGCCAGGGCGCGGGTGATCAGGCGGCGCTGCCAGCAGGGAATCTTCATCTGCAGGAAGCCTTCCATGATCACCTGGCCGGCGATGGTGCCGGTGAAGGTGGAGCTCTGCCCGGAGGCGAGCAGGGCGACGCCGAAGAGGATCGCGGCCAGGCCGGCGCCGACCAGGGGTTCGAGCAGGCGGTAGGCGTCCTGGATCTCGGTGACGTCGGCGTGCCCGGTCTCGTGGAAGGCCGCGGCGGCGAGGATCAGGATGGCGGCGTTGATCAGCAGCGCCAGGCTCAGCGAAACCACGGTGTCCAGCCGCGCCAGGCGGATCGCCGAGGCCTTGCCCTGGCTGCCGGCCACCGCGCGGGTCTGCACGATGGAGGAGTGCAGGTAGAGGTTGTGCGGCATCACGGTGGCGCCGAGGATGCCGATGGCCAGGTACAGCGGCTCGCGCTGGCTGAGGGTGTCCAGGCTGGGCACGAAGCCGGCGGCGACGTCCGGCCAGTACGGCTTGATCAGCACCAGCTCGACCACGTAGCAGGCGCTGATGGTGACGATCAGCCCCAGCATGATCGCCTCCAGGTGGCGGAAGCGCTGGCCCTTGAGGCCGAGGACGATCAGGGTGTCGAGGGCGGTGAGAAGGATGCCGCCGGTGAGGTTCACCCCCAGCAGCAGGTGGAAGGCCAGGGCGCAGCCGAGCACCTCGGCCAGGTCCGTGGCGATGATCGACAGCTCCGCCAGCAGCCACTGGACCTTGGCCATGGCCGGGCTGTAGCGCTGCCGCGAGAGCTGCGCCAGGTCCTGCCCGGTGACGATGCCCAGGCGCATGGCCAGGCACTGCAGGACCATGCCGGCGAGGCTGGACAGCAGCACCACGTAGAGCAGCTGGTAGCCAAAGCCGGAACCGGCCTCGATGGCCGTGGCCCAGTTGCCCGGGTCCATGTAGCCGATGGAGACCAGCAGGCCCGGCCCGGCGAACTGCAGGATGCGCTTCCACAGCGGCGCGCTGGGCGAAACGACGACGCTGCCCCTGACCTCGGAAGGGCAGAAGGGCGCGGTAGCGGTAGTCGGCAATCCCCACATGTCAGTTCAATACCACCTGGCTTCGCCTTCCGGGCGCTTCTTGAAGCGCTTCATGGTCCACATGTACTGGCTCGGGTAGTCGCGCACGTAGCGGGCCAGCTCGCGGCTCAGGGCGGCGACCGAGACTTCCATGTCCTTGTCGTACATGTCCGCCGGCGCGGCTTCGAGGATCACCTTGTAGCCGCTGCCGTCGGGCAGGCGCACCGCGTGGAAGAACACCCCGCGCGCCTTGCCGCGCGACAGCAGCGAGGGCACGAACTTGCTGGTCAGCGCGGTGGTGCCCAGGTAGGGCACGAACAGCCCCGAGCCCAGGTCCGGCTCCGGGTCGCACGGGATGCCGACGCAGCCGCCGCGCCGCACTTCCTTGATCACGCTGATGATGCCTTCGGGGGTGGACGGCGCCACGCGGTTGCCCAGCTGCACGCGCTGCTTCTTCAGCAGCTCGTCCACCGCCTTCAGCTTCGGCGGGCGGTAGAAGATGATCGGCTTGGCGTAGGAGCAGTAAAAGTGGTTGAGCACTTCCCAGTTGCCCAGGTGGCTGGTGATGCCGACCAGGCCGTCGCCGGAGGCCAGGGCCTCTTCCAGCACCTCCATGCCCTCGACCTCGCGGATGTACTGCAGCGACTTCTGCGGCGGCCAGATCCAGGCGCAGGCGCTCTCGGTGAGGGTCCTGCCGATGTCCATCAGGCTCTGGCCCAGCAGCTTGTCCAGCTCCGCGGCGGACAGCTCGGGGAAGCAATGCGAGATGTTGATGCGCGCCACCTCGCGGGAGCGGTTGGGCAGCTTCCACATCAGCCAGCCGATGGCGGCCCCCAAGCCCTGCACCGCCCGCCAGGGCAGCATGGCGAACAGGCGAAGCCCACCCACCACCAAGGCACCTTTGAATTTCTCCACGGAATGCTCCTTCAGCCGAATGCGCACATTCTAACCAGCGGGCATGGGCGAAGGCGAAAGGCGCTCGGCAATGGGGGCGATAGAAACAGCCTGAATTCACCATAGGGCGCATAACGCCTACGGCGTTATCCGCCGTTTGGCCTTGATCCAAGGCGCGCTCCGGGTTCGGCTACGAAGCACCTCTTTCCGGGTGCTCTGAGCTCAACCGCGAAGCTGGGCATGCGCTGGGTGAAACGGCGGATAACCGCGAACGGTTATTCGCCCTACGGTGCTACGAACTTCATCCGCGATCGGACAGCTCGGCGTAGCGGTCGCAATCGGTGGTGTGGTCCATCACCATCCCCGTGGCCTGCATGAAGGCGTAGCAGATGGTCGGCCCGACGAAGGTGAAGCCGGCCTTCTTCAGGGCGCGGCTCATGGCCTCAGCCTCGGGCGTCACCGCCGGGACGTCGCCGCGGCCGCTGAAATGGTTGACCTTCGGCTGGCCACCGACGAACGACCAGAGGAATTCCACCGGCTCGGGCAGTTCCAGCCAGGCCCGGGCGTTCTGCCGCGCGGCCCTGAGCTTGGCCAGGTTGCGGATGATGCCCGCATCCTGCATGCGCTGCTCGATCTCCTCGTCGCTCATGCGCGCCAGGCGTTCGGGGTCGAAGCCGAACAGCACCTCGCGGTAGCGCTCGCGCTTGCGCAGCACGGTGATCCACGACAGCCCGGCCTGGGCGCCTTCGAGCACCAGCATTTCGAACAGCGCCTGCGGGTCTCTCTGCGGCACGCCCCACTCGGCGTCGTGATAGGCGATGTACAGCGGGTCGTCGTTGCACCAGAAGCAGCGGGGCATGGCGGTCGTCCTGACGGGGCGAAGGGAAGTCCCACTATAGCCGGAACACTGTATGAAGATACAGTCCAATACCCGCTTCCCGCCGTTTGCGAATTCATCCGAAAACGTGCGTGCACCCCAAGCGGTGCGCGGCTTCGGGTATACTGCGGGGTTTTCGTCGCATACCCAGCACAGGTGAAATTCGTGAGCCAGACTACGCCCGCCGTGCGCACCTTCCAGGACCTGATCCTCGCCCTGCAACAGTACTGGGCCGACCAGGGCTGCGTGGTGCTGCAGCCCTACGACATGGAAGTTGGCGCCGGCACCTTCCATACCGCCACCTTCCTGCGCGCCATCGGCCCGGAGACCTGGAACGCCGCCTACGTGCAGCCCAGCCGCCGCCCCACCGACGGCCGCTACGGCGAGAACCCGAACCGCCTGCAGCACTACTACCAGTTCCAGGTGGTGCTCAAGCCCAACCCGGAGAACTTCCAGGAGCTCTACCTGGGCTCGCTGAAGGCCATCGGCATCGACCCGCTGGTGCACGACATCCGCTTCGTCGAGGACAACTGGGAATCGCCGACCCTCGGCGCCTGGGGCCTGGGCTGGGAAATCTGGCTGAACGGCATGGAAGTCACCCAGTTCACCTACTTCCAGCAGGTCGGCGGCATCGAGTGCTACCCGGTCACCGGCGAGATCACCTACGGCCTGGAGCGCCTGGCCATGTACATCCAGGGCGTCGACTCGGTGTACGACCTGGTGTGGGCCGACGGTCCGTTCGGCAAGGTCACCTATGGCGACGTGTTCCACCAGAACGAGGTGGAGCAGTCGACCTACAACTTCGAGCACGCCAACGTCGAGAAGCTGTTCGAACTGTTCGACTTCTACGAAAGCGAAGCCAACCGCCTGATCGAGCTGCAGCTGCCGCTGCCGACCTATGAGATGGTCCTCAAGGCCTCGCACACCTTCAACCTGCTGGATGCGCGCCGGGCCATCTCGGTGACCGAGCGTCAGCGCTACATCCTGCGCGTGCGCACCCTGGCCCGTAACGTGGCGCAGAGCTACCTGCAGGCGCGCGCGCGCCTGGGCTTCCCGATGGCCACCCCCGCTCTTCGTGATGAAGTGCTGGCGCGTGACGAAGTACTGGCCAAGCTGAAGGAGGCCGAATAATGAGCGCGAAGGATTTCCTCGTCGAACTGGGCACCGAAGAGCTGCCCCCCAAGGCCCTGAAGAGCCTCGGTGAAGCCTTCCTGGCCGGCATCGAGAAGGGCCTTAAGGCCGCAGGCCTGACCTACTCGGCCGCCCGCTACTACGCCGCGCCGCGCCGCCTGGCCGTGCAGATCGACCAGCTCGCCGTGCAGCAGCCCGACCGCACCGTGAACCTCGACGGCCCGCCGCAGCAGGCCGCCTTCGACGCCAGCGGCAACCCGACCCAGGCCGCCCTGGGCTTCGCCAAGAAGTGCGGCGTGGACCTGGCGCAGATCGACCAGAGCGGGCCGAAGCTGAAGTTCAGCCAGACCATTGCCGGCCAGCCGGCCGTAGGCCTGCTGCCGGGCATCGTCGAAACCTCGCTGAACGACCTGCCGATTCCCAAGCGCATGCGCTGGGCCGCCCGCCGCGAAGAGTTCGTGCGTCCGACGCAGTGGCTGGTGATGCTGTTCGGCGACGAGGTGGTGGAGTGCGAGATCCTCACCCGCAAGGCCGGCCGTGAATCCCGTGGCCACCGCTTCCACAACCCGGACAACGTGCTGATCTCCAGCCCCGCCAACTACCTGGAAGACCTGCGCAGCGCCCACGTGCTGGCCGACTTCGCCGAGCGCCGCGAAATCATCGCCAAGCGCGTCGCCGAGCTTGCCGCCGAGCAGAAGGGCAGCGCCATCGTGCCGCCGGCCCTGTTGGACGAAGTGACCGCCCTGGTCGAATGGCCGGTGCCGCTGGTGTGCTCCTTCGAGGAGCGCTTCCTCGCCGTGCCCCAGGAAGCGCTGATCACCACCATGCAGGACAACCAGAAGTACTTCTGCCTGCTGGACGCCAACGGCAAGCTGCTGCCGCGCTTCATCACCGTGGCCAACGTGCAGAGCAAGGCGCCCGAGCACATCGTCTCGGGCAACGAGAAGGTCGTGCGCCCACGCCTGACCGACGCCGAGTTCTTCTTCAAGCAGGACCAGAAGCAGCCGCTGGAGCGCTTCAACGAGCGCCTGAAGAACGTGGTGTTCCAGGCCCAGCTCGGCACCGTGTTCGACAAGGCCGAGCGCGTCTCCGCCCTGGCCGCCTTCATCGCCGAGCGCATTGGCGGTGACGCGAAGAACGCCGCCCGCGCCGGCATCCTTTCCAAGTGCGACCTGGCCACCGAGATGGTCGGCGAGTTCCCGGAGATGCAGGGCATCGCCGGCTACTACTACGCAACCGCGGGCGGTGAGGCCAACGACGTCGCCCTGGCGCTGAACGAGCAGTACATGCCGCGCGGCGCCGGCGCCGAGCTGCCAAGCACCCTGACCGGTGCCGCGGTGGCGGTGGCCGACAAGCTCGACACCCTGGTCGGCATCTTCGGCATCGGCATGCTGCCCACCGGCAGCAAGGACCCGTACGCCTTGCGCCGCGCCGCCCTGGGCGTGCTGCGCATCCTCATCGAGAAGCAGCTGGACCTCGACCTGGGCGAGGCCATCGCCTTCGCCGTCGGCCAGTACGGCGACAAGGTCAAGGCCGAGGGCCTGGCCGCCCAGGTCCAAGACTTCATCTTCGACCGCCTGCGCGCGCGCTACGAGGACGAAGGCGTGGACGTCGCCGTGTACCAGGCCGTTCGCGCCCTGACCCCGACCGCGCCGCTGGACTTCGACCAGCGCGTGCAGGCCGTGCAGGCCTTCCGCCAACTGCCCGAAGCCGAGGCCCTGGCCGCCGCCAACAAGCGCGTGTCCAACATCCTCGCCAAGGCCGAAGGGGAGGTGCCGCAGAGCGTGGACGCCGGCCTGCTCAACGAGGCTGCCGAGAAGGCCCTGGGCAGCGCCGTGGCGGCCGCCGAAGGCGAAGTGGCGCCGCTGGCCCGGGCGCGCGACTACCGCAGCGCCCTGGCCCGCCTGGCGGCCCTGCGCGCACCGGTGGACGCCTTCTTCGAGGAAGTCCTGGTCAACGCCGACGACGCCGCCGTACGCGCCAACCGCTACGCCCTGCTGGCGAAGCTGCGTGGGCTGTTCCTCGGCGTCGCCGACATCTCTCTGTTGGGGTAATAGAGCTGGAAGCTGGAAGCCTGAAGCTGGAAGTTTTTCCCGCTTCAAGCTTCCGGCTTCAAGCCTCTGGCTAAAGCTATGAAGTTATTGATCGTCGACCGCGACGGCGTCATCAACCAGGACTCCGACGCGTACATCAAATCCCTCGACGAGTGGATTCCCATTCCCGGCGCCATCGCCGCCATCGCCCGCCTGAGCAAGGCCGGCTGGACGGTCGCGGTGGCCACCAACCAGTCCGGCATCGCCCGCGGCTACTACGACCTGGCGACGCTGGAAAGCATGCACGCGCGGCTGCGCGAGCTGGTGGCGGAGCAGGGCGGCGAGCTGGGCCTGATCGTCCATTGCCCCCATGGCCCCGACGAAGGCTGCGAGTGCCGCAAGCCGAAGCCGGGTATGCTCAGGCAGATCGCCGCGCACTACGACGTTCCGCTCAAGGGCGTATGGTTCGTCGGCGACACCCGGGGTGACCTGGACGCCGCCCTGGCCGTCGACTGTCAGCCCGTGCTGGTGAAAACCGGCAAGGGCGAACGTACCCTGGCCAAACCGCTGCCCGAAGGCACGCTGGTCTTCGACGACCTGGCCGCCGTCGCCTCCCACCTCTTGCCCTAAGGACCCGCTGACCATGTCGACAGTGCAGGCCATCAGAACCGTTCTCTTCTACCTGCTGCTGTCCGCCAGCGCCTTCCTCTGGGGCACCCTCAGCCTGCTGATCGCGCCCTTCCTGCCGTTCCGCGCGCGCTACCGCTTCGTGGTCCAGCGCTGGTGCCGCTTCGCCGTCTGGCTGGCCTGGCACATGGTCGGCGTGCGCTACCGCCTCAGCGGCCTGGAGAACATCCCGCAGCAGCCCTGCGTGATCCTCTCCAAGCACCAGAGCACCTGGGAAACCTTCTTCCTCTCCGGCTACTTCGAGCCGCTGAGCCAGGTGCTCAAGCGCGAGCTGCTGTTCGTGCCCTTCTTCGGCTGGGCCCTGGCCCTGCTCAGGCCCATCGCCATCGACCGCAGCCAGCCCAAGCTGGCCCTCAAGCAGCTCGCCAAGCAAGGCCACGAGCGCCTGCAGCAGGGCGCCTGGGTGCTGATCTTCCCGGAAGGCACGCGCATCCCCACCGGCGAGCTGGGCAAGTTCTCCCGCGGCGGCGCGGCCCTGGCGGTGAACGCCGGCCTGCCGGTGCTGCCCATCGCCCACAACGCCGGCCACTGCTGGCCGAAGAACGGCTGGGCCAAGCACCCGGGCACCATCGAGGTGGTGATAGGCCCGGCGATGCACGCCGAAGGCGAGGGCCCGCGCGCCATCGCCGAACTCAACCAGCGCGCCGAGGAATGGGTGGCGCGAACGCTGCGCGAGATGGGCGAACTGCCGGCGCAGGCAACCCCCAAGGCCGACGTGGCCTGAGGCGGATAACCCAGCTGTAGCGAACAGGGCCCAAAGGGCCCTGTTTTCGTTTCTGGCGCACGATAAGGCGTTACGGCAACCATCCCCTGGATTTTGTCCGATACGCCCTCCACGCGCGTCCCAGGCGGCCTATAAGCTCAAGGACAGGCCCCAGGGAAGAGCGCTCGCCATGCCACCGATCGAACCGCGTCCAGCCACCTCCATCCTGCTCCTGCGCGAAGCGGAGGAGGGCACGGGGCTGGAAGTCTTCATGCTACTGCGCAATCCCCAGGCGGCCTTCTGCGGCGGCGCCCTGGTGTTTCCCCGGTGGCAAGGTGGAGCAGGCCGACGGCCATGCGCGGCTTCGGCAGCACTGCCTGGGCGCGGATGCCCTGGACGACGACGAACTGCGTTTCCGCGTGGCGGGGCTGCGCGAACTGTTCGAGGAGAGCGGCATCCTCCTGGCACGGCGCGCGGGTAGCGAGCAGCCTTGGCTGGAGGAAATTGGCGGCATCCGCCATCTATGTATTCCCGAGGATGCAGGCTACCCCGAGGCGGTCTTTCCGCTAAGGCCTGGTGCGGGGTTCTGAATCCGTTTTCCGCATAAACGCCCCCTTGGCCGGAGAGCGGCTTCGGAGCAAGCCCAACAATTGCCCTAATGGCGTTTCCTATAGGGAAGAGGCGTGAACCCGATCCTCCGCCCCGACCTCGCCATATCCCGGAAAAAAGAAACGTAGGGCGCATAACGCCTACGGCGTTATCCGCCGAATCACGAACAGAGTCCTACGGAGTCTCCTCGTAGGATGGGTTGAGCGAAGCGATACCCATCACCGCAACCGCATGGGTTTCGCAGGCTCAACCCATCCTACGAAGAGCACCTCGGCACGACCGGCAAGGTTGCTCCTACGGTTCAGGGAAGCACGGGCGTAGGAGCGGACTCCGTCCGCGATTGGCCTCACCAGCCCCGCCGAACGCCCCGGTGGCACGGCCAACGGCGGATAACCGCGAACGGTTATGCGCCCTACGCGCTCCTTCGCTCGCGAGAGTGACGGGGACGATCAGGCGCTTCAGGACGACGCCGAACTCTCCGACTGCTCCGAACAACCCCCTCTCCCTCTGGGAGAGGGCTGGGGTGAGGGAGCGGAACCAGAGCCAGGATGCCTTCGCTGAACCATGGCAGAGCCTAAAAACAGCATTACAACCACCGCTCGGCAATTTGGCTTTATGGTAATGATTTGCCGTCAGGCCCACGACCTGATGGCCGATGAGAGGTCGAAAGAAGGTCGTTTCATTGTGAAGGTCGATAAGGATCAGTTGGAACATTTGCGGGCGGAGAACGCTCGCTTGATCGAGCTACTGGAAGCCCATGGCATCGACTGGCGCCTGCCTGACGGCCGACCGAGCCGTCCCCCGACGCCAACCAAGCATCTCGATACGGACGCAAAGCTGGCGCTCTTCAAACGTCTTTTCCGCGGCAGGGCCGATGTGTTCCCCATACGCTGGGAAAGCAAGGCTGGCAAATCAGGCTACTCGCCTGCCTGTGCCAATGAATGGCGGCCGGGCATATGCCAGAAGCCTCGGATCAAATGCGGAGATTGCTCGCATCGCCAACTATTGCCACTCACCGACCAGGTGCTCTACAGGCATCTGGCCGGAGAGATCGTGATCGGCGTGTATCCACTGCTCCCGGATGACACCTGCCATTTCCTCGCAGTGGATTTTGACGAAGCCGATTGGCGAGACGATGCCCGGGCGTTCGTCCGCTCATGCCAAGAGCTGAACGTACCTGTTGCGTTGGAGGTTTCGCGTTCCGGCAATGGCGCCCACGCCTGGATATTCTTCGAACACAAGGTTCCCGCCCATGAAGCCCGGCAACTCGGCTCGGCCATCATCAGCCACACCTGCGACCGTACCCGCCAATTGACGCTGGCGTCCTACGATCGGTTGTTTCCGAATCAGGACAGCCTGCCCAAGGGCGGCTTTGGCAACCTCATCGCCTTACCCCTGCAGAAGCAGGCTCGCGCGCATGGCGGGAGCGTCTTCGTCGACGAAGCACTGGCTCCCTATCCGGATCAATGGGCATTCCTGGCCAGCCTTCAGCCGATGCCCGTGCAAGCCATTGCCGCCACTACGCTACAGGCGACGGAGGGGCGTCATCCCCTGGATGTCATCGAGGTGACGGATGAGGATGAACGCAAACCCTGGCATGAGCCCTCGGCGGCCCCCAGGAAATTGAGCGTCCCTCTGCCAAGCTCGGTGAATGTGACGCTGGCCAACCAGATCTATTTCGAAAAGACGGAACTCCCTCAGCCGTTGGTCAACAAGCTGATCAGGTTGGCGGCCTTCCAGAACCCCGAGTTCTACAAGGCCCAGGCCATGCGCCTGCCAGTATGGAACAAGCCGCGGATCATCGGTTGCGCAGAGAACTTCCCTCGCCACATTGCCCTGCCTCGGGGCTGCCTCGATGAAGTACGGGCGCTGCTGCACGAGAATGCTATCAACCTCGTGGTTCAGGATGAGCGCTACGCAGGGCAGCCCATCGAAGTCGACTTCGCAGGCAAGCTACGTCCTGACCAGGAAGCCGCCCTCGAAGCCGTGACGCAATACGAGATGGGGGTTCTTTGTGCACCCACCGCATTCGGAAAAACCGTTACCGCCTCGGCCCTGATCGCCAGACGGCGAGTGAACACACTGATACTGGTGCACAGGACCGAACTACTGCAGCAGTGGAAAGAGCGCCTGCAGGCTTTCCTCGGCGTCGACAAGGCCGTTGTCGGCAGTATCGGAGGAGGCAAGGCAAGCCCCACGGGTATCATCGACGTCGCCTTGATGCAGTCGCTATCCCGCAAGGGCGAGGTCGACGAGCAAGTGAAGCGGTACGGGCAAATCATCGTGGATGAATGCCATCACCTGTCGGCCTTTTCGTTCGAGGCCATCCTGAAGAGCGCTCCTGCCAGGTATGTGCTGGGCCTGACAGCTACACCGATACGACGGGATGGCCAGCAGCCGATTATCTTCATGCAGTGCGGGCCGATACGGCATACGGCGGCCAGGCCCGAAAGCGCCCCTGTCGATCTGCTCGTACTACCGCGGTGGTCGTCCAGGCCGATCGTTACGCAAGAAGGGGCGGGTATCCAGGAGGTCTTCCTGCTGATTGCCAGGGATACGGAGAGGACGGAGCGCATCGTTGCCGAGGTGGTTGCTGCCTTCAACCAGGGGAGGAAGATCCTGGTGCTGACGGAGCGAACGGACCATCTCAATGCGCTCGAGGAAAGATTGCCTGGGCAGATCAAGAATCTGTTCGCACTGCATGGCCGGCTTTCCAGGAAACAGCGTGCAGCCCTCATGGAGGGGTTGGCGGCCCTGCCTGCCGATGCCCCCCGGGTAATCCTGGCCACCGGCAAGCTGGTGGGCGAAGGCTTCGATCATCCGCCCCTGGATACGCTCATACTGGCCATGCCGGTCTCCTGGAAGGGAACACTTCAACAGTATGCGGGGCGGCTCCACCGTGAACATTCGAGCAAGGCTGACGTGCGCATCATCGACTTCGTCGACGCAGGGCACCCTGCCTTGCATCGGATGTGGGGCAAGCGGGAGGCAGGTTATAGAGCGATGGGCTATCGCTTTGCGGAGGCATCCAGTTCCCTGGAACTGTTCGGCCCGGCCATAGCCGTCGACGACAATAGCGATTAGCCAAGCCAAGGCTGCAGAAGCCCGGATGATTCACGCTCGATCACCGAGCAACGCCAGTAGCAACCATTCTGGCGACCAACCATAAAAAACCCCGGCTGACCTTTCGGAGAGCCGGGGTTTCAAGAGCAGCAGGGCAACTAACGTCTAGCAGGATATCCGTTCAACGTTGTCAGCCCTCAATTGCTCCACCAGTCAAACGTCCAGGTTCGACACCGCCAGGGCGTTGCTTTCGATGAAGTCGCGGCGCGGCTCCACGGCATCGCCCATCAGGGTGTTGAAGATCTGGTCGGCGGCGATGGCGTCCTCGATGGTCACCTTCAGCATGCGGCGGACGTTCGGGTCCATGGTGGTTTCCCACAGCTGGTCCGGGTTCATCTCGCCGAGGCCTTTGTATCGCTGGATGCTGTGGCGCTTGGTGCCTTCGGCCATCAGCCATTCCAGGGCTTCCTTGAAGCTGGAGACCGGCCGCTTGCGCTCGCCCTTCTGCACGTAGGCGCCTTCTTCCATCAGGCTGTTCAGCTTGGCGCCCAGCTCGGTGACCGAGCGGTAGTCGTTGCTGGCGAAGAAGTCGCGGTTGAAGGTCACGTAGTTGGACAGGCCGTGGGCGACCATCTCCACCTCGGGCAGCCACAGGTGGCGCTCGCGGTCTTCGCGCAGGCTGGCGGTGTAGGTCAGGCCGGACTTCTCGGAAGTCTTCAGGCGCGCCTGGTACTGCTCCAGCCAGGCCTGCATGGCGGCCTGGTCGCCCAGTTGCTCGACGTCGATGCGCGGCAGGTAGACGAAATGCTCGGTCAGGTCCTGCGGGTACAGGCGCGACAGGCGGGAGAGGGTACGCATGACGGTGCGGTACTCGTTGACCAGCTTCTCCAGCGCTTCGCCGGACAGGCCCGGGGCGCTTTCGTTGACGTGCACGCTGGCGTCTTCGAGGGCCGACTGGGTCATGTATTCCTCCATGGCCACGTCGTCCTTGATGTACTGCTCCTGCTTGCCTTTCTTCACCTTGTACAGCGGCGGCTGGGCGATGTAGATGTAGCCACGCTCGACCAGTTCGGGCAGCTGGCGGAAGAAGAAGGTCAGCAGCAGGGTACGGATGTGCGAACCGTCGACGTCAGCATCGGTCATGATGATGATGTTGTGGTAGCGCAGCTTGTCGATGTTGTACTCCTCGCGCCCGATGCCGCAGCCCAGCGCGGTGATCAGGGTGCCGACCTCCTGGGAGGACAGCATCTTGTCGAAGCGAGCCTTCTCCACGTTGAGGATCTTGCCCTTGAGCGGCAGGATCGCCTGGGTCTTGCGGTTACGGCCCTGCTTGGCAGAACCGCCCGCGGAGTCACCTTCCACGATGTACAGCTCGGAGAGGGCGGGGTCCTTCTCCTGGCAGTCGGCGAGCTTGCCCGGCAGGCCGGCGATGTCCAGCGCGCCCTTGCGGCGGGTCATCTCGCGGGCCTTGCGCGCGGCTTCGCGGGCGCGGGCGGCGTCGATCATCTTGCCGACCACGGCCTTGGCCTCGTTGGGGTTTTCCAGCAGGAAGTCGGCGAAGTACTTGCCCATTTCCTGTTCCACCGCGGTCTTCACCTCGGAGGACACCAGCTTGTCCTTGGTCTGCGAGCTGAACTTCGGATCCGGCACCTTCACCGAAATGATCGCAGTCAGGCCTTCACGGGCGTCGTCGCCGGTGGTGGCGATCTTGTATTTCTTCGCCAGGCCTTCCTGCTCGATGTAGTTGTTCAGGTGGCGGGTGAGGGCGGAGCGGAAGCCCGCCAGGTGGGTACCGCCGTCACGCTGCGGAATGTTGTTGGTGAAGCAGAGGATGTTCTCGTTGAAGCTGTCGTTCCACTGCAGGGCGACTTCCACGCCAACGCCGTCTTCCTCGCGCTGGGTGTTGAAGTGGAACACCTGGTTGACGATGTTCTTGTTGGTGTTCAGGTACTCGACGAAGGCGCGCAGGCCGCCCTCGTACTTGAACAGCTCTTCCTTGCCGGTGCGTTCGTCGCGCAGCAGGATGCCCACGCCGGAATTGAGGAAGGACAGCTCGCGGATTCGTTTGGCCAGGATGTCCCAGCTGAAATGGATGCTGGTGAAGGTCTCGTTGGAGGCCTTGAAGTGCACCTCGGTACCCGAGCCATCGGTCTCGCCCACCGGGCGCAGCGGGAACTGCGGCACGCCGTGGCGGTAGATCTGCTCCCAGACCTTGCCTTCGCGGCGGATGGTCAGGCGCAGCTCCTCGGAGAGCGCGTTCACCACGGACACACCCACACCGTGCAAGCCACCGGAAACCTTGTAGGAGTTGTCGTCGAACTTACCGCCGGCGTGCAGTACGGTCATGATGACCTCGGCCGCGGAAACCCCTTCTTCCTTGTGGATATCGACCGGAATGCCACGGCCGTTGTCGCGGACGGTGATCGACTCATCGGTGTGGATGGTGACACTGATCTCGCTGCAGTAGCCAGCCAGGGCCTCGTCGATCGAGTTGTCCAGCACCTCGAACACCATGTGGTGCAGGCCGGTGCCGTCGTCCGTGTCGCCGATGTACATACCAGGACGCTTGCGTACCGCGTCCAGCCCCTTCAGCACCTTGATGCTGTTAGAGTCGTACGTGTTGTTCTCGCTCATTCTTCACTCCCGAGGGTGGTCTGAGAGACATGCCCATGTTCCACGTGGAACATCGCAACCGGCGTATCCGTTCGCCAGCCGTCCTTCAAAGGTTCAGGGTCGACACAGGTGATGAATACCTGGCAACCCAAGTCTTCAAGCAACCGGCACAACGAACGCCGGTGCTTTTCGTCGAGTTCCGAGGGCAGGTCGTCCACCAGGTAGACGCACTGTCCTCGCTTGGCCTGATTGATCAGGTGCCCCTGGGCGATACGCAAGGCGCAGACCACCAGTTTCTGCTGCCCCCGCGACAGGATTTCCGCCGCGTTATGCCCACCCAGGCGAATTCGTAGATCGGCTCGCTGCGGTCCAGCCTGGGTATGTCCCATCTGCTGGTCGCGCAACAAGCTGCCGTTCAATACCTCGCTCAGCTCGCGATCCTTGTCCCAGCCGCGGTAATAGCTGAGGGTGAGCTGGTCCAATTGGATCAACTCGCCCAGCGTCTGTTCGAAGACCGGTTTGAGGGCCTGGATATAGGACCGCCGATAGCCATCGATTTCGTCGCTGGCAGTACACAATTCGCGATCCCACGCTGCCTGCGAAGCACCGTCCAGTCTACCATGTCGGAGCCACGAGTTCCGCTGGCGCAGCGCCTTCTGCAGCCGCTGCCAGGCGACCATGAAGCGTTGTTCCACGTGGAACACTCCCCAGTCGAGGAACTGCCGGCGAATCTTCGGCGCGCCTTCCAGCAGGCGGAAGCTGTCCGGGTTGATCAACTGCAACGGCAAGGTTTCCGCCAGCTGCGCAGTGCTGCGCGCATTCTGGCCATCGATGCGAATCTGGAAATCGCCCTGGCGCTCCCGGGACACACCCAGGTTGCTGGTCATGCCATTGGCAAGCTGAACCTGGCCGAAGACGGTGCAGGCGGGCTGTTCGTACTGGATGACCGGTTGCAGGCGCTGGCTGCGGAAGGAGCGGGCGAGACCGAGCAGGTGGACGGCTTCGAGCACGCTGGTCTTGCCGCTGCCGTTTTCGCCGTAGAGGATGTTGATGCGAGGGGAGGGGGAGAAGGTCACCGGGTGCAGGTTGCGCACCGCGGTGACCGAGACGCGGGTCAGTGACATTCAGTGAAGGTCAGAGACGCATCGGCATGACGACATAGGCGGAGTCGTCGTTGTCGGCTTCCTGCAGCAGGGCGCTGCTGTTGGCGTCGGAGAGGATCATGCGAACCTGCTCGGTGCCCATCACGCCCAGTACGTCCAGCAGGTAGCTGACGTTGAAGCCGATTTCCAGGCTGCTGCCGTTGTAGTCGACCTGCACTTCTTCCTCCGCTTCCTCCTGCTCCGGGTTGTTCGCCTGGATCTTCAGCAGGCCGGAGGTCAGTTGCAGGCGAATGCCGCGGTACTTCTCGTTGGAGAGAATCGCGGTACGGCTGAAGGCTTCACGCAGCAGTTGGCGGTCGCCGATCACCAGCTTGTCGCCGCCCTTGGGCAGCACGCGCTCGTAGTCGGGGAACTTGCCGTCCACCAGCTTGGAAGTGAAGGTGAATTCGCCGGTGGTGGCGCGGATGTGGTGCTGGCCGAGGACGATGTCCACCTGGCCGTCCTGCTCGGTGAGCAGGCGCGCCAGTTCCAGGATGCCCTTGCGCGGCACGATGACCTGGTGGCGGTCCTGGGCTTCCGGCACGCCGCCGGTGAAGGAGCACATGGCCAGGCGGTGGCCGTCGGTGGCCACGGCGCGCAGGGTGCCGCTGGAGACTTCCAGCAGCATGCCGTTGAGGTAATAGCGCACGTCCTGCTGGGCCATCGCGAAGCTGGTGCGGTCGATCAGGCGGCGCAGCTTGCTCTGCACCAGGCTGAAGGTCAGCGAGCCCGGGCCTTCCTCCACGGAGGGGAAGTCGTTGGCCGGCAGCGTCGACAGGGAGAAGCGGCTACGGCCGGCCTTCACCAGCAGCTTCTGCTCGTCGACGCGGACGTCGATCAGCGCGTCGCTGGGCAGGCTCTTGCAGATGTCCATGAGCTTGCGCGCCGGAACGGTGATCTCGCCCGGTTCGGCCGGCTCTTCCAGGGTGACGCGGCCAATCAGTTCGACCTCGAGGTCGGTACCGGTCAGCGACAGCTGCTGGCCCTGGACCACCAGCAGTACGTTGGACAGAACCGGCAGCGTCTGGCGGCGTTCGACCACACCAGCGACCAGTTGCAGGGGTTTCAACAGAGCTTCGCGTTGAATGGTGAAATGCATGGTCTAATCCCTTGCCTCGTGGGGCTGCAGCTTGGCCTCAGGTGGTCAGCGTACGCAGCAGGTTCTTGTAGTCCTCGCGGATGTCCGCGTCGGATTCCTTCAGTTGAGCGATCTTACGACAGGCGTGCAGCACCGTGGTGTGGTCCCGACCACCGAAAGCCACGCCGATCTCCGGCAGGCTGTGGTTGGTCAGTTCCTTGGACAGGGCCATGGCCACCTGGCGCGGACGCGCCACCGAGCGCGAACGGCGCTTGGACAGCAGGTCGGCGATCTTGATCTTGTAGTACTCGGCGACGGTGCGCTGGATGTTGTCGATGCTGACCAGCTTGTCCTGCAGGGCCAGCAGGTCCTTCAGCGACTCGCGGATCAGCTCGATGGTGATCGGCCGGCCCATGAAGTGGGAGTGGGCGATCACCCTTTTCAGGGCCCCCTCAAGCTCGCGCACGTTGGAGCGGATGCGCTGGGCGATGAAGAAGGCCGCGTCGTGCGGCAGCTCCACCTTCGCCTGCTCGGCCTTCTTCATCAGGATGGCCACGCGGGTTTCCAGTTCCGGCGGCTCCACCGCCACCGTCAGGCCCCAGCCGAAGCGCGATTTCAGGCGCTCTTCCAGGCCTTCGATCTCCTTCGGGTAGCGGTCGCTGGTGAGGATCACCTGCTGGCCGCCTTCCAGGAGGGCGTTGAAGGTATGGAAGAACTCTTCCTGGGAACGCTCCTTGCGGGCGAAGAACTGGATGTCGTCGATCAGCAGGGCGTCCACCGAGCGGTAGAAGCGCTTGAACTCGTTGATGGCGTTCAGCTGCAGGGCCTTGACCATGTCCGCGACAAAGCGCTCCGAATGCAGGTACACGACCTTGGCGTTCGGGTTCTTCTTCAGCAGGTGGTTGCCCACGGCGTGCATCAGGTGCGTCTTGCCCAGGCCCACGCCCCCATAAAGGAAGAGCGGGTTGTAGCCGTGCTTGAGGTTGTCCGCCACCTGCCAGGCCGCGGCGCGGGCCAGTTGGTTGGACTTGCCCTCGACGAAGTTCTCGAAGGTGAAGGTGCGGTTCAGGTAGCTGGTGTGCTTGAGCGCGCCCTCCACCTGCACGTTGCGCTCGGTGCGCACCGCCGGCGCCGCAGGCATGGCCGCTGCGGCGGCCAGCGGGTCGATGCTCGGGCTGGACTCGTCGATGTCGGGCATCGGCTCCTGCACGTTGAGCTGCATCTGTTGCACGCGGCTGGCCGCTTCGGCCTGGGCCGGTGCCTCGGCCTGGTAGGCCTGGGCCTTGGCTGCGCGCACCTGCGCCGGCGAGGGCGGCGGGGTGATGGTCGGCGCGGGCATCGCGTGGCTCTGCGGCATCAGCGCAGGACGCGGGGCCCGGCTGCGGCGGCTGCCGATGAGCAGCGAGAGGGCGGGAATCTGCCCATTGCCACGCTCACCCAGCAGTTCGAGCAGACGCCCCATGTATTTTTCGTTGACCCAGTCCAACACGAAGCGGTTCGGTGCGTAGACACGCAGCTCCTCGCCCTCGGCCTCGACCTGCAGCGGCCGGATCCAGGTGTTGAATTGCTGGGATGGCAGCTCGTCGCGGAGCAATTCCACGCACTGCTGCCAGAGTTCCACGGACACGGGTATCCCCCAGGAGATTGGAAAGGAATGGAACGAAAAGGAAAGCGCAATTGTAGCCGTGCGCTAGCGACTTATCCACATGAGAAATCAACAAGTGGGCAAGCAAAATCAAGGCCTTAATGATGGCACATGGCAACAGCCGGCGCACCCTGAAAGTTGTGGATAACCCCTGCACCGATGGGGGATGAACCAGGCTGGAAAGCTGTTGAGAACTTCCGTTGTGGACAAACCGGTCTTTCTTCCCCAGATTATCCACTGCCGCCGCACAGGAGGGTCACCGCTTCTCGACACCTTCGTCAAATCCGCCATACCGCGGAAACAGTGGCCGGAATTGACTTATCCACAGATCTGGCGCTCCCCAGTAACAATCGCTTTCACCATCTTTTAAGAAACCTTTTCCTTGCTTTCTATTTCTGCAGAAAGCCGCTGGGCAATTACCGGCTGGTTGGAAATTGACCTGCACCGGTGTTTTCACTAGAATCGCCGGTCTCTTTAAACGGGGTCCCTGCGACCTCAGGTCATCAATCCAGGTACCGAACAATGAAACGTACTTTCCAACCCAGCACTCTCAAGCGCGCTCGCGTCCACGGTTTCCGCGCTCGCATGGCCACCAAGAACGGCCGTCAGGTTCTGTCGCGTCGTCGCGCCAAGGGCCGCAAGCGTCTGACCGTCTGATTCGCCCGGCACAGGTGGTGAGTCGAGGATTCGACCGGGAAAAGCGTCTTCTGACAGCCCGGCACTTCACAGCGGTCTTCGACTCCCCCAGCGCCAAGGTTTCCGGTAAGCACGTCCTGCTGCTGGCGCGCGAAAACGCTCTGGATCACCCCCGCCTCGGCCTGGTGATCGGCAAGAAGAACGTCAAGCTCGCCGTCGAGCGCAACCGCCTCAAACGCCTGATCCGCGAATCGTTCCGGCACAACCAGGAAGCCCTGGCTGGCCTGGACATCGTGGTCATTGCGCGCAAGGGGTTGGGTGAATTGCAGAACCCCGAACTGCACCAGCAATTCGGCAAGCTCTTCAAACGCCTGCTGCGCAACCGACCCCGGCCGGAAAGCGCAACCGAACCTCCGGGGGTCGCCGACAGTTCCCATGCGTAGACTGGCGCTGCTTCTCATCCAGTTTTACCGCTACGCCATCAGCCCCTTGATGGCCAGTCACTGTCGCTTTCACCCCAGCTGCTCCTGCTACGCGTACGAAGCCATCGAACACCATGGCTTCCTGCGCGGCGGCTGGCTGGCCCTGCGTCGCCTGGGCCGCTGCCATCCCTGGCATCCCGGTGGCTATGATCCCGTGCCGCCCGCCACTTCCAAGCACCGCCCATCCTCGACGGCCGAGTAACCATGGACATCAAACGCTCGATCCTCATCGTCGCCCTGGCTATCGTGTCCTATGCGCTGGTTCTCCAGTGGAACAAGGACTACGGTCAGCCTGAACTGCCGGCCCAGACCGCGTCGTTCAACCAGCAGCCCCAAGGCCTTCCGGACACTTCCGTGTCGGCCGGCGGCACTGCCAGCGCCGACGTACCGACCGCCCAGAGCGGCGAAACCGGGCTGCCCAGCGCCCAGCAACCGGCAGCCGCCAACGGCCAGCTGATCCAGGTGAAGACCGACGTCCTCGACCTGGCCATCGACCCGCGCGGTGGCGACGTGGTGCAACTGGGCCTGACCCAGTACCCGATGCGCCAGGATCGCCCGGACCTGCCCTTCGCCCTGTTCGAGCATGGCCAGCGCACCTACCTGGCGCAGAGCGGCCTGACCGGCACCGACGGTCCGGACGCCGCCGTCGCCGGCCGCCCGCTGTACAGCAGCGCCAAGCCCCAGTACCAGCTGGCCGACGGCCAGGACCAACTGGTGGTCGACCTGAACTTCGCCCGCGACGGTGTCAGCTACATCAAGCGCTTCACCTTCCACCGCGGCCTGAAGACCGACTGCAGCGACAAGGAAAAGGCGCAGAAGAAGCTCGACTGCATCAACCCGAACGCCTACCAGATCGACGTCACCTACCTGATCGACAACCAGAGCGCCAAGCCCTGGAGCGCCTCGCTGTTCGCCCAGCTCAAGCGTGATGCCAGCGCCGATCCGTCGTCCACCACCGCCACCGGCGTGTCCACCTACCTGGGCGCCGCGGTCTGGACCCCGGAGAAGCCCTACGTGAAAGTGTCCATGAAGGACATGGACAAGGAACCCTTCAAGCAGACCCTGCAGGGCGGCTGGGTAGCCTGGCTGCAGCACTACTTCGTCACCGCCTGGGTGCCCGCCAAGGGCGACACCCACAACGTGATGACGCGCAAGGACGCCCAGGGCAACTACATCGTCGGCTTCACCGGCCCGACCCTCAGCGTGCCCGCCGGCGCCAAGGGCGAGACCAGCCTGACCCTGTATGCCGGTCCCAAGCTGCAGAAGTACCTGGGCGAGTTGTCCCCGGGCCTGGAGCTGACCGTCGACTACGGCCCGCTGTGGTTCATCGCCCAGCCGATCTTCTGGCTGCTGCAACATATCCACGGCCTGGTCGGCAACTGGGGCTGGTCGATCATCCTGCTGACCATCGTCATCAAGCTGGCCTTCTTCCCGCTGTCCGCCGCCAGCTACAAGTCGATGGCGCGCATGCGTGCCGTTTCGCCGAAGATGGCCGCGATCAAGGAACAGCACGGCGACGATCGCCAGAAGATGTCCCAGGCGATGATGGAGCTGTACAAGAAGGAGAAGATCAACCCGCTGGGCGGCTGCCTGCCGATCCTGGTGCAGATGCCGGTGTTCCTCTCCCTCTACTGGGTACTGCTGGAAAGCGTCGAGATGCGCCAGGCCCCGTGGCTGGGCTGGATCACCGACCTATCGGTGAAGGATCCATTCTTCATCCTGCCGATCATCATGGGCGCCACCATGCTGGTCCAGCAGATGCTCAACCCGACCCCGCCGGATCCCATGCAGGCCAAGGTGATGAAGCTGATGCCGATCGTCTTCACCTTCTTCTTCCTGTGGTTCCCGGCCGGCCTGGTGCTGTACTGGGTGGTCAACAACTGCCTGTCCATTGCCCAGCAGTGGTACATTACCCGGCAGATCGAACGCGCCACGAGCAAGGCCAAGGCCGCCTGATCCCCGCGCTGTCGAACCACCTTCAGAACGCCCCCTCGTGGGGCGTTCTGCTATCCGGAGGAAAGCCATGAACGCAGCCCGTGAAACCATCGCCGCCGTCGCCACCGCCCAGGGCCGGGGCGGCGTGGGTATCGTCCGCGTCTCCGGGCCGCGGGCGCTGCCCATCGCCATCAGCCTCAGCGGCCGCGAGCCGCAGCCGCGCTTCGCCCACTACGGGCCCTTCTACGACGACCAGGGCGAGGTGATCGACGAAGGCCTGCTGCTGTTCTTCCGCGGGCCGAACTCCTTCACCGGCGAGGACGTGGTGGAACTGCACGGCCACGGCGGCCCGGTGGTGCTGGACATGCTCCTGCAGCGCTGCCTGGAGCTGGGTTCGCGCCAGGCGCGCCCCGGCGAGTTCAGCGAGCGCGCCTTCCTCAACGACAAGCTCGACCTGGCCCAGGCCGAGGCCATCGCCGACCTCATCGAGGCCAGCTCGGCCCAGGCCGCGCGCAACGCCGTGCGCTCGCTGCAGGGCGAATTCTCGCGACGCGTTCACCAGCTCACCGAACAACTGATCCAGCTGCGCATCTACGTCGAGGCGGCCATCGATTTCCCCGAGGAGGAAATCGACTTCCTCGCCGATGGCCACGTGCTGTCGCAGCTCGACAAGGTCCGCGCCGAGCTCGCCGGCGTGCTGCGCGAGGCCGGCCAGGGCGCGCTGCTGCGCGACGGCATGACGGTGGTGATCGCCGGCCGCCCCAACGCCGGCAAGTCCAGCCTGCTCAACGCCCTGGCCGGGCGCGAGGCGGCCATCGTCACCGACATCGCCGGCACTACCCGCGACGTGCTGCGCGAACATATCCACATCGACGGCATGCCGCTGCACGTCGTGGACACCGCCGGCCTGCGCGACACCGAGGACCATGTGGAAAAGATCGGCGTGGAACGCGCCCTCAAGGCCATAGGCGAGGCCGACCGGGTGCTGCTGGTGATCGACTCCACCGCACCGGAGGCTGCCGATCCCTTCGCCCTCTGGCCGGAATTCCTCGACGAGCGCCCGGACCCGGCGCGGGTCACCCTTATCCGCAACAAGGCCGACTTATCCACAAGCCCAGTAGGCATCGAGGAAAGCGCCGACGGCCACGTCACCCTGACCCTCTCCGCACGCTCCGGCGACGGCCTGGACCTGCTGCGCGAACACCTGAAGGCCTGCATGGGCTTCGAACAGACCGCCGAAAGCAGCTTCAGCGCCCGCCGCCGCCACCTGGAAGCCCTGCGCCAGGCCGGCCAGCACCTCGACCACGGCCACGCCCAGTTGCTGCTCGCCGGCGCCGGCGAACTGCTCGCCGAGGACCTGCGCCATGCCCAGCAGGCCCTGGGTGAGATCACCGGGGCGTTCAGCTCCGATGATCTGCTGGGGAGGATCTTCTCCAGTTTCTGTATCGGGAAGTGATGTAGCGCCGGCCCTGCTGCGGCTCTACCGCCTTTGAGAAAATTCCGGCCACATCCAGGACAGCAAGAAGGGAACAGTGCGAGATAGTCGCCACACTGCCGGCAGCGTGGCGCGATGTGACGATCATGCGGATGCCGAAGCTGTGGATATCTGAATGAGCGCCCTCCGCAGGGAGCGACATCGCCATGACCGACAAGCCGACCTCCCTTTCCAACGCCCCGCAAGGCTATGCCGACTGGCTGGCCGACGTGAAGGGCCGCATCCACGCGGCGCAGCAGCGCGCCGCCCTGGCGGTCAACCGCGAACTGGTGCAGCTCTATTGGCAGATCGGCCGCGACATTCTGCAACGACAGGCCGAGCAAGGCTGGGGCGCGAAGGTGATCGAGCGGCTGGCACATGACCTGCGCACGGCCTTTCCGAACATGAAGGGTTTTTCCCGCGCCAATCTGATGTACATGCGCGCCTTCGCCGAGGCCTGGCCAGACACCGAAATTGTCCAACAGGCTGTTGGACAATTGCCCTGGGGCCACAACCTGGTCTTGTTGAGCAAGCTGAAGGAGCGCGAAGAACGCCTGGCCTATGCCCGTGCCGCCATCGAGCATGGCTGGTCGCGCAATGTGCTGAACATCCATATCGAAACCCGTCTGCTGGAACGCACCGGCAAGGCCGTGACCAACTTCGAGGCCCACCTGCCCAAGGCGCAATCCGACCTGGCCATCGAGTCGTTGAAAGACCCGTACCGCTTCGATTTCCTGGGGCTTGGCGAACAGGCTCAGGAGCGCGAGATCGAGCAGGCGCTGGTGCAGCACGTCACCGACTTCCTGCTGGAACTGGGCGCGGGCTTTGCCTTCGTCGGCCGGCAGGTGCTGCTGGAAGTGGGTGGCGAGGAGTTCTTCATCGACCTGCTGTTCTATCACCTCAAGCTGCGCTGCTACGTGGTGATAGAGCTCAAGGCGGGCAAGTTCAAGCCGGAACACCTGGGGCAACTGAGCTTCTACCTGACGGCTGTGGATCGCCAGGTGAAGCACGAACACGACAGCCCCACCATCGGCCTGCTGTTGTGCAAGAGCCACAACAAGGTGGTGGCCGAATACACCCTGGGCGACAAATCGCAGCCCATGGGCATTGCCGAATACAAGCTGCTGCAATCGCTACCGGAAGAACTCCGGACCAGCCTGCCCACGATCGAGCAGATCGAGCGGGAACTCGGCGGCCCCGCCGGGGAATGAGCGACACCTGCGACGGGGCGACCTCCTGGCCCCACAGCTTCATTTATCCACACCACGCATTCCCTGTGGATGATGTGCGTAAGCCCCTATTTCCTGTCTATTTTTCCAACCTGGTGTGGACCGTAGCAGGCAAAAAGAACGATCAGTACCGCGTGAAATCTGGCCCGTAGATGACTATTCACACGGCGCCCTGAACCCTGTGGAAAACTACCGTATAGCTACGTAGACAACCCAGTGGTCAAAACCGGGGATAACCGGCCTGTGCATAACCCTGCATTCCATGCACAGGTGTTCAACCGGAAGTGCCCTGCTTCCGGACACCTTCGGCACAGGTTTATCCTTCGCTGTAAATCTCGCTCCAGAAGGCCTCGAAGCACTTATCCACAAAAATTGTCCACACCAAACATAATCACTAGCTCTAAAAAGATTTAAAAATTCCCTCTCTCTTTATTTTGTGAATGAAGCATTCCCTCGTGTGACGCACAAAAGGCCGATTGGCTACTTTTCATACAGGTCCCTTCAATCGGCAGGGCTAAGCCCCTATACTGTGCGGCTCTCTTTTTCTTTCCCTGATCGACAGGCACGAGGTGCGTGGTGGATTTCCCTTCCCGTTTTGACGTGATAGTGATCGGCGGTGGCCATGCCGGCACGGAGGCCGCGCTGGCGGCCGCACGCATGGGCGTGAAGACCCTGCTGCTCACCCACAATGTGGAAACCCTGGGCCAGATGAGCTGCAACCCGGCCATCGGCGGTATCGGCAAGAGCCACCTGGTCAAGGAAATCGATGCCCTGGGCGGCGCCATGGCGCACGCCACCGACAAGGGCGGCATCCAGTTCCGCGTGCTCAACAGCCGCAAGGGCCCAGCCGTGCGCGCAACCCGCGCCCAGGCCGACCGCGTGCTGTACAAGGCCGCGGTGCGCGAGATCCTGGAGAACCAGCCGAACCTGTGGATATTCCAGCAGGCCTGCGACGACCTGATCGTCGAGCAGGACCAGGTGCGCGGCGTGGTGACTCAGATGGGTCTGAAATTCCACGCGGACCAGGTGGTACTGACCGCCGGCACCTTCCTCGGCGGACTTATCCACATCGGCCTGCAGAACTACTCCGGCGGCCGCGCCGGTGATCCGCCGGCCATCGCCCTGGCCAGGCGCCTGCGCGAACTGCCGCTGCGCGTCGGCCGCCTGAAGACCGGCACGCCGCCGCGCATCGATGGCCGCAGCGTGGACTTCTCGGTGATGACCGAGCAGCCCGGCGACACCCCGATCCCGGTGATGTCCTTCCTCGGCAGCAAGGAAGAGCACCCGCGCCAGGTCAGCTGCTGGATCACCCACACCAACGCGCGCACCCACGAGATCATCGCCGCCAACCTCGACCGCTCGCCGATGTACTCCGGCGTTATCGAGGGCATCGGCCCGCGCTACTGCCCGTCGATCGAGGACAAGATCCACCGCTTCGCCGACAAGGACAGCCACCAGGTATTCCTCGAACCCGAGGGCCTGACCACCCACGAGCTGTACCCCAACGGCATCTCCACCTCGCTGCCGTTCGACGTGCAGCTGCAGATCGTGCGTTCGATCCGCGGCATGGAGAACGCCCACATCGTGCGCCCGGGCTACGCCATCGAGTACGACTACTTCGACCCGCGCGACCTGAAGTACAGCCTGGAGACGAAAGTCATCGGCGGCCTGTTCTTCGCCGGCCAGATCAACGGCACCACCGGCTACGAAGAGGCCGGCGCCCAGGGCCTGCTCGCCGGCGCCAACGCCGCGCTGCGCGCCCAGGGCCGCGAGGCCTGGTGCCCGCGCCGCGACGAGGCGTACATCGGCGTGCTGGTGGACGACCTGATCACCCTGGGCACCCAGGAGCCCTACCGCATGTTCACTTCGCGCGCCGAGTACCGGCTGATCCTGCGCGAGGACAACGCCGACCTGCGCCTGACCGAGAAGGGCCGCGAGCTGGGCCTGGTCGACGACCGCCGCTGGGCGGCCTTCGAGGCCAAGCGCGAAGGCATCGAGCGTGAGGAACAGCGCCTGAAGAGCACCTGGGTACGGCCGAACACCCCGCAGGGCGATGCCATCGCCGAGCGCTTCGGCACTCCGCTGGCCCATGAGTACAACCTGCTCAACCTGCTGGCCCGCCCGGAAATCGACTACGCCAGCCTGGCCGAGGTGACCGGCGCCGGCGCCGAGGACCCGCAGGTCGCCGAACAGGTGGAGATCCGCACCAAGTACGCCGGCTACATCGACCGCCAGCAGGAAGAGATCGCCCGCCTGCGCGCCAGCGAGGACACCCGCCTGCCTGTGGATATCGACTATACGGGCATCTCCGGGCTGTCCAAGGAAATCCAGAACAAGCTCGGCCAGGCCCGCCCCGAGACACTCGGTCAGGCCGGGCGCATCCCCGGTGTCACCCCGGCGGCCATCTCGCTGCTGCTGATCCACCTGAAGAAACGCGCCAGCGGCCGCCAACTGGAGCAGAGCGCCTGATGTCCCAGGTCACCCAAGCCCACGCCGACGAGCTCGTGCGTGGCGCCGCGGCGCTCGGCGTCGAACTCGACGAAGCCGGCCGCCAGGGCCTGCTCGCCTACCTCGCCCTGCTGGCGAAGTGGAACAAGGCCTACAACCTCACCGCGGTGCGCGACATCGACGAGATGGTCTCGCGCCACCTGCTCGACAGCCTCAGCGTCGTCCCGCACTTCCTCGCCGCCGGCGGCGAGCGCTGGCTGGACGTGGGCAGCGGCGGCGGCATGCCCGGCATCCCGCTGGCCATCCTGTTCCCGGGCAAGCGCCTGACGCTGCTCGACAGCAACGGCAAGAAGACCCGCTTCCTCACCCAGGTGAAGCTGGAACTGAAGCTGCGCAACCTGGAAGTTATCCACAGCCGGGTCGAGGCCTACCAGCCGGACCGGGCATTCAACGGCATCGTCTCCCGGGCCTTCAGCTGCCTGGAAGACTTCTGCAACTGGACCCGCCACCTCGGCGACGGCGAGACCCGCTGGCTGGCGATGAAAGGCGTGCACCCGGCGCAGGAGCTGACGGCACTCCCGGAAGATTTCCGGGTCGAAGCCGAGCACGCCCTCAGCGTGCCGGGTTGCCAAGGCCAGCGGCATCTGCTGATACTGCGCCGGAGCATGACGGGGACGGGGGACAACCATGGCTAAGGTATTCGCGATCGCCAACCAGAAGGGCGGTGTCGGCAAGACCACCACCTGCATCAACCTCGCCGCCTCGCTGGTCGCCACCAAGCGCCGCGTGCTGCTGATCGACCTCGATCCACAGGGCAACGCCACCACCGGCAGTGGTGTGGATAAGTTGTCCCTGGAATACTCCATCTACGACGTGCTCACCGGCGAGGCCGACCTGGCCCAGGCCATGCAGTTCTCCGAGCACGGCGGCTACCAGATCCTCCCGGCCAACCGCGACCTCACCGCCGCGGAAGTGGTGCTGCTGGAGATGGACATGAAGGAGCACCGCCTGCGCCAGGCCCTGGCCCCGGTGCGCGAGAACTACGACTACATCCTCATCGACTGCCCGCCGTCGCTGTCGATGCTCACGGTCAACGCCCTGTCCGCCGCCGACGGCGTGATCATCCCCATGCAGTGCGAGTACTACGCGCTGGAAGGCCTGACCGACCTGATGAACAGCATCCAGCGCATCGCCGAGCGTCTGAATCCGACGCTGAACATCGAGGGCCTGCTGCGGACCATGTACGATCCGCGCATCAGCCTGACCAACGACGTCAGCGCGCAGCTGCAGGAACACTTCGGCGACAAGCTCTACACCACCGTGATCCCGCGCAACGTGCGACTGGCCGAGGCGCCCAGCTTCGGCATGCCGGCGCTGGTCTACGACAAGCAATCGCGCGGGGCCATGGCCTACCTGGCGCTGGCCGGCGAACTCTCGCGCCGACAGCGCGCCGCCCGCAAAGCCGCCACCGCATGACCCATTAAGGAACCCGCATGGCCGTTAAGAAACGAGGTCTCGGACGCGGGCTGGACGCCCTGCTCAGTGGCTCCAGCGCCGCCACCCTGCAGGAAGAGGCCGTCCAGGCGGACCGCAAGGAACTGCAGCACCTGCCGCTGGACCTGATCCAGCGCGGCAAGTACCAGCCGCGCCGTGACATGGACCCCCAGGCTCTGGAAGAGCTGGCCCTGTCCATCAAGGCCCAGGGGGTGATGCAGCCCATCGTGGTGCGCCCCGTCGACAAGGGCCGCTACGAGATCATCGCCGGCGAGCGCCGCTGGCGCGCCACCCAGCAGGCCGGCCTGGACACCATCCCGGCGCTGGTGCGCGAGGTGCCGGACGAAGCCGCCATCGCCATGGCGCTGATCGAGAACATCCAGCGCGAGGACCTCAACCCCCTCGAGGAAGCCGTCGCGCTGCAACGCCTGCAGCAGGAGTTCCAGCTGACCCAGCAGCAGGTCGCCGACGCCGTCGGCAAGTCCCGCGTCAGCGTGGCCAACCTGCTGCGCCTGATCGCCCTGCCCGAGGAGATCAAGACGCTGCTGTCCCACGGCGACCTGGAGATGGGCCATGCCCGCGCGCTGCTCGGTTTGCCCGAGGCGCGGCAGGTGGAAGGTGCGCGACATGTTGTCGCACGCGGCCTCACCGTGCGCCAGACCGAGGCACTGGTGCGCCACTGGCTCAACGCCCCCGGCGAACCTGCCAAGGTGGTCAAGTCCGACCCCGACATCAGCCGCCTGGAACAGCGCCTGGCCGAGCGCCTGGGCGCTCCGGTGCAGATTCGCCACGGCCAGAAGGGCAAGGGGCAACTGGTGATCCGCTACAACTCGCTGGACGAGTTGCAAGGGGTTCTGGCCCACATCCGCTAAGACCATCGTCTGTGTAGCGATAGTCGGAAATCACTACCCGGCTGTTGAATGGGTATGCCCGGCCCCCTATACTCTGCGCGCAATTTTGTCGGCACAAAGTATGCCAAGTTGTTGATTTGCGAAGCCGACGCCAGAGGACTTTGAGACAGATGGAACCCAGCAAGCCGAACCGCCTGCCCTTCCATCGCCAACCGGCCTTGCGCCTGTTGCTCGTCCAGCTGGCCGTGGTGCTTCTGGGGGCTGCCGTCCTGTTTTTCTCCCGGGGCGTGGTTGCCGGCTATTCTGGTCTGCTCGGCGGACTGATCGCCTGGCTGCCGAACGTTTATTTCGCATACAAGGCGTTCCGCTACAGCGGAGCGCGCTCGGCTCAGATGATCGTCCGCTCCTTCTATGCGGGCGAGGCCGGGAAGCTGGTTTTGACGGCAGTGCTCTTCGCACTGGCGTTCGCAGGCGTGAAGCCGCTGGAGCCCCTGGCTCTGTTCGGCCTCTACCTGCTGACCCTGATGGTCAGCTGGTGCGCACCCCTGCTGATGGGACACACATTTACAAGACCTTAGAGCGATTGAGGCAAACATGGCAGCAGAAAGCGCTTCGGGTTACATCCAGCACCACTTGCAGAACCTGACCTTCGGTCGTCTGCCGGAAGGTGGCTGGGGGTTCGCCCACACAGCCGAACAAGCCAAGGAAATGGGCTTTTGGGCATTCCACATCGACACCCTGGGCTGGTCGGTATTCCTCGGCCTGGTGTTCATCCTGATCTTCCGCATGGCGGCCAAGAAGGCCACCAGCGGTATTCCGGGCGGCCTGCAGAACTTCGTCGAGGTCATGGTCGAGTTCGTCGACGGCAGCGTGAAGGACACCTTCCACGGCCGTAACCCGCTGATCGCACCGCTGGCGCTGACCGTGTTCGTGTGGATCTTCCTGATGAACCTGATCGACCTGGTGCCGGTGGACTTCCTGCCGCTGGCCGCCGCGAAGATCACCGGCAACGAGCACCTGTTCTTCCGCGCCGTGGCCACCACCGACCCGAACGCCACCTTCGGCATGTCCATCGCGGTGTTCGCCCTGATCATCTTCTACAGCATCAAGGTCAAGGGCATCGGCGGCTTCCTCGGCGAGCTGACCCTGCACCCGTTCCACAGCAGCAACATGCTGGTGCAGATCATCCTGATCCCGGTGAACTTCCTGCTGGAGTTCGTCACCCTGATCGCCAAGCCGGTTTCCCTGGCCCTGCGTCTGTTCGGCAACATGTACGCCGGCGAGCTGATCTTCATCCTCATCGCCGTCATGTTCGGCTCCGGCATTCTCTGGCTGGGCGGCATGGGCGTGGTGCTGAACTGGGCGTGGGCGGTGTTCCACATCCTGATCATCACCCTGCAGGCCTTCATCTTCATGATGCTGACCATCGTCTACCTGTCGATGGCCCACGAAGACAGCCACTGATCCAAAGATTCTGACCGCTCCCCGCCACGTCGGCGGGGGCGGAAGGGAAGTTTCACCACCTTAACTTGCTTCAAAACTTAACCAACACGACAGAAAGTCGGGAGGAAAAATGGAAACTGTAGTTGGACTCACTGCTATCGCCGTCGCTCTGCTGATCGGTCTGGGTGCCCTGGGTACCGCCATCGGTTTCGGCCTGCTGGGCGGTAAATTCCTGGAAGGCGCTGCTCGCCAGCCGGAAATGGTTCCGATGCTGCAGGTGAAAATGTTCATCGTCGCCGGTCTGCTCGACGCCGTGACCATGATCGGTGTTGGTATCGCCCTGTTCTTCACCTTCGCTAACCCGTTCATTGCTCAGGTAGCCCAGTAATTTCCGGATTCCGGAAATTCGTGACTGACAACGAACGAGCGAGGTGTTGGCGTGAACATTAATGCAACTCTGATCGGCCAGGCCATTGCGTTCGCCATCTTCGTCATCTTCTGCATGAAGTTCGTATGGCCTCCGGTCATCGCGGCTCTGCACGAGCGTCAGAAGAAGATCGCCGACGGTCTGGACGCAGCCAACCGTGCTGCTCGTGACCTGGAACTGGCCCACGAGAAAGCGGGCCAGCAACTGCGCGAGGCCAAGGCTCAGGCGGCCGAAATCATCGAGCAGGCGAAGAAAAGCGCCAATCAGATCGTTGATGAAGCCCGTGAGCAGGCCCGTGCCGAAGGCGATCGCATGATCGCCCAGGCCAAGGCCCAGATCGAACAGGAACTGAACAGCGTCAAGGATGCCCTGCGTGCCCAAGTGGGTGCCCTGGCCGTGTCCGGCGCCGAGAAGATCCTGGGTGCTTCGATCGATGCCAACGCGCAAAAGCAGCTGGTTGATCAACTGGCCGCCGAAATCTGAGCGAGGGCGATATGGCAGAACTGACCACGTTGGCTCGTCCTTACGCGAAGGCGGCTTTCGAGTACGCCCAGGCTCATCAGCAATTGGCCGATTGGTCCGCTGCTCTGGGTGTGCTGGCTGCAGTGTCGCAGGACGACACCGTGCGCCAGCTGCTCAAAGAGCCTCAGCTGACCGCGGCGGCCAAGGCCGATGCCCTGATCGACGTCTGTGGCGACAAGCTCAATGCTCCGGCCCAGAACTTCGTGCGGACCGTGGCTGAAAACAAGCGCCTGGACTTGCTGCCGACCATCTCCGAGATGTTCGAGCAGCTCAAGGCCGAGCAGGAAAAGCTGGTCGAGGTAGAAGTCGTGAGCGCCTTCGCCCTGGACCAGGAACAGCAGGACAAACTCGCCAAGGCTCTCAGCGCCCGGCTCAGTCGCGAAGTGCGACTCCATGCGTCGGAAGACGCGAGCCTGATCGGCGGCGTGGTGATCCGCGCCGGTGACTTGGTAATCGATGGCTCGGTGCGCGGCAAGATCGCGAAACTGGCTGAAGCGTTGAAATCTTGAGTTTGAAGGGGCAGCGGCATGCAGCAACTCAATCCTTCCGAAATTAGTGAAATCATCAAGGGGCGCATCGAGAAACTCGATGTCGCCTCGCAAGCGCGCAACGAAGGCACCATCGTCTCCGTATCCGATGGCATCGTGCGCATCTTCGGTCTGGCCGACGTCATGTACGGCGAGATGATCGAATTCCCGGGCGGCGTCTACGGTATGGCGCTGAACCTGGAGCAGGACTCCGTCGGCGCCGTGGTACTGGGTGAATACCAGGACCTCAAAGAAGGCATGAACGCCAAGTGCACCGGCCGCATCCTGGAAGTTCCGGTCGGTCCGGAACTGCTGGGCCGCGTGGTCGACGCGCTGGGCAACCCGATCGACGGCAAAGGCCCGATCGATGCCAAGCTGACCGACGCCGTCGAGAAAGTGGCGCCGGGCGTGATCTGGCGTAAGTCGGTAGACCAGCCGGTGCAGACCGGCTACAAGTCGGTCGACGCCATGATCCCGGTAGGCCGTGGCCAGCGCGAGCTGATCATCGGCGACCGTCAGATCGGCAAGACCGCCCTGGCCGTCGACGCCATCATCAACCAGAAAGACAGCGGCATCCGCTGCGTCTACGTGGCCATCGGTCAGAAGCAATCGACCATCGCCAACGTCGTACGCAAGCTGGAAGAGAACGGCGCCCTGGCCAACACCATCGTTGTGGTTGCCAGCGCTTCCGAATCCGCTGCGCTGCAGTACCTGGCGCCGTACTCCGGCTGCACCATGGGCGAATACTTCCGCGACCGCGGCGAAGACGCCCTGATCGTGTACGACGACCTGTCCAAGCAGGCCGTTGCCTACCGCCAGATCTCCCTGCTGCTGCGCCGTCCGCCGGGCCGCGAAGCCTACCCGGGCGACGTGTTCTATCTCCACAGCCGCCTGCTGGAGCGCGCTTCCCGCGTTTCCGAGGAATACGTCGAGAAGTTCACCAATGGCGCCGTGACTGGCAAGACCGGTTCCCTGACCGCTCTGCCGATCATCGAGACCCAGGCTGGCGACGTGTCCGCGTTCGTTCCGACCAACGTGATCTCCATCACCGACGGTCAGATCTTCCTGGAAACCTCCATGTTCAACTCGGGCATCCGTCCGGCGGTCAACGCCGGTATCTCGGTATCCCGTGTTGGTGGCGCGGCCCAGACCAAGATCATCAAGAAGCTCTCCGGCGGTATCCGTACCGCACTGGCGCAGTACCGCGAACTCGCGGCCTTCGCCCAGTTCGCTTCCGACCTGGACGACGCCACCCGCAAGCAGCTCGAGCACGGTCAGCGCGTTACCGAGCTGATGAAGCAGAAGCAGTATGCGCCGATGTCCATCGCCGAGATGTCGCTGTCCCTGTACGCCGCCGAGCGTGGCTTCCTGCAGGACGTCGAGATCGCCAAGGTGGGCGCCTTCGAACAGGCGTTGATCGCTTACTTCCAGCGCGAGCATGCCGCTCTGCTGGCGAAGATCAACGAGAAGGGTGACTTCAACGACGAAATCGACGCGGGCATCAAGGCCGGCATCGAGAAGTTCAAGGCCACCCAAACCTGGTAAGCCGCAGCGGGGGCCGGTAATGGCCCCCGCCTGCTAACCCGATAGGTGTGAAATGGCAGGCGCAAAAGAGATTCGCAGCAAGATTGCGAGCATCAAAAGCACGCAGAAAATCACCAATGCCATGGAAAAGGTGGCGGTGAGCAAGATGCGCAAGGCACAAATGCGCATGGCGGCCGGCCGTCCCTACGCGGAGCGCATTCGCCAGGTGATCGGCCATCTGGCCAACGCCAACCCGGAGTACCGTCACCCGTTCATGATCGAGCGCCCCGTCAAGCGCGTCGGTTACATCGTGGTGAGCTCCGATCGCGGCCTGGCCGGCGGCCTGAACATCAACCTGTTCAAGGCGCTCGTCAAGGACATGTCCGCCCAGCGTGAAGCCGGCGCGGAGATCGACCTGTGCGTGATCGGTGCCAAGGGCGCATCCTTCTTCAAGAACTATGGCGGCAACGTGGTCGCAGCCATCAGTCACCTGGGCGAAGAGCCGTCGATCAACGATCTGATCGGCAGCGTCAAGGTCATGCTGGATGCCTACCTGGACGGGCGTATCGATCGCCTGTACGTGGTTTCCAACAAGTTCGTCAACACCATGACCCAGAAGCCGACCGTGGAACAGCTGGTTCCGCTGGTGGCCGAGGACAACGAAGACCTGAAACACCACTGGGACTACCTCTACGAGCCCGATGCCAAGGCCCTGCTCGACGGCCTGCTGGTGCGCTACGTGGAATCCCAGGTGTACCAGGCGGTGGTTGAGAACAACGCCTGTGAGCAGGCGGCCCGGATGATTGCAATGAAGAACGCTACCGACAACGCCGGTGACCTGATCAGCGAACTGCAGCTGGTCTACAACAAGGCGCGTCAGGCGGCGATCACCCAGGAAATCTCGGAAATCGTCGGCGGCGCTGCCGCGGTGTAAGAACAGGTTCAAAATTCAGAGGAACCAGACATGAGTAGCGGACGTATCGTTCAAATCATCGGCGCCGTGATCGACGTGGAATTCCCGCGCGATGCCGTGCCGAGCATCTACGAGGCCCTGAAGGTTCAGGGCGTCGACACCACCCTGGAAGTCCAGCAGCAGCTGGGCGACGGCGTGGTCCGTTCCATTGCGATGGGTTCCACCGAAGGCCTCAAGCGTGGCCTGAACGTGGAAAGCACCGGCGCAGCCATCTCCGTCCCGGTCGGTAAAGCGACCCTGGGCCGCATCATGGACGTACTGGGCAACCCGATCGACGAAGCCGGCCCCATCGGCGAGGAAGAGCGCTGGGGTATCCACCGCGAGGCTCCCTCCTACGCTGACCAGGCTGGTGGCAACGAGCTGCTGGAAACCGGCATCAAGGTGATCGACCTGGTCTGCCCGTTCGCCAAGGGCGGTAAGGTAGGCCTGTTCGGTGGCGCCGGCGTCGGCAAGACCGTGAACATGATGGAGCTGATCCGCAACATCGCCATCGAGCACAGCGGTTACTCCGTGTTCGCTGGTGTGGGCGAGCGTACCCGTGAGGGCAACGACTTCTACCACGAGATGAAGGACTCCAACGTTCTCGACAAGGTAGCCCTGGTCTACGGCCAGATGAACGAGCCGCCGGGCAACCGTCTGCGCGTGGCGCTGACCGGCCTGACCATGGCCGAGAAGTTCCGTGACGAAGGCCGTGACGTACTGCTGTTCATCGACAACATCTACCGTTACACCCTCGCCGGTACCGAAGTATCCGCACTGCTGGGCCGTATGCCTTCCGCAGTGGGCTACCAGCCGACCCTGGCCGAGGAAATGGGCGTGCTGCAAGAGCGCATCACCTCCACCAAGCAAGGCTCGATCACCTCGATCCAGGCCGTCTACGTTCCCGCGGACGACCTGACCGACCCGAGCCCGGCGACCACCTTCGCCCACCTCGACGCCACCGTGGTACTGTCCCGCGACATCGCCTCGCTGGGTATCTACCCGGCCGTGGACCCGCTGGACTCCACCTCCCGTCAGCTGGACCCGCTGGTCATCGGCCAGGATCACTACGACACCGCTCGTGGCGTGCAGTACATCCTGCAGCGCTACAAGGAGCTGAAGGACATCATTGCGATCCTCGGCATGGACGAACTGTCCGAGTCCGACAAGCTGCTGGTGGCCCGTGCTCGTAAGATCCAGCGCTTCCTGTCCCAGCCGTTCTTCGTGGCAGAAGTCTTCACCGGCTCGCCGGGCAAGTACGTCTCCCTGAAGGACACCATCGCTGGCTTCAAAGGCATCCTCAACGGCGACTACGACCACCTGCCGGAGCAGGCGTTCTACATGGTCGGCGGCATCGAAGAAGCCATCGAGAAAGCGAAGAAGCTGTAATCCGTGCGCCCGGCAACGGGCGCTTACGTGAGGCAAGGGTATGGCTATTACTGTCCACTGCGACATCGTCAGCGCCGAAGCGGAGATCTTCTCCGGTCTGGTCGAGATGGTCGTTGCGCACGGTTCCCTCGGCGATCTGGGTATCGCCCCGGGCCACGCGCCGCTGATCACCGAGCTCAAGCCGGGTCCGATCCGCGTGGTCAAGCAGGGTGGCGAGCAGGAGGTGTACTACATCTCCGGCGGTTTCCTCGAAGTCCAGCCGAACATGGTGAAGGTCCTGGCCGACACCGTGATCCGCGCGGGCGACCTCGACGAAGCGGCCGCTCAGACCGCGCTGAAGGAAGCTGAGAAGGCTCTGCACGCCAAAGGCGCCGAGTTCGACTACAGCTCCGCTGCAGCCCGCCTGGCCGAAGCCGCAGCGCAACTGCGCACGGTCCAGCAGGTTCGCAAGAAGTTCGGCGGCTGAGCCGGCTCGCAACGGCCAGGGCCTTCGGAGTCGGCGACGAATCCGGGGCCCGGGCTTTAGCGACCTAGGGGAAAAGGGTAGCCTTGGCTACCCTTTTTCTTTTTCTACATCCAGCGTTACCAGGACGGTCCAACTTCATGTCCCTCGAAATCGTCATCCTCGCCGCCGGCCAGGGCACGCGCATGCGCTCGGCCCTGCCGAAAGTCCTCCATCCGGTCGCCGGTAAACCCATGCTGGCCCACGTGATCGATACCGCCCGTGGCCTCGCCCCGCAGCGCATCCACGTGGTGATCGGGCATGGCGCCGAACGGGTGCGCGAGCGCCTGCAGGCCGATGACCTGAATTTCGTGGTCCAGGAACAACAGCTGGGCACCGGCCACGCCGTGGCCCAGGCCGCGCCCTACCTGAGCGCCGAGCGTGTGCTGATCCTCTACGGCGACGTGCCGCTGATCGAGCTGCCGACCCTCGAACGCCTGCTGCAGCAGGCCAGCGCCGAGCAGCTGGCGCTGCTCACCGTGGAGCTGGACGACCCCACCGGCTACGGCCGGATCATCCGCGGCCAGGACGGCGAGGTGAAGGCCATCGTCGAACAGAAGGACGCAAGCGCCGAGCAGCGCGCCATCCGCGAGGGCAACACCGGCATCCTCTGCGTGCCGCGCCAGCGCCTGGAAGGCTGGCTGGGCCGGCTGTCCAACGCCAACGCCCAGGGCGAGTACTACCTCACCGACGTCATCGCCATGGCGGTGGCCGACGGCCTGCGCGTGGCCACCGCGCAACCCCAGGCGGCCATGGAAGTGCAGGGCGCCAACGACCGCCTGCAGCTGGCCGAGCTGGAGCGCTTCTACCAGCTGCGCATCGCCCGCCGCCTGATGGCCCAGGGCGTGACCCTGCTGGACCCGGCGCGCTTCGACGTGCGCGGCGAGGTCAACGCCGGCCGCGACGTGCAGATCGACGTCAACGTGGTGCTGGAAGGCCGCGTGGACATCGAGGACGAGGTGCAGATCGGCCCGAACTGCACCATCCGCAACAGCGTCCTGCGCCGCGGCGCCATCATCAAGGCCAACAGCCACCTGGAAGGCGCCGACGTCGGCCCCGGCAGCGACGTCGGCCCGTTCGCCCGCCTGCGCCCCGGCAGCGTGCTGGAGAGCCAGGTGCATGTGGGTAACTTCGTCGAACTGAAGAACGCCCACCTGCACGAGGGCGTGAAGGTCGGCCACCTGACCTACCTGGGCGACAGCGAGGTCGGCGCGCGCACCAACATCGGCGCCGGCACCATCACCTGCAACTACGATGGCGCCAACAAATGGCGCACGGTGATCGGCGAAGACGTGTTCATCGGCTCCAACAACTCGCTGGTGGCGCCTGTGGATATCGGCGCCGGGGCCACGACCGGCGCGGGTTCCACCATCACCGCCGAGGTCCCGGCGCAGACCCTCGCGGTCGGCCGCGCCAAGCAGCGGGTGATCGAGGGCTGGAAGCGCCCGGAGAAGATCAAGAAGTCCTGAGGGGCTGTGGATAAACCGACATCCACACCCGCGCGGCGCCTGCCGTGAAGTTATGCACAGGCGCCCACGGCCGTCGCGTCCCCGGCTGATTCATCCACAGGGACGGCTTTCTGCCCGGCGCCCAGGCGCCGGTTCCTGTTCCTGGAGTTATCCACATGCTCGGCGTCGCCGTCCTGATCTTCCTGATCACCGACCCCTTCGGCAACATCGCGGTGTTCCTCGCCGCCCTCAAGTCGGTGCCGGCCGAACGCCGGCTCAAGGTGGCGCTGCGCGAGCTGCTGTTCGCTCTCGGCCTGCTGCTGCTGTTCCTCACCCTGGGCGAGCACATCCTCACCGGCCTGGGCCTGTCCAGGGAGGCCACCGGCATCGCCGGCGGCATCATCCTCTTCGTGGTCGCCATGCGCCTGATCTTCCCCACGCCCCAGGGCGTGCTCGGCGACATGCCCGACAGCGAGCCGCTGCTGGTGCCCCTGGCCACTCCGGCGGTGGCCGGGCCTTCGGCGCTGGCCATGCTGATCACCCTGCGCACCACCTACACTGGTCCGCTATGGGAGCTGTACCTGGCGGTGATCCTGGCCTGGGCCGCCACCGCGCTGATCCTGCTGCAGGCTTCCTTCCTGCAGCGCTTCCTCGGCCCGCGCGGGCTTACCGCCGTAGAGCGCCTGGCCGGCATGCTGCTGATCATGCTCAGCGTCAACATGCTGCTGCAGAACCTGCGTAGCGTGCTGCACATCGTCGGATGACCGTGGAGCCACCATGCGCCACCTGTGCCTGATGTTCGCCACCCTGCTGCTGGCCGCCTGCGCCGGCCGGGGCGGCCTGGAAATCGACCGCGAGCACCCCTCGCGCAACCAGGACAGCCGTGTCCAGTACATCATCATCCACTACACCTCGGCGGACCTGCCGCGCTCGCTGCAGCTGCTCACCCGCGGCGAGGTCAGCGCCCACTACCTGATCGGCGCCAACCCGCCGACCATCTACCAGCTGGTGGACGAGAACCGCCGCGCCTGGCACGCAGGGCAGAGCGAGTGGCAGGGGCGGACCTGGCTGAACTCCACCTCGATCGGCATCGAGCTGGTCAACCCGGGCTACCGCGAGACGCCGGAAGGGCGGGTGTGGGCACCTTATCCACAGGGCCAGATCGATGCCCTCATCCTGCTGCTGAAGGACATCGTCAAGCGCCAGGGCATCACCCCCGAGCATATCCTCGGGCACAGCGACATCGCCCCGCAGCGCAAGGTCGACCCGGGCCCGGCCTTCCCCTGGAAGCGCCTGGCCGACGCCGGCCTGATCCCCTGGCCGCAGCCCGGCGACCTGGCGCATCGCCTGGCCGAGCTGAACGGCCAGCTGCCGGCGCCCGGCTGGTTCCAGCAGCAGTTGGCGCGGCATGGCTACGCGGTGCCGCTCAATGGCCAGCTGGACGAGGCGACGCGCAACGTCATCGCCGCCTTCCAGATGCGCTACCGGCCGGCGCGCTTCGACGGCGTGCCGGACCTGGAGACCGCCGCGCTGCTGCTGGCGGTGCCCACCTCCATGGCCGCGCCGGCGGTTCAGACCGGCAGCAGCATGTAGATGCGCGTGCCCTGGCCGGGCTGCGAGCGCACGCCGATGCGCCCGCCGTGCAGCTGCACGATCTCCTTGCACAGGGCCAGGCCCAGGCCGGCGCCGCCGCTGCGCCGGCCCACCTGCACGAAGGGCTCGAAGATGCGCGCCTGCTGGCTGTAGGCGATGCCCTCGCCGGAGTCCTCCACCGCCAGCATCAGCCATTGGCTCTGGCGCTGGGCGAGCAGCTGCACGCTGCCGCCCTTCGGGGTGTGGCGCAGGGCGTTGCCCAGCAGGTTGTCCAGCACGCGCTCCAGGCGCAGGCGGTCGACGCTGAGGACCGGCAACTGGTCCTCCAGCACTATCCCCAGGCCGATGCCCTGGGCCTGGGCGCGGGCGAGGAAGCGCTGGCGCGCCTGTTCCAGCAGCTCGCCCACCGTGCAGGGCTGGCGGTCGAGCTTCTGCTGGCCGTCCTGGTAGCGGGAGAAGTTCAGCAGGTCGTCGATCAGCCGCACCAGGCGCTGCATTTCCTCGTCGACGGTATCGGCCAGCTCGCGCTCGCGGCTGCCCTCGGGCAGCGCCAGGCGTTCGCGCAGCAGGGCGAAGGCCATGTGCAGGCCGGTGACCGGGGTGCGCAGCTCGTGGGAGGCGCGCAGCACGAATTCGCTGCGCACCCGCTCGAAAGCGCGCAGCTCGGTGACGTCGCGCAGCACCAGCACCGCGCCCATGCTGCGCCCGTCGTCATGGGTAACCGGGGCCAGGGTCCAGGCCAGCAGGCGGTTTTCGCCGCCGATCTCGACCTGCAGGTCCTGGGGCGTATCGTCGCCCATCGACTCGCCCTGCAGCACCAGGCCGGTGGCCTGCAGCAGCTCCTGGTTGTCGATCAGCTCGCCCAGCAGCTGGCCATGGGGGTCGGCCCGGGAGAACAGCTGGCGGCTGGCCACCGGGTTGGCGTGCTCGATGCGGCTGCGCCGGTCGATGATCACCAGGCCGTCGTCGATGCTGTCGAGCACCGCCTGCAGGCGCCGCTGGCTGGCCAGCACCGCCTCGATGTTGGTTGCCTTGTACTCGGCCAGGGCCTGGGCCATCAGGCCGAAACGCCGGCTCAGCGAGGCCATCTCGGCTTCCCGCGAGACCGGCAGGCTGACCTCGAAGTCGCCCTTGCCGATGCGGTCGGCGGCCTGCGCCAGGGCCTCGATGGGGGCGCCGAAGCGGCGGGCGATGCCGTGGGCGGTGACGAAGCCGATCACCAGCATGGCCACGCCCACCAGCCCCAGCAGGCTGGCGATCAGCCAGGCGTGGCGGCGCGAGCTGCGCTCCGCGTCGCTGATGGTCTGGATGGCGTGGTTGTGCAGCGCCAGCAGGTACTGGTGCAGGGAGGTGAAGGTGCGGCTGAAGTCGCTCTCCACCACCAGGCTCCAGCGGTTGCTGCCGGAGGAGCTGACCTGGCCCTGGAACTCCTGGTTGGCCTGGTCGATGCGCTCGTAGAGGGTGCGCTCGACGTCGCTGGCGGCTTTCGCCCGGCCTTCGGCGAGGTAGCGGTCGAACTGCTCGCGTAGCCGCGCCAGGCGCTGCGCGTCGGGGCTGTCGCTGAGCAGCTGGGCCAACTGGTCGTCCAGCGACTGGCGCAGCTGCTGGCTGCTGGCGATGGTGGCGAAGTTGTGCGAGATCAGCCGCTCCTGTTCGCGGCCCATCAGCATCACGCTGAACACCCCCAGCAGCAGGCCGATCAGGGCCAGGGTGATCAGCGCCGAGATGCTGAGGAACATCCGCGAGCGCAGAGTCAGCGCGCGCTTCACAGGTTGTACTGCTTGCGCTTGCGGTACAGGGTGGAGGCGTCGATGCCGAGGATCTTCGCCGCCTGGTCGAGGGTCGGGGCGCTGGCCATCACCGAGGCGATGTGGGCCTTCTCCAGCTCCTCCAGGCTCAGCGCCTCGCCGACCCGCGGCACGGCGGCGGCGCCGCTCTGTTCGCCGAGCCCCAGGTGCTCGGGCTCCACCAGTTCCTGGTTGCAGATGATGCTGGCGCGCTCGATCACGTTGCGCAGCTCGCGCACGTTGCCCGGCCAGGCGTACTGCCGCAGCAGCGCGGCCGAGGCCGGGCTGAAGCCGCGGGCCGGGCGCCCGTAGTCCTTGACGAAGCGGGCGAGGAAGCGCTCGGCCAGGCCCTGGATATCCTCGGCGCGCTCGCGCAGCGGCGGCAGGTTGAGGACGATGACGTTGAGGCGGTAGAGCAGGTCCTCGCGGAACGCCCCCTGGGCCACCATGCCGGCCAGGTCGCGGTTGGTCGCGGCGAGGATGCGCACGTCGGCGCGGCGCGTGACCGGGTCGCCGACGCGCTCGTATTCCTTGTCCTGGATGAAGCGCAGCAGCTTGGCCTGCAGCGGCAGCGGGAAGTCGCCGATCTCGTCGAGGAACAGGGTGCCGCCGTCGGCCTGGCTGATCCGCCCCTGGGTGCTCTCGCTGGCGCCGGTGAAGGCCCCGCGGTTGTGGCCGAACAGCTCGCTTTCCATCAGCTCGGCGTTCAGCGACGGGCAGTTGATGGTCACGCAGGATTTCTTCGCGCGCTTGCTCCAGGCGTGAATGGCGCGGGCCAGCTCGCCCTTGCCGGAGCCGGATTCGCCGAGGATGAGGATGTTGGCGTCGGTGGCGGCTACCTGGCGCGCGGTCTCCAGCACCGCGGTCATCGCCGGGCTGTGGGATTCGAGCTGCTCGGCCTGGCTGGCCTGGGCGCCCTCCAGGGCCTCCAGGCGCGCGGTGAGCTGGCGCACCTCCAACTGCTTGGCCGCGGCCAGGCGCAGCTGCTCGGGGCTGCAGGGCTTGACCAGGTAGTCGGCGGCGCCGGCCTGCATGGCGTCCACGGCGGTGTCCACGGCGGAATGCGCGGTGACGATCACCACGCGCATCCAGGGCGCCTGCAGGCGCATCTGGGCCAGCACGTCCAGGCCGTTGTCCTCGCCCAGGCGCAGGTCGAGGAAGCACAGGTCGAAGACCTGGCGTTGCAGCAGGGCATCGGCCTGGGCCGCGCTGGATGCGGTGGCCACGCTGTAGCCCTGGTCCTCCAGGCAATAGCGGAAGGTGCGCAGGATGGCGGGTTCGTCGTCGACCAGCAGGATTCGGCCAAGCGTCTCCGGAGTGGGGTCCATTCGGGGTGCCTCGTAGTAGGAAATTCCTTTCGCGTATGCGTCTTTTAGTCCAGGAAATTTCTTGCAAGTTGCAATGAAAGTTAGACGCATCTCTGAAGGACACCGGCGCCTCTGGCGAAGGAAAGCGGACGGGAAGGGGAACGACCTGCCGGGTCCCGTGCAAAACGCACGGCCGGAACCGGCCTGTCGTGCAGGATGCGCGCTGCCGACGGCCCGCTGATTTTTACAAACCATTGTTTTCAAAAGGATTAGTCAAAGTCATCGACCTGGCACGCGGCGTGCGAGACAGGTTGCGGGAGGCCCGGTGCACCCGCACCGGCCGATCACCAGTCCTTCGGGAGGAGCACGTCGATGAACGCTGATGGAGCCAAGGGGGATTCGCTGGGGCGGCTGCTGTTGCTGGCCGTCGCCGTGGTCGTACTGCTGGACCGTTGGTATCCGGTCGCTCCACAGCCTTCCGCCGCGCCGGTGCAGGAACCTGTGTCCAGCGCTTTCCTCGGACAGCCGTCGAGGCTGCAGGACGAACGAATGGCCATCACGGAAGAGGCCGCCAGCACCGCGGTGGTCCGCCAGACCTCGCGGGTGAGCTGGGTGTTCTGAGGGGCGCGCACCGCCTTTCCATGACAGAGGAGACATTCCATGCTGAGCTGGGCTCTCACATTCCTGATCATCGCCATCATCGCCGGGGTACTCGGCTTCGGTGGCATCGCCGGCGCCGCGACCAGTATCGCCAAGATTCTCTTCGTGCTGTTCCTGGTGCTCTTCGTCATCTCCTTCTTCGTCGGGCGGCGCCGTGGCTGAGCCGCGCCCGCTGCGTCGGTTCCTGCTCGCGCTGTCGCTGCTGGCGGCCGGGCAGGGGTGGGCGGCCGACAACGACGCCATCTACCGCCTCAACGAGCTGCTGGACAGCGACCCGCAGTACCGCGAGACCTGGCAGGACCTGGTGAAGAAGGAAGAACGGCTGCCCGACTGGGTGATGAACCTGGACGGCACCGCCACCCCCATGCAGGTAGAAGAGGAGGACGGCGACAAATACCTGGTGGGCGAGCTGTGCAAGGCCCACGACTGCGCGGCCAACCGCCTCTACGTGGCCTTCAGCTGGAACAAGAAGGACGCCTACGCGCTCTACGTGCAGGTGCCGGAAAACCTGCCGCCGGACAAGTCGCCCAGCCGCCACGCCAGCTTCCGCTGGCTGGGCGAACCGGACGCCGGCATGCAGCAGCTGCTCGACGAGCAGCTCAAGGCCGATCCGAACTGGTACTGAAATCCGCGCCGGCAATGGCGCATGACCAGGGGGCCGGGATGCTGGGGGGAGTGGTGAGCCCGCAGCGACCCAGGGGTACAGGGAGTGCCTCCGACGAGGGCCGGGTTAGGTGTGAGGCTGTGAGGGGGAGCTTCGATGGCTTCTGTGGAGCTTGTGGAAGTTATGGAGCTTGTGGAGCTTGAAGAGCCCCTCTCCCCAGCCCTCGGCTGCGCGCCCCGCCCTGAAGGGAGAGGGGGCTAGCCCGTGCGGGCTGAAAGCAAGGCTTCGGCCGGAAAGTACGGCGGGGTTTCCGGCTAACTGAAGAACATCCGTGTCTGCCCAACGGTCCCCTCTCCCTTCAGGGAGAGGGTTAGGGAGAGGGCGCTCTTGAACGGAGAGGGCGCTCTTAAGGCCCCCACCTCCAACTTCCCTGATATCAATCAACCCCGACCCACCCCTCTGGCCCCCTAAAATATCCCCGCCGCGCCTGGTCACCCGGACGACCATCCATCGCGAACTACAGGCTTCCACGCCTGCGTCACGGCAGCGCACCCGCGGCAGGGAAAGCGAATGCCTCCCTGGGCCTCGCTTTCCACCCACAGGGTTCGAAAAAAGCGGCCGCCACGGTTTTTTCAGCCCAATCCCATGCAAAAAAGCAATGGCCCGTGGGCCTGGAACACCCGTTCCATTTGCTTTTCCCCATGCCGATTGTGCATGGGGTAGCCGTTTCCGGCATTAGACGCGAAGAAGAGGGGTGGGAATCATGCGCCCTTTTTTTCGCCACCCCGGCCATCCCGGCGGCGGGCGAAACCCCCGACTTCCACAAGAACCAAGGGTGAACACACTATGGGCAAAGCCAAGCTCAGCCTCGCCTGGCAGATCGTCATCGGTCTGGCACTGGGCATCGCCATGGGTACCGTGCTGAACCACTTCAGCGCGGAGAAGGCCTGGTGGATCAGCAACATCCTGCAGCCGGCGGGCGACATCTTCATCCGCCTGATCAAGATGATCGTGGTACCGATCGTCATCTCCTCGCTGATCGTCGGCATCGCCGGCATGGGCGACGCCAAGAAGCTCGGGCGCATCGGCCTGAAGACCATCGTCTACTTCGAGATCATCACCACGGTGGCCATCGTCGTCGGCCTGGTGCTGGCCAACCTGTTCCAGCCCGGCGCCGGCATCGACATGAGCACCCTGGGCACGGTGGACATCTCCAAGTACGCGCAGACCGCCAAGGAAGTGGAACACCACCACGCGTTCATCGAGACCATCCTCAACCTGATCCCGTCGAATATCTTCGCCGCCATGGCCCGCGGCGAGATGCTGCCGATCATCTTCTTCTCGGTGATGTTCGGCCTGGGCCTGTCGTCGCTGCCGGCGCCCACCCGCGAGCCGCTGGTGAAGATGTTCCAGGGCGTGGCCGAGGCCATGTTCCGCGTCACCCACATGATCATGCTCTACGCGCCGGTCGGCGTGTTCGCGCTGATCGCCGTGACCGTCGCCAGCTTCGGCTTCGCCTCGCTGCTGCCGCTGGCCAAGCTGGTGCTGCTGGTGTACTTCGCCATCGCCTTCTTCGCCTTCATGGTGCTGGGCCTGGTGGCGCGGCTGTTCGGCTTCTCGATCATCAAGCTGATGCGCATCTTCAAGGACGAGCTGGTCCTGGCCTATTCCACCGCCAGCTCCGAGACCGTATTGCCGCGCATCATCGAGAAGATGGAGGCCTACGGCGCGCCCAAGGCGGTGAGCAGCTTCGTGGTGCCCACCGGCTACTCGTTCAACCTCGACGGCTCGACGCTGTACCAGAGCATCGCGGCGATCTTCATCGCCCAGCTCTACGGTATCGACCTGTCCATCGGCCAGCAGCTGATGCTGGTGCTGACGCTGATGGTCACCTCCAAGGGCATCGCCGGCGTGCCGGGGGTGTCCTTCGTGGTCCTGCTGGCCACCCTGGGCAGCGTCGGCATCCCCCTGGAAGGCCTGGCCTTCATCGCCGGCGTCGACCGCATCATGGACATGGCGCGCACCGCGCTGAACGTTATCGGCAACGCCCTGGCGGTGCTGGTGATCTCCAAGTGGGAAGGCATCTACGACGGCAAGCAGGGCGCGCTCTACTGGCAGGCGGTGGAACAGGGCCGCGGCGAAGAGCTGCTGAGCGACGCCCGGCAGAACACCGCGCGCTGAGCCAGGCCGAACGGCGGATAACGCTTCGCGTTATTCGCCCTACACCCAACCCACCATTGACGTAGGGCGAGTAACCGTTCGCGGTTATCCGCCGTTACACCGGGCGCATGCCCGGCTTCGGGATCGAGCCCGGAGGCGCTTTGCGGCCTTGGCGTTTCTGGCAGCGATGGACGCGCGCCGTTATCATCGCGGCCAACGTCCTTGGGGGGATACCCATGCTCAACGGCCTCTGGCTCGGCTTTTTCCTGGTCGCGGCGGTCACCGCGCTGTCGCGCTGGCTGCTCGGCGGCCAGGCCGACGTGTTCGCCGCCATGGTCGAGAGCCTGTTCGCCATGGCCAAGCTGTCGGTGGAGGTCATGGTCCTGCTGTTCGGCACCCTGACGCTCTGGCTGGGCTTCCTGCGCATCGCCGAGAAGGCCGGCCTGGTGGAGCGCCTGGCCTGGCTGCTGGGCCCGCTGTTCCGCCGGCTGATGCCCGAGGTGCCGGCCGGCCACCCGGCCATCGGCCTGATCACCCTGAACTTCGCCGCCAACGGCCTGGGCCTGGACAACGCCGCCACCCCCATCGGCCTCAAGGCGATGAAGGCGCTGCAGGAACTCAACCCCAGCAGCACCACGGCGAGCAACGCGCAGATCCTCTTCCTGGTGCTCAACGCCTCGTCGCTGACGCTGCTGCCGGTGACCATCTTCATGTACCGCGCGCAGCAGGGCGCGGCCGACCCGACCCTGGTGTTCCTGCCGATCCTCCTGGCCACCAGCGCCTCGACCCTGGTCGGCCTGCTCTCGGTGGCGGTCATGCAGCGCCTGCGCCTGTGGGACCCGCTGGTGCTCGCCTACCTGATCCCCGGCGCCCTCGCCCTGGGCGCCTTCATGGCGCTGCTGGCCGGGCTTTCCGCCACGGCTCTGGCGCAGCTCTCCTCGCTGCTGGGCAACCTCACCCTGTTCGGCCTGATCGTGGCGTTCCTGGTGCTCGGCTGGCTGAAGAAGGTGCCGGTGTACGAAACCTTCGTGGAAGGGGCGAAGGAAGGCTTCGACGTGGCCAAGAACCTGCTGCCCTACCTGGTGGCGATGCTCTGCGCCGTCGGCGTGCTGCGCGCCTCCGGGGCCCTGGAGCTGGTGCTCGGCGGCATCCGCTGGACGGTCGAGGGCCTGGGCTGGGACACCCGCTTCGTCGACGCCCTGCCCACCGCGCTGGTCAAGCCGTTCTCCGGCAGCGCGGCGCGCGCCATGCTGCTGGAGACCATGCAGAGCCAGGGCGTGGACAGCTTCGCCGCGCGCCTGGCGGCCACCGTGCAGGGCAGCACCGAGACCACCTTCTACGTGCTGGCGGTGTACTTCGGCTCGGTGGGCATCCAGCGCGCCCGCCACGCCGTGGGCTGCGCCCTGCTGGCGGACCTGGCCGGGGTGCTGGCGTCCATCGGCGTGTGCTACTGGTTCTTCGGCTGAAGCCCAGTCGTTTAATTAACAAAAGCGGAAAATATTTAAATATCCTTATTCTTCTGAAGTTTCTTTCAGAAACAATTAGGTAATTGGATTTTTAATTAAGGATTCGCGCCACTTAATAGGGTTAATTTTCCATAAGAACTTTCCTTTAATCGAAATTAGATTTTCCTCAAATCAAATTAAGGAAAATCGCAATGAGAGGGAAAGTGAGTTGCCTGGCGCTGTGCGCCCTGCTGGCCGGCTGCAACGGCTGGGTGAAGCCGGAAGTCGATGGCCAGCTCAATTCGCGTTATTTCACGGTGTTGTCCGGCCTGCCGGCGCCGGGGCTGATGGTGGCTTCGGCGGTGCAGTGGAATGCCGACTATGCGGTGACCGCGGCCCACGTGCCCTATCTGTCGGACCTGGCCTATTCCTGCAGCACCCGCTGCGACCTGGTGTTCATCCGCCGCAAGGCCGACGGGCCGCTGCCGCACTGGCGCGCGCCGCGCAACGGCGAGGCGGTGACGGCGCTGGGCAGCAGCACCCTGCTGCTGCCGGTGAGCTCCCGCGGGCGGGTGTGGCCGGTGCCCTACCGCAACCTCAACGAGCCCAACGAAGAGCTGTACGGCATCCATGACGCGGCCCTGGCCCAGGGGATGTCCGGCGGGCCGCTGGTGGCGGCCGACGGGAGCGTGCTGGGCATGAACATCGGCTACAAGGGCACGGCCTGGGGCGGCGTGCAGCACCCGGGGCTCAAGGGCGCCAAGCGCATCAGCGTGTTCGTGCCCTACGCGGTGATCGAGCGCGAATGGAAGCTGTTCCAGGTGAAGCTGGCGCGGGAACGGGAAGCGGAAATGGGGCGCCGGTTGCAGGCGAGCAATCCATAGGCAGGAATGACGCTTGCCATACCTGCCAATCTTTTGTGAATTTTCCGACGAGCTGTCACGAAGCTTTCGCCAGCCTTTCAAACCCTTGTAATTCGGGCCTTTCAGCCATTTTTCATTTGATCTCGGGCAGTTTTTACACATAGGGTTACAAATATCTTCCCGGCCGCTGCCTGCCTGCTCGCATCCGGGAAGGGCCCCGTGATCGTCAGAATGGTGTTTCCCATGGCTTCCAAGAATTCCAAGGCCAAGGCCGTGTTCCGCGTGGTCAGCGGCAACTTCCTCGAGATGTACGACTTCATGGTGTATGGCTTCTACGCCACCGCCATCGCCAAGACCTTCTTCCCCGGCGACGACCCCTTCGCCTCGCTGATGCTGTCGCTGGCCACCTTCGGCGCCGGCTTCCTGATGCGCCCATTGGGGGCCATCTTCCTCGGCGCCTACATCGACCGCCACGGCCGCCGCCAGGGCCTGATCATCACCCTGGCGCTGATGGCCATGGGCACCCTGCTGATCGCCTTCGTCCCCGGCTATTCCACCCTCGGCGCGCTGGCGCCGCTGCTGGTACTGCTCGGCCGCCTGCTGCAGGGCTTCTCCGCCGGTGTCGAGCTGGGCGGCGTGTCGGTGTACCTGGCGGAGATCGCCACCCCCGGCAAGCGCGGCTTCTTCGTCAGCTGGCAGTCCGCCAGCCAGCAGGTGGCGGTGGTCTTCGCCGGGCTGCTGGGGGTCATCCTCAACCATTGGCTGAGCACCGCGCAGATGGGCGAGTGGGGCTGGCGCGTGCCCTTCTTCGTCGGCTGCATGATCGTCCCGGCGCTGTTCGTCATCCGCCGCTCCCTGGAGGAGACCGAGGCTTTCCAGCAGCGCAAGCACCACCCACGCCTGGGCGAGGTGCTGCGCTCCATCGGGCAGAACTTCGGCCTGGTGCTGGCCGGCACCGCCATGGTGGTGATGACCACCGTGTCCTTCTACCTGATCACCGCCTACACCCCGACCTTCGGCAGGAACGAACTGCACCTGTCGGACTTCGACGCCCTGCTGGTGACCATGTGCATCGGCCTGTCGAACTTCTTCTGGCTGCCGGTGATGGGCGCGCTGTCCGACCGCGTCGGCCGCCGCCCGCTGCTGCTCGCCGCCACCGTGCTGGCGCTGCTGACCGCCTACCCGACGCTGTCCTGGCTGGTGGCCGAGCCCAGCTTCGCCCGCCTGCTGACGGTGGAACTGTGGCTGTCGTTCCTCTACGGCAGCTACAACGGCGCCATGGTGGTGGCGCTGACCGAGGTGATGCCGGCGGACGTGCGCACCACCGGCTTCTCCCTGGCCTACAGCCTGGCCACCGCCACCTTCGGCGGCTTCACCCCGGCGGCCTGTACCTGGCTCATCCACGCCCTGGACAACAAGGCCGCCCCCGGCCTGTGGCTGAGCGGCGCGGCGTTGCTGGGCCTGGTCGCCACCCTGGTGCTGTTCCGCCGCCGCGGCCGCGCGGCCACTTCCGGCGGCGCGCTGGCCGGCGTCTGAGGGCCTGCGGCGCTTTGCCACTGGCCACCCCCGGCCGGCCTTGACCTCGGTCAAGGGTGGCCGGGGGCGGCAGGAGAAGGATAGGTCAATGACATTTCCTTCTTCTCCTCGGAGACAACGCCATGCCCACCCCCCTGCACCAGCAAGCCGCGGCGCTCGCCGCCGGCGGCCATGACCACTGGATCGAGACGCTCGACGACGGCAGCCATGTGCTGATCCGCCCGCTGCGCGCGGAAGACCGCGAGCTGGAGCGCAACTTCCTCGAACGCCTGTCGCCGATGACGCGCAAGCTGCGTTTCCACGGCGAAGTGAAAATCAGCGACGCGCTGCTCGACAGCCTGATGGACGTGGATTACCAGGACAACATGGCATTCGTCGCCCTGGTGCACGACGACGGCGAACTGCGCGAAATCGGCATCAGCCGCTACGCCAAGGTGGACGCGAACCAGTGCGAATGCGCCCTGACCACCGCCGACGACTGGAAGCGCCGGGGCCTGGGCAAGGCGCTGATGCGCCACCTGATCGACGTGGCGCGGCGCAACGGCTTCACCCAGATGTACAGCATCGACCAGGCCATCGACCGAGATATGCGCGACCTCGCCGTGGAACTGGGCTTCCGCGCCCAGCGCGACCCGGACGACGCCACCCGGGTGATCCGCCGCCTGGCGCTGTAAGGCTCAGCGCTTGCGCCGGCGGCACCACAGCCACAGGGCCGCCGGCGGCAGCAGCACCAACAGCACCGCGCCGGCGGCCAGCGGGTAGACCATGTCGTCGTCCAGCAGCGGCTTCTCGATGCGCAGGTAGCCTTCGTCCTTGAACAGCTGGCGCGCCGTGTCGTTGGCTAACTGCAGGCTGACCTTGGCCAGGCGCCGGTCCTCGTTGGGGAACTGGCTGCCGTCGTAGTCGCCCAGCGCACCCCAGTAGTAGTCGGCGAGGCTGGCGTTGCTCGGCGTGCTCCAGGCCAGCTGCGCCCGCTGCACCCGCTGGATGCGGGCGAAGCGCTGGGCGTCCAGGCCGTGCTGGCGGATGTTCTCCACCACCTCGCGCAGGGCCTTCAGGGTGGCGTCCTCATCCTCCCGGGCGATGTCCGCGTTGAGGCTGAGGAAACCCTGGTTGGCGTAGGAGGTGCGCTCGCTCCAGGGCCCGTAGGACAGCTCGCGATGGACCCGCAGGTCGGCATAGAGGGCGTCGCTCAGGTAGGCCTGCAGCAGGTCTAGGGCGGCGCCGTCGGCTTCGGCCGGCTCGGGGAAGATCCAGTGCACCACCGCGCCCTCGCCGAACAGGCCGCTGTCCAGCGTCCGCTGGCGCGCCGCCGGGCCCTGCATTTCCGGCAGTTCGCGGCGTTCCGGCGTAGCCCGGTCGGGCAGGCTGCCGAAGGTGTGGCTGAGGTAGGCGGGCAGGCGCGGGTCGAGGTCGCCGACCACGATCAGCGTCATGTTGGCCGGCACGTACCAGTCGCTGCGCAGCTGCTCCAGCTGGGCCTGGGTCAGGTGCGCCACCTGCGGACGCTCGGCGCAGGCCAGGCCGAGTTCCACGGCGAGCTGTTCCTGGCCCGGACGGCTGGTGTTCTGGTGGTCGAGGAAGCGCTGCAGGTGCGAGTAGTGGCCGCCGTCCTCGCGGATCAGTACCTGCTTGGTGGCCTCTACCTTGGCCTTGTCCAGTTGCGTGCGGGTGAGCACTTCCAGCAGCAGGTCGAGCACCTGGCGCTGGGTGGCCGCCGGCGCCTCGATGACGAAGGTGGTGTCGCCCTCGCTGGTGTAGGCGTTCCACTGGCCGCCCAGGGCCTGCATGCGCGCTTCCAGGCCTGCCTCGTCGCCGCCGTCCAGGCCGCTGAAGAACAGGTGCTCCAGCAGGTGCGGCAACTGCCGGTCATGGCAGCTGAAGTCGGAGAAGCCGACGCCCACCACCAGGCGGATGGACACCGAGCCGCGCTGGCTGGTCGGCTTGAACAGCACGCCCATGCCGTTCTGCAACTGGTAGCCCTCCACGGTCGAGCGCGAATCGGCCAACGACCAGCCGCCGCCGAGCAGGAACAGGAGGGGGAGGAACAACCAACGCATGGGCCAAGCCTGGAAAAAAGCAAAGCCAGGAGAATAGCGGATTGCCGCCGATCCACCTACCCATGGGCGGCACCCTTGGCGACGGGCTGCGACCTGCCCCGGCCCGGTCTATCATCAGGCGTGGCGCGATGGGTGATTGATGGCCTTTCGCTAGCGGCAACGCCCTGCCGCATCGCCCAACGCGGAGGCCGCACCCATGCGCGTCCTGATCACCGGCGCGGCTGGCCACATCGGCCAGAACCTGCTCAACGAACTGGCGGTCCAGCACCGCGACTGGACGCTGGTGGCCGCCGACGTGCGCAGCCTGCCGACGCAGCACCTGCGGCCGAACATCGAGCCGGTGCAGCTGGACATCGGCCACCCCAGGCAGGTCCGCGAGTGCGTGCGGCAGTGGCGCCCGCAGGCCATCGTGCACCTGGCCTCGGTGGTCAACCCGCCGCCGCAGATGTCCGCCACCCGCCTGCACACCATCGAGGTCGGCGGCAGCCGTGCGCTGTTCGAGGCGGCGGTGGAGCACGAGGTGGGCCAACTGGTGGTGGCCAGTTCCGCCGCGGCCTACGGCTTCCACCCGGACAACGCCGAGCTGATCGACGAGAACCACCCCCTGCGCGGCCAGTCGCAGTTCCCCTACGCCCGCCACAAGCACGAGATCGAACAGCTGCTGGCCGGCCTGCGGCAGAGTTGTCCACAGCTGCGCCAGCTGGTGCTGCGCCCCGGCACCATCCTCGGGAGGGGTGTGCACAACCCGGTCACCGACCTGTTCATGGGGCGTTCGGTGCTGGGGATAAGTGGGCGCTGCAGCCGCTTCGTGTTCATCTGGGACCAGGACGTGGTGAACATCATCCGCCAGGGCCTGGAGCAGGGCAGCGAAGGCATCTACAACCTGGCCGGCGACGGCGCGCTGAGCCTGCGCGAGATCGCCGGGCTGTTGCGCAAACCCTACCGCACCCTGCCGGCGCCGCTGCTGCGCGGCGCGCTGGCCATGCTGCGGCCGCTGGGCCTGGCGCCCTTCGGCCCGGAGCAGGTGGACTTCATGCGCTACCGGCCGGTGCTGGACAATGCGAGGTTGAAGCGGGAGTTCGGGTATCAGCCGCGGTATTCGAGCCGGGAGGCGTTTCTGGCGTTCATCGCGGCGCGGGGGTTGCGGGCGGGGTAGGGGGGATTTTCGTAGGAGCGAGCTTGATCGCGAACAGTGCCCAGCTGTGACTTCGGTGTTTTGGTTTGGCTCCGTTCCCTCTCCCCAGCCCTCTCCCTGAAGGGAGAGGGGGCTTGTCCGTGCCGAGAAGGGATTTGGTGTCAGCCGGGTACTCGGTACAAGCCGGCTAACGCCGAAATATCAGCATCTGCCCAACGGTCCCCTCTCCCTTCAGGGAGAGGGTTAGGGAGAGGGCGCTCTGAACCCCAGCACCTGCAGCTCCCAGGAAACCCCATTCGCGAGCAAGCTCGCTCCTACGAAGAGCAGCGCCCTCATTCAAGCATTGCGCCGCCCCTCCCAGAAATGCCCCGCCATCATCCTCAACCCCGCCGCCAACTCCGCCACCCGCGCCGCACTGGCCTGGCTATGGCTCGCACTGGCGGCATTGCCGTCGGCCGACTCACGGATGGCCAGCAGGCTGCGTTCGATCTCCTCGCTGGCGCAGCCCTGTTCCTCGATGGCCCCGGCGATCTCCAGGCTCATGCGCTGGATCGCCGAGACCTGCCCGGCGATCTCCTCCAGCGCGCCGGCGGCGCGGCCGGCCTGGTCGAGGCTGGTGTGGGCCTGTTCGCAGCTGTGGCGCAGGGCCTGCACCGAGGCGCCGGCGCCGCGTTGCAGGTCGCCCACCAGCCTGTGGATATCCAGCGCCGAGTCGGCGGTGCGCGAGGCCAGAGCGCGCACTTCGTCGGCCACCACGGCGAAGCCGCGCCCGGCCTCGCCGGCGCGGGCCGCTTCGATGGCGGCGTTGAGCGCCAGCAGGTTGGTCTGCCCGGCGACTTCCTGGATCACCTGCAGCATCCGCGAGATGCCCTCGCTGTGCCCGTGCAGTTGCTCCACCGCCTCGCTGGCGCGGCGCACCGCGTCCTCCAGGGCGGCGAGCTGGCCGCGGGTGGCCTGCACCTCGCCCTGGCCGGCCTGGGTCACCCGCTCGCTGCATTGCGCCGCCACCGCGCTGTGCTGGGCGTGGCGCGCCACTTCCTGGACGCTCTGCGCCAACTGCTGCATGGCGCTGGCCACCTGGTCGGTCTCCTGCTGCTGGCGGCGCGTGCCGGCGCTGCTGTCGGCCACGGTGCCGGCCAACTGCCCGGCGTGTTCGGCGAGCTGGCGCGAGGCCTCGGCCATGCGCCCGACCACCGCGCCGGTCTCGGCCTCGAGCATGCGCAGGGCGAAGTCCAGCTCGCCGAATTCGTCGGTGCGGCCGCTGTACAGGCGCTGGCTCAGCGGGTTGTCGGCGACCTGCCGGGCGCGCGCCAGCAGGGGCCGCAGCGGCTGCAACTGGTGCGCCAGCCAGGCGCCGGAGAGCAGCAGGGCTAGGCCGAAGGCCAAGGGGGCGGGCGCCAGATATGCCAGCAGCGCGCCCAGGGCCTGCGCCAGGCCCAGGCCTACTAGCAGCCGCGGCAGCAGGCCCAGGCGCGGCCGGCGTGGCAGCCAGCCGGCGCGCATGCGCGCGTACAGCTGCTCGGCGGCCTCGACCTCGGCGGCGCTGGCGCGGGTGCGCACCGACTGGTACTCCACCACCTTGCCGCCGTGGCGGATCGGCGTGACGAAGGCGCTCACCCAGTAGTGGTCGCCGTTCTTGCAGCGGTTCTTCACCAGGCCCATCCAGCTGCGCCCGGCCTGCAGCGTCCGCCACAGGTGGGCGAAGGCGGCCGGCGGCATATCCGGGTGGCGCACGCGGTTGTGGTTGTGCCCCAGCAGTTCCTCGGCGCTGAAGCCGCTGATGCTCAGGAAGTCCGGGTTTACGTGGCTGACCGCGCCCTTGAGGTCGGTGGTGGAGAGGATGTTGGCGCTGGCGGGCACTTCGACCTGGCGCCCGCTGACCGGCAGGTTGAGCTTCATCGGTGGATCTCCATGGGCGCGGGGTGCAGGATGTGGGGCGGCAGCGGCGGGCTGAAGAGGAAGCCCTGGGCGAAGCGGCAGCCTTCCTTGCGCAGGAATTCCAGGTGCTCGGGGTGCTCGACGCCCTCGGCCACCACCTCCAGGCCGAGGCTGCGGCCCAGGCCGACGATGGCGCGGCAGATGGCGCTCAGCTCGGGGTCGTCGGGGACCTTGCCGATGAAGCTGCGGTCGACCTTCAGCAGGTCCAGCGGGAAGCGCTTGAGGTAGCCCAGGGACGAGTAGCCGGTGCCGAAGTCGTCCAGCGCCAGGCGCACGCCGTGGGCGGCCAGCTCGCGCAGGCAAGCGAGGGTCTCGGCGCCGTCCTGCATCATCAGGCTCTCGGTGATCTCCAGCACCAGGCTCTGCGGCGCCAGGCCGGTCTCGGCGAGGATCTGCCGCACCCGCTCGGCGAAGCCCGGCTGCTGCAGCTGGCGGATGGACAGGTTCACCGAGCAATACAGCCAGGGTTGGCCGTCGCGCTGCCAGGCGCGGGTCTGGCGGCAGGCCTCGCGCAGCACCCAGTCGCCGACGCGGACGATCTCGCCGGATTCCTCCAGCGCCGGGATGAACTGCAGCGGCGACACCGGCTGGCCGCCGGAGCGCCAGCGCAGCAGCACTTCCACGGCGATGCGCCGCGGCGGGTCGACGTCGATGCGCAGGATCGGCTGGTAGTGCAGGCTGAATTCGCCGCGCTCCAGCGCCTGGCCCAGCGCGCTCTCCAGCTCCAGGCGGCGCTGCGCGGCGGCCTGCAGCTCGCTGGAGAAGCGCGCGTACTGCGCCTTGCCGGCCTCCTTGGCGCGGTACAGGGCCAGGTCCGCGGCCTGCAGGGTGTCGATCGCCTGGCCCTCGGCGATCAGCCCGGTGATGCCGATGCTGGCGCTGACCACCAGGGTGCGGCCGTCCAGGTGCAGCGGCTGGTGCAGGCAGTCGAGCATGCGCTGGGCGACCTGTTCGGCGTCGGCCAGGTTGGCCATGTCGTCCAGCAGCACCACGAACTCGTCGCCGCCGAAGCGCGCCAGGTGGTCGCCGGGGCGCAGGCAGCGCAGCAGGCGCTGGGCCACCTCCACCAGCACGCGGTCGCCGACGCCATGGCCGAGGCTGTCGTTGATCAGCTTGAAGCGGTCCAGGTCGATGAACAGCAGGCCGGCCTCGCGCGCGCCGGGGCGGCCCTGGCGTTGCAGGGCCTGCTGCAGCAACTCGTCCAGGCGCAGGCGGTTGGCCAGGCCGGTCAGCGGGTCGTGGCGCGCGGCGTGGCTGAGCTGGTGCTCGCTGGCCTTGCGCTGGCTGATGTCGCTCTGCGAGCCGGCCATGCGCCCGTCGGTGATCACCCCGCGGGCCTGCACCCAGAGGTAGCCGCCGTCGCGCTGGCGGATGCGGTACTCGTGGTTGAGCAGGGCGGCGCTGCCGCGCAGGTGGGCGTCGATGGCCTGGCGCAGGCCGGGCAGGTCGTCGGGGTGCACGCGGGCGAACCAGCTGGCGCTGCCCTCGCCGAGGCTGTCGCGGTTCAGCCCAAGCATGCGCGCCCAGCGCTCGGAGACGTACAGGCGGTCGTTGGCCAGGTCCCAGTCCCAGATGCCGTCGTTGGCCCCGCGCAGGGCCCGGGCGAAGCGCGCCTCGCTGTCCTCCAGGGCCTGGCGCTGGGCGGCGCCGTAGGTGTCGATGGCCAGCGACATGTCGAAGAACACCCGCTTGAGCAGGCTGGCGAAGGTCGCTGCCTGCGGCGCGTCGCCGAGCAGCTCGTCGAGCATGTGCTGCAGGTACAGGCGGTAGGCGCCCAGGTACCACTTCAGCTCCACCCCCACCTGCTGGTGGACCAGGCCGATGCGCAGGCGGTCGCGCACGTAGCCGCCGTCCTGCGGGGCCTCCCAGAGCTGCTCGTAGTACTGCGCCTGGCTGCGCTTGAGGCGCTGCAGGGTAGCCGGTTCGGAGAGGATGGCCGCCAGCGGCGGGAACTGGCCGAGGTGCTCGTAGAGCTGGTCGATGAAGCGCGCGTGGCTGTCGCCGCGCTCGGCGGCGGCCTGCTGCAGGCGCTGCTCGTCGGCTGGCTGCCAGTGCAGGTAGCGCAGGCGCTGGTCGATCTCCGCCGGCGACAGGCCGATGCGGTCGAGCATGTGGTCGAGCTTCGGTCCCAGGCCCATGCTTGCCTCCTTGTTTTTCTGCGGGCATGAAAAAAGCGCCGCGCCCGTCGCACGATGAATTCGGCGACAGGCGCGGCGCTTTGTCTTGCAGGCCCTTGGCGTCCTGCCCGGCAAAGCCGGCTTCCGCGGTGGCGGAACGTTGGTCGGGGGTTTTTACACCATCGGCGGGGAGGCGGACAACTCCCGCAACGCGGCCTCCAGGCGCAGGCGCAGTTGCCCCAGCTCGCGCGAGCGGAAGGCGTGGCGGCTGCGTTCGAGCACGCCGACGGCGTCGGCCAGCAGGGCGTGCAGGCGCGCGGTATCGCTCAGCGCGGCATCCTTGAACCAGCGGCACAGCGGGGCCTGCTCGCAGTCGCCGGGGCCGGCGAGTACCGCGCAGGGCACCTGGTAGACCGTGAGCAGGGCGCGCACCTGGCGCGCCACGCTCTCGTCCTGGGAGGTCACCAATAACTGGGCCGGAAGCCGGCTAAGGGTCATGGCGTCATGCTCGTGGATGGCAAAGGGCCACTACCCTAGCCGAACGCCATGCCCGGGCATTGACGCGGATCAGTCCCGCGGCGAGCTGCCGCACGCAGGGACCTCAGCCGGCCGCGCTGGAGCCTGGCGGCACGCCGTGGCCCGGCGGTTGGGCGGCATCTTCCAGGGCCTGCTCGACGTAGTCGTCCTCGGCCTCCTCGCCGCTGCCGGCCTCGGGGTTGTCGAGGACGGCGTAGGCGATGGCGCAGAACAGCGAGTTCAGGCGCTTCATGTCGGCGATCAGGTCCAGGTGCAGCGAGCTGGTCTCGATGCTCTGCACCACCTGCTGGCGCAGGCGGTCGACGTGGGCGTGGGCGTAGCGGCGTTCCTGCAGGCGGAAGCGCTGCTTGGCCCGGCGCAGGCGCCGCGCGCCTTCCTGGTCGCCGTTGAGGAACACCGACAGGCTCAGGCGCAGGTTGACCAGCAGCTGGCTGTGCAGCGCGGTGATCTCGGCCAGGCCGTTGTCCGAGAACGAGCGGCTGCGCGAGGTCTTCTTGTCCTGCACGGCGCTGAGCATGTGCTCGATGATGTCGCCGGCCTGCTCCAGGTTGATGGCCAGCTCGATGACCTCGGCCCAGCGCCGGCTGTCGCGCTCGCTCAGGTCTTCGCGGGGCATGCGCGCCAGGTACAGCTTGATCGCGGTGTAGAGCGCGTCGACGTCGTCGTCGAGCTTGCGGATCTCCTTGCCCAGCAGCGGGTCGCCGCCGCGGGTCACCTGCAGCAGGTTGATCAGCATCTGCTCGACGATGTCGCCCATGCGCAGCGTCTCGCGCACCGCATTGACCAGCGCCAGGCTCGGCGTGTCCAGCGCCGCCGGGTCGAGGTGGCGCGGGCGCACGCGGTCCTCGGGGGCGGCGCGGTCGGGCATGATGCGCGTGCAGAAGGCGGCCATCTGAGTGGTCAGCGGCAGGCAGGCGAGGCAGCGCACCGAGTTGTAGAGCACGTGGAAGGCGATCACCAGCTCCTGGGTGCGGAACGGCCAGCCGTCCACCCACTGCGCCAGCGGGCCGATCAGCGGCAGCACCAGCACGCAGCCGGCGACCTTGAACAGCAGGCTGCCCAGGGCCACCCGGCGGCCGGCGGCGTTCTGCGAGGTGGAACCGATCAGGGCGAGGATGCCGGTGCCCAGGTTGGCGCCCACCACCAGGCACAGCGCGACCTTCAGCGAGATCACCTTGGAGGTGGCGAGGGTCGCGGTGAGCAGCACGGCGGCCAGGCTGGAGTAGGAGATCATGGCGAACAGCGCGCCGGTCAGGGCGTCGAGCATGACGTCGCCGGTGAGGCTGGAGAACAGCACCTTCACGCCCTTGGCCTGGGTCATGGGTTCGGCGGCCTCGACGATCAGCTGCAGCGCCAGGATGATCAGGCCCAGGCCGATGAACACCCGGCCCAGCTGGCCCAGGCGCGTCTGCTTGCGGGTGAGGAAGAAGATCACCCCGAAGAAGATCAGCAGCGGCGACAGCCACGACAGGTCGAGGGTCAGCACCCGCGCCATCAGCGCCGTCCCGACGTCGGCGCCGAGCATGATCGCCAGCGCCGGGGCCAGCGCCATCAGCCCGCTGGCGACGAAGGAAGTGGCCAGCAGCGCGGTGGCGTTGCTGCTTTGCACCAGTGCGGTGACGCCGATGCCGGCGGCGAAGGCCAGCGGGCGTTTCTGTACGCTGCGGCTGAGGATGCGCCGCAGGTCGCTGCCGTACACCCGGAGGATGCCGGTGCGCACGATGTGCGTGCCCCACACCAGCAAGGCGACGGCGGAAAGCAGGTTGAGCAGTGTCAGCATGGCGGCCCCCCTCGTTACTGCGTGGCCGCCCAGGCGTGACTGCGCTGTGGGACGACTCTGGCCGATTTTTCTGTCATCTAATTGTCATGGTAGACCCCTGCGGTCCCTCGGGGGTTCGACAAGATGCTGATTCGTCGGGGTGTTTACCTTGAGTAAAGCCGTTGGGGCGGGGTTTTGCAGGGCGGCCCGGAAAATCGCGATCGTAAGCGGACCTTGTCCGCGATAGCCGGAAATATCGGCGCGATTCGCGGATAAGATCCGCTCCTACGCTGCGCCACCCGCACCATTTCCCTGTAGGAGCGCGCCCTGCGCGCGAATCGCGGGCAGGGCCCGCTCCTACAAGGGGTATCCGAACCACGGTTTCTCCCGGCCACCGCCGCGGGCTAGACTGCCCCGGACACATCGCCAGCGGAAACTCCAATGCCCAAGCGCCTTCTCGCCATCCTGCGCCTGTTCCTCGCCCTCGGCCTGATCCTGGGCCTGGGCGCCTGCGCCAGCCTGTTCGGCAACGACCCGCTGAAGATCGACCTGGTGGGCCTGGAGCCCCTGGCCGGGCAGGGCATGGAAGCGCGCTTCGCGGTCAAGCTGCGGGTGCAGAACCCCAACGACCGCGACATCGACTACGACGGCGTGGCCCTGGACCTGAGCATCAACGGCCGCCCGCTGGCCAGCGGGGTGAGCGACCAGCGCGGGCAGGTGCCGCGCTTCGGCGAGGCGGTGCTCAGCGTGCCGGTGAGCATCTCCGCCTTCCGCCTGGTGCGCCAGGCCTGGGGCCTGGGCAACGCGCCGCCGCGCCAGGGCATGCCCTACGAAATCAGCGGCAAGCTCGGCGGCGGCCTGTTCGGCACCGCTCGCTTCAGCGACAAGGGCACCCTGGAGTGGCCGGCCGGGGCGCCCTTGCCGACGCTCTAGGGCCTCCAGCCCTGGTCGAAGTAGATGCCGTGCTCGATGGACAGGGTCGGCGCCACCAGCTTGTAGCCTTCCTCGCCGCGCAGTTTGAGCAGCTTCACCCGTTCGACCTGGGGCTGGGTGAGGTCTTCCAGCTTCGCCCGGCTGGCCTTGCCCAGCAGCTCCGGGTTCTTGACCCAGTCCTGGACGTTGCGCGGGGTGATCTCGAAGGTGACCAGCCAACCCTTTTCCACCGCCGGGCCGAAGTCGTCCTTGTCCAGCTCGGAGACATCCTTGATCTCGTTGCTGAACCCATCGCTGTAGCAGAAGCCCTTGCGTTCGGGCTGGTAGGCGGCCTTGCCGGCGTCGGTGAGGCTGTAGGTCAGGCCATCCTTGCGCAGCAGGCCGACCTTGACGAAGGCGTCGAAGACGTCGGCGTTGCTGCTGTCGGGGGTGCCGGGCGTGCCGAGGGTCAGCGGGAACTGGCCGAACATTCCGGTGGCGCAGTGCGGCTGGTCGAGTTTCAGCGTCGCCAGCTTCTTCTCGATCTCGTCGTGGGAGGGAGTACCGCCGGAGCAGCCGGCGAGCAGGGCCAGCAGGAGGCCGGCCGCGGGGAGTTTGCGGAGCATGGGTTTTCCTCTTCCATGGAAAGTGAAACGGCCCCGTTCAGGGGCCGTGCGGATCATACCAGGGTCCCGGCCGTCACTGGCCGGGAATGTCCCGGCGCAGCTGCACCGGCTCGACCGGCTTGCGCCCGCGCGCCGTGCGCATGCGGATGTTCAGCGCTTCCACCGCCAGCGAGAAGGCCATGGCGAAGTAGACGTAGCCCTTGGGCACGTGGACCTCGAAGGCTTCGGCGATGAGCACGGTGCCGACCACGATGAGGAACGACAGCGCCAGCATCTTCAGCGACGGGTGCTTGTCGATGAAGTCGCTGATGGCGCCGGAGGCGAGCATCATCACCAGCACCGCGACGACGATGGCGGCGACCATCACCGGCACGTTGGAGACCATGCCCACCGCGGTGATCACCGAGTCCAGCGAGAACACGATGTCGATGATGGCGATCTGCACGATGGTGCCGAGGAAGCCGCCGAGCAGGCTCTTGGGCTGCTGTTCGGTCTCGTCCTCGCCTTCCAGGCCGTGGTAGATCTCGCTGCTGCTCTTCCACAGCAGGAACAGGCCGCCGAAGAACAGGATCAGGTCACGCCCGGAAATGCCCTGCTCGAACACCGTGAAGAGGTCGGCGGTCAGGCGCATCACCCAGGTGATCGACAGCAGCAGGAGGATGCGCGTGACCATCGCCAGGGCCAGGCCGAACAGCCGCGTGCGCGCCTGCATGGCCTTGGGCATGCGCCCCACCAGGATGGAGATCATGATGATGTTGTCGATGCCCAGGACGATCTCCAGGGCGGTCAGGGTGAGGAGCGCGACCCAGATTTCCGGGTTGGTCAGCCATTCCATTTACGGTTTTACCAGTCGTCAGTCGTTGAACAGGGGGAACAGCCCCAGCAGCAGGGCGGCGGCGAGGATAGCGAGACAGACCAGCACTGCCCAGCGCAGGGTGAAGCGCTGGTGGTCGCCGAAGTCCACCTTGGCCAGCCCCACCAGCAGGTAGGTGGAGGGCACCAGCGGGCTGAGCAGGTGCACCGGCTGGCCGACGATCGAGGCGCGGGCCATTTCCACCGGGGTTATGCCGTACTGCGCGGCGGCCTGGGTCAGCACCGGCAGCACGCCGTAGTAGAAGGCGTCGTTGGACATGAAGAAGGTGAACGGCAGGCTGACTAGCGCGGTGATGGTCGCAAGATACGGCCCCAGCGCCGGCGGAATCACCGCCAGCAGGCTCTTCGACATGGCCTCGACCATCCCGGTTCCGGAGAGGATACCGGTGAACACGCCGGCGGCGAAGATCAGCGAGACCACCGCCAGCACGTTCTCGGCATGGGCGCCGATGCGCTTCTTCTGCTCCAGGATGCACGGGTAGTTGACGATCATGGCGATGCTGAAGGCGATCATGAACAGCACCGGCATCGGCAGCAGCCCGGCGATCAGCGTGCCCATCAGCACCAGCGTCAGCGCGCCGTTGAACCACAGGAGCTTCGGCCGCCGCGCCTCGGGGTACTGCGAGACGCTGACCTCGGCCGCGTCCAGGTGCTCGCCGGGCAGGTGCAGCTGGCCCAGGCGCGCGCGCTCGCGCTTGCCGTAGGCCCAGGCGATGCCGAACACCGTCGCCAGGCCCGCGACCATCGCCGGGATCATCGGCACGAAGATGTCCGCCGGGTCCACGTGCAGGGCGCTGGCGGCGCGGGCGGTGGGGCCGCCCCAGGGGGTCATGTTGAGCACGCCGCTGGAGAGCATGATCAGGCAGGCCATCAGCAGCGGGCTCATGCCCAGGCGCTGGTACAGCGGCAGCACCGCGGCCACGCAGATCATGTAGGTGGTGGAGCCGTCGCCGTCGAGGGAGACGATCATCGCCAGCGCGGCGGTGCCCATCGACACCTTCAGCGGGTCGCCCTTGACCAGCCGCAGGATCTTGCGCACCGCCGGGTCGAACAGCCCCGAGTCGATCATGATGGCGAAGTAGAGGATGGCGAACATCAGCATCACCCCGGTCGGCGCCAGGGTGCGGATGCCGTCGAGCATCATCGGCCCCAGGCCGGCGGCGAAGCCGCCGAGCAGGGCGAAGGCGATGGGCACCAGGATCAGCGCGATGAGCGCCGAGAGGCGCCGCGTCATGATCAGGAGCATGAAGGTCGCCACCATGGCGAAGGCGAGCAGGGTCAGCATCGGGAGGGCCTCCGTCGGGGGTCAGCGCGGCGGCTGGCCGGGCAGGGACGGGGCGGGTCGGCGGTTCAAGCGTGTCATGGCATCACCCGTGTTGTTCTTGTGTGGATAACCCGCCGCCGGGCAGCGGAGGGGAGGGCGGATGCTAGGGGCTCAAGCTTTCAGCAGCCTTTCTTGGGAAAAACCGGCGATCGTCGGCGAAGGGCTGGTGTTTCTGGATGTTTCAGGGCGGGCTCTTCGTAGGATGGGTTGAGCCTTGGCGAAACCCATGCGGGCGTGGCGATGGGTATCGCTGCGCTCAACCCATCCTACGTCGGCGTTCCTCATGCCCCTGCGGGGCATTCCCCCGCCCCGTTGCGGTGCACCGCGGGAAAAACGCCGGATTCGCTTGAATCCCCCGCCCCGCCTGGGTTATCCATGCTTCGCCCTTTCGCTGAAGCCATGGATACGCCGTATGACTTTCCCAGTGCCAGCCCACCTTGCCGAAGGCGCCGACAAGCCCGCCGGCCGCATTCGCCAGAAGAACGAGGAAGTCATCCTCGCCGCCGCCGAAGAAGAGTTCGCCCGCCACGGCTTCAAGGGCACCAGCATGAACGCCATCGCCCTGCGCGCCGACCTGCCCAAGGCCAACCTGCACTACTACTTCAGCAACAAGCTGGGGCTCTACACCGCGGTGCTGGGCAACATCCTCGACCTCTGGGACAGCACCTTCAACCACCTGTCCGCCGAGGACGACCCGGCCACCGCCCTGGCCGGCTACATCCGCGCCAAGATGGAGTTCTCCCGCCGCCACCCGCTGGCCTCGCGCATCTTCGCCATGGAGATCATCAGCGGCGGGCAGTGCCTGAGCAGCCACTTCAACCAGGACTACCGCGCCTGGTTCCGCGGCCGCGCGGCGGTGTTCGAGGCCTGGATCGCCGCCGGCAAGATGGACCCGGTGGACCCGGTCAACCTGATCTTCCTGCTCTGGGGCAGCACCCAGCACTACGCCGACTTCGCCACCCAGATCGCCTTCGTCACCGGGCGCAAGCGCATGTCCCGGCAGGACTTCAACGACGCCGCCGACAACCTCATCCGCATCATCCTCAAGGGCTGCGGGCTGACGCCGCCGGCCACGGCATGAGCTTCACCCTCGCCGGCCCGGCCAGCTACGCCGAGGAAATCCGCAAGAGCCGCTTCACCTGCCTGGCCGCGCCCATCGCCAGCGAGGCCGAGGCCCAGGCCTTCCTCGCCGCCCACCGCGACGCCAGCGCCGGGCACAACTGCTGGGCCTGGAAGCTCGGCGCGCAATACCGCTTCAGCGACGACGGCGAACCCGGCGGCACCGCCGGGCGGCCGATGCTCGCGGCCATCGAGGGCCAGGCCATGGACCGCGTGGTGGTGCTGGTCAGCCGCTGGTTCGGCGGCATCAAGCTCGGCACCGGCGGCCTGGCCCGCGCCTACGGCGGCTGCGCGGCCAAGTGCCTGCAGGACGCCGCGCGCATCGAACTGGTGCCCAGCAGCCGCCTGGCCTTCGCCTGCGGCTTCGCCGAGCACGCACTGCTCAAGGCGCGCATCCTCGCCCTGGGCGCCGGCATCGAGGACGAAGCCTACGGCGCCGAGGGTGTGGATATCCGCCTGAGCCTGCCCGATGCCAAGGTCGAGGAGCTGCAACGCCTGCTCGGCGACCTCAGCCGCGGCCGCATCCAGGCCACCCGCCTCGACGACTGAAGGCAATTATCCCCAGGGCTTTTCCAGCGGACGCGGGTTTTTGTCCCCGGTTCCTGTGCGGCATCCTGTGGACAAACTGTGCCCCCTCCTTTCCAGGCCACGCCAGCCGTGGCCTGCATGGCATTGCGCAGAATTTGTGCAAACGGCGGAAAAGGCCGTTTTCGGCTATCCCCGGATAGCGTGGGCAAGGCTGTGGAAAAACTGTCGATGAAGGCTCCGGGAGCAGGCATTCCGGGGGCTGCGCGAGGCTGTACGTTTTTTGTTCTGTGACGGGCTGAAAGCCGCGCCAATCAAGGGCTTAGGCCAGGTCTTGATGCCTCGGAAAAGGGGCCTGGACAAGTTCGGTATAAGCCCTTGGCAAGCTGTGAATATCCTGGTGGAAAACTGTGCCATGGGCGGTACTTATGCAGGGCTGGGGAAGGAGCGGGGAGAAGCCGGTGGAATCGGGGTTTTCCACGGATGGGCGAATGGATTGCTCACAGAGGCCGTGGACAGTGTTGTGGATATCCTCTGGGGAAAACTGCCCATGCCAGAACCACCGCCGGCTGGCGAAAACTGTACGTTATTTGAGCAAAAAGCCCCGGAATTGCTGGGCTGCAGAAAGGTATCCACAAATCGGCGTCGCCAAAACGCGCCCCTGGAGGCTCCCTGTGGAAGCCTGCTGCCTGTGGACAGCGAAAACCGCTTTTCAACAGTGGATAACAGGAACGTAGGGCGAATAACCGTTCGCGGTTATACGCCGCTACACCGCCCTCATGCCCGGCCTCTGGTCCGAACCCGAAGCGCCCCTGGACAGGCGCTCCGAGGCCAGATCCGAGGCGCGCCCGGCGCCAAGGTCAAACGGCGTATAACGCGGAGCGTTATACGCCCTACGTCGTTACAACCGGAACTGCCCCATCTGCCGCTGCAGGTCGTCGGCCAGGCCGCGCAGGGCCTGGCATTGTTCGCGGCCCTGGTGCACCTCGCCGGTGGTGGCGCGGGCCAGGTCGGCGATGCCCTGGACGTTGCGGTTGATCTCCTCGGTGACCGCGCTCTGTTCCTCGGTGGCGGCGGCGACCTGGTGGTTGATGTCGCTGATGCGCTCCACCTGGTCGGCGATGGCGCCCAGCGAGGCGCCGGCGCGCTGGCTGGCGGCCAGGCCCTCGCCGGTGGCCGCCTGGCCGGACTGCATAGAGCCGACCGCCTGCTCGGCGCCCTGCTTGAGGCGCTGGATCATCGCCTGGATCTCGTCGGTGGAGCCCTGGGTGCGCCCGGCCAGGGTGCGCACCTCGTCGGCCACCACGGCGAAGCCGCGGCCCAGCTCGCCGGCGCGGGCGGCCTCGATGGCGGCGTTGAGCGCCAGCAGGTTGGTCTGCTCGGAAATGCCGCGGATCACCGCCAGCACCTGGTCGATGGTCGCCACCTGGGCCGCGAGGTCGCCCACGGCTTCCGCGGCCTGGCCGATCTCGGCGGACATGCGCTCGCCATGCTGCAGCGCGCCGCCCACCACCTGGCGCGCCTGGCCGGCTTCGCCGCGGGCCTGCTGCGAGGCGCTGGCGGCCTGCTCGGCGTTGCGCGCGATCTCCTGCACGGTGCTGCCCATCTCGTTCACCGCGGTGGCCACCATGTCGGTCATCTCCTGCTGGCGGCTGGCGTGTTCCGCGGTGTTATCCACAACCCGCGCCACCTCGGCCACGCTGCGCTGCAGTTGCTCGCTGGTGGCCAGCACCGCGCCGATCAGCTGGCGCTGGCCTTCGAGGAAGCGGTTGAAGCCGCGGGCCAGGTCGCCCAGCTCGTCGGCGCGGGCATCGTCCAGGCGGCGGGTCAGGTCGCCGCCGCCGGCGCCGATGTCCAGCAGCGCCGTGGTCACCTGGCGGATCGGCCGCACCAGGCCGCGGGCCAGCCATACCACCAGGCCCAGGCAGAGCAGCGCCACCGCCGCGCCGGCCAGGCCGGACAGGCGCAGGGCCTGGCGCGCGTCGGCGTAGACCTCGGCCTCCGGCACCTCGCTGACCAGCGTCCAGCCCAGGTCGCGCAGCGGCAGGCTGGCGGCCAGGTAGGTTTCGCCGTCGCGCTCGAAGCGGCTGCTCTGGAAGCCCGGATGGCCGAGCAACGCCTGCGCCGCGTCGCTGCCCACCAGGTCGGCCAGGGCCTTGCCCCGGGCCTGGGCCGGGTCGGGGTGGATCTGCACCTGGCCGTCGTTCTTCACCAGGTACACCCGGCCGGACTGGCCGAAGCGGAAGTCGCGGATCAGCCTGGACAGCTCGTCCATGCGCAGGCCCAGGCCGGCGATGCCCAGCAGCTTGCCGTCGCGCTCGACGCGGCGGTCGATGAACAGCGTGAGTTCGCCGCTGCCGACGTCGGTGTCGATATTCAGCACCTGCGGCCGGCCGCTGTCGACGAAGCGGAAGTACCAGGCGTCCTGCGGGTTGTCGCGGGACAGGGTGCGTTCCTTGCCCTTGTCGCTGTAGTAGGCGTCGCTGGCCTGGCTGGCGATGAGCGCGGCGAAGGCCCGCTGCGAGCTGCGGATGCCGCCCAGGTAGCGGACGAAGTCGGCCTGCCGCGCCGGGTCCTCGCCGGCGGCCAGCCAGTCCTGCACCAGGCTGTTGTCGGCGATGCCGGCGGCGGCGGTGAGCGGGCCGGTGAGCTGGCGCTCGAAGTCGTTGGCGATGGCCTGGATGCTCGCCGGCAGCGCCTGTTCGAGCAGGTAGCGCTCGCTCAGGCGGTTGACCAGCACGGCGTAGAGGCCGAGCACGATGAGCAGGCTGAGCAGCAGGGCGCTGCCCATGCTGAGGATGAGTTGGGTCTGGATGCTGCGAAGGCGCATGTTCTTGTTGTCCTCTTGGCACGCGGCGAATCCGTTCGCGGTGGGAGACGGGCGTAGGGAAGGGGCCGAAGAGGTTATCGGCGGGGCCGGGGAAAACTGTTGTCCCGTAGGTCAGGTTTTTTGGGTTGGCTGAGATGGCCGATGCGCCGGGCCCGGAGCACCCCGGACAGGCGCTTCGAGGCCGAATCCGGGGCGCGCCTGGGGTCGAGGTCAAACGGCGGATAACCGCGAACGGTTATTCGCCCTACGTATGGTTTGCCTCGCTGCACAGGGCTTTCCATTCGACGCCGCTGCGCGTGGTGCGCGGCGGGGCGTCCTGGTGGTAGCGGGCGATGACCTGGGCGGCCACGGCGATGGCCACTTCCAGCGGGCGCTTGCCGGGCACCTCGGGCAGGCCGATGGGGCAGTGCAGGGATTCGATGGCGGCTGGGGAAAAGCCGCGCTGCTCCAGGCGCATGTGGAAGCGCTGGGCCTTGGTCCGCGAGCCGATCATGCCGAGGAAGCCGGCGTCGCCGCGCTTAAGCACGGCCTCGGCCAGGGCGTAGTCCAGCGGGTGGTTGTGGGTCATGATCAGGTAGTAGCTGCCCGGCGCGGCCTTATCCACAGCCTCCAGCGGGTCGTCCAGTAGGTTGCAGCGCACCCCTGTGGGTAACTCGGCGGGGAATTCCGCGGCGCGGCTGTCCACCCATTCCAGGCGCAGCGGCAGCCCGGCCAGCAGCGGCGCCAGGGCGCGGCCGACGTGGCCGGCGCCGAACAGCAGCACCTGCGGCCCGCGCACCGCGAAGCATTCGAACAGCAGGCTGGCGCGGCCGCCGCAGCACTGGCCCAGGCGCGCGCCGAGGGGGAAGTGCTCCAGGCTCTGCGCGTCCTTGCCGGCCAGCAGCAGCTGGCGCGCGTGCTCGGTGGCGGCCAGTTCCAGGTGGCCGCCGCCGATGGTGTCGTAGCAGGCGTCGGCGGTGACCAGCATCTTGCAGCCGGCCTCGCGCGGGGTGGAGCCCTGCACGCCGATGACGGTGACCAGCACGTAGGGCTCGGCGCCGTCGCGCAGGCGGGCGATGGCGTCCATCCAGGTGGGGGTCATGGGGTGGGCTCCTGGGGTGGTGGGCTGCTGGCGTTGGTTGGATGTTTCTGTGCTGGCGGGGAGCTGGGTTCCCTCTCCCCAGCCCTCTCCCTGAAGGGAGAGGGGGCTGCTTCGGTGTGGCGGGAAAGCAATGGCGCTGGAGATTTATCCACAGTTTCCGGCTGGCTCCGTTGTTTCGCTTCACGCGAAACGGTCCCCTCTCCCTCCGGGAGAGGGCTAGGGTGAGGGCATGCCGCGTCTTCCAGCGAACCATCCACAGCCCACCCCTTCAACGCCTCGCACGCCCACAACACCCGCTCCGGCGTAGCCGGCGTATCCAGCGCCGGGCTCACCCGGTAGTCCGCCAGGCTGGCGATGGCGTCGCGCAGGGCCGACCACACCGAGATGGCCAGCATGAACGGCGGCTCGCCCACGGCCTTGGACAGGTACACGCTGTCTTCCTCGTTGGGCCGGTCGAACAGGGCCACGCGGAAGTCTTCCGGCACGTCGCTCACCGCCGGGATCTTGTAGGTCGCCGGCCCCGTGGTGAGCAGGCGGCCCTTGGCGTCCCACTTCAGTTCCTCGCTGGTCAGCCAGCCCATGCCCTGGACGAAACCGCCCTCGATCTGGCCGATGTCGACGGCCGGGTTCAGGCTGCGGCCCACGTCGTGGAGGATGTCCACCCGCAGCAGGCGGTATTCGCCGGTCAGGCTGTCTACTTCCACCTCGGACACCGCCGCGCCATAGGCGAAGTAGAAGAACGGATGGCCCTGGCCGGTCTCGCGGTCGTAGTGGATCTTCGGCGTGCGGTAGAAGCCGGTGGCCGACAGCTGCACCCGCGCGAAGTAGGCGGCCTGTACCACCTCGGCGAAGTCCAGCGCCTTGTCCCGGACTTGCACCTGGCCGTGGGCGAAGCGCACTTCCTGGGGCGTCACGCCCTCGCGCGCGGCGAGGAATTCCGCCAGCCGCGCCTTCAGCGTGCGGGCCGCGTCGCGGGCGGCCATGCCGTTCAGGTCGGTGCCGCTGGAGGCCGCGGTGGGCGAGGTGTTGGGCACCTTGTCGGTGCGCGTGGCGGTGATCGCCACGCGCTCCAGCGGCACCTGGAATTCCTCGGCGACTATCTGCGCCACCTTAACGTTCAGGCCCTGGCCCATCTCGGTGCCGCCGTGGTTCAGCTGGATGCTGCCGTCGGTGTACAGGTGGACGAGCGCGCCGGCCTGGTTCAGGTGCTGGGCGGTGAAGCTGATGCCGAATTTCACCGGCGTCAGCGCCAGGCCGCGCTTGAGTATTGGGCTGGCTGCATTGGAGGCAGTGATGGCGGCGCGGCGGGCGCGATAGTCGCTGCTGGCTTCCAGGCGTTCGATCAGCTCGCCCAGCAGGTTGTGTTCCACGCGCTGGTGGTAGGGCGTGAGGTCGCGGCCGCTGCCGCCGTAGAGGTTGAGCTTGCGCACGTCCAGCGGGTCCTGGCCGACGGTGCGGGCGATGTCGTCCATGGCGCGTTCGATCAGCATCATCCCCTGGGGCCCGCCGAAGCCGCGGAAGGCGGTGTGCGAAACGATGTTGGTGAAGCTGCGGTAGCCGGCCACGGCCACGTCGGGGATGAAGTAGGCGTTGTCGGCGTGGAACATGGCGCGGTCGACGATGGCGTCGGAGAGGTCCGGCGAGTGGCCGCAGTCACCCACCACTTCCAGTTGCGCGGCGAGCAACCGGCCCTCGGCGTCGAAGCCCACGTGGTAGCGGTTGTGGAAGGGGTGGCGCTTGCCGGTGGCGCGCATGTCGTCGGCGCGCGGCAGGCGCAGCTTCACCGCGCACCCGGCCTTGCGCGCCAGCAGCGCGGCCAGGCAGGCCCAGGGCGCGGCCTGGGTTTCCTTGCCACCGAAGCCGCCGCCCATGCGTCGCACTTCCACGGTGACCTTGGCCAGGGGAATGGCCAGCACCTCGGCCACCAGCTTCTGCACTTCGCTGGGGTGCTGGCTGGAGGTGAACACGAACATGCCGCCGTCGTCCGTGGGCTGAGCCATGGACACCTGGCCTTCGAGGTAGAAGTGCTCCTGGCCGCCGACGAACTGGCTGGCCTGCAGCACGTAGGGCGCGGCGGCCAGACCGTGCTCGACGTCGCCGCGGCGCATGAAGTGCGGCGGGCGCACGAAGCGTTCCTCGGCCTTGGCTTGCAGCGGGTCCAGCAGCGGCTGTTCCTCGGCGTATTCCACCTTGGCCAGGCGCACGGCGCGGCGGGCCTGCAGCTGGGTTTGCGCGGCCACGGCGAACAGCGCCTGGCCGTGGTACTTCACCCGTTCGCCGGCCAGCAGCGGGTCGCCGGGGAACACCGGGCCGATGTCGGTGTGGCCGGGCACGTCGTCCAGGGTCAGCACGGCGACCACGCCGGGGGCGTTGCGCACAGCCTCCAGGTCCAGCTTGTGGATAACTCCGCAGGCGATGTCCGTGAGGCCGACGGCGGCGTGCAGCAGCTCGCGCGGTTCCTTGATGTCGTCGACGTAGCGCGCCGCGCCGCTGACGTGCAGCTCGGCGCTGTCGTGGGGCCGGGCCTGGCCGGCGCTGCGGGTTTCGCTGGCGCCGCCGTTGGCGGCCAGGGGAGGCAGGCTACGCATGGCGCACCTCCGCAGGGGTTGCCGTGTATTCCACTAATGCGCGTTGCAGCAGGTTCTGCGCCACCTTCAGGCGATAGGCGGCGCTGGCGCGCAGGTCGTCGATGGGCTGGAAGTCCTCGGCCAGGGCGGCCTGGGCCGCGGCCACGGCGGCGGCGTCGAACGCCCGGCCGCTCAGCGCGGCCTCGCTGCGGCGGCCGCGTAGCGGGGTGGCGGCCATGCCGCCGCAGGCCAGGCGTGCCTCGCGCACCAGGCCCCGCTCGTCGAAGTCCAGGCGCAGGGCCAGGCACACGGCGGAAATGTCGTCGTCGCGGCGCTTGGAGACTTTGTCCACACGGAACAGCTGGCCTTCCCTCAACCTGGGGATAACTATCGCCTCGATGTATTCCCCCGGCTGCAGCACGCTCTGCCGGTAGCCGGTGAAGAAGCCATCGATGGGCACCTCGCGCACCTGCCTGGCGCGGCGCAGACGCAGCCGCGCATCCAGGGCCAGCAGCACCGGCGGCATGTCGCCGATGGGCGAGGCGTTGGCGATGTTGCCGCCGAGGCTGCCGCGCTGGCGGATCTGCAGCGAGCCCAGGCGTTCCAGCAGCTCGGGCACGCCGGGGAAGGCGCGCAGCGCGTCCGTGCAGTCGGCATAGGGCCGCGCGGCGCCGATCAGCAAGTGATCGGGGTATTCCTCCAGGCGGCGCAGCTCGGCCACGCGCTCCAGGTGGATCAACTGCGGGAAGCGCTTCAGCGCCTGGGTCGCTTCCAGGGCCAGGTCGGTGGCGCCGGCCACCAGGCGCGCCTGTGGATAGTTCATCAACAGGGTGTCCAGCTCTTCCAGCGTGGTGGGCAGCCAGGCGTGCTGTTCGCCGTCGTCCAGGCTGGCACCGGCGGGCAGGGCGCGCAGGCGTTCGGCGGTGGCGCGTTCGGCGTCGCTGAAGCGATCCCCGTGCGTGTCGCCGGCGATGTGCCGGGCGGCTTCGAGGATCGGCCGGTAGCCGGTGCAGCGGCACAGGTTGCCGGAAAGGGCCGTCAGCGCGCTCTCGCGGTCGTGGGCGCAGGCCGCGTGGCGCCAGGCGAACAGCGACATGACGATGCCCGGGGTGCAGAAGCCGCATTGCGCGCCGTGGCAGTCGACCATGGCCTGCTGCACCGGGTGCAGGCGTTCGCCTTCGGCGAGGCTTTCCACCGTCAGCAGCTGGCGCCCGTGCAGCGAGCCCAGCGGGGTGATGCAGGCGTTCACCGCGCGGTAGCGCAGGCCCTCGCCGTCGGGTTCGGCGAGCACCAGGGTGCAGGCGCCGCAGTCGCCGGAGGCGCAGCCTTCCTTGGTGCCGGTGCGCCCCAGTTGGGTGCGCAGGTAGTCGAGCAGGCTCGTTTCCGGCGCCAGGCCGTCCACCTGGCGCAGCTCGTCGTCGAGCAGGAACTGGATCATGCGTAACCTCGCTGGAGCGCGCTCGCGACGCCTGCCGGGTGCGGGCCTGACGCGGCGGAAAAGCTGTCCATATGGTCAGGTAATGCACGAACTCTGCCAGCCGAAAGGGCCGGCTCCATGAGCAAAGCATAGGCTTGCGGCGCTTTTTGACCAGCTGGCCAGGAAACTGCTTCGGCCCCCGCCACTGGTGAAGCCCGCCCATGCCCACAGCCCCTGGCGGCCGTGCTTACAGGCCTCAGGCGGAGCGCTGCGGTGTGAACGCTTTTCGTAGGATGGGTTGAGCTTGCGAAACCCATGCGGTTGCGGCGATGGGTATCGCTTCGCTCAACGCCATCCTACGACGGTGCTGCTTCAGGGATAGGCCATGGTCGGCGCCGGCATGTCCGCTGCGGCTGATGGCTTGCGGGCTGCCGTTGGTCGGGAAGATGCTCTTCGCCCAGGATGCGCTGGTCTACCTCGTTCGCGCGGTTAGCCCCGGTGTCCCTGGGGCAGCCGTGGAAGGCCGGGCACCGAGCTGTCACGAGGCGGTCGTGTCGGTTGTGCAGGATGGAGGATGGCATCGCTCATCGATAGCGGTGCTCTTCCTTTTATAAGTCCACTGATAGAGAAAGCCAATTTGTTTGATGGCCTAAATCAATGGGCCATCCGGGCTAATAGTGGATAATCTTGCCCACGTCGAATTTCATAACCAATTCGATCAACCCATCTCTACGAGGAATGCCGAATGAACCTGATCAACACCCAAGTCCAACCGTTCAAGGTCAACGCCTTCCACAACGGCAAGTTCATCGAAGTCACCGAGCAGTCCCTGAAGGGCAAGTGGTCGGTCCTGATCTTCATGCCGGCAGCCTTCACCTTCAACTGCCCGACCGAGATCGAAGACGCCGCCAACAACTACGCCGCCTTCCGCGACGCTGGCGCCGAAGTCTACATCGTCACCACCGACACCCACTTCTCCCACAAGGTCTGGCACGAAACCTCCCCGGCCGTGGGCAAGGCCCAGTTCCCGCTGATCGGCGACCCGACCCACCAGCTGACCAACGCCTTCGGCGTGCACATCCCGGAAGAAGGCCTGGCCCTGCGCGGCACCTTCGTGATCAACCCGGAAGGCGTGATCAAGACCGTCGAGATCCACAGCAACGAGATCGCCCGTGACGTGTCCGAGACCCTGCGCAAGCTGAAAGCCGCCCAGTACACCGCCGCTCACCCGGGCGAAGTCTGCCCGGCCAAGTGGAAAGAAGGCGAGAAGACCCTGGCTCCCTCCCTGGACCTGGTCGGCAAGATCTAAAAACGGCCGGGAGGCTGTTGCGCAGCGCTGATGCTGCGTTGCGAGCAGGTGGGGCCGCCTAGGACGGGCTTGTCATTTACAGCTCGTAAACTCCGCGCCCGCGCCTGGTCGCGCCTTGCCTGAGCGCTTGCTCACGACGTCTCCCAATCCGTTTTGCGCAATACCCCAAGGGTGCCGCCGGCACCCTTCCTACCCAAGCCCAAAGCGTGCCGTAGGGCGGGCCATCGTGCCTGCCGGGGAACCCTTTTGCCCGAATTTCGTAGGAGCTGAATTCATGTTGGACGCCAATCTTAAGACCCAGTTGAAGGCCTACCTGGAAAAGGTCACCCAGCCGTTCGAGATAGTCGCGTCCCTCGATGACAGCGACAAATCCCGCGAGCTGAGCGAACTGCTGCACGACATCGTCGGCCTGACCGACAAGATCACCCTGCGCGAAGACGGCAGCGACGAACGCAAGCCGTCCTTCTCGCTGAACCGCCCGGGGGCGGACATCGGCCTGCGTTTCGCCGGTATCCCCATGGGCCACGAATTCACCTCCCTGGTGCTGGCCCTGCTGCAGGTCGGCGGCCACCCGTCCAAGCTCGAGGCCGAAGTCATCGAGCAGGTCAAGGGCATCCAGGGCCGGTTCGAGTTCGAAACCTACTTCTCGCTGTCCTGCCAGAACTGCCCGGACGTGGTCCAGGCGCTGAACCTGATGGCGGTGCTCAACCCCAACATCCGCCACGTCGCCATCGACGGCGCGCTGTTCCAGGACGAGGTGGAAAAGCGCCAGATCATGTCGGTGCCGAGCATCTACCTGAACGGCGAAGTCTTCGGCGCGGGCCGCATGGGCGTGGAGGAAATCCTCGCCAAGATCGACACCGGCGCCGCCGCTCGCGAAGCCGAGAAGCTGGCCGCCAAGGAAGCCTTCGACGTGCTGGTGGTGGGCGGTGGCCCGGCTGGCGCCTCGGCGGCCATCTACGCTGCGCGCAAGGGCATCCGCACCGGCGTCGCCGCCGAGCGCTTCGGCGGCCAGGTGCTGGACACCATGGCCATCGAGAACTTCATCTCGGTGAAAGAGACCGAAGGCCCGAAACTGGCCCGCGCGCTGGAAGAGCACGTGAAGCAGTACGAGGTCGACATCATGAACCTGCAGCGCGCCAGCGCGCTGGTCCCGGCGAAGAATGCCGGCGAGCTGCACGAAGTGAAGTTCGAGGGCGGCGGCAGCCTCAAGGCCAAGACCGTGATTCTCGCCACCGGCGCCCGCTGGCGCGAGATGGGCGTGCCCGGCGAGCAGGAATACAAGGCCAAGGGCGTGTGCTTCTGCCCGCACTGCGACGGCCCGCTGTTCAAGGGCAAGCGCGTGGCGGTGATCGGCGGCGGCAACTCCGGCGTCGAGGCGGCCATCGACCTGGCCGGCATCGTCGCCCACGTGACCCTGCTGGAGTTCGACAGCAAGCTGCGCGCCGACGCCGTGCTGCAACGCAAGCTGTACAGCCTGCCGAACGTGGACGTGATCACCAGCGCGCTGACCAGCGAAGTGAAGGGCGACGGCCAGAAAGTCACCGGCCTGGTCTACAAGGACCGCAACTCGGAAGAGTTCAAGTCGGTGGAGCTGGAGGGCATCTTCGTGCAGATCGGCCTGCTGCCGAACACCGAGTGGCTCAAGGGCAGCGTCGAGCTGACCCCGCGCGGCGAGATCATCGTCGATGCGCGCGGCGAGACTTCGCTGCCGGGTATCTTCGCCGCCGGTGACGTGACTACGGTGCCGTACAAGCAGATCGTGATTGCGGTGGGCGAGGGGGCGAAGGCTTCGTTGTCGGCCTTCGATCACCTGATCCGTAGTTCTGCGCCGGCCTGATGACCTTGCGCTAGTAAAAACGCCCGGTTCACTTGAGTGAGCCGGGCGTTTTTCTTTGTGGGTGTTTGGCCGGGGGTCGATGGGGTTCGGGGGTGAGTTGGGTTCCCTCTCCCCAGCCCTCTCCCTGAAGGGAGAGGGGGCTAGTTCGTGCCGAGAGATGGAAGGGTTTCAGCCGGACACCTCCGGCGTCGCCGGCTGACTCTAAAACACCCAGCCCTGCCCAACGGTCCCCTCTCCCTTCAGGGAGAGGGTTAGGGAGAGGGCCGCGGCATCCCCGTCACGCCAGAAATCACCGCCGAACACCTTCTCCCCGTAGGAGCGAGCTTGCTCGCGAACAGCTTGGCACCGGACCCCGACAGGTTCGCGAGCAAGCTCGCTCCTACGAAAAGCCTCCAGCCTCCAGCCTCCAGCCCGCAAGCATCAAAGAATCGGCGAAACCAACCGCGCCACCCGCATCCCCAACTGCTGCAACTGCCCGCTGCGCTCCGTGCCCAGCTCCACCGCCTGCTCGAAATCCGCCAGCAGCATGCTCTCCACGTCGCGGGCGAAGGCTTCGTCCACCGTCACCAGCATGATCTCGAAGTTCAGCCGGAACGAGCGGTTGTCCAGGTTGGCGCTGCCCACCGCGGCGCAGTCGTGGTCCACCAGCACCACCTTCTGGTGCAGGAAGCCCGGCTGGTAGCGGTACACCTTCACCCCGGCGCGCACCGCGTCCTGGGCATAGAGGCTGGAGGCGGCGTAGACGGTGCGGTGGTCCGGGCGCGAGGGCAGCAGGATGCGCACGTCCACGCCGCGCAGCACGGCCAGGCGCAGGGCCGAGCTGACCGCCTCGTCGGGGATGAAGTACGGGGTGGTTATCCACACCCTTTCGCTGGCCGCGTTGATCATCTCGACGAAGAACAGCGAGCAGGTTTCCTGCTTGTCCGCCGGGCCGCTGGCCAGCACCTGGCAGATCACCCCCTGCTCGTCGTAGCTGTCCGGCAGCAGCAGGGTGGGCAGGGCGTGGGTGGCCCAGAACCAGTCCTCGGCGAAGCACTCCTGCAGGCAGGCCACGGCCGGGCCGCGCAGTTCCACGTGGGTGTCGCGCCAGGGCGACAGCGGCGGCTTCTCGCCCAGGTATTCGACGCCGACGTTGTGCCCGCCGACGAAGCCGCGCAGGCCGTCGACCACCACCACCTTGCGGTGGTTGCGGAAGTTCAGCTGGAAGCGGTTGATCGCCCCGTGCCCGGTGCTGAAGGCCTGCACCTGCACGCCGCCGGCGCGCAGGCGTTCGACGTAGCGCCCGGGCAGGCCGTGGCTGCCGATGGCGTCGTAGAGCAGGAAGACTTCCACGCCGTTGGCCGCGCGCTCCAGCAGCAGCTGCGCCAGGCGCTGGCCGAGGGCGTCGTCGCGGACGATGAAGAACTGCACCAGCACTACCTGCCTGGCCTGGGCGATGGCCTCGAAGATGGCGTCGAAGGTGGCTTTGCCGTTGACCAGCAGGCGCACGTGATTGTTCGCCAGGGTCGGCATGCGCGCCAGCGCGGTCAGGGCCTTGAGCGCCTTGTAGTTCTCCGACTGGCTTGCCGTCAGGGCCTCTTCCACCCAGGGCCGCCAGTCCAGCTCGGCGGCGGCCAGGTGCATCTCCTCGTTGGCCTGGCGCCGCGCGCCTATGTAGGCGTCGAAGCGGCTGCGGCCGAACACCAGGTAGGGCAGCAGGGTGAGCAGCGGCATGAACACCAGGGAAATGGCCCAGGCGATGGCGCCCTGCGCGGTGCGCACGGTGAGCACCGCGTGGACGGCGGCGACCACGCCGAGGATCTGGATGGCCACCAGGAAATGGGCGATGTAGGCGGAGTAATGCATGCGCGCGAACGAGTCCTTCTGCCGTGCGTGTTAGCGCAGCTTAGCCTCGCTCGGGGGGCCGCGGCCATCCCGGCAGTTCGCCACGCCAGGTTTCGTAGGCCTTGCCCAGGCGCAGCACGCTCATGGGGGACTCCGGTAGGGAACCATGGCACGACCCTGGCCTATTGCGGGGGAAAGCGGCGTAGGGCGAATAACGCTCCGCGTTATCCGCCGTTTGGCCTTGGTTGCCGAACGGGGGATTCAACTGGGTGACTTTGGGAGAGGCCGGTGGTTTTGGGGGGCTGGCCCGCCCGTGGTTCCCTCTCCCCAGCCCTCGGCTGCGCGCCCCGCCCTGAAGGGAGAGGGGGCTAGTCCGTGCCGAGATGAGCATGGCTTTAGCTGGAAACCGCAGAATTGCCGGCTAACGCCGAAACATCAGCATCTGCCCAACGGTCCCCTCTCCCTTCAGGGAGAGGGTTAGGGAGAGGGCGCTCTTCAGGATAAGCACCGAAGCTACCGGCAGAACGCTGTTCGCGAGCAAGCTCGCTCCTACGAAGAGCAAAGAGCGCGACTCAGGGCCGCGGCACCAACGCCGGCAACAACTGCCGCGAAATCGCCTCGCGCACCGCCGGCAGCAGCGTCGCATTGCCGCCCAGCATCTCCTCCACCAGCCGGCGCAGGGCCATGGAGCGTTCGGGGGTAAGGGCGCGCACCGCGTATTCGCAGGCCTGTTCCGCGGTGACGTCCGGCGGAACGGCGAAGCCCAGCGCCTGCAGGCGTTCGCGGAAATCGTCCTGGTCGATCAGGTCGGCGTGCATCATCGCGGAGTCCTCCGTGAGGTTGGGCTTCCCTGGATTCTCGGAACAGCGCCGGCCGGGCGCAAGCACCCGGCCGGCGGAGTGTCCTTCACAGGCAAGAGCAGGTCGTTTTCCGACCGGGACGGCCCGCGACCGGCTTTAGTTCAGGCCCAGCTTGCCGCGCAGGGTCGAAAGGTCTTCCGCCAGGGTGTTGACCGGCCCGGCCAGGGCCTTGCGGTCCTTGGCGCTGAGCTTGTCGTAGGTCTGGTAGCCGCCGTCCTTGGTCTTGTACTTGGCGAGGATGCCGTCGACCGTGGCGAAGTTCTTCTCCACCTTGGCGACGAAGGCCGGGTCCTGCTTGGCCAGTTGCGGGCGGAACAGCTCGACGATCTTCTTGGCGCCGTCGACGTTGCCCTGGAAGTCGTACAGGTCGGTGTGGCTGTAGCGGTCCTCCTCGCCGCTGACCTTGGTCGCGGCCACTTCCTCCATCAGCGCGGCGGCGCCGCCCACTACCTTCTCCGGCGGGAAGGGCAGGCCTTCCACGCGCTTGCGCAGCTCGTGCACGTCGGCCATCAGCTTGTCGGCCAGCGGGCCCAGGCCCTCGGTGCTGTTCTTGCTGAACAGGCCGTACTCGATGCGGTGGAAGCCGGTGAAGTCCGGGGCGTCGACCTTCTTCTCGTGGTCGTCCTCGCGGGAGTCGATGGCGCTGTCCAGGTCGCTGAACAGCTCGGCCACCGGTTCGATCGACTCATAGAACACGCGGGTCGGCGCGTAGAGCTTCTTCGCCGTGGCCAGGTCGCCCTGCTTCACCGCGTCGGTGAACTGCTGGGTGCGCTTGACCAGCTCGTCGAGGTTGTCGGTGACATAGAGCTTGTAGTCGGCGATGGGGCCGACCAGGTCCAGCGGCGAGCCGGTGGCGGCGAAGGTGGCCAACGGCGCGGCGAGCAGGCCGAGGCTGAACAGCAGGGCGAGGGAGGTGCGTTTCATGTCCGATGGCTCCAGTGCGTTGTCGTCGTTCAGGCCAGCAGGCTGCGGCCGAGGAAGTCGTCCGGCCCGGTGACCCCCGGCAGGACGAAGAAGTAGCCGCCGCCTTGGGGCTTCAGGTATTCCTCCAGCGGCTCGCCGTTCAGGCGCGTCTGCACGGCGATGAAGCCGCGCGCCAGGTCCGCCTGGTAGCAGATGAACAGCAGGCCCATGTCCAGTTGGCCGTTGCTGGCCGCGCCGTTGGAGTAGTTGAACGGCCGGCGCAGGATGAGGTTGGCCTGGCTCTGCGCGGTGCGCGGGTTGGCCAGACGGATGTGGGCGTCCAGCGGCGTGCGCTTGCCCTCGGGGTCGCGGGCGTAGTCCGGCACGTCGGTTTCCACCCGGCCGTCGTGGGGCGCGCCGCTGGCCTTGATCCGGCCGATGATGCTTTCCTGCTCCTGCAGCGGGGTGCGGTCCCAGCGTTCGACGAAGTTGCGGATGATGCGCACCGCTTGGTAGCTGCCGCCCGCCGCCCAGGCCGGCTCGCCGCTGCCGGGCTGCACCCAGACGATGCGGTGCATGGCCGCCTCGTCGCTGGAGTCGGGGTTGGCCGAGCCGTCGCGGAAGCCCAGGAAGTTGCGCGCGCTTTCGGTGGGCTGGCCGGGGCGGCTGGGCTGCACCGGCACGCTGCCTTCCTGCTTCCAGCGCACCAGCAGCAGGTCCGGGGTGTTCTTCACGATATCGCGCAGCGCGTGGATGTTGGTGTCCGGGGTGTTGGCGCAGAACTGCAGGCACAGGTCGCCGTGGCAGCGCGCCGGGTCCAGGGCGTCGTTGGGGAAGCCGGCCATGGGTTGCAGGTGGCGTGGCTTGCGCGCCGCCAGGCCGAAGCGCTCGTCGAACAGCGAGTCGCCCACCGAGACGGTGACGGTCAGGTTGTCCGGGATCACCACCGGGCCGAGGATGCCCGAGTCCAGCGGCGGCAGCTTGGGGTCGACCTGCTGCACCGCCCCGCCGGCCATGAGGAAGCGGATGCGCTCGTCGAGCACCCGGAACAGCCGCTCCAGGCCGGCGCGGTCGCTGGCCAGCACGTCGAAGGCGACGATCATCCCGGCCGCCGGGCGCGGCGTGACTATGCCCGGCTGGTGGCGGCCGAACCAGGCGTTGCGCTCCTGGGTGCGTTCGCTGGCCGGCGCATGGGTGACGGCCGCGGTGTCGGCGGCCCGCGCCGGGCCCGCCAGGCTGGCGCCGGCCAGGGCCACGCCGGCGGCGCCGAGGCCGAGCAGCACGCGGCGGCGTTGGGCGTTGGCGGGGCTGTCGTCGTCGTTACGGTGCATCGGTACTTCCTCGGATCAGGGTTGGGCCAGGCCCAGGGCCGGCGCCACGGCGTCCAGCGCCTCGGCCAGGCGGGCGGCCGCGGCGGCCAGCTGCTGGCGCTGGGCGGCCGTGACCTGGTCGTAGGGCCTGCCGGCCAGTTGCACGAGGCCGGCGTCGAGCGCCGCGGCGGCGGCGTCCAGGCGCGCGGGCAGTTCGGCGGCCTTGCGTTGCAGCAGCGGGCGCAGCAGGTCGATGACCTTGCGCGCGCCTTCCAGGTTGGCGGCGAAGCCGGCCAGGTCGCTGTGGCTGTAGCGTTCCTCGTCGCCGTTCACGCGTTGCTCGGCCAGGTTGCGCAGCAGCCGCGCGGCATTGCCGGAGAGCTGTTCGGGCGGCAGCGACTGGGCCATGAGGGCGTCCTTCAGGGTGGCGACGTCGGCCTGCAGTTGCGTGGCGACCGGCGCCAGGCCGGCGGTCGAGTCCTGGGCGAACAGGCCGTACTCGATGCGGTGGAAGCCGCCGAAGGCCGGGTCTTGCTCGCGCTGTTCGAAGGCGTCGGCGCGCGGGGCGATGCGGTTGTCCAGCTCGGCCAGGCGCTGCGCGCTGGCGGCGATGCGCTGGTAGGCGGCGCGGCCTTCCAGGTAGTGCGTGCGGGCGCCGCCGAGGTCGTTGGCTTCCAGGGCCTGGCGCAGGGCGTCCAGGGCGCGTTGCAGCTGGCGCGACTGGACGGCCAGGTAGACGCGGTATTCGGCCAGCGGGGCGACGAAGTCCAGCAGCGGCGAGCGCGCCTGCTGGGCGGCGCTGGCGGCCGCGCTGGGGGTGACGTGCAGGCTGCCGTGGGGGTTGCTGAGCAGGCCGCAGGTGACCTGGTAGTCGCCGGGGGCGAGGTAGGCCGAGAGCGACTGGTTCATGCCCGGGGCGATGTTCTCGCGTTCCTCCACCACCATCACGCCGTCGAGGATTTCCCACTCCACCGCGCGGTCGGAGCGGTTGAGGATGCGGAAGCGCGCCTGCCCGGCCGGCACGCTCAGGGCGTTGGGTTGGCAGCCGTGGGGCAGCACCGTGACCTGCACTTCGTCGTTTTCCAGCTTGGCCTGGTGGGCGTGGCGCGCGGCGTAGTAGAAGGCCGCCGCGGCGAGCACGGCCAGGGCCGCCGAGGCCGCCACCGCGGCGTTGAGCAGCAGGCGGCGGGCGCCCACCGGCGGCTGGGGTTCCGGCAGGCTCATTCGGCGGTGCTCCGGGCAGGGGCCGCGGGGCGCGGCGGCAGGAAGAACAGCGTCAGGCTCAGCGCCAGGTAGGCCAGCCAGGCGCCAAGGGTGCTCAGGGTGGGGCTCTGCTGGTAGCCGAACAGCCCGGCCAGCAGCGAGCCCAGGGCGCCGTCCTCGGGCAGGCTGGCGCCGCTGTCCCACAGGGGCGCCTGCAGCAGGTTCCAGACCCCGGCCTCGTGCAGCGAGCGCACCGCGTTGGCGAGGATGCCGGCGGCCACCACCAGGATGAACAGCCCGGTCCAGCGGAAGAAGCGCGCCAGGTTCAGGCGCACGCCGCCGCTGTAGATGCCGTAGCCCAGGGCCACCGCCAGCGCCAGGCCGAGCAGCGCCCCCAGCGGCGCGCCGGGGCCCTCGCTCTGCTGGAACACGGCGAGCAGGAAGAACACCGTCTCCAGGCCTTCGCGGGCCACGGCGAGGAACACCATGGCGATCAGCGCGTAGCCCTGGTGGCGGGAGTGGAAGGCCTGGTCCAGCGCGGCCTGCAGTTCGCCCTTGATGGAGCGCGCCATCTTGCGCATCCAGAACACCATGGAGGTGAGGATGGCCACCGCGGCCAGGCCCACCAGGGCCTCGAACAGTTCCTGCTGCTTCTGCGGGAATTCGGCGCTGGCCAGCTCCAGCCCGGCGCCGACGAACAGCGCCAGGGCGGCGGCGAGGAACACCCCGATCCACACCGCCGGCATCCAGTGCGCGCGCCCGGTGCGGCGCAGGTAGCTGGCGATGATGCCGACGATGAGCGCGGCCTCCATGCCCTCGCGGAGCATGATCAGGAAGGGGACCAGCATGGTTTCACCTGGGGCAGGGCCGCGCGGCGCGGGGGGCGGCGGCGGCTGAGAATGCAAACAAGAAGGATTATCGATGTCGTTGCCTTAAGGATTGCTTAAGGGGCCGTGCCTAGTTTCGTTGCCTGTCCGCGGCGGATACGCGCACGTCGTTTTCGGCAAACCCGAAGTTGGCGAAGTAGCCACACTGGAGCCATACCGCTGCGGTCGATACCGAAGTAGGTGCTTGTCACACTGGGAGCCTTGACGGCTCGCTTTCGTCCCCTGTCGTGCGTCGGGCGCGGTGGGGGATTTTTTTTCGCTCGTCGTGGCCGGCTTTTCGTAGGATGGGTATCGCTGCGCTCGACACCATCCTACGGCGCTCCTCCTGCACCTTGCAGGGGAGGGGCGGCGTAGGAGCGGATCTCATCCGCGAATCGCGCCGATATGTCCGGCTATCGCGGACAAGGTCCACTCCTACAGGGGGAATGCCATGCATCCCAGCGACCTGTAGGAGCGGGCCCTGCCCGCGATTTCGCGCGCAGGGCGCGCTCCTACATGGGGACGGTGTGGGTGGCGCAGCGTAGGAGCGGATTTCATCCGCGAATCGCGCCGGGACGTCCGGTTATCGCGGACAAGGTCCGCTACGGTTCCAGGAAGCACGGCTTTTCGTAGGATGGCGTTGAGCGAAGCGATACCCATCAGCGCCACCGCATGGGTTTCGCAAGCTCAACCCATCCTACGAAGAGCACCTCGGCGCAAGACAGTTGCTCCTACGAAAAACCGCCTGCGCTCAATCCAGACGCCGGGCCAGCGCCTCGAACAGTGCCTCGTACAACCTGTCCACCTCCGCCAGCTCTCGCGCCCGCAGGCAGCCGTGGACCAACCCCGGCCCGGGAAAATAGTCCACCTCCACCCCATCCTTGCGCAGTCGCTCGGCGTAGCGCCGCCCGTCATCCCGTAACGGATCGAACTCGGCCACACCCACGAACGCCGGCGCCAACCCAGCGAAGTCATGGGCCCGCAAGGGCAAGGCGAGAGGCCGATGCCGTTGCAGTGGATCGGGCAGGTAGGCATCGATGCACACCCGCATGTCGGCAGCGGACAACAACGGCGCATCCGCACACTCGATTCGCGAATCCGTAGCCTCGTCACCCAGCGCCGGATAGACCAGCACCTGAACCCGCGGCTGCGGCTCGCCCGCGTCGCGCAGGGCCAGGCACAGGGCGGCGGCCAGGTTGCCGCCGGCGCTGTCGCCGGCCACCGCCAGGCGGGTGTGGTCGAGGGGGTCGTCCAGCGCGCCGTCGCGTAGGGCGCGCCAGGCTGCCAGGCTGTCCTGCAGGGCGGCGGGGAAGGGGTGTTGCGGGGCCAGCCGGTAGTTCACAGCTACCACCAGCAGGCCCAGGCGGGCGGCCAGTTCGGCGCAGAAGAAGGCGTGGGAGTCGAGGTCGCCGAGCATCCAGCCACCACCGTGGAGGAACAACACCGCTGCCCAGCCCGTTGCCGGCGGTGTGCCCGCCGGGCGGAACAGGCGCAGCGGCGGCAGGCCGGCCAGGGCCAGGTCGCTCACCCGCAGGCCCGGCGGGCGCGGCGGGGTGAAGGCGGCGGCCATGCGCGAGTAGGCCTTGCGCTGCGCCGCCAGGGACGGATCGGCGCTGGCGAAGGCGCGGGTACGCGCGACGAAGTCCGCCATGCCGGCGGACAGCGGGTACTCGCGCGCCATGCTCAGCCCGGCAGGCCGATCACCCGGCCGACGTGCGCCGGCCGCGGCAGGGCGCGGTACGCCTCGGCCAGGGCCAGCACGCGCTCCAGCACCACGCCCTCGAAGGGCGCCGAGCGCGGGCCGTCCAGGCTCACGTGCAGCAGCATCTGTTCGCTGGCCGCCAGCGGTTCGTCCTCGCCGGGGCGGTGCAGCGTGTGGTGCACGTGCAGGCGCTTGCGGTCGTGGGCCAGCAGCTGGGTGCGCACTTCCACCGGCTCGCCCTGCTTCACCTCGTGCAGGTAGTTCAGGTGCACCTCCAGGGTGAACAGCGAGTGGCCGCTGGCCTCGCGGCCGGCGCTGTCCAGGCCCAGGTGGTCCATCAGGGCGTCGGTGGCGTAGCTGAAGATCAGCAGGTAGTAGGCGTCGCGCAGGTGGCCGTTGTAGTCGGTCCACTCGGCCAGTACCGGGGTTTCGTAGGTTTTCAGGGTGGGCATGGTGGTGATTCCGAAGAGCCCCTCTCCCCAGCCCTCTCCCGCAAGCGGGAGAGGGGGCGGTTCGGAGCGGGCGGATAGACAGGGTAGAACCTGATCAGGATTTCGCGAGCTGGAGCAGAACAAGGCGAAAACAGGCGGGGACGCGGAGTTTACTTGCCGTAAATGAGCAGTCACCGCCCGTTTTTAACGCAGTTATGCCGACGCGCAGCAAATCCTGGCAGGTTCTTAGTCGACGAAGGCGAAGCCGTGGCGTGCCTTGGTGTCCTTGATGGCGCCCAGTACCGCCAGCAGGCAGTCGTCGCGGTAGCGTTCCAGCTCGGCGATGCTGCGCTTGCCCTGCTGCTCGGTGGTGCCTTCGACCACCTTGTCGATCAGCGATTCGGTCAGTTCCGGCGCCGGCAGGTAGGTCCAGGGCAGTTGCAGGGCCGGGCCGAACTGGGCCATGAAGTGGCGCATCCCGGCGTTGCCGCCGGCCAGGGTGTAGGTCAGGAAGGTGCCCATGAACGACCAGCGCAGGCCGGCGCCGAAGCGGATGGCGTCGTCGATCTCGCCGGTGCTGGCGACGCCGTCGTTGACCAGGTGCAGGGCCTCGCGCCAGAGCGCTTCGAGCAGGCGGTCGGCGATGAAGCCGGGGACTTCCTTGCGCACGTGCAGCGGGCGCATGCCCAGGCTGCGGTAGACCGCGATGGCCGCCTGGATGGCCGCCGGGTCGGTCTTCTGCCCGCCCACCACTTCCACCAGCGGCAGCAGGTACACCGGGTTGAACGGGTGGCCGACCACGCAGCGCTCGGGGTGCGTGGCGTCGGCGTAGAACTCGCTGGGCAGCAGGCCCGAGGTGCTGGAGCCGATCAGCGCGTCGGGCTTGGCGGCGGCGCTGATCCTGGCGTGCAGCTCGCACTTCAGGTCCAGGCGCTCGGGGGCGCTTTCCTGGATGAAGTCGGCGTCGCGCACGCATTCCTCGATGGTGTCGACGAACTTCAGGCGTTCCTGGGACGCGCCGGGCACCAGCCCGGCTTTCTGCAGCGCCGGCCAGGCGTTGGCCACGCGCTGGCGCAGGGCGGCCTCGGCGCCCGGCGCCGGGTCCCAGGCGACCACGTCGAGGCCATGGGCCAGGGCGCGGGCGATCCAGCCGCTGCCGATGACGCCGCTGCCGAGGGCGGCGAAGGTCTTGATTTCGGTGATGTAGGACATGAAGGGCTCCAGCGGGAAATTTCGTAGGACGTATGCGGTTCCGGGTCAGCGGGGCTTGAGGTTCATCTTCTTGCGCCCCTCGGCCGGGGTCAGGGCGCGGCCGCCGAGGCGTTCGATGATCTCGATGGCGCGCTCCACCAGGCTGCCGTTGCTGGCGTGCACGCCGCGGTCCAGCCAGATGTTGTCTTCCAGGCCCACCCGCACGTTGCCGCCCAGCAGCATGGCCTGGGCGACCATGGGCATCTGCGAGCGGCCGATGCCGAAGCCGGCCCAGGTGAGGCCCGCGGGGATGTTGTCGGCCATGGCCTTCATGGTGGTGGTGTCGGCCGGCGCGCCCCACGGGATGCCCAGGCAGATCTGGATCAGCGGGTCTTCCAGCAGGCCTTCCTTGAGCATCTGCTTGGCGAACCACAGGTGGCCGGTGTCGAAGATTTCCAGCTCGGCCTTCACCCCCAGTTCGGTGATGCGCTTGGCGCCGGCGCGCAGCTGGGCCGGGGTGGAGACGTAGATGAAGTCGCCGTCGCCGAAGTTCAGGGTGCCGCAGTCCAGGGTGCAGATCTCCGGCAGCAGCGCCTCGACGTGGGCCAGGCGCTCCAGCGGGCCGACCAGGTCGGTGCCGGCGCCGAATTCCAGGGGCTGCTCGCCCTTGCCGATCTCCAGGTCGCCGCCCATGCCGGCGGTGAGGTTGATGATGACGTCGGTGTCGCTCTCGCGGATGCGCTCCACCACTTCGCGGTAGAGGTTCACGTCGCGGCTGGGCTTGCCGGTCTGTGGGTCGCGCACGTGGCAGTGGGCCACGGTGGCGCCGGCCTTGGCCGCCTCGATGGCGGCGGCGGCGATTTCCTTGGGGGTGACGGGGATGGCCGGGTGCTTGCCGACGGTGTCGCCGGCGCCGGTCACCGCGCAGGTGACTATGACTTCATGGTTCACGGTGGCTGTCCTTTCTTCAGGCATGCGGAGTCCCTGCGCGGCGGGCGGGCCGCGCAAGGGTGGGGCGTTGTTGGCTTATTTCAGGCTGGCGACGAAGGCGGGCTCGGCCGGCTTGCCGTCGAAGGTGGTCACCCCGGCGAGCCAGGCCTTGAGCTGGTCGGGATGGGCCTTGAGCCAGGCGCGGGCGGCGTCCAGCGGCTGGCTGCGGTCGAGGATGGGCTCCATCACCTGGCTGACTTCCTGGCTGCTGAAGCGCAGGTTGTGCAGCAGCTTGGCGACGTTGCCGCACTGCGCCTGGTAGCCGGCGGCGGTCATGATGGAGACGGTGGCGGCGCCTTCGTTGGGGCCGAACACGTCGTCGCTGCCGGTGAGGTATTTCATGTCGATCTGCAGGTTCATCGGGTGCGGTTTCCAGCCGAAGAACACCACCCACTGCTGGCGCTTGATGGCGCGCTTGACCGCGGTGAGCATGCCGGCCTCGCTGGACTCGACGACCTGGAAGCCCTTCAGGCCGAACTTGTCCTTGGCGATCATGTCCGCGGTGATGCGATTGGAGCCGCTGCCCGGCTCGATCAGGTAGATCTTGTTGTCCAGCTTGTCGCGGAACTTGGCGATGTCGGCGAAGGTCTTCAGGCCGCCGTCGTAGACGTAGGTGGGCACCGCGTAGGTGGATTGCGCATCGCCCAGGGTGGCTGGGGTGATGACTTCGATCTGCTGCTTGTCCAGGTAGGGCTTGGCCACCGGCTGCATGGTCGGCTGCCAGTAGCCGAGGAAGACGTCGAGCTGCTTGTCGGCCATGCCGGCCAGGATGATCTGCTGCGAGGCGCTGGTCTGCTTGACCTTGTAGCCCAGGCCGTCGAGCAGGGCCTCGGCCACGGCGCTGCTGGCCACCACGTCGGTCCAGTTCACCGAGCCCATGCGCACGTTCTGGCACGACGCCGGCTCGGCGGCCCAGGCGCTGCTGACCAGGGTGAACAGCGCGGCGCAGGCGCCCGCTTTGATCGATAGCTTCATGACTTCTCCTCAAGGCCTTTGCGGCAATGGTTATCGTTGTTGTGTCATGGCCCCGCGCGGCGGTGGCTGGTGTTCAAATTACGCACGGCCTGCGACGGAAAATCGCACTCCGGCGACCTGCACTTGCACGCTGGCGACCTCGGCCATTGCCAGGGCCGGGCAAATGCTCCATACCAACGGATCGCCGTCCGAATCACCTGGATGAGGCCATGTCGAACGACTTCTGGTTCCTCCTGCTGCCCGGTTTTTCCCTGATGGGGTTCATCTCCGCCGTGGAGCCGCTGCGCGTCGCCAACCGCTTCCGCGGCGGGCTCTACCGCTGGCACCTGCTGAGCGTCGACGGCGGCCCGGTGCTGGCCAGCAGCGGCATGTCGATGAACGCCGACGGCGCCCTGCAGGCCCTGGGCCGCGGCGACACGCTGTTCGTGGTGGCCGGCTTCGACCCGCTGCAGGCCTGCACCCCGGCGCTGCTGCACTGGCTGCGCCGCCTCGACCGCGAGGGCGTGACCCTCGGCGGCATCGACACCGGCAGCTTCGTCCTCGCCGAGGCCGGGCTGCTCGACCGCCATCGCTGCACGCTGCACTGGGAGGCGCTGGACGCCTTCCGGGAGACTTATCCACAGCTGCAGGCGACCCAGGAGCTGTTCGAGATCGACGGCTCGCGCATCACCTCCGCCGGCGGCACGGCGTCCATCGACCTGATGCTCGACCTGATCGCCCGCGCCCAGGGCCCGGAGCTGGCGGTGCAGGTTTCCGAGCAGTTCGTGGTCGGGCGCATCCGCACCCGCCAGGACCACCAGCGCCTGCAACTGGCGACGCGCTACGGGGTGACCAACAAGAAGCTGATCCAGGTGCTGGGCGAGATGGAAAGGCACACCGAGCCGCCGCTCTCCACCCTGGACCTGGCCGAGCGTATCCAGGTCACCCGCCGCCAGTTGGAGCGCCTGTTCCGCCTGCACCTGAACGACACGCCGTCGAACTTCTACCTCGGCTTGCGCCTGGACAAGGCCCGGCAGCTGTTGCGGCAGACGGAGATGAGCGTGCTGGAGGTGGGGCTGGCCTGTGGGTTCGAGTCGCCGTCGTATCTGTCGCGCAGTTATAGGGCCAGGTTCGGGGTTTGTCCGCGGGAGGATCGGGGGGTGTTTGCGGGTGGGGCTTCGGTGGGTGTTTCCAAGAGCCCCTCTCCCCAGCCCTCTCCCTGAAGGGAGAGGGGGCAGTCTGTGCCGAGAAAGGATTTGATATTAGTCGGACACTCGGTACAAGCCGGCTAACACCGAAATATCAGCGCACTCCGAACGGTCCCCTCTCCCTTCAGGGAGAGGGTTAGGGAGAGGGCGCTCTCCAGGACGAGCACCGAAGCCCCAGGTGAGCACCGTTCGCGAGCTCCTACGAAAAGCCGTCCATCATCTTGGCAACATCCGTGGGACCCGTGTCATTCCTCCACAGCCACCCCAGGCGCACCATGACCAGAACCCCCACCCCAGGAGCCCCCATCATGAGCGAAGCCCGCCCACCCCTGCCGCCCTTCACCCGCGAGACCGCCATCCAGAAGGTGCGCGCCGCCGAGGATGGCTGGAACAGCCGCGACCCGCAGCGCGTGTCCCTGGCCTACAGCCCGGACAGCACCTGGCGCAACCGCGCCACCTTCATCCGCGGCCGCGTGCAGATCGTCGAATTTCTCACCGGCAAGTGGCGCCGCGAACTGGACTACCGGCTGATCAAGGAACTCTGGGCCTTCACCGGCGAGCGCATCGCCGTGCGCTTCGCCTACGAGTGGCACGACGACTCGGGCAACTGGTTCCGTTCCTACGGCAACGAGAACTGGGCCTTCGACGAGCAGGGCCTGATGGTCGAGCGCCACGCCAGCATCAACGACCTGCCCATAACCGAGGACGAGCGCCTGTTCCGCTGGCCCCTGGGCCGGCGCCCGGACGATCACCCGTCGCTGAGCGATCTCGGACTCTGAGCCGGCCGCGGGAGCGAGGCGGGCGCCGCGCCCCCGCGGTGGGCTTTCAGTGCGCTTCTTCCAGATCGTCGTGGAGCAGCCCGAGGATTTCGCGCTTCATCTCGATGAACTGGCGGTCCATCACCATGTCCAGCGAGCGCGGGCGCTCGATGGGCACGTCGAGGATGCGCTTGATGCGCCCCGGGCGGGCGCCCATGACGTAGACGCGGTCGCCCAGCAGGATGGCTTCGTCGATGTCGTGGGTGACGAACACCACGGTCTTCTTGCTGTGGTCCCACACGCGCAGCAGCAGCTTCTGCATCTGCATGCGCGTCTGGCTGTCGAGGGCGCCGAAGGGCTCGTCCATCAGCAGTATCTGCGGGTCGTTGGCCAGCGCGCGGGCGATGGCCACGCGCTGCATCATGCCGCCGGAGAGCTGCTTGGGGTAGTTGCCGGCGAAGTTGGCCAGGCCCACCTCGTTGAGGTAGTAGTCGACGATCTCCTTGCGCTCGGCGGCCGGCAGGCCGCGGCGCTTCAAGCCGAACTCGACGTTCTCGCGCACGGTCAGCCAGGGGAACAGAGTGTAGCTCTGGAACACCATGCCGCGGTCGGCGCCGGGGCCGTCGACGCGCTGGCCGCCGACGTAGATGTCGCCCTCGGTGGGCTCGGACAGCCCGGCGGTGAGGTACAGCAGGCTCGACTTGCCGCAGCCGGAGGGGCCGACGATCACCGCGAACTGCTGGTCCGGCACCTCGAAGGAGACCTTCTCCAGCGCGGCGAAGGTGCCGCCCTCGGGGGTGCGGTAGCGCAGGCTGACCTGGTCCACGCGCAGCCGCGCCGGCTGCGCCCCTTGTGCGGCCGGTGCCGCGTCGTTGCGTTGCATGGCTGCTACTGCGCCCATGAGGCCACCTTCAGTCGGAGGATGCGGAAGAGTTGGTCGGTGATCAGCCCGAGCAGGCCGATGATGGCGATGGCCAGGAAGATCACGTCCACCTGGAAGCCGCGCATGGCCTTCAGGCTGATGTAGCCCAGGCCGCTGGAGGCGGCGACCAGCTCGGCCACCACCAGGTAGGTCCAGGCCCAGCCCATGGTCACCCGCAGGGTGTCCAGCACGCCGGGCAGCGAGGCCGGGCCGAGCACGTGCAGCACCACGTCGCGGCGCGTGCAGCCCAGGGTGTAGGAGGCGTTGACCAGGTCCTTGGCGACGCCGCGGGAGACGTCGGCGATCATCACCAGCTGCTGGAAGAACACGCCGAAGATGATCACCGTGACGCGCTGCTCGATGCCGATGCCGATCCACAGGATGAACAGCGGCACGAAGGAGGTCACCGGCAGGTAGCGGATGAAGTTCACCAGCGGTTCGAGGAAGGCCTGGACGATGCGGAAGCTGCCCATCAGCAGGCCCAGGGGCACGGCCACCAGGGACGAGACCAAGAAGCCAATCATCACCACTTCGACGCTGGCCAGCACGTGGGTGCCCAGGGTGCCGTCGCGGCCCAGGCGCACGGCGGCGTCGAGCACCGCGCCGGGGCTGGGCAGGAACATCGCCGGCACCACGCCGCCGTAGGAGAGCAGGGCCCAGAGGCCGAACACCAGCAGCCAGCACAGGGCGCTGGCGGACCACACCAGGCGCACCGGCAGCTCGACCTTGGGCGTCAGGCAGCGGCTGAGCCAGGATTTATTCGGACGTGACATCGCGGATTACCTCCATGCGGACGGCCGCAAGCCTTCCGCCAGGATGTTCGTGGAACGAAGGATGGGAAGGGGCGGGCGCGCGGCCCGCCGGGTTCACTGGACGACGAAGCGGGTGTCCACCAGGTCGTCGTAGCTGACCTGGAAGGTCTTGCCCTGCAGCTGCGTCCAGGTCTCGTTGGCCAGGCCGATGATGTCCTTGATGTCGCCGGCCTTGCCGGGGGCGCCGAGGAGCTTCTCGCTCATGGCCTGGTCATAGAAGCGCACGCCCTTGGCCGCCTCGGCCAGGTCCTTGGGGTCGGACAGGTAGCCGCCGACGCCCTTGGCCATGATGGCGTAGGCCTCCTGCGGGTGCTCCTGGGTGTACTGCACGGCCTTGTACAGGCCCTTGACCAGCGCCTTGACGTCGTCGGGCTGCTTGTCGATGACGTCGCAGTTCAGCGCCACCACGTCGACGATCACCCCGGGGGTGCTGGTGCTGTCCACCAGCACCTTGCCCTGCTGCTTCTGGCGCACCATCGACAGGTGCGGCTCCCAGGTCACCGCGGCGGGGATGCGCCCGGCGATGAAGGCGGTGGCGGCATCGTCGGCGGTCATGTTCTGCACCTTGATGTCGCTCATGCTCATGCCGGCGTTCTTCAGCAGGTATGACAGCCAGAACTGCGACACCGAGCCTTCGTTGACCGCCACTTCCTGGCCCTTGAGCTGGGCCAGGCTGGTGACGTCCTTGCCCACCAGCACGCCGTCGCCGCCATGGCTGTCGTCCAGCGCGGCCACGGCCTTGAAGCAGAACTGCGGGCGGTACTTGAGGATTTCGTCGATGGTCGAGGCGGAGCCGGAGAGCTTGCCGGAGGCCTGGGCGGCCATGTACATCGCCGCTTCCTCGATGGGGGTGAGCTGCAGGTCCAGGCCCTGCTCCTTGAAGTAGCCCAGGTCGCGGGCCAGGTACAGGGTGCCGTAGCCGACCCAGGTGGTATGGCCGATGGACAGGGTGCCGGCCTGGGCCGCCCCGGCGGCGCCGGCGAGCAGCCCGGCGAGGGCGAGGGGACGGGTGAAACGCGCAAGCAAGGACTTGTTCATGAAGCACTCCCACAGCCTGTTGGGCTTGTTATTGGATAACTGCGGCAGTGGCCAGATGGCCGGAGATTTCACAGCGAAGCGGAACGTGCGCGGCGATGGGCTCTGTGGCCCCTGGGCCCGAAAGGCGGGCGGCACGTGACAGGGCGGATGGTGGCGGAAGCGGGAGGCTCGGAAAATTATTAAATATGTCGTTGCGACATAAGAAAAAGCTGCCTTTCGCCGCCGGGGCCCGGGCTTGCCGCGTTCGTGGCGCCTCGACCGGCGGCGGGCTGCCAGTCGCTTCCTCAGGGATTTCCTACGCTTTGTGCATCCTTTTCGCCGTGGGCGCCGCGCCGGGCCGGGAATAGACTCCCCCGGCCGTCGGAAACCGCCCCGGATGGACCTGCAAGCCACAAGGCCCATGTCGCCGTGTATCGGAAACCTTACCTTCTTGACCAACACGGAATAATCGCCAGACACGGGCCTGTTAAGGTTTCCTTAAGGCCGGGGCCCTCCCGCCGTCCAAGGAAAACCACCGGAGCGACCCTCCGGCGTTCGAGAGTCCCCATGCTGCAACGCTACTTCTGGAAGCTGCTGCCCAAGGTCCAGCGCAACTTCCTGCTCAGCCGCCTGCCGGTGCAGGAACGCCAGATCGTCAACAAGGCGATGTCCGGCAACGCCCATTTCCCCGCCTATTTCCGCGAGCGCCGCTGCCTGTTCGTGCACGTGCCCAAGTGCGCCGGCAGCAGCCTCTGCGCGGCGCTGTTCGATGGCGGCCGCCCCGGCCACCTGCCGCTGTACTGGTACGAGCAGCAGTTCCCCGGCGAATATGCCGAAAGCTTCAAGTTCAGCTTCGTCCGCGACCCGCTGGAGCGCGCCTACTCGGCCTACGCCTACCTGCGCGGCAACCAGCTGCCGCAGCGCGACCGGGCGGCGCACCAGCTGGTCTGCCAGTTCCGCGACTTCGACGACTTCGTCGACCGCTGGCTGCACCCGGACAACCTCCAGCGCCAGCTGCATTTCGTGCCGCAGGTGGCCTTCCTCTGCGATTCCCTCGGCCACCTGGGGCTGGACTTCATCGGCCGCCAGGAGAACCTGGAAGCGGACTTCCAGACGCTGTGCGAGCACCTGGGCATCAGCGGCCAGCTGCCCCACCTGAACGCCTCGCGGCAACGCCAGGCCGGCCCGGCCCGGGACTTCTGCAGCACTCGCACGCGGCGCCTGGTGCGCCGCGCCTATCAACGCGACTACCAACTGCTTGGCTATGAGTGACCTCAAAGTACCCCTGTTCCCCGTCACCGGCAGCGTGCGCCGCGAAGCCCGCGCCGCGCTCAAGGGCCAGCGCCCCTGCTGCATCTGGCTGACCGGCCTGTCCGGCTCGGGCAAGTCGAGCCTGGCCAACGCCCTGGAGCTGGCCCTGCACCGCGAGCGCGTGCACAGCTTCCTGCTCGATGGCGACCAGGTCCGCGGCGGCCTGTGCAGCGACCTGGACATGAGCCCCGAGGGCCGCCGCGAGAACATCCGCCGCCTGGCCCATGCCGCGCGGCTGATGACCGAGGCCGGGCTGGTGGTGATAGTCGCCGCCATTTCGCCGTTCCGCGCCGAGCGTGATGCCGCCCGCGCGCTGTTCCCGGCTGACGAGTTCCTCAGCGTGTATCTCAGCACGCCGTTGCGGACCTGCGCCGAGCGCGACCCCAAGGGCCTGTACAAGGCCGCCCGGGAAGGCCGCCTGCGCAACTTCACCGGCATCGACAGCCCCTACGAGCCGCCGCTGGACGCCGACTTCGAAGTGGACGCCACCGACACCTCCACCGACGAGGCCTGTCGTAGGCTTCTCGGGCTGGTCCTGCAGCGCTGCCGCCCCGGTCCGGCCTGAGTTCCGGGCCCGGCTTGCCGTCGCCGCGCGCGGCTGGGCAAGATGGGCGCCCAACCACCGCCGCGGGGTATCCGTGTCCGTTCTCTTCGAGGCCCTCTGGCCGCTCTTCGCGCTTATCGTCGGCGGCTACCTGCTGCGCCGCCGCGGCTTCCCCGGCGAGGCCTTCTGGCCGGCGGCCGAACGCCTGAACTACTTCATCCTGTTCCCCGCGCTGTTGTTCGCCAGCCTGGCCAAGGCGCCGCTGCGCGACCCGGGGCTGGGCCGCCTGGCCCTGGCGGTGGCCCTGGGCCTGGGCGGCGCCTGGCTGGCGCTGCTGGCCAGCCGGCGCCTGCGCGCCTGGAGCGCGGCACGTTTCGGCGCCATCGCCCAGGGCGTGCTGCGCTTCAACACTTACCTGGGCCTGGCCGCGGTGGGCAGCCTGTACGGCAAGGAAGGGCTGACCCTGGCGGCGCTGATGCTGGCGCTGATGGTGCCGACGGTGAACCTGATGTCGGTCTGGGCGCTGACCGCCGAACGCGGCATCAGCGCCCGCGCGCTGCTGCTGCCGATTCTGAAGAACCCGCTGATCCTCGCCTGCGCCGCCGGTGCCCTGGTCAACCTGGCCGGCCTGGAACTGGGCGGCGGCAGCGCCCGGCTGTTCGACCTGCTGGCGGTGGCCAGCCTGCCGCTGGGCCTGCTCTGCGTGGGCGCCGCGCTGCAACCGAAGGAACTGCGCGCGGAACTGCCGGTGCTGCTGGGCAGCTGCGCCACGCGCCTGCTGGCGATGCCCGCGCTGGCCTTCGCCTGCGCCCAACTGCTCGGCCTGGCGCCGCTGGAGTCGGCGGTGTTCGCGCTGTTCTTCGCCCTGCCCACGGCGCCCACGGCCTACGTGCTGACGCGGCAATTGGGTGGGGATAGTCATCTGATGGCGGGGATCATCACGCTGCAGACGTTGTTGGCGGGGGGGAGCCTGTTGCTGGTGATGGGAGTGGTGCAGGCGCTGGCGGGGTGAGGTTGTGGGGGCTTTTCGTAGGAGCGAGCTTGCTCGCGAATGGAGTTTCCCGGTGGCTCTGGTGTGCTGGATTGACTCCGCAACTCTCTCCCCAGCCCTCGGCTGCGCGCCCCGCCCTGAAGGGAGAGGGGGCTTGTCCGTGCCGAGAGGAGGCCAGGCTTCAGCCGGCAATCCCTGTGCTAGCCGGCTGACTCCAGAACATCAGCATCTGCCCAACGGTCCCCTCTCCCTTCAGGGAGAGGGTTAGGGAGAGGGCGCTCTTCAGGCCAGGCACCGAAGCCACCTGGAAACACCGTTCGCGAGCAAGCTCGCTCCTACAGAACAGAAAAGCGCCCAGCCCCAATCAGAAGTGGTACTTCACCAACAGACTGGTGGTGTTCTGGTCGGTGGTAAAGAACTGCGAATCCTTGATCCCGTACTTGTCGGACCAGTAGTCGTACTCCACGCCCACGTACAGGTGCTTGGCCTCGTAGCCCATGGCCTTGCCCAGGTCGTACTTGATCTGCGGGTTGAAGTGCAGGTTGGCGTGGTAGTCGCTCTGGCCGCGTTCGCTGGCGCTGGCGCTCTTGTTGTTGACCACCCAGTCCATGAAGCCGTCGAAGAGGATGTCGGAGTTGCCCACCGGGATGGTCACGGCCCAGGCCGGTGTGATCTGCCAGGCGCCGGAGGGTACGCGGTTGCCGTCGGGCTTGCGGTAGTAGAAGTTCAGCTGGAAGTAGTCGAAGCCGGGCAGGGCCAGGTCGAAGCCCGGGCCGATCAGGTAGGCCTCGGTGTCGCCTTCGCCGAATTCGTAGGTGGTGGCCAGCAGCACGTCCTTGATCGGGCCCAGCGACAGGTCGGCGCCGGTGATCTTGCCGAACGACAGGCGCGGGCTGAACTCGCCGTAGTAGGTGTTCTTGCCGTTCTGGCTGTCTTCCTTGCCGTTGTAGTTGATCTGGTCGACGAAGAACCAGATGTCGCCCCAGGTCCAGGCGCTCGCGCTCTCGAAGGTGAAGGTCTGCTGGATCGGCGGGTTGACCTTGAAGTTCTTGCCCCACAGGTAGGTCAGGCTTTCGTTGTGCCAGATCAGCGGGCCGTCGTTGCTGGCCGGCGCGGGGGTGAGGTCTTCGCCGCCGGCCATGGCCTGGCCGGTAGCCAGCAGCCCGCCGGCGAGCAGCAGGGATGCGAGGGTGCGAGTCATGTGGTGCTCCTAGGTTTTGAAGTGCTGCGATCTAGTTGGAATTCTGAACCTGTCCACTCGGTCAGGCTTGGCCTGCCGAGGCAAGATCGGGGCCAACGCCGGGCGCGGGCCGGGTTTTCTTCTGTGTTTTGGGAAAAGCCATGCTTTTTCATGGGCCTGCGTCGCGGCCGGCGAAGGCCTGGGATCGGGCAAAAACCTGACTCCCGGGACAGGTCGTGCCTTCGCACAGGGCAGCGCAGCGTGCCGAAGCGCCATTTTGGCGAGCATGGGGCAGGGCTATTGAATACATATTTGCTTTGAGTTGAATGGAATCAATTCAAAATATGTATACAAATTTGCTGTGAAGAATCTACACAAGCGCCCCGGCGGCCACCTTGCGGGCGGCCGCGGCCTTTCCGGGCGCGGATGATGCCAGAGCCGCGCCGCGCAAGCACCTCCGCCGGCCCGGCGGCGGTCTCACCAGGCGGCGATCTGCCCGTCGGTGCGCGGCTCGGTGCCGCCGCAGAGCACGCCGCTGCGCGGGGCGCGCAGGATGATCTGGCCACGCCCGTAGCTGCTCAGGTCGTGGGCCACTTCCACGTGGTGGCCGCGGCGGCTGAGCACCGCCGCCAGGCTGCGCGGCGCGCCGTGCTCGATGCCGATGCGCTTGTCGCCCAGCCACTGCCAGCGCGGGGCGTCCAGCGCGGCCTGGGGGTTGAGGCCGAAGTCCACCAGGTTCATCACCATCTGCACGTGGCCCTGGGGCTGCATGTAGGCGCCCATCACGCCGAACGGCCCCAGGGGCACGCCGCCCTTGCTGAGGAAGCCGGGGATGATGGTGTGGAAGGTCTTCTTGCCCGGGGCCAGGGCGTTGACGTGCGCGGCGTCGAGGCTGAACTCGGCGCCGCGGTTCTGCAGGGCGATGCCGGTGCCGGGCACCACCACGCCGGAGCCGAAGCCGTGGTAGTTGCTCTGGATGAACGACACCAGGTTGCCCTCGCCGTCGGCCGTGGCCAGGTACACGGTGCCGCCGGCGCGCGGCTTGCCCGGGTGCGGTTCCAGGGCGCGCTCGCCGATCAGCGCGCGGCGGCTGGCGGCGTAGTCGTCGCTGAGCAGGTCGGCGACGCTGAAGTGCATGGCGTCCGGCTGGCCGATGTAGGCGCGGCCGTCGGCGTAGGCCAGCTTCATGGCCTCCAGCTGGCGGTGCCAGGTGTCCGGGCTGTCGCGCTCGCCGAATTCGAAGCCCTTGAGGATGTTCAACGCCATCAGCGCCACCAGGCCCTGGCCGGCCGGGGGGATTTCCCAGACGTCGTAGCCGCGGTAGTTCAGCGCGATGGGCTCGACCCACTGGGCGCGGTAGCCGGCCAGGTCGGCCTCGTCCAGGTAGCCGCCGCTGTCCCGGGCGTGGGCGGCGATGCGCTGGGCCAGGGCGCCGCGGTAGAAGCTCTCGCAGCGGCTTTGCGCCAGTTCGCGCAGGGTCTGCGCCTGGCCGGGGTTGCGGAAGATTTCCCCGGCGCGCGGGGCGCGGCCATCGATGAGGAATTCGTCGAACCAGGCCGCCAGCTCCGGGAGCGCGTCGCGCACCCCGCGGAACTTGTCCAGGCCGCTCTGCCAGAGGCCGGCGATCACCGGCGAGACCGGGAAGCCCTGCTCGGCCAGCTCGATGGCCGGGGCCAGCAGCTCGGCGAAGTCCAGCCGGCCGAAGCGCGCCGACAGCTCGGCCCAGGCCGCCGGGCAGCCGGGCACGGTCACCGGCGTCCAGCCGTACAGCGGCATGCGCGCGTGGCCGGCGCCGCGCAGCGTGCCGATGTCCAGCGCCCCGGGCGCGTAGCCGGCGGCGTCCAGGCCGTGCAGCTTGTCCTTCACCCACACCAGGGCGAAGGCATCGCCGCCGATGCCGCAGCCGGTGGGCTCCACCACCGTCAGCGCCGCCGCCGTGGCCACCGCGGCGTCCACCGCGTTGCCGCCGCGCTTGAGCATGTCCAGCCCGACCTGCGCCGCCAGCGGCTGCGAGGTGGCCACCATGCCGCGCCGGGCGTACACCAGCGAGCGTTGCGAAGCGTAGGGATATTCCTGGGCGGAGAAATTCAGCATGGGCGGGCTCCGTTGACGGCTTGAGGCGGCAGGGTAGCCCTGCCAGACTCTGTCCACTAGCGATACAAAGCCAAAGCATAGCGATGAACGGACAGCACCCCCATCTGCAACGCGCGATTCCCACGCTCGACGACCTGCCGCGGCCGGTCTACGCGCGCGCCGAAAGCCTGCGCGCCGGCTCCTGGACCGGCCGCCACCACCACGCCTGGGTGCAACTGTCCTACGCCATCAGCGGGGTGCTCGGCGTGCACACCGCCGAGGGCAGCTTCTTCGCCCCGCCGCAGCGCGCCATCTGGATACCGGCGTACCTGGAGCACGAGGTGGTCACCTCCGGCCGCGCGGAGATGCGCAGCCTGTACCTGAGCGCCGAGGCCTGCGCCTGGGCGGAGCCGCGCTGCCGGGTGCTGGAGGTGACGCCGCTGGCCCGCGAGCTGATCAAGAGCTTCTGCGAGCTGCCGGTGGATTATCCACAGGGCGACAGCCCCGAGCAGCGCCTGGTGAACGTGCTGCTGGACCAGCTGCGTACCCTGCCGGAAGTCGCCTTCTCCCTGCCCATGCCCCAGGAGCCGCGGCTGCTGCAGCTGTGCCAGGCGCTGATCGAACAACCCAGCACCAGCCTCACCCTGGGCGACTGGGCGCAACGCCTGGGCACCTCGGAAAAGACCCTCTCGCGCCTGTTCCAGCGCGAGACCGGCATGAGCTTCCGCCTCTGGCGCCAGCGCCAGCGGCTGCTGGGTTCGCTGGGTGTGCTGGAGGATGGTGCCAGCGTGACCGCTGCGGCGCTGGATTGTGGCTATGACTCCACTTCGGCTTACATAGCTGCGTTCAAGGGGTTGTTCGGCTTTACGCCGGGGGAGTTGTTCAAGCAGCGTTGAGCCGCTGCGGTCTGCGCTTCCTGTAGGAGCGAGCTTGCTCGCCCCAACGAAAAGCCACTCCAAATAAGCGGATTTCCGCTCACCCACCCCGCCCATCGGCATCCAACCGCCTGCCCGCGCTGTACGAAAACCCCGTAATCCCTTGCCCCACGCGGCTTTGCGCCCTTGGCACGTTGCCTGCTATCGCCCTCCACACTGCGCCGCACCTCGTGGCGCGCCGGTGCCGGTTTCGTGGTCCGCGCACCCGACGACAACAACGACAAGAGGATTACCCATGGATAGCGCAAGCGCCGTCTCCGCTTCTGCCGCGCCCCGTACGACCTCCCAGCGCATCAAGTCGATCTTCAGCGGCTCGGTGGGCAACCTGGTGGAGTGGTACGACTGGTACGTCTACGCCGCCTTCTCCCTGTACTTCGCCAAGGCCTTCTTCCCCCAGGGCGACATGACCGCCCAACTGCTCAACACCGCCGCGATCTTCGCCGTGGGCTTCCTGATGCGCCCGATAGGCGGCTGGCTGATGGGCATTTACGCCGACCGCAAGGGCCGCAAGGCCGCGCTGCTGGCCTCGGTGCTGCTGATGTGCTTCGGCTCGCTGATCATCGCCCTGACCCCCAGCTACGAGACCATCGGCGTCGGCGCGCCCATCCTGCTGGTGCTCGCGCGCCTGCTGCAGGGCCTGTCGGTGGGCGGCGAATACGGCACCTCGGCCACCTACCTCAGCGAGATGGCCAACAAGGAGCAACGCGGCTTCTTCTCCAGCTTCCAGTACGTGACGCTGATCTCCGGCCAGCTCATCGCCCTGGCGGTGCTCATCGTGCTGCAGCAGACCCTGACCGTCGAACAGCTGGAAAGCTGGGGCTGGCGCGTGCCCTTCTTCATCGGCGCGCTGTGCGCGGTGACCGCCATGTTCCTGCGCCGCGGCATGGAAGAGACCGAGTCCTTCGCCAAGAAGAAGGAAGAGCCCAAGGAAAGCCTGATGCGCACCCTGCTGCGCCATCCCAAGGAAGTCCTCACCGTGGTCGGCCTGACCATGGGCGGTACCCTGGCCTTCTACACCTACACCACGTACATGCAGAAGTACCTGGTGAACACCGTGGGCATGAGCAAGACCGACTCGACCATGATCTCGGCCGCCACCCTGTTCCTGTTCATGCTGCTGCAGCCCATCGTCGGCGCGCTGTCGGACAAGATCGGCCGGCGCCCGATCCTGATCGCCTTCGGCGTGCTGGGCACCGTCTTCACCTACCCGATCCTCAGCACCCTGCACAGCATCGACACCTGGTGGGGCGCGTTCTTCCTGATCATGGCGGCGCTGGTGATCGTCAGCGGCTACACCTCGATCAACGCCGTGGTGAAGGCCGAGCTGTTCCCCACCGAAATCCGCGCCCTGGGCGTGGGCCTGCCGTACGCGCTGACCGTGTCCATCTTCGGCGGCACCGCCGAGTACGTGGCGCTGTGGTTCAAGAGCATCGGCATGGAGAGTGGCTTCTACTGGTATGTCACCGGCTGCATCGCCTGCTCGCTGCTGGTCTACGTGACCATGAAGGACACCCGCGCGCATTCGAAGATCACTACCGACTGATAGGGCGCGTGCCCTGGCCCCGGGGTTGCTCCGGGGCGTTTTATCCACGAGGCCCGGCATTTGCTGGGCCTCGTCGTTTTCGGGTCGCCTGGGTTGGGCTTATGGGGGGCGGGGAGATGGGTGAAGCGGCGGATAACCGCGAACGGTTATACGCCCTACGTTATGCTCGGCGGCGTACTTCTTGACGACGCGAGTTCATGAGCGTTTTGGATATTCCCTTTGGGCCTCTGCGGGCCTGCGGCTTGCGCGGGGCGCTGAGCGGGCCGTTCGACCTCGACCTGGCGCCCGGTCGCTGTACGGTGCTCAGCGGCCCTTCGGGCATCGGCAAGAGCCTGTTGCTGCGCATGCTCGCCGACCTCGACCCCAACCAGGGCCAGGTCAGCCTGGCCGGGGTGGCGCGCGAGCGTATGCCGGCCAGCGCCTGGCGGCGGCTGGTCACCTACGTGGCGGCGGAATCCGGCTGGTGGGAGGAGGGCGTCGCCGCGCACTTCGCCGACCTCGACGCCGTGCGGGCGCTGCTGCCGCGGGTGCGTCTCGACCCGGCGCTGCTGCAGGCGCGGGTGGCGCAGTTATCCACAGGCGAGCGCCAGCGCCTGGCCCTGCTGCGCGCGGTGGTGCAGCGGCCGCGCTTCCTGCTGCTGGACGAACCCACGGCGGCGCTGGACGCGGCCAGCCGCGAGGGTGTCGAGCAACTGCTGCAGGCACTGAAGGCCGAAGGCCTGGGCCTGCTGGTGGTCAGCCACGATGCCGGGCAGGCGCGGCGCCTGGCGGACGTCCACCTGCAACTCGACGAACACGGCCTGAGCGAGGTGCAACCATGACACCGCTGCCGCTCGGCCTGCCGGAACTGGCCCTGGCGGCGCTGCTGATCGTGGCCGCCGCCGGGCTGTCCTGGGCGCTGCGCCTGGGCCTGCAGCGCACCCTGCTGGTCAGCGCCGCGCGCCTGGTGGTGCAACTGGTGCTGGTGGGGTTGTTCCTGCGCCAGGTGTTCGCCCTGTCCTCGCCCTGGCTGACCGCCGGGGTGGTGCTGGCGATGCTCGCCGCGGCCAGCTTCGAGGTCGGCTCGCGGCAACGCCGCCGGCTGGCCGGGTTCTGGCACCTGGGCATCGGCGGCAGCAGCGTCGGCATCGCCACCCTGGGCATCGCCCTCTTCGCCCTGGCCGGCAGCCTGCGGCCGCAGCCGTGGTACGACGCGCGGCATGCCATCCCGTTGGTGGGCATCATCCTCGGCACGGCGATGAACGCCGCCAGCCTGGCGCTGAACCAGGTGTTCGCCAGCGTCACCCGCGAGCGCGCCGCCATCGAGGCGCGCCTGGCCCTGGGCGCCGACCGCTATACCGCGCTTGGCGGGGTGCTGCGCCGCGCGCTCTACACCGGCTTGATCCCCACCCTGAACCAGATGGCCGCCGCCGGCATCATCACCCTGCCGGGGATCATGACCGGGCAGATCCTTGCCGGCATGGACCCGCTGGACGCCGCGCGCTACCAGATCCTGCTGATGTTCCTGCTGGTCGGCGCCGGGTTCGCCGCCGCCCTGGGCGCCGTGTACCTGTCGGCCTGGCGGCTCACCGACGAGCGCGACCGCCTGCGCCTGGACCGCCTGCGCGGCGAGGATTGAGCGGGTATGCTGGGGCTTTTCCATCCCGAGGGGAGAGCCCCATGAGCACTGCCAATTCCGCCCTGATCATCGGCGCCTCCCGCGGCCTCGGCCTGGGCCTGGTGAACCAGCTGCTGGCGCGCGGCTGGGAGGTCACCGCCACCGTGCGCGACGCCGCCAACGCCGGCGTGCTGGACAGCCTGCCGGTGCGCGTCGAATCCCTGGTGCTGGACGACGCGGCCTCCCAGGACCGCCTCGCCCAAACCTTGGCCGGGCAGCGCTTCGACCTCGTCTACATCAACGCCGGCATCTACGGCCCGCCGCACCAGTCGGCGCTGGACGCCAGCCTGGCCGAGGTGGGCGAGCTGTTCATGGTCAACGCCGTGGCCCCGCTGCGCCTGGCCGAGCGCCTGCTGCCGCTGCTGGAGCCGCAGCGCGGGGTGCTGGTCTTCATGACCTCGGAACTGGGCAGCGTGGCCGGCAACGAATCCGGCGGCATGGGCCTGTACCGGGCGAGCAAGGCGGCGCTGAACTCGCTGACCCGCAGCTTGGTCGCCGGGCTGGGCGAAACCGGCCTGACGGTGCTCAACCTGCACCCCGGCTGGGTGCGCACCGACATGGGCGGCGAGGCCGCGCCGCTGGACGTGGAAACCAGCGCCGCCGGGCTCATCGACCAGGTCGAGGCCTACGCCGGGCGCGGCGGCCAGCACTACCTGGACTACCAGGGGACGACGATCGACTGGTGACGGATGCCGGCGGCGGCGTTACCATGCGCCGACGCCTGACCTGCGGGTCAAGGCGCACCTGGATCAGCAGACAGGGTGAACACTGAGCTGGCTTCCCGTACAACCGGGAGCCGGCTCGCCTCGGGCGGCGGCTCCGCAACTCAGAGGATTCACCCATGTCATCCCCCCGCCTGTGGCTGCGCAACCCCCTCGCCATCTTCACCGCCAACGGCCTCGATGCCCGTGGCGGCCTGGTCGTGCAGGACGGCCGCATCGTCGAACTGCTCGCCCTTGGCCGGCAACCCTCGCAGCCCTGCGAGCAGGTGTTCGACACCAGCCAGCACGTGCTGCTGCCGGGCCTGATCAACACCCACCACCACTTCTACCAGACCCTCACCCGCGCCTGGGCGCCGGTGGTCAACCAGCCGCTGTTCCCCTGGCTGAAGACCCTCTACCCGGTGTGGGCGCGGCTGACCCCGGAGCAACTGGCGCTGGCCACCAAGGTGGCCCTGGCCGAGCTGCTGCTGTCCGGCTGCACCACCGCGGCGGACCACCACTACCTGTTCCCCGACGGCCTGGAGCAGGCCATCGACGTGCAGGCCGGGGTGGTCGCCGAGCTGGGCATGCGCGCCATGCTCACCCGCGGCTCCATGAGCCTGGGCGAGGCCGATGGCGGTTTGCCGCCGCAGCAGACGGTGCAGCGCGCCGAGGACATCCTCGCCGACAGCGAACGGCTGATCCGCGACTACCACCAGCGCGGCGACGGCGCCCAGGTGCAGATCGCCCTGGCGCCCTGCTCGCCGTTCTCGGTGACCCCGGAAATCATGCGCGCCAGCGCCGAGCTGGCCGAACACCACGACGTGCGCCTGCACACCCACCTGGCCGAGACCCTCGACGAGGAAGACTTCTGCCTGCAGCGCTTCGGCCAGCGCACCGTGGACTACCTCGACAGCGTCGGCTGGCTCGGCCCGCGCACCTGGCTGGCCCACGGCATCCACTTCAACGACGAGGAAATAAAGCGCCTGGGCGAAGCCGGCACCGGCATCTGCCACTGCCCCAGCTCGAACATGCGCCTGGCCTCGGGCATCTGCCCCAGCGTGGCGCTGGAAGCCGCCGGCGCGCCGGTGGGCATCGGCGTGGATGGCTCGGCCTCCAACGATGCCTCGAACATGATCCTCGAAGCGCGCCAGGCGCTGTATATCCAGCGGCTGCGCTACGGTGCGGAAGAGATCACCCCGGAGCGGGCGCTGGGTTGGGCTACCAAGGGCTCGGCGAAGCTGCTGGGCCGCAGCGACATCGGCGAGCTGGCGCCGGGCAAGCAGGCGGACCTGGCGTTGTTCAAGCTGGATGAGCTGCGGTTTTCCGGGAGCCATGATCCGTTGTCGGCGCTGCTGCTGTGTGGGGCGGACAGGGCGGACAGGGTGATGGTCGGGGGGAGTTGGCGGGTGGTGGATGGCGAGGTGGAGGGCCTGGACCTCAAGGGCCTGATCGCTGCGCACACCCAGGCAGCACGCAAACTGATCGGCTGACGCCGGACTGCTTTTCGTAGGAGCGAGCTTGCTTGTGGTGGTCGCGAACGGGGCCAACCGGGGGGCGGTGTCCTGAAGAGCCCCTCTCCCCAGCCCTCGGCTGCGCGCCCCGCCCTGAAGGGAGAGGGGGCTTGTCCGTGCCGAGAGGAGGAATGGTTTCAGCCGGAAACCTTCGATGCTGCCGGCTGACTCAGGAATACCCACGCACTCCGAACGGTCCCCTCTCCCTTCAGGGAGAGGGTTAGGGAGAGGGCGCTCTCAAACCCGCGCACCAACCCACCCAGCAAGACACCAATCAAGCCCTCATCCACTCCACCAACCGCCCCAACATCCCATCACAAGCCGCCAACTGCTCCTCACTCACGAACTCATCCGGCTTATGCCCCTGATCCATGCTCCCCGGCCCGCACACCACCGTCGGAATGCCCGCCTGATCAAACAGCCCCCCCTCGGTGCCAAAAGCCACCGTGGAAAACTCATCCGACCCACTGAGCCGCGCCAACAACTGCGCCACCTCGCTCTGCGGATCGGTAGCCAGCGCCGGATACGCCGACAACTCGCTGAAGCGGATATCCGCCTCCGCCTTCACCGCGCGCATCTTCGGCAGCAGCTCGGTTTCGGCATAGTCGCGCAGTTGCTCGGCGACCTGCTGCGGATCGTCGCTGGGCAGGGCGCGGACCTCGAAGTCGAACTGGCATTCGGCCGGGACTATGTTCAGCGCGCGGCCGCCGCCGATCACCCCGGTCTGCACCGTGGAGTAGGGCGGGTCGAAGCGCGGGTCGTGGCGTTCCGGCGCGGCCAGGCGGGTGCCGATCTCGCCGAGGTGGTTGATCAGCTTCGCCGCGTATTCGATGGCGTTCACCCCCTGCGGGGCGTAGGCCGAGTGGCAGGCCGCGCCGTGCACCTGGCAGCGCATGGCCAGCTTGCCCTTGTGCCCGAGCACCGGCTTGAGCTCGGTGGGCTCGCCGATGATGCAGGCGATCGGCTTGTGCTCGCGGCGTTCCAGGTCCGCCAGCAGCGAACGCACGCCCAGGCAGCCGACTTCCTCGTCGTAGGAGAAGGCCAGGTGCAGCGGCACGCGCAAAGGCTGGGCGAGGAAGGCCGGCACGGCGGCCAGCACGCAGGCGATGTAGCCCTTCATGTCGGCCGTGCCGCGGCCGTACAGGCGGCCGTCGTTCTCGCTCAGCTCGAAGGGCGGGACGCTCCAGTTCTGGCCGTCCACCGGCACCACGTCGGTATGCCCGGACAGGCACACGCCGCCGCGGTCGCGCGGGCCGAGGGTGGCGAACAGGTTGGCCTTGCCGCCGGCCTCGTCGAAGAACAGCTCGGCCTCCACGCCCAGGCCGGCCAGGTAGTCCTGGATGTACTTGATCAGCGCCAGGTTGGAATTGCGGCTGACGGTGTCGAAGGCGATCAGCCTGGCGAGGATGTCACGGCTGGAAAGCATGCAATGTCTCCGTAGGATGGGTTAGCCGCGAAGCGGCGTAACCCATCGATTGGCGTCGATGCGCTTACTCGTCGCCGGGCACGCCGTAGCTCGGCGCCTTGGTCGGGTCCAGCGCGCGGGTGATGTAGTCCTGCATCTGCGGCTTGTAGGCTACCCAGAGTTTTTCCAGTTCGTCGATCGGCGCCTCGTCGGCCCAGTCCACGCGCAGGTCGACCATCGGCCAGACTAGGTCGCCCACCACCTTCAGCGCCGCCGAATGCACCGGCCCGGCTTCGCCGCCGGCGGCCATGGCCGCCTGCATCGCCGCCAGCAGGCGTTCGGCCAGGCAGCCGTCGGCCGCCTCGAAGGCCTTGGTCATGGCTTCGATCACCGCGGTGGACGACAGCAGGTTGCCCGCCGCCACGCAGTTCTCGCCGGCCACCGCGTGGTTCACGCCCAGCGCCTCGCTGCCGGTGAACAGCGCCACCTGGCCATGCTGGTCGATCACCGTCACCTGGCGGTACTCGCTGTAGCCGTTGCTGGACAGCGCCTGGTCCAGCGCGGCGGCGGGCGCCAGGCCCGCTTCCAGGCGGTCGAGGATCTGCGGGCCCAGGGCCGGCAGGGTCACGTTCTGCGTGGCCACCGCGCCGACGCCGGCGCGCACCCAGGGGCAACGCGCGCCGACGGCGATGCTCGACGAGCTGATGGCGATGCCCAACTGGCCGGTTTCGGCGCAACGGCCGACGATGGAGAAGGTCATGGGCCGCTCCTTATTGTTCCCAGTCGTCCGGAATCACCGCGATCACGTCGATCTCCATCAGCCACTGCGGCTGGCCCAGGGCCGAGACCACCAGGCCGGTGGAGATCGGGAACACGCCCTTGAGCCACTTGCCGACCACCTGGTAGACCGGCTCGCGGTAGCGCGGGTCGATGATGTAGGTGGTGGTCTTGACGATGTGCGACAGGTCGCTGCCGGCTTCTTCCAGCAGCTGCTTGACGTTCTTCATCGCCTGCTCGGCCTGCGCTGCCGGGTCGCCCAGGCCCACCAGGTTGCCGTTGAAATCGGTGCCGACCTGGCCGCGCACGTACACGGTGTTGCCGGCGCGCACGGCCTGGCAGAGGTCGTTGTCCAGGGACTGGTTCGGGTAGGTGTCCTTGGTGTTGAACATGCGGATGCGGGTGTGGGTAGGCATCACTTACTCCCAGGAAGCGGCTTTTTTGGCTTGCGATTCGGCGGAGGCCTCGCGCTGCGAGGCGTCCTGGTATTCGACGTATTTGCGTTGCGTGGCGATGTGCCCGGCGATGTGCTTGGCGTCGTGCCACACGCCCCAGATGAACGACGAGCCCCGGCGCGACAGCCACGGCAGGCCGACGAAGTACACGCCCGGCTCGCGGGACACGCCGCGCTGGTGCTTGGGCTTGCCCTTGTCGTCGAAGGCGTCCACTTGCAGCCAGTCGAAGTCCACGGCGTAGCCGGTAGCCCAGATGATCGAGGTGATGCCGGCGGCGGCCAGGTCCAGTTCCAGGATCGGGTTGCGGATGCACTCGGCGTCCGGGTAGACGCGGCGCGCTTCCGGCTCTTCCGGCAGGTCCAGGCCGTTGCGTTCGATGTAGGCGTCGGCGGCGTCGAGCAGGTCGAGGTAGTTCTGGTCGCCGGCCTGCAGGTTCTTCACCAGGTCTTCCTGGAAGCTCACCTTGCCGTCGGCAAAGGCCTTGGTCAGGCCGACCAGGGTGATGCCCTCGTTGGCCAGGCGGCGGAAGTCGATGGTCTCGCCGCCACGGGCGCCGCTCACGGCGATGGTCACGTGCTCGCGGCCGGGCTGCACTTCCTCGGCGTCCCACAGGCCGAGCACGCCCAGCCACCAGACGAAGTCGCGGTTGCGGTAGGAGCGCGGCGGGCGGTCATGGGCGCCTACCGAGAGGAACACCCGCTTGCCGGCGCGGTTCAGCTCGTCGGCGATCTGCACGCCGGAGGAGCCGGCGCCCACCACCAGCACGGCGCCTTCGGGCAGTTGCTGCGGGTTGTAGTACTGGGCCGAGTGGATCTGCTGGATGCGCTCGTCCTTCGGCGCGATGGCCGGGATCACCGGGCGCTGGAACGGGCCGGTGGCGGAGACGATGCGCAGGGCTTGAAGGGTGCCTTCGGAGGTTTCCACGGTGAAGCCGGGGCGGCCTTCGTTGCGGGTCACCTTCTTCACTTCCACGCCGGTGCGGATGGGCGCGTTGAACTGCTTGGCGTAGGCGACGAAGTAGTCCGCCACCTGCTCCTTGTGCGGGAACTCGTCGGGGCCGACGGAGAATTCCATGTTCGGGAAGCGGTCGTGCCAGGCCGGGCCGTTGGCCACCAGCGAATCCCAGCGGCCGGTGCGCCAGGCTTCGGCGATGCGGCTCTTCTCCAGCACGATGTGCGGCACGCCCTGGGCGGTCAGGTGCTCGCTCATGGCCACGCCGGCCTGCCCGGCGCCCACCACGAGGGTGTCGGTTTCAATGCCATCGAGCGATTTGCCGGCGGGCTTGCCGAAGGCGGTCTGGTTCGGATCGGCCATGGGGTGACTCCTCGGACTCTGATCGTTGTTGTTCTGCGGTCGCGACTGTCCACCGCGTGTTGGCCGCATTCTGTTCAGACCCGGGGATTAGCGAAATTATGATTTTTGTAGTCGCAGGCTAGGGAAAAGCTGTGGGCCCGCGAGCCACGGGCCGCGCGGGGCGGCGGGGAAGGGGTATAGGTTTTTGCGTGGCAGGGAAGACAAAATCGATGGCGTGGCGACGGGGGCGCCGGGATGTTCGGCGCGATCGGTGTCCAATCGCGGACGGAGTCCGCTCCTACGTCCGAGCTTCCCTGGAACTGTAGGAGCGGACTCTGTCCGCGATTCGTGCGCATTGGGGGTCAGTCGTAGGATGGGTTGAGCGAAGCGATACCCATCACCGTGGCCGCATGGGTTTCGCAGGCTCAACCCATCCTACGCAGAGCGCCTCGGCGCAGCCGGCAAGGGCTTTGAATCAACGGCTCTCCGCCACCGCCTCCAGAAACCGCTCCAGCACCAGGTTCGGCCGCCGTCCCTTGCGCGTCACCACCGTCAGCGGGATGTCGTAGTGGAAGCGCTCCGGGCGCAGCGCGCGCATGCGGCCCTGGGCCACCCAGTCGGCGGCGTAGTGGTCGGGCAGGTAGCCGATGTAGCTGCCGGTGAGGATCAGGAAGGCCATGCCCTCGCGGTCCGAGGCGTTGGCGCTGGCGTTCAGCTCCTGGTGGCGCTCCTGGGCCTCGGCGGGGATGCGGTAGCTGGGCGCCACCGCGTCGCAGGCGTGGATTTCCGCCACCGTGATGCCGGCGTCCTCGCGCTCGAACAGCGGGTGCTCGCGGCTGCAGAACAGCAGCGACCGTTCGTCGTACAGCGGCGAATACTCCAGCCCCGACAGCGGGCTGATGAGCGGCACCACGCCGATGTGCAGGCGGCCGTCGAGCACGCCCAGCTCGATCTCGTTGGGCGTGGTCATGCCGATGTTGATGCGCACCCCCGGACCGCTCGCCTTGAGCGCGCGCAGGGCGTGGGTGATGCGCATCTGCGGGAGGGTCACCAGGTTATTGATGATGCCGATGTTCAACTCGCCGCGCAGGTGCTGGTGCAGCTCGTTGACCTCGGCGCGGAAGCCCTCCAGCGCCGCCAGCAGCGACTGGGTGGCGCGGTACACCTCGCGGCCCTCGTCGGTCAGCGCGAAGCCGGCGCGGCCGCGCTGGCACAGGCGCATGCCCAGGCGCTTCTCCAGGTCGCCCATGTGCAGGCTGATGGCCGAGCGGCTGATGCCCAGGGTGCTTTCCGCGGCGGAAAAGCTGCCGCACTCGACTATGGTCTTGAAGATGCGCAGCAGGCGGATTTCGAAATCGCTGACCTGGCCCAGGGACGGGCTGCGGGTTTTCGCCATTTTTGTTTTACCGAATCGAAACTGAACGTGAGAAGAATAGGCTTTAACTCACGTTAAGTCAGGCCCAATCTTGAGCCATCGCAGCAGGCATGACGCGGCCTGCGCGCCCAACAAGACAGTCGTCGAGGACGAGTTCCATGAACCAGCAAGTGAACGTAGCGCCGTCGGCCGCCGCCGACCTGAACCTGAAGGCCCACTGGATGCCCTTCAGCGCCAACCGCAACTTCCACAAGGACCCGCGCATCATCGTGGCCGCCGAGGGCAGCTGGCTGGTGGACGACAAGGGCCGGCGCATCTACGACAGCCTGTCCGGCCTGTGGACCTGCGGCGCCGGTCACTCGCGCAAGGAAATCGCCGACGCGGTGGCCAAGCAGATCGGCACCCTCGACTACTCCCCGGGCTTCCAGTACGGCCACCCGCTGTCCTTCCAGCTGGCCGAGAAAATCGCCCAGATGACCCCCGGCACCCTCAACCACGTGTTCTTCACCGGCTCGGGTTCCGAGTGCGCCGACACCGCGATCAAGATGGCCCGCGCCTACTGGCGCATCAAGGGCCAGGCGCAGAAGACCAAGCTGATCGGCCGCGCCCGTGGCTACCACGGCGTGAACGTCGCCGGCACCGCCCTGGGCGGCATCGGCGGCAACCGCAAGATGTTCGGCCCGCTGATGGACGTCGACCACCTGCCGCACACCCTGCAGCCGGGCATGGCCTTCACCAGGGGCGCGGCCGAGACCGGCGGCGTCGAGCTGGCCAACGAACTGCTGAAGCTGATCGAACTGCATGACGCCTCCAACATCGCCGCGGTGATCGTCGAGCCGATGTCCGGCTCCGCCGGCGTGATCGTGCCACCGAAGGGCTACCTGCAGCGCCTGCGGGAAATCTGCGACGCCAACGACATCCTGCTGATCTTCGACGAAGTCATCACCGCCTTCGGCCGCATGGGCAAGGCCACCGGCGCCGAATACTTCGGCGTGACCCCGGACATCATGAACGTCGCCAAGCAGGTGACCAACGGCGCCGTGCCCATGGGCGCGGTGATCGCCAGCAGCGAAATCTACGACACCTTCATGAACCAGAACCTGCCCGAATACGCGGTGGAGTTCGGCCATGGCTACACCTACTCCGCGCACCCGGTCGCCTGCGCCGCCGGCATCGCCGCGCTGGACCTGCTGCAGAAGGAAAACCTGATCCAGCAGTCCGCCGAGCTGGCGCCGCACTTCGAGAAGGCCCTGCACGGCCTCAAGGGCGCGAAGAACGTCATCGACATCCGCAACTGCGGCCTGGCCGGCGCCATCCAGATCGCCGCCCGCGACGGCGACGCCATCGTCCGCCCGTTCGAGGCCAGCATGAAGCTGTGGAAGGAAGGCTTCTACGTGCGCTTCGGCGGCGACACCCTGCAGTTCGGGCCGACCTTCAACGCCAAGCCCGAAGACCTCGACCGCCTGTTCGACGCGGTCGGCGAAGCCCTCAACGGGGTGGCGTAAGTGAGCGAGCGTCCCAAGGCCGTGCCGACGGTACAGATCGACAACGACAAGGTCCTGGTCACCGAGTGGCGCTTCGCCCCGGGAGCGGAGACCGGCTGGCACCGCCACGGCATGGAATACGTGGTGGTCCCGGTGACCAACGGCGAACTGCTGCTGGAAACCCCCGAGGGCGAGCGGCGCGCGCCGCTGGTCCTGGGCCAGAGCTACACCCGCCAGATCGGCACCGAGCACAACGTGATCAACCCGTGCGACCACGAAGTGGCCTTCATCGAGATCGAGCTCAAGCAACACTGAGCCCGCGGGCCCGCGCGTAGGCATGCCGGTTCGGCCGGGCTTACCCTGGCCGTCCCGGCGAGCCTCGCGGCCCACCCAACACACCGAACAATCCCCTCTCCCTTCAGGGAGAGGGTTAGGGAGAGGGGCTCTTACGCTCCTCCTCCAAACCCCACTCAGCGAGAAGAGACAAGACGATGACCATCATCAAGCACCTGATCGGCGGCGAGCTGATCGCCGACACCGGCCGCACCGCCGACGTCTTCAACCCGTCCACCGGCGAGGCCGTGCGCAAGGTCCCGCTGGCCGATCGCGAAACCATGCAGCAGGCCATCGACGCCGCCAAGGCCGCCTTCCCGGCCTGGCGCAACACCCCGCCGGCCAAGCGCGCCCAGGTGCTGTTCCGCTTCAAGCAACTGCTCGAAGCCAACGAAGAGCGCATCGTCAAACTGATCAGCGAAGAACACGGCAAGACCATCGAAGACGCCGCCGGTGAACTCAAGCGCGGCATCGAGAACGTCGAATACGCCACCGCCGCCCCGGAAATCCTCAAGGGCGAGTACAGCCGCAACGTCGGCCCGAACATTGATGCCTGGAGCGACTTCCAGCCCATCGGCGTGGTCGCCGGCATCACCCCGTTCAACTTCCCGGCCATGGTCCCGCTGTGGATGTACCCGCTGGCCATCGCCTGCGGCAACACCTTCATCCTCAAGCCGTCCGAGCGCGACCCCAGCTCCACCCTGCTGATCGCCGAACTGTTCCAGGAAGCCGGCCTGCCCAAGGGCGTGCTGAACGTGGTGCACGGCGACAAGGGCGCGGTGGACGCGCTGATCGAAGCCCCGGAAGTGAAGGCCCTGAGCTTCGTCGGCTCGACCCCGATCGCCGAATACATCTACAGCGAAGGCACCAAGCGCGGCAAACGCGTGCAGGCCCTGGGCGGCGCCAAGAACCACGCCGTGCTGATGCCCGACGCCGACCTGGACAACGCCGTCAACGCGCTGATGGGCGCCGCCTACGGCTCCTGCGGCGAGCGCTGCATGGCCATCTCGGTAGCCGTGTGCGTGGGCGACCAGATCGCCGATGCCCTGGTGCAGAAGCTGGTTCCGCAGATCAAGGGCCTGAAGATCGGCGCCGGCACCTCCTGCGGCCTGGACATGGGCCCGCTGGTCACCGGCGCTGCCCGCGACAAGGTCACCGGCTACATCGACACCGGCGTGGCCCAGGGCGCCGAACTGGTCGTCGACGGCCGCGGCTACAAGGTCGCCGGCCATGAGAACGGCTTCTTCCTCGGCGGCACCCTGTTCGACCGCGTGACCCCGGAAATGACCATCTACAAGGAAGAGATCTTCGGCCCGGTCCTGTGCATCGTCCGCGTGAACAGCCTGGAAGAAGCCATGCAGCTGATCAACGACCACGAATACGGCAACGGCACCTGCATCTTCACCCGCGACGGCGAAGCCGCCCGCCTGTTCTGCGACGAGATCGAAGTGGGCATGGTCGGCGTCAACGTCCCGCTGCCGGTCCCGGTGGCCTACCACAGCTTCGGCGGCTGGAAGCGCTCCCTGTTCGGCGACCTCCACGCCTACGGCCCGGACGGCGTGCGCTTCTACACCAAGCGCAAGGCCATCACCCAGCGCTGGCCGCAGCGCAAGAGCCACGAGGCGGCGCAGTTCGCTTTCCCCAGCAATAGCTGAGGTGGCGTGAGATAAGGGAAAGGCCGGTCATTTGACCGGCCTTTTTCGTTTGTGGGGCGTGATGGGTATCGCTTCGCTCAACCCATCCTACGGGGCCTTGGGGGATCGGTGTTCGTAGGATGGCGTTGAGCGAAGCGATACCCATCATTTCCCTCACTCCCCGGCCCGCTCGACCTCCCCGTTACCTCCCGCCCAATCCGCCGGCAACACCCCATCGCGCACATAGCGATGAAACGACGACCACGGCCAATCGACCACCTGCTGCACATGCCCGTGCTTGCACGGATTGAAATGGATGTAATCGACGTGCCGTGAAAAGTCCTGCTCATCGCGGATGCGGTGCTCCCAGTAGCGGCGCTGCCAGATGCCGCGCTCGCCTTTGCTGGCGCGGCTTGGCGAGAGCGCTTCGCCGCGTGGCAGGGCCCTGGAGAAGTGCGCCTTCATGAGCCGCCAGCGCAGGGCATAGTCGTTGTCGCCCTCGGGCAGGGTGCACAGGGCATGCAGATGGTCGGGGAGGATGACGATGGCGTCGATTGCCCAGGGATGCCGTTCGGCGACGTAGCGGAAGGCCTCGCGAAGCGGGCCGATGTGCTCGACCAGCAGGCGGGATCGGCGGTCGTGCAGTGCCAGGGTGAAGAACCAGGTGGAGCCTGGGGTCCGGTCACGGCGGTAGGTAGTCATGGCGCGTCCTTGGCCTTGGGGTGATGGGTATCGCTTCGCTCAACGCCATCCTACGGGTCCGTGCCAGGCGTTGATGCCGGAGCGTGCTGATACCCCCGTAGGATGGGTGGAGCGCAGCGATACCCATCAATCGGCGAGCAGCCGCGGCATCTCCTCGAAGGGCACCCAGAGCGCGCCCTGCCACTCCAGCAACATCACCCGCCGCGCCTGCCAGCTCATCATCACCCGTCTCGGTGCTTGGCCATCCGGCACGGACTGGTCGCGCAGGCTGGGGATGACTTCGCGCGTCAGCCAGGTATCCAGATGCTGGCTTTCCGGGCTGCCGAAGCGCACCAGGGCCTTGTAGAGCGCAGCCTCGTTGAGGACGTCGATGGCTTCTTCGCTGCCGCTTTCGTACAGCAGGTGGATGCGCCGGGTTTCGTGGGGTAGGACGCGGTGCTGGAAGGTATGGGGACGGCGGATGCCCAGGAGGCGGGCGAGGTCGTAGGAGGCGAACCAGGGTTGGTTGTCGATCATGACCGCGCGCAGGGGGCGACCGTGGCGGATGAAGAAGGTGGGGGTGTATGCGTCGTGCATGGGTGGAACTCCTACTTGTGGATAAGAGCTGCCACCCGAGTCGCCAAACGAAGGGTGGCAGACCGCGCGGGGTTGGCGAGCCGGAAGTAGGCACCGGCAGACCCGGAGGTCTCCCCGCGCGATCTGCCATTGAGCGTGCAGAAACACTGCGTGCTTGCGGGTAGCGAGAGCAGCAACTGTTCCCGCGAGTACCGCCACCTACTTCCTTGGGTCGCCAAACCCGGTCATGGCACTGGCCGTGACCGGGGCAGGATAGGGAGCGGCCGGTGGAGCGCATATGGTGATATTTCTGATGAGATCGTAGGAGTGGGCTTGCTGATGAGCAGAGGCCTGTTCCTCTCTTTTGTCGTCGAAAAAGTCTCAGGATGGAGCAAATATTTCGCACACCGGATTAAGAGTTATCCGGTTGTCAGGGTGTGCGGGGCCAATCAACGTCCTCCTTTTCATGGAGAAAAGGGGACGCCCATGACCGGTAAACCCGCTGCCCGTCTCACCGATGCCGTCGCCTGCCCCCGATGTGGTATGTCGGCCATCGCCAGTGGCTCTGCCGATGTCCAGTTCGACGGCCTGTCGGCTGCGCGCCAGGGCGACGTCTGTACCTGTGGCGCCGCCATCAGCGGCCAGGTCATTCCCAACGTCCTGATCAATGGCCGGCCCGCCGTGGTCCAGGGCAGTATCGACAGCCACGGCGGCGTGGTCATCGGTGGTTCTGGCAGCGTGATCATCGGCCAGCAGCACACCCCCGCGCCTTTCACGCCGCCCGCGCCTCTGCCGGGCGCCAGTGCAATGGCCGCGCCCAGCGCGATGGCCCGCTCGGCAACTCCCTCCGCGAACCCACCCGACGAGCTTCCGCAGGTGCTGGAAGAAGAGGAGGAGGAAGAGGAGCTCGAAGCCGATACCCGCCAGCGCCTCCGCCTGCGGGTGTTCATCGGTTTCGACGGCACCGGCAACAACGCCGCGAACAGCGAAGTCGGCAAGCAATGCCGCGCCGCCGCGCAACAGCTCGACGACGAGGCAGCCCGTGGGGTCTACGAGCGCTGCAAGCGCTATCAGCTCGACCCCGATAGCAGCTATGCCAACGATGTGAGTAATGTTTGGCGGATGCATGAGTTGTACAACGCTGACCCCATTCCAAAGAGCGGTAGTGTAATGGCCCGCGTCTATGTCACTGGCATAGGTACGCGCACCGGGGAGCCGGATACGCTTCTGCCCGGCCAAGCGTTGGGGCGTGGTTCTACTGGTGTGTTGGCGAAGGTTGAAGAGGCTTTTATTACACTTACTCAGGTAATTGAAGCTTTTAACCAGAACAACACCGGCCATGTCATTGAAAACGTTGAGCTGGATCTTTTCGGCTTCAGTCGAGGAGCGGCCGCAGCCCGACATTTCGTTAACCAGGTACTCAAGGCTGAGCAGGGTCCGCTCGGCGAGTTGGTCCAGAACAACCGCCAGGCCTTCGCCCCGGGCTTTGCCTTGGGTACCGATGTGCGCATCACCTTCATCGGCCTGTTCGATACCGTGCTCTCGGTGGGCGGCCTGGGCGCCTGGGGCGTTCCCGGCGATGCGCTCAATGGCGAAGTGGACCTCTACCTGCCATGGGGCTGTGCCGAGCATGTGGTGCACCTCACCGCGCGCGACGAACACCGCTACAACTTCCCGCTCAGCCGCGTGAGCGCGCCCTTCCAGGAACTCAGCCTGCCAGGCGCCCACTCCGATCTCGGCGGCGGTTACCCGCCGGAGATGGAGGAAAGCCTCTACCTGGGACGTCCGCTCTGCGACTGGGTCAGCCGGGATACCCCGGCGCAGCGAACCCTCGCCTACCGCAATGCCGAACAAGCCACGGCCTACCTTCAGCGAGCCGACCTTCTCGACCCGCAGGATGATTCAGCCAGCCTGACGACCGACGTCTGGGAGCACTATGCGCCCTACAGCGGCGACCGGCGCGATAGCATGAAATATGTACTGGCGGCGCCGCTGCTGCGGCGCCGGGTCCGTGGTCACCTGTCGCGGGTTTATTTGCGGGTGATGCATGCGCTGGCGCGGGAGGCGGGGGTGCCGTTGGATTTCATTGATGAAAGCGATGACTCGCTGTCGTTGCCCGAGGAGTTGCAGCCTATCAGCACCGCCTTGATCGACTGGGCTAGGCGCGGCAGTGGCCGGCTTGCACCTGAACAAGAGGCGCTTCTGCGTCAGCGCTATATTCACCAGTCTTCGAACTGGAATGCGGAAATTGGCCAGGGCACTAGCCGTGTCGATGTGGTATTCCCCAACCGCCCGGCCGATGGCGGCCGCGCTCGCTATGCCGACCAGCCACCAAGGAAGGATGCCTGATGAAAAGCTTTGTACTGATGCTGTGCGTGGCGCTGCTAGGCGGCTGCGCCCAAGCCGACAAGGGCGCTGGTGATCTGCCTTACCGGTATTGGCGCCTGGGCTTCCTGGCGCCGGACTATATGGAAGTGTGGGTGGAGACGGCGGATGTGGAGGATATCCGTGGCCGCTTCTTTCCCCATATGGGTGGCGGAGTCGTGGCAGTGCATGTGCCGGATGACGACAGTGGGCAGCCCAAGGTGTGGAGGAGCAACTGGGGGGCTGGTCGCAATGTCGACAACGCGGACCTCCCCAAGCGCATTTTCGTGCGTTGGCAATCCCTGGCCGAACCGCAGACCTATCGGGTGACCCTCGACATTCCGGAGCGTGCCCGTCAGTTGATGGTCGGGAAACTCGATCCACCTTGCAAAACCATGCAATACCGCCAGGCCCTGGCTATCGGGTTGGCCCCCGGCGGAGTGGTGCGTGGCTGGGTGAGAAGTACTTGCGGCGAAAGTATCGAAATCCTGCGAGCCCAGGCTGAAGTCGAGCCCAAGGGTCCCTACAACGGCACATCAGGCGGTAAACATCGACCGCTTTCCGAAGCCTCGAAGGCCTATATCGACAAACATGGCATTCCCTATGGCAGTTGGTAGCCTGCCGGAAGGATGCCTGATGAAAAGTCTGGTACTGACGCTGTGTCTGGCGCTACTGGGCGGCTGCGCCCAAGCCGACAAGGGCGCCGGTGACCTGCCCTACCGGTATTGGCGGTTGGGCTTCCTGGCGCCGGACTATATGGAAGTGTGGGTGGAGACGGCGGATGTGGAGGATGTCCGTGGCCGTTTCTTTCCCCATATGGGTGGAGGGACCGTGTCCATCAGCACTCCAGAAAACTTGGAAGGGAACGCCAAGGGCTGGGGGCCGCGGGTGGGGTGGGGAGCCGGCCGGTATGTCGATGGAGCTGATCTGCCCAAGCACATTTTTGTGCGTTGGCAATCCCTGGCCGAGCCGCAGACCTATCGGGTGACTCTTGATATCCCCGAGCGAGCGCGGCAACTGATGGTTGAAAGACTCGATCCGCCCTGCTCCTACAGTGCCTACCGAGAGGCGTTGACCATTGGGCTAGCTCCTGGCGGTGTAGTTCGGGCCTGGGTAAAAAGCACTTGCGGCGAGAGCATCGAAATCCTGCGAGCCCAGGCTGAAGTCGAGCCCAAGGGACCTTATAACGGCACCTCAGGCGGTAAACATCGACCGCTTTCCGAAGCCTCGAAGGCTTACATCGAAAAGCATGGCATTCCCTATGGCAGCTGGTAGCCAACCGGAAGGACGCCTGATGAAAAGCCTTGTACTGATGCTGTGCTTGGCTTTGCTGGGTGGCTGTGCCCAAGCCGACAAGGGCGCCGGTGATTTGCCCTACCGGTACTGGCGCCTGGGCTTCCTGGCGCCGGACTATATGGAAGTGTGGGTGGAAACGGCGGATGTGGAGGATATCCGTGGCCGTTTCTTCCCCCATATGGGTGGCGGAGTCGTGGCAGTGCATGTGCCGGATGACGACAGTGGGCAGCCCAAGGTGTGGAGAGGCAATTGGGGGGCTGGTCGCAATGTCGACAACGCGGATCTCCCCAAGCGCATCTTCGTGCGTTGGCAATCCCTGGCTGAGCCGCAGACCTATCGGGTGACCCTCGACATTCCAGAGCGTGCCCGTCAGTTGATGGTCGAGAAGCTTGAGCCCGCCTGCCCCTACAGCGCTTACCGAGAAGCTCTGGTCATCGGTTTGGCCCCTGGCGGGCTAGTACGTGGCTGGGTGAGAAGCACTTGCGGCGAGAGCATCGAAGTCCTGCGTGCCCAGGCCGAAGTCGAGCCCAAGGGACCATCCCAAGGGAAAACGGACGGCAAATATGCATTGCCGCTTGAACCAGCATCCAAGGCCTACATCGAAAAGCATGGAATTCCCTATGGCAGCTGGTAGCCAGCCGGAAGGGTGTCTGATGAAAAGCCTTGTGCTGATGCTGTGCTTGGCTTTGCTGGGTGGCTGCGCCCAAGCCGACAAGGGCGCTGGTGATCTGCCTTACCGGTATTGGCGGTTGGGCTTCCTGGCGCCGGACTATATGGAAGTGTGGGTGGAGACGGCGGATGTGGAGGATATCCGTGGCCGTTTCTTTCCCCATATGGGTGGCGGAGTCGTGGCAGTGCATGTGCCGGATGACGACAGTGGGCAGCCCAAGGTATGGAGACGCAACTGGGGAGCTGGTCGCAATGTCGACAACGCGGATCTCCCCAAGCGTATTTTCGTGCGTTGGCAATCCCTGGCCGAGCCGCAGACCTATCGGGTGACCCTCGACATTCCAGAGCGTGCCCGTCAGTTGATGGTCGAGAAACTCGATCCGCCTTGCAAAACCATGCAATACCGCCAGGCCCTGGCTATCGGGTTGGCTCCCGGCGGAGTGGTGCGTGGCTGGGTGAGAAGTACCTGCGGCGAAAGTATCGAAATCCTGCGAGCCCAGGCCGAAGTCGAGCCCAAAGGACCATCCCAAGGGAAAACGGACGGCAAATATGCATTGCCGCTTGAACCAGCATCCAAGGCCTACATCGAAAAGCATGGAATTCCCTATGGCAGTTGGTAGCCAGCCGGAAGGATGCCTGATGAAAAGCCTTGTACCGTGGCGTGTGGTGGTTCGCGAGTGCCGCCCCTACTTCCTTGGGTCGCCAAACCCGGTCACGGCGCCCGCCGTGACCGGGGCAGGATAGGGAGCGGCCTTTGGCCGGGACACGGTGATATTTCCGATGTGGGTGTAGGAGCGAGCTTGCTCGCGAATGGTGCTCGCCGGCAGCGTCGGTTTTTGGGTGGAGTCCGTTCCCTCTCCCCAGCCCTCTCCCTGAAGGGAGAGGGGGCTAGGCCGTGCCAAGAGAAGGAATGGTTTCAGCCGGAAACCACCGGGGCTGTCGGCTGACTCCAGAACATCCGGTTCTGCCCAACGGTCCCCTCTCCCTTCAGGGAGAGGGTTAGGGAGAGGGGCGGGGGTAGGTTTGGCGCTGGAGTTGCCGGGAAGTGCGGTTCGCGATATGAAAAGCGGCAGGTCTCAGCGGAACTCGGTGCCGATCAGCATCAGGATGCCTTCGCGGAAGCGCAGTACGCGGGTGGCGCCGTTCTGTGGGGGATAGGTCCAGACTTCGATGGTGGCGCCGCCGGGGATGAATTTGCCGTCCGGGCCGCGGCGGGGTGGGGCCGGCGGGAAGACTTCTCGTTTCGCCGGCGCGCCGCACTTCTCCAGCACCACGTCCATCTTGTCGCCTTCGTTGATCAGCTGCGTGCCGCAGCGCAGCGTCGAGGCCTGGGCGCTGGTGCTCAGGGCCAGGCCTAGCAGCAGGGCGGCGAAGAGGCTGCGGGGTAGGGCGGTCATGGTTTTCCTCCTCGATGACCGCCCTAGCATACCGGCTCGCTCCGGCCCGGGCCTTTGACGCGGCTCACTTGCGCACGTTGCGCGCG